>Ga0214180_1000236_pt1 | contig 20868 bp, 20 predicted proteins | sample TroBogEpilimnion_22_FD_153018 | JGI IMG/M metagenome (GOLD analysis project Ga0214180, IMG submission 153018) | Freshwater microbial communities from Trout Bog Lake, WI - 16OCT2007 epilimnion | ecosystem: Environmental > Aquatic > Freshwater > Lake > Epilimnion/Euphotic zone | place: Trout Bog... | reverse complement strand
CCGCCGTCGCCGTCCACCACCAATTTGTATCTGGCGGCGGGCAAGCTGAGCCCGGCCGAGCTGATGGCGGACATCAAATTGGGACTGTACGTCACGGAATTGATCGGCATGGGCGTGAACGGGTTGACCGGCGATTACAGCCGGGGCGCGGCCGGATTCATGATCCGCGACGGCGTGCTGGCGGAGCCGGTGGCCGAGATCACGATCGCGTCCAACCTCAATGACATGTTTGCGAGCTTGACCCCGGCCAACGATCTGCGGTTCCGTCGCGGCACCGATTCCCCCACCGTGCGGGTGGAGGGCATGACGATGGCCGGGGGGTAACGTCCCTCTGGTCAAGGACAGGGAGGCTCCCCATATCGCGGGTGCCCATAACCAAAAGACAGGCACCATGAAGCGTACAAACACGATTATCGCCGCGACCGCCGCGCTCGGCTTCGTGCTGGCACCGGGCTTGGCCGACGCCAAGGCTCTCGGCGGAGCCTCCGCCGGCAGCCGGGGCGCCATGACCTTTACCGCCCCGCCGAGCACGAACACCGCGCCATCCGGTGCGATGCCGATGCAGCGGAGCATGACGGCACCGTCGGCGCCGAGCTTCGGCGCACCCGCGCCCGGTATGGCGCCGCAGGGGCTGGCGCCGCGTTCGTCGTTCATGTCCGGCCTGATGGGCGGGCTGATCGGCGCCGGCATCGGGTCCATGCTGTTCGGGGGCGGGTTCTTCGGGCACGGGTTCGGCGGGCTTTTCGGCCTGATGATCCAGCTGATTCTGGTCGGGTTCCTGGTGCGTTGGCTGTTCCGCACCTTCATGGGCGGCAGCCCGGTTCCGGCGCAGGGACCGAACATGATGGGCCGTCAGGCCATGCCGGGCGCGCCGCCCCCGTTGGGTGGCGGCAGCGCCGGCGGGCCTCCGCCGATCGCCATCGGACCGCAGGATTACCAAACGTTCGAGCAACTGCTGCAAGGCATTCAGACCGCCTGGAGCAACCAGGACCTTAACGGCCTGCGCGCCATGGCGACCCCGGAAATGGTCAGCTATTTCAATGAACAACTGTCCGAAATGGCCAGCCGCGGCGTGCGCAATGTCTGCGGCGACGTAAAGCTGCAATCGGGCGACCTGGCGCAGGCCTGGTCGGAGGGTGCGCGGGAATACGCGACGGTGGCGATGCGCTGGTCGATGACCGATGTGACGCTGGACCGCGCCGGACGCGTCGTGGACGGCAGCCCGAATGAGCATATCGTGTCCACGGAAATCTGGACCTTCGTGCGGGCGCGTGGCGGCACATGGGTGCTGTCGGCGATCCAGCAAGCGCGGTAATCTGCGTACCCGTCATGGCCGGGCTTGACCCGGCCATCTTTATCCCATTGACCTGAGATGGCTGGGTCAGGCCCGGCCATGACGGTGGTACGGAGGAGGTATCATGTCCGCGCTCGACCCCATTCCCTACAGCGACGCCAAGCTGCGGCGCATTCTGTCCTCGGTGCGGACCATCGCGATGGTGGGCGCGAGTTCCAACTGGAACCGCCCCAGCTATTTCGTGATGAAATACCTGCAGAACAAAGGCTATCGCGTCATCCCGGTGAACCCGGGCACCGCCGGTAAGGAGCAGCTGGGCGAGACCATCTACGCCAGCCTGCGCGATATCCCCGACAAAATCGACATGGTGGACGTGTTCCGCGCCTCCGATGCGGTGGGACCCATCGTCGAAGACGCCATCGCTATCGGCGCCAAAGTGGTCTGGATGCAGCTCGGCGTCCGTAACGACGAAGCCGCGGCTGTCGGCGAAGCGGCGGGCCTGGAAGTGATCATGAACCGCTGCCCGAAGATCGAGTTCGGGCGGCTCGGCGGGGAATTGTCCTGGAGCGGCGTGAACTCCGGCATTATCCGCAACAAAGCGGCGCAGGCGCCGACCGACCGGCGCAGCAAGCCGCAGCCGTTGCCGGTCACCAACGTCGAATACGGTTTCGAAACCCGCGCCGTCCACGCCGGCGCCGCGCCCGATCCGACCACGGGCGCTCGGGCCACTCCGATCTACCAGACCACGGCTTACGTGTTCGACGATGTCGATCACGCGGCGTCTTTGTTCAACCTGCACAATTTCGGATACATCTACTCGCGCCTGACCAACCCGACCGTTTCGGTGCTGGAGGAACGCGTCGCCAGCCTGGAAGGCGGACGCGCGGCCGTCGCGGCATCGTCCGGCCATGCCGCACAGTTCCTGGTATTCGCGACCATGCTGGAACCGGGCGATGAATTCCTTGCGTCCACGCAGCTTTACGGCGGTTCGCTGACGCAGTTCGGGCTGTCGTTCAAGAAACTCGGCTGGCACTGCCATTTCGTGAACCCGCTCGACCCCGAGAATTTCCAGCGGGCGATGACGCCGAAGACCAAGGCAATTTTCGTCGAAAGTCTGGCCAACCCCGGCGGCGTGATCGTCGATCTGGAGGCCATCGCCAAAATCGCCCACGCCAACGGCATTCCGCTGATCGTGGATAATACCCTGGCGACGCCTTACTTGTGCCGGCCGTTCGAGTGGGGGGCGGATATTGTCACGCACTCCACCACGAAATTCCTTGGCGGCCACGGCAATTCCATGGGCGGGATGGTCGTGGAAAGCGGCAAGTTCGACTGGGCGCAAAACGGCAAATTCCCGTCGATGACCGAGCCGGAACCGGCCTATCACGGGCTGCGGTTCTACGAGAATTTCGGCGATTTCGCGTTTACCACCAAGGCTCGGGCTGTTGCGCTACGCGATTACGGGCCGACGATGGCGCCGATGAACGCGTTTCTGACCATCACCGGGACAGAAACCTTGCATGTGCGGATGGAACGTCACTGCGCCAATGCCCAGGCAGTGGCAGAGTTTCTGTCCACGCATCCGAAGGTCGCCTGGGTGTCTTACGCCGGGCTGAAGGACAATAAATATTACGATCTCGGCCGCAAATACATGCCGCGCGGCGCTGGCGCGGTGTTCACGTTCGGTGTGAAGGGCGGTTACGAGGCCGGTATCAAGATGGTGGAGGGCGTGCGATTGTTCTCCCACCTCGCGAATATCGGCGATACGCGCAGCCTGATTTTGCATCCGGCGTCGACGACGCACCGGCAGTTGACGGAAGAGCAACGGATCAATGCCGGGGCCGGGCCCGACGTGATCCGGCTGTCGATCGGACTGGAAACGGCGGCGGATCTGATCGCGGATTTGGATCAGGCTTTAGCCTAAACACGTCATGGTCGGGCTTGACCCGACCAACTCAGGCCAATGGGAAAAAGGTGGTCGGGTCAAGCCCGACCATGACGAAATGGCAAAAATCTACTACGGCTGGGTCGTCGTTGCCGTCACGTTCGTCACCATCGGCATCGGGGTCAACGCCCGGACCGCCTTCTCGCTCCTGTTCCCGCCGATCCTGACGGAGTTCGGCTGGGGGCGCGGCGTCACCGCTGGCGCCTTCTCCTTCGGATTCGTGGTATCGGCGATCCTCAGCCCGTTGATGGGCCGTCTCATGGACAAGGCCGGCCCCCGCGCCGTGATGGAGCTGGGCACCGTGCTGATGGGCGCCGGGTTGCTGCTGGCGCCGCTGACATCCCAACCCTGGCATTTGTATCTGTCCATCGGCGTGCTGGTCGGCGGCGGCAGCGTCTGCCTCGGCTATTCCGGCCAGTCGCTGTTTTTGCCCAACTGGTTCGTCCGCCGCCGGGGCATGGCGCTCGGGATCGCCTTTGCGGGAGTCGGCGTCGGGTCGGTCACGCTGCTGCCGTGGATGCAATCCATGATCGCCCAGGTCGGCTGGCGCACCGCCTGCTGGACCCTGGGCCTTGTCGTTCTGATCGTGTTGGCGCCGATCAACCTGCTGCTCCGCAAACGGCCGGAGGACATGGGGCTGCTGCCGGACGGTGACGCGGCCCCGCTCGCCTCCGCCGCACCCCCACCATCCAACATCGTCGATCCCGCATGGGCTTCGGTGGATTGGACGTTGCCCCGGGCATTGCGCACCGGCCGGTTTTGGTGGCTGGCTTTGGGGTATGGCGCCGGGCTGTATGTTTGGTACGCCGTGCAGGTCCACCAAACCAAATACCTAACCGAGATCGGCGTCAGCCCCATCGCCGCCGCCTGGGCCTTGGGTTTCGTCAGCCTCGCCGGTATTCCCGGTGGGATCGTGCTGGGTCACCTCTCAGACCGGATCGGGCGGGAGTGGGTGTGGGCGATCAGTTGCCTCGGCTTTGCGGTTTGCTTCCTGGCGCTGCTGGCGTTGGGTTTCTGGCCGTCGATGACGCTGGTCTACGGGATGGTTCTGGTACAGGGCGCGCTGGGCTACGGGCTGACCTCGGTGATGGGCGCGATCGTGGCGGAGATTTTCCAGGGGCGGAATTTCGGCTCCATTTTCGGCACCGTCATGGTGGCGGCTTTGGCCGGCGGCGCGGCCGGGCCTTGGCTGACCGGTATGCTGCACGATGTGCTCGGGGATTACGTGCCGGCGTTCTGGCTGGGGATCGCGATCAGCCTGATTTCGGCGCTGGCGATCTGGCGCGCGGCGCCGAGGAAGGTTCGGGCAGTCGCGGGACGGATGCGGCGATAGTCGGCCCAAGCCGCAGATTTAGGTGCGGTCCCACGGTTCGTGCCATTTGTTTGGGGGAGTTAAGGACGAGATTCTGAGTTTGGGAGCTCGTCTTCCACTCCCCGAAAACAATACCCGACACCCGCCACCACTCACCCGCCGGGACCTGAGGTGAAACGGCGTGCCGCCCTAAAATGCCCGCGGGTCCGGCTCCGTCGCCTATTCCCCCACCGCGATCAGCTTGATCCGCCGCCCATCGACACCCAGCGCGATTTCGCCGCGCTTCAAGGCCTGGGCGTCGGAACCGAAAACGTCGAAGCGCCAGCCGTGCATGGCAGGAACATTCGGCCGTTCCTCCGACGCCAGCCGGTCGATATCGTCGGAGTTCGCAACCAGCTTCGGCGCGACGTGATGCAGCTCGCATTTGGCGGCCAGCAGAACTTTCAGCAACGACACCAGGGCCGCCGAGGGGCGCGGCGTTTCGCGCGGCACCGGCGGCGCAGGCATCGAGTCGTCCGGCATTGCCTCGATTTCGCCGATCAGCGCCAGGATCGATTGCCCGCTTTTCCCGTCCGCGAAGCCCCGGGAAATCCCGCGCGCTCGGGCGAGGTCCTCGGCGTTGCCTGGAGCGGTAGCCGCGATCTCCAGGATCGCCTCGTCCTTCACCAGCCGTTGGCGCGGAATGTTCAGGCGCTGCGCCTCGGCTTCCCGCCATGCCGCGAGGGCCTTCAGCCGCCCGAGGAACCTCCGGTTGTTGCTGCGCGGCCGCAGCCGTTCCCAGGCGACCGACGGCTCGATCCGGTAGGTGGCGGGATCGTGCAGGATGGCCATTTCCTCGCCCACCCATTCCAGGCGGTCGTCGGCGCGGAGCTTGGCGCAGAGCGCTTCGTAGACATCGCGCAAATGGGTGACGTCGGCGGCAGCATAGGAGATTTGCGCGGCGGACAGCGGCCGAGCACCCCAGTCGCTGAAACGGTGGACCTTATCGACGACGCCGCCGGTCAGGCCGGACACCAGCGCATCGTAGCCGACCTGATCGCCGAAGCCGGCGACCATGGCGGCGACCTGGGTGTCGAACATCGGCTTCGGCACGTCGCCGAACTTCAGCACGAAAATCTCGATGTCCTGCCGTGCGGCGTGGAACACTTTCGTGACCGCCGGGTCGGCGAAGAGTTCCTTCAGCGGCGTCAGGTCCAGATCGGCCACCAGCGCGTCCACGACCGCGACTTCCTTGGTGCCGCCAAGCTGGACGACGCAGAGTTCGGGCCAGTAGGTGCGTTCGCGCATGAACTCGGTATCGACGGTGACGAAGGTCTCCGATCGCAGGCGCTGGCACAGCGCGGCGAGCTCTTCGGAGGTGGTGATCAGGTCGGGGGAGGGATGGGCGGAACTTGGCATACCCAGCTTGTACCGGAATCCCGCCGGGAACGATAGGATGCCCCGTTACACTCGTTCGGGCAGATAGCCCTCATAGGCATCGTGGTTGGTGGGCATGGCGGGCGGGTCCTCCAACGCGGCGATTCGGATATCGGCTTCGCCGCCCAGCGCGAGAATCAATTCCCCAGCGGTACGCAATGTCCAGTTCCCCGGCGCATTCAGCGTGCGGGACACCCAGGCTCGGTCGCGCCCGATCGCTTCCGCGACCTGTTTCTGCGTCCACCCCTCCGCCTGCCGACGCCGCCACAACGCCAGCACGGCATCGAAGACCTGATCACGGAGCCGGCCGACCCCGAGGTCGGCGGCGTCGCGCCCCGCCGGATAGATCGGCTTTGATTGGAAATTCATCGCAGTTCTCCGTGACATAGGCGTGGATGGATTCGGCTTGAAAGACCGGCAGCGCGGGCGTGAAGGCGTCCCATTGCCTGACACAGTCGGCCATGGCGTCCGCCCAGGCACGCGATTCCTTGGGACCAAGCAGATTGCGCGTGTGAAACCCGGTTAGAATCAACGTGTCCCGTTCGGCGAATCGGCCGAACAGGCGTGCCTGCACGGACGGTTCGGTCACCCTGATCTCCCAGATGTCCGGAGGCGGCGGGACAAGATCGGCCAGATAACGCCCCCGTGTGCCGCCATACACGCGACCGCCAAGAACCCAACGGTCGAGCGCTGCGTGGATGAAACCTGAACCGCACAGGAGATTGGTCGCCGAGCCAGGGTCCATCCTTTCGGATTCTGCCCTCGTCGTGAGAAACAAGCGCCTCCGCGCGCGCTGGCGCGTGAACGCGGGCCGATAGGGGACGATAAATCCAGCATCCTGGAGAAGCCTGAGCGTGGTTTGAATTGACATATAAGTCACTATTCGTGGAGATCGCAACGCTGAATCCATCTTAGCATACCGGACAGGGCCGCATCGGCTTGACTTGCCGAACCGCACAGGGCTTGTCTCCCGCCCCACGCCAACCCGCAGGATATCGCCCCTATGCACGCCTACCGTACCCACACCGCCGGTGCCCTCCGCGCCGCCGATGCCGGCATCGCCGCCCGCCTGTCCGGCTGGGTGCATGCCAAGCGCGACCATGGCGGGCTGCTGTTCATCGATCTGCGCGACCATTACGGCATCACCCAATGCGTGTTCCCCGCCGGGTCCCCCGCCTTCCCGGCGGCGGAAGCCGTCCGGCCGGAAAGCGTGATCACCGTCACCGGCACCGTCGTGATGCGCGAGGAAGGTACGGTGAACCCGCGCCTGCCCACCGGGGAGATCGAACTCAAGGTCGACACCCTGGTCGTCCAGTCGGCCTCCGAAGTCCTGCCGATGCAGGTGGCCGGCGACGAGAAATTCCCCGAGGATATCCGCCTCCGCTATCGCTTCATCGATCTGCGGCGCGACAAGATCCACCGCAACATGATGCTGCGATCCAACGTCATCGCGTCGATCCGCCGGCGGATGATCGATCAGGGGTTCATGGAGTATCAGACTCCGATCCTGACCGCGTCCTCCCCCGAAGGCGCGCGCGACTTCCTGGTGCCCGCCCGCAACCATCCCGGCAAGTTCTACGCGCTGCCGCAGGCGCCGCAGCAGTTCAAACAGTTGCTGATGGTCGCCGGGTTCGATCGCTACTTCCAGATCGCGCCCTGCTTCCGCGACGAAGCCTCGCGCGCCGACCGCTCCCCCGGCGAGTTCTATCAGCTCGATTTCGAGATGAGCTACGTCACCCAGGAAGACGTTTTTGCGACGATCGAACCCGTCATCGCCGGGGTGTTCGAGGAATTCGCCGAAGGCCGTGGCGTGTCCAAGCCGCCGTTCGTGCGCATCCCCTACGACCAGTCGATGCTGGAATACGGCAACGACAAGCCGGACCTGCGCAACCCGATCCGCATCGCCGACGTGACCGAGCATTTCGCGAATTCCGGCTTCGGGCTGTTCGCTCGGATCGCGGCGTCCGGCGGCGTCGTGCGCGCCATCCCTGCTCCCGGTGCTGCAACGCAGCCGCGCAGCTTCTTCGACAAGCTCAACGAATGGGCCCGCGCCGAGGGCCAGGGCGGCCTCGGCTACATCGTCTACGATGCCGAAGGTCCGAAAGGCCCCATCGCCCGTAATCTGGAAGCCGACCGCGCCGAAGCCATCCGAGTCGCCGCCGGGTTGAACCCGGGCGACGCCGTCTTCTTCGTCGCCGGCAAAAAGGACGTGGCACCCAAATTCGCCGGGCTGGTCCGCACCCGCCTGGGCGAAGAACTCAACCTGATCGCGACCGGCGAATTCCGCTTCTGCTGGATCACCGACTTCCCGATGTACGAGCTGAACGAGGAAACCAACCAGATCGACTTCAGCCACAACCCGTTCAGCATGCCGCAAGGCGAGCTGGAGGCGCTGAACACCCAAGACCCCCTCACCATCAAGGCCTACCAGTACGACATCGTTTGTAATGGCATCGAACTTTCGTCGGGCGCTATTCGTAACCACCGCCCGGACATCATGATCCGCGCCTTCGAAATCGCCGGCTACTCCGCCGCCGATGTCGAGGCTCGGTTCGGCGGCATGTTGAACGCCTTCCGCTACGGTGCCCCGCCGCATGGCGGTTCGGCCCCTGGCATCGACCGCATCGTCATGCTGCTGGCCGATGAGCCGAACATCCGCGAGGTGATCCTGTTCCCGCTGAACCAAGGCGGCGAGGATCTGCTGATGGGCGCCCCCGCCGAAGTCACCGCCGCGCGTTTGAAGGAATTGTCGCTCAAGATCGACATTCCGCCGCCCCGGCCGCGCGCCACCGGCGGCTGAACCGCACGAGACGCTGGCGCGGCGCGACCGGCGTGCCTATCTTCTGTCGGGGCGGCACCCAGGCGCCGCTCGTTGGAGTGATGTAATGCGTCTACCCCTCGCGCTAACCGCCTTGATCCTGCTCGCGGCCCCCGCCGCGCCACGGGCGGCTAACGCCCCCTCGCCGCCCGAACTGCTGGCGCATCACGCGCTGTATACGCTCACGTTCAATCAGCGCGCGTCCAGCGCCGAACAAAGCGGTGGCGACGTGGTCGGCGCGCGCGGCACCATGGGGTACGAGGTGATCGATGCCTGCGACGGCTGGGCGATCCGCCAGCGGCTGCGCATGACGGTCACGAACGCCGACGGGCAGGACATCCAGATGGATTCCGACTACGCCACCTGGGAGTCCAAGGACGGAACGAAATTCCGCTTCCACATGACGCAAAAGACCGACGATGCGATCACCAGCCAAACCGATGGCGAAGCCAGCTTGAGCACACCCGGTGGCACCGGCGTCGCGCGTTACAAGACTCCGCGGGAGCAAACGAAACCGATCCCGGCCGGTACCTATTTCCCAACGGCGCATACGGTGGCCATTTTGGAAGCCTCCCGCGCCGGCAAGAAATTTCTGGCCGTGCCGCTGTTCGACGGCACCGACGAGAACGGGACGCAGGACAGTTCCATCGCGATCGTCGACCGGAAACCCCCTTTCGCGACCCCATTCCCCCTTTTGAACGCACTGCCGAGCACGCGCGTGCGTCTGGCGTTCTTCGATCGCCAACCGGGCACAACGACGCCGACATTTCAGGTGGGGTTGCGCTACTGGGACAATGGCGTGGCCGACACCATGCAAATGGATTTCGGCGATTTCGTCATGGACGCGAAGATGACCGAACTGGTGCCGCAACCGAAACGCTGCTGAGGGGCAAGCGTTTAACCCGAATGCTCAGTGTCCCTTGACGGCCTGCTTGATGGCGGCCGCTAGGTCTTCCTCTTCCTCGCAACCGAGCAGGCATAAGCGGTCGAGCTTCGCGAGATTGGCCTTGGCCTTATCGATCTGGCCCAAGGAAACGAACAACTCTCCCTGATATTCGAGCGCGCCTTTATGCGACGGATCGAGCGTCAGGGCCTTGTTGTAATATTCCATCCCCTGCGTCGGATTGCCCGATTTCCACAGCGCATGTCCGAGCAGGCTGAAGACATCGGCGTTTGGAAACCGAAGCGCGATGTCCTTTAGCTCGGTTGCGGCGGCATCGTATTGCTTCGCGGCGATTTTTCCTCGCACCGATGCCAAATAGGCTGGTTTGTCGGTGGCACTGCTGTCGGCTGCATAGGCCGCTGGGACGCCGAGCGTCACGGTGAGCAACCCAGCCAGAATGACGTTTCGCATGGTATCCTCTCCTGTTTCAGGTGCTGCTCTGCGTTAACGATCGGCCGCGGGTGACAGCCCCGGCACCGAATCTGTCCCTTAACGCGTCGATCGCCGCCTGTGCTGCCGCCAGTTTCGGCGTTTCCGTATCCGCCAAATCCCCCTGGTCGGCCTCCGCGCGCGGCACCAGCGGGCTCGCCCCGATTCCGATCAGCCGGAACGCCGTCCCCGTCGCCTCCCGCGCCAGCAACGTCCGAGCGAGCGCGAACAACCGGTCCGGCAGCACCGTCGCGGTTGGCAGCCGCCCCGCACGGGTCCGCGACACGAACCCCGCGGTTTTCAGCTTCAACACCACACCGCCGGCCGCCAAGTCCTGTTCCCGCAGCCGCCGCGCGAGCTTCTCCGACAGGCGCCACAAATGCCGCTCCAGATCGGGCAACGCCGTCAAATCCTTATCGAATGTCGTCTCCGCGCTGACCGATTTCGTCTCCCTGGACGGATCGACCCGGCGCGAATCCTCCCCCCGCGCCCGCCGCACCAGCGCCGGCCCATCGTCGCCGAGTTTCCGAAACGCCTCCCGCTCCGACAACGCCTGCAAGTGTCCGAGGCTGGTCATGCCCAAAGTCTCCAGCTTCCGCGCCAGCGCCGGTCCGATACCGGGCAGCAGCCGCACCGGTTCGGGGGCCAACAGCCCAGCCGCCTCCGCCGCCCCGATCACCGCGAACCCGCGCGGCTTGTCCCGCCCCGCCGCGATTTTGCCCAGCAGCCGGTTGGGCGCGAGACCGACGGAGATCGTTACCCCCACCTCCCGCTCCACGGCGGCAGCGAAGCGTGCCAGGACGGGGGCGGCCGGCATGCCGTGGAGCGCCTCGGTCCCCGAGAGGTCCAGCACCGCCTCATCGATCGACAGCGGCTGCACCAGCGGCGTCAGCTCGGCCATCAGCGCGCGTATCTGGCGGGACGCGGCAGTGTATTTGGCGAAATCCGGTTTGATCACTACCGCGTCCGGGCAGGCTTTCAGCGCCTTGAACATCGGCATGGCGCTGCGCACCCCGTACATCCGCGCGATATAGCAAGACGCGGACACCACGCCCCGCGTGCCGCCGCCGACGATCACCGGTTTAGACGCCAGCTCCGGCCGGTCGCGCTTTTCGACGCTGGCATAGAAGGCGTCGCAATCGACGTGGGCGATGGTCAGCCGCAGCAACTCCGCGTGCGAGACGACGCGATGCCCGGCGCACCGCGGACAGGCCGGACTGGCAAACCCGGTCTCATCGGTCAGCAGGCAATCGCGGCACAAGGACGCCATTTCAGCCACGCCTGGGGTTGAGGGGACGGGAACCATATGGTCCGCACACCCCGGCGACAAGCGAAAGGATTCGCTGAATATTCGATCAATCGCACGCTTTATGAACAATTTTAACGGCTGACTCCGTCGATTCGACCGATTATGCCCACGAACCGGCTTGGCACGACACTTGCGACGCCCATCACCGCCGGCCACGGGCAACGAAGCCCTGGACACTCCGCCCCACTCGACCGCGCGATCCAACGACGGGTCGCACTCCCGGAGGCCCCTTATGTCCTATCTCGTCCCGTCCGAATTCGTCGTCAAAATGGTGGACGCCGGAGAATCCAAAATCTTCATGTCCACCCGCGACACCGTCATCCGAGCCTATATGGCCGGCGCGATTTTGGCCCTGGCGGCGGCGTTCGCGGTCATGGTCACGGTGCAAACCGGCTTCCCCATCATCGGCGCGATCCTGTTCCCCGTCGGGTTCTCGATGCTCTATCTGCTCGGCTTCGACCTGCTGACCGGCGTTTTCGTCCTGTGTCCCCTGGCGCTGATCGACAAGCGGCCCGGCGTCACCATCGGCGGCGTCCTCCGCAACTGGGGCCTGGTCTTCATCGGCAATTTCGCCGGCGCGCTGACCGTCGCGGTGATGATGTCGATCATCTACACCTTCGGCTATTCCACCGCCCCCGATAAAGTCGGCGCCGTCATCGCCGGTATCGGAGAGGCTCGGACCCTCGGCTATGCCAAATACGGCGCGATGGGCATGCTGACCCTGTTCATCCGCGGCATGCTGTGCAACTGGATGGTGTCCACCGGGGTCGTCGGCGCGATGATCTCCACCACCGTCAGCGGTAAGGTCATCGCCATGTGGATGCCGATCATGCTGTTCTTCGGGATGACGTTCGAACATTCCGTGGTGAACATGTTCCTGTTCCCCTCGGCGCTGCTCATGTACGGCAAATTCTCGGTTATGGACTACATGATCTGGAACGAAATCCCCACCGTGCTGGGCAACCTCGTCGGCGGCCTGACCTTCACCGGTCTGACGCTGTATACCACCCACGTCCGCACCGCCCCCAAGCGCGCCTACGACTGATCCGGCATGCCCCGAGGCCTGAAAGTCACGATCGGGCAATATTCCGATAAAGGCCGGAAACCCGTCAATCAGGATTTTCACGGTGCCATGATCCCCGAGCCCCCCGTGCTCGGGGCGAAGGGGATCGCGCTGGCGGTGGCGGACGGCATAAGCAGCAGCAATGTCAGCCATATCGCCAGCGAGTCTGCCGTCGCGGGATTTCTGAGCGATTATTATTGCACATCCGATGCGTGGTCGGTGAAGACATCGGCCCAGCGCGTCATCGCCGCCACCAATTCCTGGCTGCACGCGCAGACCCGCCGAGGCGGACACGCGCACGATTTGGATAAAGGCTACGTCTGCACCTTCACCGCAATCGTGGTGAAATCCGCCACCGCGCATTTGTTCCATATCGGCGATTCCCGTATTTCCCGCATCGCCGGTAAATCCCTCGAACCGCTGACCACCGATCATCGCGTTACGGTATCGGCCGAGCAAAGCTACCTCGGCCGCGCCTTGGGCATGAACGGCGAAGTCGAAATCGATTATCGGGCCGTGCCGCTGGAGCGGGGCGATGTATTCGTGCTGGCAACCGACGGTGTGCACGAACACGTGCCGCCGGCATTTACCGCCGCAGCCGCGGCCGGCACCGATCTGGACCAAGCCGCGCAGGCGATCGGGCAAGAGGCTTACCTGCGAGGCAGTTCGGATAATCTCACCGTCCAGATCCTCCGCATCGACGACCTCCCCGACGGCGACGCCACCGAAATCCTGGACCATGCGCTGGAACGGCAACTGCCGCCGTTGCTGGAACCACGCTCCGTGTTCGAGGGTTATCGGATCCTGCGCCCCTTGCACGCCAGCAGCCGCAGCCACGTCTATCTGGCCGAGGATATCGAGGCCGGCGAAAAAACGGTGCTGAAAATCCCATCGCTCGATCTGCGCGGCGACACGGACTACCTCCGCCGTTTCACCATGGAGGAATGGGTCGCCCGCCGTATCGACAACGCTCACGTCCTGAAACCGCGTATTCCGGACAGGCAACGGCATTATTTGTATCTGGCGACGGAATACGTGGAGGGGCAGACGCTGACGCAATGGATGGCCGATAATCCCCGCCCCGATCTGGAAACCGTGCGCGGCATCGCCGAACAGATCGCGCGCGGCCTGCGGGCGTTTCACCGGATGGAGATGCTGCACCGCGATTTACGGCCCGAAAACATCATGATCGACCGAAACGGCACAGTGAAAATCATCGATTTCGGATCGGTCGGCGTCCGGGGCGTGGCGGAAGCGGCGCCTGCGCTGGATCGCGGCGATATTCTTGGCACCGTGCAATACACCGCGCCGGAGGTCCTGACCGGCGACCCCGCCACCGCCCGCGCAGATTTATTTTCCTTGGGCGTCATCGTCTACCAGATGCTGACAGGCGCGTTTCCTTTCGGGGCCGACGCCGCACGTGTCAGGACGAAAAAGCAGCAGCAAAAACTGGGTTACCGCCCCGTGCGCCGCGATGTGCCGCCGTGGATCGACCTCGTGCTCCGTAAAGCCGTGCACCCCGATCCTTTCCGGCGTTACGAGGAATTATCGGAATTCGTCCACGACCTGCGCCAGCCCCCGCCGGAATTCCTCAATCCCGCTCACGTACCCTTGAGCGAGCGCAATCCGTTGCTGTTCTGGCAGGCGCTGTCGTTCGTGCTGGCGTGTGTGGTGCTGGTTCTGCTGTCACTCCGCTGGCCATAACCAAGCGGCACCCCGGACCCCCGACGAATCCCCGTGCTTGTTCTTCACGATCGGCGTCGTCACCGTATCGCTGAACACGTAACGCCCAAGCCGTTCCGGGATCGCGGTATACAGGTGTTCCATGTTGGACAACCCGCCGCCCAGAACGATCACATCGGGATCGAGCAGGTTGATCACTTGCGTCAGCCCTCGCGCCAGCCGGTCGGCATGCCGCGCCAGCGCCATTTGCGCCCGCGCCTCCCCCGCCGCCGCCCGCGACGGAATACCGGAGGCATCGCGCGCCCCCGGCCCATCGCAATCGCGCGCCAGGGATGGGCCGGCGACATAGGTCTCCATGCAGCCCCATTGCCCGCACCAACAGGGAATGCCGGGGATTTCGTCCATCCGCGGCCAGGGTAGCGGCATATGGCCCCACTCACCCGCGACCCGGTTCGGACCGCGATGCACCTTGCCATGCGTCACGATCCCACCGCCGCAGCCGGTGCCCAGGATCACGCCGAACACCACGCCCGCGCCGGCCCCGGCACCGTCGGTCGCCTCGCTCAGGGCGAAGCAATTGGCGTCGTTTTCCACCCGGACCTCGCGTCCGAGCAGTGCGCCGAGGTCCTGGTCCAGGCAATGGCCGTTCAGGGCGATGGAGTTGGCGTTCTTCACCAACCCCGTCGCCGGGCTGATCACACCGGGAATGCCGATGCCGACGGTGGCGGAAACGCCGAGTTGCGCCTCGGCATCGCGCACCAATGCCGCCAGCGCTTCCAGCGATTCCCGGTAGCCGTGGGGCGTGGGAATGCGATGGCGCAAGGTTTCCGTGCCGTCGGGGCGCAGCACCGCGATCTCGATCTTCGTGCCGCCCAGGTCGATGCCGATGCGATGATGGGTCATGCGGTGCAGCATGAAGCGGTCCCCCCGCTTGCTCAAGAGGCAAGCAGACAGCAGGATGCGCCGCATGAGCGAGACCGTCTTGGACGTTAAGGGCATGGCCTGCCCGCTTCCCGTATTGCGCGCCAACCGGAGCCTGCGTGGCATGGCACCGGGGGAGCGGCTGCGCGTGCTGGCCACCGATCGCGCGGCGGTCGGCGATTTTCAGGCTTTTTGCCGGGAAACCGGCCACGACCTGCTGGCATGGAGCGAGGAAGCCGGCGTATTCAGCTTCGTCATCCGCCGCCGTCCGGCGGAGCGGGACCCGAAGGACGCATGACGTGACCACCGCTTTGATCACCCACCCGGCCTGTCTGGACCACGACATGGGCCCGCATCACCCGGAATGCCCGGATCGGCTGCACGCAGTGCTGCATGCGCTGGAAGCACCCGAGTTCGCGGACTTGCAGCGCGAATCGGCGCCCGAGGCCACGATTGAACAGCTGACTCGTGTGCATCCGCTGGATCTGGTGGAAGCCCTCCTGGCGATCCGCCCCGAACTCGGGGAACTCGTGGCACTGGATGGCGACACGTCGATGGGGGAAGGTAGCGCGGAAGCGGCCTTGCGTGCCGCCGGAGCCGGGGTGGCCGCAGTCGATGCGGTGATGGAGGGGCGGGTACAATCCGCGTTCGCCGCCGTCCGCCCGCCCGGCCATCACGCCGAACCGAACCGCCCCATGGGCTTCTGCCTGTTCAACAACGCCGCCATCGCCGCGCTGCATGCTCGGTCGCACTGGGGCTTGAAGCGCGTCGCGGTCGTCGATTTCGACGTGCACCACGGCAACGGCACCCAGGCGATGTTCGAGTCCGATGCCGGGCTCTTCTACGCCTCCTCCCACCAAAGCCCCTGCTACCCCGGCACCGGCCACACGTCGGAACGCGGGATCGCCGGCAACATCGTCAACGCCCCTCTGCGCCCCGGCGACGGCAGCGTCGCCTTTCGCAACGCGTGGGAGCGGATCATCCTCCCGGCGCTGGACCGGTTCGAACCGGAGCTGCTGATCATCTCCGCCGGGTTCGACGCCCACCGCGACGATCCGCTGGCGCAGCTGCGGGTAGAAACGTCCGATTACGCCTGGCTGACCGACCAACTGGTCGCTCTGGCCGAGCGGCATTGCGGGGGAAAGCTGGTGTCGATGCTGGAAGGCGGCTACGACCTGAACGCACTGGCGGCCTCGGCCGCCGTTCACGTGCGCGGCCTGATGCGCGCCTGAGGAAAGACCATGCCCGAAGCCAAACCCGATGTAAGCGCCCTGTCGTTCGAGGAAGCGCTCGCCGAACTGGAACAGATCGTCCGCGGCCTGGAAAACGGCCAGCAGAAACTGGCCGACGCGATCGACGCCTATGAGCGCGGCGCGGCCCTGCGCCGCCACTGCGAGGCCAAGCTGACCGAGGCCGAAGCCCGCGTCGCCGCCATTGTGCAGAACGCCGACGGATCGTTGTCCACACGGCCGCTGGAATAGAGGTGGCCAAGCAACGCGTCGACCAGCTCCTTGTCGATCGCGGGCTCGTGGAATCCCGCGCCCGTGCGCAGGCGCTGATCCTCGCCGGGAAAATCTACAGCGGCGACCGGCGGGTCGAAAAACCCGGCACCGCCATGGCGGACGATGTGCCTCTAACCGTGAAGGGCCAGGACCATCCATGGGTGTCCCGCGGCGGGCTGAAATTGGACCACGGGCTGAAGCATTTCGGCTTCTCCGCCGAGGGGCGGATCTGCATGGACGTCGGTGCCTCCACCGGCGGCTTCACCGATGTGCTGCTAACCGCCGGGGCTGCCAAGGTGCACGCGGTCGATGTCGGGCACGGCCAACTCGCTTGGAAACTCCGCTCCGACCCCCGCGTCGTCGTTTACGAAAAGACCAATGCCCGTCACATAACCGCGGAAACCATCCCCGACCCCATCGGCGCCCTTGTCTGCGACGCCAGCTTCATCGGCCTGTCGGTCGTACTCACCGCGCCTTTGGCCCTATGCGCCCCCGGCGCCTGGGCGATTGCACTGATCAAACCGCAGTTCGAGGCCGGGCCGGGTCAGGTCGGCAATAAAGGCGTCGTCCGCGATCCCGCCGTGCATTCGGAAGTCTGCCAGAAGGTCCAAGCTTGGTGGTCGTCGCTCCCAGGCTGGCGCGTTCTCGGGATCGAGGAAAGCCCGATCACCGGACCGGAAGGGAACAAGGAATTCCTGATCGGCGCAGAACGCGCCTGATCAGGCCGCCATCGCCTCGGGCATCCGCCCATGATCGGCGACCTCGTCCAGCAGCGCCCAAACGCGGGCCGGCTGCATGGGAACATCCGGATCGTTCAGCAGCCGGTCGAGTTCTTCGATCTTCAGAGAATACTCGGTTTCGGTCATCGGTGCGTCCCAGGGTTCAGGGTATGCATGCCTTTTGACCTGAACCTGTGGCAAACCTAAGGCAGGATTATGCCGGCATTAAGTAATCTGCTAAGGGAACCCCGGGCCAGCAAAGGGGATTCGGTCGATGCTGATCTTGCGGGTCGGATTGGCGGTCATCAGCCAGCAGGACAATGAAGCCAAAGTGCTGCACCGCGGCAGCATCAAGATCGAACACGCCCATTCCGGGCACGAGGCCCTGGATTTCATGCGTTTGTATGACTTCGATCTGGTCCTGATGGACGCCGCTTTGCCCGACCAACGCGGCGAGGACGTCGTGCGGCAGACCCGCGCCGCCGGTATGAACATCCCGATCATCCTGCTCGCCGCCAACTCCACGCCCGCGATCCGCACCCGAGCCCTCGATCAGGGCGCCGACGACGTGGTGGCGACGCCCTGCGACCTGGACGAACTCCTCGCCCGCGTCCGTGCCGTCGTCCGCCGATCGGCCGGGCATGCTCGGTCGGTGCTGCGAGCCGGCAATGTGACGCTCAGCCTGGAAAAGCGGGAGGTTTTCGTCGCGGATACAAGAGTGCCGGTCTCGGTTCGGGAATACGGCGTGCTCCAGCTCTTGTTCCTCAGGCAGAACACCGTCCTCGCCAAGACCGCCTTCCTGCATCACCTGTATACCGGGGCGGAGGAGCCGGAACTGAAAGCCGTCGACGTCATCGTCTGCCGGGTCCGCAAGAAGCTGGAGCGTTATGGCGTGACCGATTTGATCGATACCGTCCGGGGCGCCGGTTATATCCTGCGGGTGCCGGACGACCTGCCTTTGGTCGCGTGACCGCGTTCGGCCGCCTTCTCGCGCTCTGCCTCCTAGTCGCGGCCGGTTCGGCGCGCGCCGCCGTTACCTGCGAACAGGCGGCCGCCGATGCCGAACGCAGCTTCGACTTGCCGCCGGGCCTGCTGATGGCGATCGGCCGGGTGGAGAGCGGGCGCCTCGATCCCATAACCCGGCGCGTGACGGCCTGGCCCTGGACCATCGATGTCGCCGGCGACGGGCGCATGTTCAACAACGCGGCGGAAGCCATCCAAACGACCGAGGCCCTGCGCGCCGGCGGCGCTCGCAACATCGACGTCGGCTGTTTCCAGGTCAGCCTGCTGTATCACCCCAACGCCTTCGCCACGCTGGCGGAGGCCTTCGATCCCACGACCAACGGCCGCTACGCCGGCCAGTTCCTGGCGTCTTTGAAATCCCGCCTGGGCAACTGGACCGACGCCGTGGCCGCCTACCACTCCGCCGATCCGACGCAGGGAAAGCCTTACCAGGAGAAAGTCTTCGCCAGTTGGCACGGCACGTTGCCGCCGGAAGCGGAGGTCCCCGCCAAGTCCGGCCCCATCGAACTCGCCTTCGGCATCAAGCTGTGGACGCCGAGCCAGCCGGGTTCGGCGGCGTCGATGATCCATATCGGGGAGGGGGAGGCACCTGCCGGTTGGAAGATGCCGAAGATCACCAGCCCCACGCGTTAATGTTTGCTCCAATCCGCAACAAAACGAGCGTAACAATCGCGTTCGCCGGGCATTTTGGGCCAGCCGGCGAGTTGGCGCACCGCAGCGAGCAATAGATTATCCTTCAGGTGTGTGCTGTTGTTTTCGTACTCCTCGTAGGACGAGTGAGTGATTTTCTGGTTGTGCGGATCGTCCTGGAATTTGCACGCCGTTAGCGCCACCGTTTCCATATACGCCCGCCGGTCCGCGCCGGATCGCAGATAGGCATGCGCGGTCGCGGTGCTGGCCGCGATATCGAAAGACATGATGGATTCATCGAGTTGTTTCAGCAGCGCTTGCGGTGAGCGGCCGGCGCCGTCGAACGATTTTATTTCGTCCCCGATCACCGATGTCGTCCATTTATTGGCGCGCGCCGAATCGTTCACGAAATTCGCCATCAGGAACAGCACACGGTGCTGATACGGGCTGGTACCGCCACGGATCCAGTGGTTCGCGGTATTGCAATAATCGTAGGGATGCTGCCCATCCGTGAATTTCCGAGGCACCGTATTGCGCAAAATCAGCTCGGCCGCGCCGATCTGGATGGCGTCGCCCAGACTGCGGATCGATATCCCGTTCTTCAGATGCGCAACGATCTGATCGGACACCTGCTGCCCGTCGCCGCACATCAGCAGTTCGACGAAGGATTCGACCTCGGCCGGAGTCAGCGGGGTTTTGTTGTCCTCCCGCAGGCTTTTGCCGCCATCGGGGAAGGCTTCGGCCAGAATCACGCAGACGGAGTCATAGAAGGAGTAATACAGCGGCCCCACCGCCATATCCGGCACGCCGGTGTAGAACACGCCGTGCGCGTTATCCCAGCCGACATAATCCGCCAGCCCGGTAATCGCCCGCGCCCGCAACGCCTTGTGGCCGGTGTTCCGCGCCTTACGGCCGGCGATCGTGTCCTGAATGTCGATCAGCCCAAGGAACATGATCTGGTCGCGCAGCCGGTCGCGCGCATCCGGATCGGCGGCGAGATCGAGGAACATGCCATAGGACCGTTCCACCTCCCCACCCATGGTCGCGAGCATGTGCGCCTGCAGGCGTTCGTCGATCGTATTGCCCTCGCGCAGCGGTGCCTGATCCTGGTTCCACACGACGGGTCCGTAATCCGGTGGCGGCACGTTCATGCCCTTCATGGTGGCGTAACGGCCGGGGTATTTGCCCAGCAGCTGGTTCCAGATGTCCAGGCCGGCGGGGATGTACCAGATGCTCTGCAGGAAGGGCAGCAACTGGTTTTCCTTGGCCAGATACGGCATCAGCGCGGCGGAGGTGCGCATGCCCAGGATCGTGTGATCGTTGTTGATCAGCACAAGCTGTCCGTCTTTGACGTTGATATGGTTGGGCACCTGCACGAACGGCGCCTCGGCTTCCATGACCACGCCGATGGCTTCGGGGATCGAGCGTCCTTCCTTCTTCACCATGCGGAAGAAGGTGTCGGCGGTGCGCGGTTGATCGCGCTCCAGGATCGCGGTTGTCAGCTCCTGAAAGGCAGCGTCCTGACGCACGGCTTGCTGGGTCTGCAACATGATGGCGCCCTCCCTTGGGGTTGTGGCGAATGACGTCCTCTGACCGGGGAGCTTAACGCCGGGTTCGCGCGGCCGTAAAGGGCGGCGGGGTTTGGCGGCAGGGCTATTTGCATATGGCCTTGAGTCCATTGTGCCAACAACCGGCATGCAAGTGCCGGCCCGCGCGCAAAATGCACGCGACCGGTAAGACGGCGCCAACACGTTTGGCCTCAAACGGCATCAACTAGGGACAATGGCCGGCGGCGTTTCCCCGATCAGACACCCAAGCGCCCGGCGGACGGTCGATGGGCGGAGATCCCGCCAGTCGATGT
>Ga0214180_1000234_pt1 | contig 20923 bp, 13 predicted proteins | sample TroBogEpilimnion_22_FD_153018 | JGI IMG/M metagenome (GOLD analysis project Ga0214180, IMG submission 153018) | Freshwater microbial communities from Trout Bog Lake, WI - 16OCT2007 epilimnion | ecosystem: Environmental > Aquatic > Freshwater > Lake > Epilimnion/Euphotic zone | place: Trout Bog... | reverse complement strand
CACCAGGCGCAACCGTTCGACGAGTCGTCGTAGGTCGAGACTGCGCCAGTGATTGACGTCAGTGCAGCAACGTCAGGCGTGGCGTTGGTGGGGTTGTCACCGGCTGGAGCAGCTGGCGTCGTGGTGGTGGTCGTGGCAGCAGTTGCGCTTGGAATCACGATCAAGTCGAGGAATCCAGTGACTTCCTGCGTGTTGCCCGACCAGTCACCAGGACTGTGGAAGCTGTCGGTACCAATCTGCAGCACCGTACGGGTCCATGGCAGATTCGCCTCGTTGGTCTGGCCAGCGCTGGCAGACGACATGTTGCTTGGCGCAGCACCCGTCAAGGTGTTGGTGTTGTGCAGCGTGAAGGTGACAAAGCCGTTGGCATCGGTCGTACCGGTGAGGGCACCACCTTCGTACCAGCCCGAGAAGCCGGGGTTGGCGTTCAGCGCTGACTCAGTCCAGCTCGTGCCGTTGGAGCCCGAGTAGTCCTGGTTGTCAAAGAACGTCACGGGCTGGTTCGCGAGAACCTGGCCGTAGCTACCGGTGATCTTGTACTTCAAGGTCACGGTTGCGCCAGCAGGCACGTAGCCAAAGCCCCAGGTGTCGGCGTAGTTGTAGTACTGGTTAATGAACGCACCCTGACCGACAACGGTGTTGTCGATCACGTTGCCCGAGAGGCCGGTGGCGCTCACCAAAGTTGCCGTGTCGGGGTTGGCCTGCGTTGGGTTCTCTGATGGAGGTACGTAGCCAACAGGCTGTACAACCGTCAGGTCAACGAGGTCGGACGTCTGGTTTGCACCAGCACCCTTACAGGCGTCGCCCCAACCACCGCTCGCTGCCGAGCAAGTAGGTGAACCGGCGGTGTAGGTGTCGTTACCGATCTGCAGGAAGACGCGAGTCCAGGACTTCGCGGTCTTTTCCTGAGCTTCGTAGGCAGCGGTGGTCAGGTCCGTAGGACGGACTGACGAATTCTGACCGGTGACAGAGTTGGTCAACGTGAAGCTGACGTTACCGTTGGCGTCAGTGGTGCCGGCAAGAGCACCCTGAGCAGCACCTGCACCACAACCAGGGTTGGAGTTCAGCGAGGTGGTGGTCCAGGTAATACCGGTCTGGCAGCCGTAGTCCGGGTTGTCAACCAGGGTCACGGCCTGGTTCGCGAGCGTCTGGCCAAATGAACCAGTCACGTGCCAGGTCAGCTTCACCGTCGCACCAGCGTCGGTGTAGCCCTGCAGCCAGCGGTCCTGTGCGCCCCAGTAGTTGTTAATGAATTCCGTGTCACCCGAGACAGTGTCGTCGAGCAAGGTGGACTGCACAGCGCTGAGACCGGAAATTGACGTCAAGGTCGCGGTGTCAGGAGCGGTGTAGGTGGGGTGGTTGTACTTGAAGATGAATGTCTTGACACCAGAGGTCGAAGCCTTCGCGGCAGGAGTCGTCCTGGTGCGGATCGAAGCAGCCTTCGTGGCGACCACGTCACAGGAACCAGCCGTTGTGCTCGTCAGCGTTGCACCACTCACGGAGCAGCCGGCACCAGTGACGCTGTAGAAGACAGCGCCCGTGCCAGGTCCACCAGTGGTGGTCAGTGCAACTGAAGTACCAACCTGGTTGACCAGGACCGAGTTCGAAACGCCGAGGGTTGAGAAGACGAACTTGACCGTCTTCGCGTTCACGAGGTTGTAGCCCGTGGATGCAGCCTTGGTTGCCTTCACGGTGCAAGTCAGCGCAGATGATGCGCTGAGGTTGCCGTTGTTGTCAACCGAGCAGCCCATCGTCGAAGTGCTGAAGGTAACGGCACCCGTGCCGGAACCACCCGTGGTAGTCAGCGCAATCGCCGAGCCGACCGTTCCGGTAAGAACGGTGTTCGAGATCGACAGTGGCGCCTGGGCAACTGGACGTGGTGCACGCACCACGGTCGCACTCGCCGTTGAGCTGAGCCCAAATGCGGCTACGAGTGCAACACTCGCCGAGACCGTTGCCAGCTTGGCAACGTTGATTCGATTACGAACCAATAGATAGGCCGACGATGCGAGCACCGCGGCAACAACAATGAATAAAGCGTTCACTTTATTTCCCCCCAATTAGATAATGCTGTGCCGTCATTACTACTACTGCCGTGTGGTGTTTGCAAACCTCTCCGTCACAATTTGCACACACGTAGGCAAAGTATTTTCTGCAGTGATAGAGACTGGATTTCTATCTCTATGCGGCACCGAAATGAGTCTTACGTTGTCTCTTCGACTGGCGCCTCCTAGTCCTTCATCTCAGAGCGGCGAAGCGGCACCAGTGGTAAGACTTACATACCCCACACTTTTCGAGGAGCACCATGAAAACTATCCGCCGACTTAGCCTTGCGGTCGCGTGCGTTGCTGCTCTGCAGTTGCAAATTACTGCGTCCGGGGCCACTTCGCCGAGTTTTGCCCACCCCGACAAAGCGGTTCTCACCTCGGTAACGGGCCTCCTCTCGGGGACATCACTCATCGATGACACCGTCAACGGTGACAACCTCTTTATCAACGCGTACTACGCGCCTTCCGACCGTTGGCTCCTCTCCTACATCCCAGCTGGTGGCACCATCACCCTGAACTGGACAGTGACCGGAAGTAATGGCCAGCCTCTCGCGAACACCGCCGTGACGTTGCAAGACAACTTGGCCTACTCGAGCGCACAGGGCACCACGTGGTCACAGTCGGCCCTCAACGTCAACAATGGATCGAGCCCCGGCGGCACTATTTCGGGCACGACCAACGCCAACGGCAATGTCAGCTTCACCATTACCAACACGAATTCCCTTGCGGGAACGCCACCTTCAGATCTCGCGTCCACGAGCGGCGCCGAGTCCAACGAGGGGAAGTATCCGTGGACCTGCATGATTCTCCAGGTCGGCAACGACGTCTGGACCTCCAGCCCGGCTTCCGGTGTCAATGAAGCAACCGACCGCGTCGACTTCATTGTGGTGCCCGCCGCCAAGCCACTCGGCACGACCGCGGCCAAAGTCACAACCGGCAACAAGTCCTTTGTCTACGGCGCCTCTGGGGTCAGTGTTTCCGCGGCGGTGAAATCAGCCACCTCCGGTACGGTTCTCTTCACCGCGGGCGGACACACGCTCTGCAGCGCATCAGTTTCTGCCGGATCCGCATCGTGTGCCGTTCCGACGACCGCGCTGAATGTTGGGAGCTATCAGTTGACGGCGGCCTACTCGGGCAACGCGACCTACGCCGCCGCCTCGGCCTCGAGCACCCTGAACGTGACTATCGACCCCACGACGTTGAGCGTGACACCCTCGGTGCTGAGCCTGTCGCAGTCGGTGCTCGGCACCTTCAGTGTCGCCGTGACGTTGAGCTCAAAAACAGGGGTGACACCAAGCGGCACCGCCACGCTCAGCCTGGACGGTACCCAGCTCGCCACTGACGTGACGACGTACAAGTTCTCGTCACTCGACGCCAGCGCCATCGGGGTCGGTAAGCACACCCTGACGGTGTCGTACTCGGGGAACACCAACTTCAAACCCGTGACCGTGTCAAAGACGATCACCGTCACGGCCGCAACCACCAAGCTCCCCGTTACGTTGCCATCGACGAGCACGAACTACGACGTGGCCCACGGCAACCTCTTGTGGTCGGAATCCTTCACCGACCCGGCCTACACCGGTATCAACACCAGCATTTGGAGCGCGGAGATTGGGCAGTACGTCGGCAACGCCCCCGGTCTGCCAGCCTGGGGCTACGGCACCGGTGAAATTGAAACCAACACCAACCAGGCGCTCAACATTTCGGAAGACGGTCTCGGTAACTTGGCCCTGACAGCGGTCAACACCAATGGCAACTGGACGAGTGCACGCATTTCAACGGCCGGCAAGGTCAACTTCCAGTACGGGCAGATTGAGGCCAACATCAAGATGCCGGCTGGCTCATACAACTGGCCCGCCTTCTGGATGTTGGGCAAGAACTTCTTCCCCAACAGCAGCTGGCCTAACTGTGGCGAAATCGACATTATGGAGGGACTGGCGAATGAGTCCGTCGACCAGTCAACACTGCACGCCAACTACCCCGGTGGTGGCGACTGGAACGGTGGCGGTGGCGTGACCATGCGCGCCCCCCTGTCGAATCTCACGTCGGCCTTCCACACCTTCGGCATGATCTGGACGCCAACGTCAATTTCCTTCACCCTCGATGGCTACGTCTACGGCAGTGACGTCTACAACGCGTCGAACGGCACCGTGACGCAGACCGTGGGTTCGTCGGTGAGCACCTTCTCCATTGGTGGCCAGGTGTGGCCGTTCAATCAGCCGTTCTTCATGATTCTCGACAACGCCATTCCCGCTGGCACGTCAGCGGCGAACGGTGCTCGCGGCACCATGGACGTCAACTGGATTAAGTACTACAGCTACGACGGACTCGGCGCCGTCACGAACTAGTACAAGAAACGCCCCCGGTGATCGGCTGCACGCCAATCACCGGGGGCGTTTTTCTTTGTCCTTAGTGTGACATCACAATTACGTCAACGAGGTCGGTTGCCTCGTCGGTTGTTGGGTTGTTACCCACCTGGGTGTTCGGCGAGGTGAAGATGTCGCTGCCGATCTGCAGCGCCATGCGCGTCCAGGGATAGGTACTGCCTGACTCAATCGTCTCGGCCGCCAACTGCGAGACATTCACACCAGCGGTGATCGTGGTGGCGGTGGACGTCATGGAGAATCCGTAGGGAGGCGACGGCACATTGCTATTGGTATTGAGGAGCACGAACGACACGTTGCCATTGGCATCGGTCACGCCCGTGATGTTGCCGGCGGAAAGCCCCGTTGCGGTAAAGGTAGCGTCCTTGCCGCCCTTGCCATTGTTGGTGCCCGGGGCGAACTGGGTTTCCAGGGTGACAGAGGTCTGCGTGAGGGGCTGACCCTGTGAGCCAGTGATGTGCCAGGTCATGGTGACCTGCGCGCCCGGCGTCACGTAGCAGTAGAGCCAGCGGTCGGTTGGCGAGTACCAGTGGTTGATAAACCATGAGCGGCCATTGACGGAGTCGTCAACGGGACCGAGGCCGGTAAAGCCAGTGGCGGCCCAGTCGCTCGTTACGAGTGCGGCACGGTCGGGGAACTGATTCGTCGCGTTCTCGACGAAGACCTCAACGCTGAACGTGAATCTCACGCTGGCGGAACTCGTCGATCCGAAATGTCCGCTGGCGGCCTTAGTCGCCTTGACCACACACGTTCCGGCGGTGGCATCGCGCAAGACACCCGTCACCGCATTGATGGTGCACCCCGTACCGGTGGCCGTGAAGCGCACAGCGCCGGTGCCTGATCCGCCCCGGGTGTCAACGGTGATGTGGCCGGTGGTGTAGGCGCTGTGCACCGCATTGGTGATCACCAAAGCAGACTGCTTTGCGGGTGCTGCACTGGCGGGTGCCGCAACGCTGACCAAGGCCAGCGCCCCGACCACGAGCGCCGTGGTGCGCGAGCGAGTACTGCGGGAGTGAGTGGCAGCAAAAAATGCCGCTACTTCGTGTCGTAGGGCGTTCATGCTGATCCTTTTTGTCGTACTGCGGTGCCCCATGCCTACTACACCTCGCACCGAAGCCAAAACGTCAACCTCCCTGTACAGAAGCTGGCGAGGTCACTAAGGTGAAAATATGACCGCTTCCGTTGACGCCGATTTCCTCGCCCTCCCCCTCGACGCTGTCTCGCAGGCCGCGATTGACACGGGGCTCTCACTCGGTGCCTCGCACGTTGACATTCGTATTGAGCGCGTGCGCACCGGCATCCTGGACCTTCGCGACACCACGCCCGAGACACAGACCGACGACAGTCTCTCGGGCATTGGCGTGCGCGTCATTGTTAATGGTGCGTGGGGATTCGCTTCCTCGCCGGAGATCAGTGTGGCGAAGGCCATCGAGCTTGCCCACGTTGCTGTAGCCCTCGCTCGCACCAGTGGGCCTCTCTCCACTGAAGAGATTGTCTTAGCCCCGGAGCCGGTCTACGCCGCCAAGACGTGGGTGAGCGAGTACGAGATTGACCCCTTCAGCGTGTCGGCGAGCGACAAGATTGCCCGTCTCGCCGACCTGAGCGCCACCCTGCTCAAGTCCGAGACCGTGAAGTTCACCGCGGCCCACACGAAGTTCGTTAAGGAGCAGAAGCACTACGCCGACTCCTACGGCACCTCCACGACCCAACAGCGCGTGCGGATGGATAGCGAGATCGAGGCGTTCCACGTGAGCGGCTCGGGCTTCGAGAGTCTGCGAACTCTGGCTCAACCTGCCGGCTACGGCTGGGAGTGGATGGGCAATGACATCTGGAACTGGGATGCGGAAATCGCCGAGCTGCCCTCACTCCTCGCCGAGAAGGTACTGGCCCCGTCCATTGAGGCCGGTCGCTACGACCTCTTGATTCACCCCAGCAACTTGTGGCTCACCATTCACGAGTCCATCGGTCACGCCACCGAGCTGGACCGCGCCTTGGGCTACGAGGCCAACTACGCCGGTACGTCGTTTGCCACCGTGGACAATTTGAACCGTCTGCAGTACGGTTCACCGCTGATGAACGTCACCGGTGACCGTATTACGCCGCACGGTCTGTCCACCACCGGCTACGACGACGAAGGCGTCGCCGCGCAGAGTTGGGACATCATCAAAGACGGCATCCTCGTCGGATACCAACTCGACCGCCGCATCGCGGCCCGCGGCGGGCGCGAGCGTTCCAATGGCTGCGCCTTCGCGGACGCACCGAGCCACGTACCGATTCAGCGCATGCCCAATGTCTCACTGCAGCCCGACCCCAACGGTCCGGACTTCGAGACGATGATCGCCAGCGTCGAAGACGGCATCATGATCAAGGGCGACAAGTCCTGGTCCATCGACATGCAGCGCTACAACTTCCAGTTCACCGGCCAGCAGTTCCACCGCATTAAGAACGGCACAATCGTTGGGCAGGTCAAGGACCTCGCCTACCAGGCCATGACCACCGAGTTCTGGAACTCCATGAAGCTAGTGGGTGGACCATCCACCTACGTCCTCGGCGGCGCCTTTAACTGCGGCAAGGCCCAACCCGGTCAGGTCGCGGCCGTGAGCCACGGCTGCCCCGCCGCACTCTTCGAAAAAGTAAACATCTTGAGCACGGTTGCCGAGGCAGGAAAATGATCACACCAACAGAACTCATCGAGCGCATCACCGCGGCCGCTGATTACCACGACTGCATCGTCATCGTGCAGTACAAGACGCAGGCCAACCTGCGGTGGGCCTCGAGTACGTTGACCACCAATGGCGTCATCGCCGAGCAGCACGTCACCGTCATTGCCTTCGTCGAGGTCGACGGCGGTCTGGCGACCGGATCATTGACGTTCTCAGATGTCGACCCGAGTCAGTATGCGGCCATTGCCGCGGCCGCGGCCGATGTGGCGCGCGCCGCCGGCAAGTCCGATGATGCCGTCGAGTTGCTCACCGACACGACCTACGGTGACTGGCACGGTGCCCACCAGGCCACCGGCCCCGAGGTCTTCTCGTCGTTTGCGCCGGCTCTTGGTGAGTCCTTTCGTCAGTCCCACGCCGACCAGATTGAACTCTTTGGCTACGCCGAACACACCCACCAGTCAACGTGGGTGGGTTCCAAGGGCGGGCTGCGCCTCCGCCACGACCAGCCCTCTGGTCGGGTTGAGATGACGGCCAAGTCCCACAACCGCACCCGATCGACCTGGGAGGGTCGCCCCACCCGCGACTTCACCACTATCTCCATGGCCGACATTGACGCCAACATCCGCCAGCGCCTCGCGTGGCAGGAGCGCACGAGTGCCTACGAGCCCGGTCGCTACACCACTGTCGTCCCATCGGGGGCCATGGCTGACCTCATGGCCTACATCTTGTGGACCTCGTCTGGTCGCGACGCTTTTGAAGGCCGTTCCGTCTTCGCCCAGAAGGGCGCACCGGGCACCACGCGGGTGGGTGAACTCTTGGCATCGATGCCGGTGAATCTCTTCAGCGACCCGACCTACCCCGGGCTCGAAACCTCACCCTTTGTGGTGGCAACTGAAAGCAATCAATTCACGTCAGTCTTTGACAACGGGGTGAGCCTGCCCCGATTTGATTTGGTGAACCGCGGGCATCTCGACAGCCTGATTACCTCGCGCGCCTCGAGTGCGCGTACCGGACTGGACTTTTCTCCCGTCGGGGACAACATGATCACCGAACTGCCTGGCGCCAGTGGCGACTTGAACTCGTTGGTCGCCGGTGTCGACAAGGGACTGCTGATCACGACCTTCTGGTACATCCGCACCGTTGACCCGACCACCTACCTCTTGACGGGACTCACCCGCGATGGGGTCTACGAGATTCGCGATGGTGAAGTCATCGGCGCGGTGAACAACTTCCGCTGGAACGAGTCCCCCGTTGATCTCCTCAGCCGCATTGCCGCCGTGGGCGCCACCGAAGTCACGGCGACCCGTGAGCTCGAAGAGTTCCAGCACACGGCCGCACCGGCCGTGGTCTTTCGCGACTTCAACATGTCAACGGTCAGCCAGGCCAACTAGGCAGTTGTCGCCATGGTCGCACCGGTAGGGTGCGACCATGGCGTTCCAGCCTCGAACCAAGAATGGCTTCGCGCCAAAGATCTGCGTGCGTTGCCAACGCCCGTTTGAGTGGCGCAAGAAGTGGGCGGCCGAATGGGAGAACGTGAAGTACTGCTCCAAGGCCTGTCGCCGCTAGTGGCCCGTTCGCTTCGCTACGTCGCCTTCGACCAACTCCACGAGCGCTACGGCGCCCTCGCCGATGCCATTCCAGCCGACGACATTGTGGTGATGATTGAAAACGAGGCCATGCTGTCGGCCACTCCCTGGCACCCCGAACGCCTCTACTTCTATCGATCGAGCGCGCGACACTTTGCCCAACGACTCCGTGAGCGCGGATTCACCGTGCTCTTCGAACGAGCACCCTCGACGGCGCACGGTCTACGCTCCGTCAAAGAGCGCTACCCCGATGTCCCCCTGATCGCCTGTGAACCCTCCTCGTTTCGCCAGCGCGATCGACTCGCTGGCCTCGTGGATGAGATGCGGCCCAACGACTTCTTCTTGACTCCTCGCCACGTCTTTGAAGAGTGGGCGGGCGCCCAGAAATCCCACGTCATGGAAAACTTCTATCGACTCCAACGGGTGCGCCTCAACGTCCTCATGACACCTGAAGGGCCCGTTGGTGGCGCCTGGAACTTCGACAAAGAAAACCGTCTCGCGCCACCCAAGAACTATGTCTGGCCCGAGCCCCTGACGTTTCCCCGAGACGATATTGACGACGCCGTTGCACTCGAATTGGAGCACACCCCCTCGGGTGCGTGGGCCACGACGCGTGAGGGGGCGCTGGCCCAACTGACGTACTTTCTCATTCACCACTTCGCCACCTTTGGCCCCTACGAAGACGCCATGGTGACCTCGAGTTGGTCGCTGCACCACTCACTGCTGAGTCCGTATCTCAATAACGGCCTCCTGCACCCCCAAGAGGTGCTCGACGCCGCCCTCGAACGCTTCGCCCACGGTGACGTGCCGATCGCCTCGGCCGAGGGCTTCGTGCGCCAAATCATTGGCTGGCGCGAGTACGTCAACGCGATGTACTGGTGGCAAGGTCCGGACTACCAGGAGCGCAACGGACTTGGTGCGACCACCCCTCTCCTTCCCCTCTTTGATGACGCCAGCGCCACCAAGATGAACTGTCTGTCATCAATAGTTTCGGACATTGATCAACGCGCCTGGGTGCACCACATCCCCCGTCTGATGGTGTTGAGCAATCTCGCCCTCGTTGCCGGTGTCTCACCCCAGGAGTTCTTGGCGTGGATGCGCCGACGTTTCATTGACGCCGCTGAATGGGTGATGGTGCCCAACGTCATCGGCATGGGTGTCCACGCCGATGGCGGTGCCATGATGACCAAGCCGTACGCGGCCGGTGGCGCCTACATCGATCGCATGAGTAACTACTGCAAGGACTGCCCCTACAACCCGAAGCTGCGCACCGGCGACACGGCCTGCCCTTTCACCACGCTCTACTGGGACTTCCTCGCGCGCCACGAGGCAGCCTTTTCGAAGAACCACCGCATGGCCCAGCAGATGCAGGGGATGCGCCGCCTCGCCGATCTCGACGACGTGCGCCAGCGCGCCGTCGTTGTGCTCGACGGCCTCTCCCGAGGCACCATTTAAGACGTGACCACAGGCGTAGCTTCTTTCCTCCACCGACGAACACTGCCCCTGGCCACCGAAGTGACCAGGGGCAGTCTCTCGCTCTAGCACCTGAAGTGCAGCGGTGCTACTTATGGAGCAGTGACGAGCGCGGCCAAGGCCTTGAGCTCGGGTGCCAGCGCCAGGTTGACGTTGGCGTCAATGCGTGGGCTGTTCAGCAACACACCGTCGGTGTGCAGCTGTGCCATCTCAGCGTCGAGCTGCGTCATGACCTTCTTGGAGAAGGGGATGAAGTCGTTCACACTGGTCTGGTAGAGCACGGCAGCCAGGCCCTGACCCAACGCGTTGTTCAACGAAGGCTGTGGTGCGAAGTAGGTCTGGAAGATCACCGGCGTGAATGCGCTGGGGTTCTTCAAGATCCAACGGTCAATCTGGGCCTCGTCGTAGAGGTAGGCAGCCAACATGGCCATCTTCTTCGAGTCGTTGGCGGCGGCTGGCGTCATCAAGATGGGGTCGAACCCGCTCAAGATGCCGGACGCGGTCGCAATGACCTTGCCACCGTGGGCCACCGCCTCAGCGGCTGTGATGGGGCTCACGACAATGGCGTCAACGGCACCGGTCAGCACTGCGCCGATGTCGCTTGACTCGGGCAGGTTGACAAAGGTGTAGTCGTTCGCGGGCAGGTGGGCCTTGACCAAGAGGCGGTCAACCACGTACTGCGAGTCCTGACCACCGACGAAGGCAATCTTCTTGCCGGCCAACTTGGCGGGGGTCTTCAAACCCGCGGCGTAGGCCTGTGGTGAGACGATGACCTGCCAGTAGTTCTGTGGGTTCACCAGCTGGTTTACACCGACGGCCTGGAGCTGCTGACCGGCGTCGAGCGCCTCCGCCCAGGTCAGACCACTCACCACGGGGGTGAAGTCGTCGGCACCGTTAATCACGGCCGACACAATGGCCGGACCGGCCAACTCGTCGAAGTGCACGTTGAAGCCGAGCTTGGCGGGGTTGATCACGCCCGCCTGGATACCGGCGTACCAGAACAGTTGGTAGAAGCCCTGCTGGTCAGCGATGTTCAAGGTGCTGCCGGAGACGTCTACGTACTTGTTGAGCGTGTAGCCGGCGGGGCAGGTTGCTCCCGACACCATCTTGATACTGCCGTTCGCCAACGCGTTGTACTGCGTTGCGTCGGTCTGGTAGCAGGTGGTCTTGGCCATTGAGGCGGCACTGGCTGATGCGTCGACGACACTGACGGTGCCGAGCGTCAGCACCAGAGCGGCACTCGCGAATTTGGCGTTGCGCCAAACGTTTTTCATATTTCCCCCTAGTGAGTAAGAACTGCTCTTCCACCCTACGACCGCCCCCCGTCCAAGGTGGGTATTCATCAGGAAACTAGATAAAAATGGGAAAACTATGCGGAGCCGAGTGACCCGTCGAGCACGTCGGCCGTGACACCGAGGTGTGACAGGAGATCGGCACGCATGGCCGAGTTCTCCTGACGCAGTGAACGCGGACGAGGGGTCGAAACCACCAGTTCCTGGGCAATTGCCCCGTCGCGCAGCACAAAGACGCGGTCGGCCAGAAAGAGCGCCTCATCCACGTCGTGAGTGACCAGCAACGTGGTTGGCGCGTAGACCGAGCACAACTTCGCCAGCAGCGCGTGCATGGTCAAGCGCGTGAGCGCGTCGAGTGCGCCGAAGGGTTCGTCGAGCAAGAGCAGCTGGGGGCGACGCACGAGGGCGCGTGCAATCGCCACGCGCTGCGCCTCGCCACCCGACAACGTGGCGGGCCAGTCATTCTCGTGTCCGGCCAGACCCACTTCCGCCAGCATGTTGTAGGCAACGTCCTTGCTCCCCGCGTCACCGGAGAGACCGAGGACGACGTTGCGCCACACGCGTGAGGACTGCACCAGTCGTGGTTCTTGAAAGACAAAGGTACGGCGCTGGGGAACCTTGATCTCGCCTTCGTCTGGTGCTGATAGGCCTCCGAGCATGCGCAGTAGGGTCGTCTTGCCACTGCCGCTGGCGCCCACGAGGGCCACAAACTCGCCCCGCCGGAGTTCTAAGTTGATGTCGCTCAAGACGCGACGAGGTCCAAAAGACTTCGAAAGCGACCGAACGAGAACGTCAGTGGTGTCGGATGTTGTCATCGGACCGCTACTCCTTCGCGCCACTTCAGGCACAGTCGCTCGAGGAGCTTCACGATGGCGGCCGCGCCGAGTCCCATGATGGCGTACAAGACGACGCACGCGAAGACTTCGTAGTTGCGCTGATAGGCCTGCGAGTTCAAGAGCAGATAGCCAATGCCGTTCTGCGACGAAATAGTCTCACCGGCCACGAGCGCCAGAATCGACACGACCATCGACAGGCTCAAACCCGTCAGGATCTGCGGCAAGGCGAGCGGCAAGATCACCTGGCGCAGGAGTGCCAGACGCTCCACGCCGAAGGTCTTCGCCGCCTCGACGACCTTGCGGTCGACGTTGCGGACGCCACCAGCGGTATTGATGTACATCGGGAAGTATGAGGCGAGTGCGACCACCAGGATTTTGGGGGTTTCGCCAATGCCGAACCACAGGATGAAGAGTGGAATGAGCGCAATAAAGGGAATTGCGCGCAGCGCCTGCAATGTTGCGTCAAAGAGTTCTTCGCCGATTTTGGTGAGGCCCGAGAAGAGCCCCACCACGAATCCAAAAGCCCCGCCGAACAAGAGACCGACCACTGCTCGGGTCAACGAGACACCAATATTTGAGGCCAAGTTCTGGTTGCCGAACATGGACTTCAATTCAAGAACCGTCCCCCAAGGACTTGGCATCGTCAGCGACGGGACCCAGGACGATTTCGCTAAGGCGGTCCAGCCAATAAGGATCAGAATAGGCAGAATCGACTTGGTAATCCAAGACCACACTCGATTGCGGCGCTTCTCTTCCAACACCTGAGGTGTTTCAAGCACGATCTCGATTGACATAAGCGTCATCTTAAATCGCTCCAGGCGATTCAACTGGTCAAGGGATGTGAATCACCGGCCTCGTGCCTGGTCCTCTCAGACCTCGCGCAGAGATCAAAGACTATTTTTTCGATCGCCACTTCGGTTTAAGGAACTGTCTAATTGGAGTGATAGGTCCTGGGAGTGAGAACACTGCGGACTCGTCAGACACGTTAACGAGTTCGTTCAGTACGGTTTCGTACCCCCCATAACGCGGATCTTCGGTCGTGTCATTGATGTACATATACACGAAACGAGCAAACCGTTTGTCGGGCTTCACGCGCAAAATGCGACCAAGGCGCTGCACCATCGCCCGTCGTTGCTGGGTCGTGCCAAATATGACGGCGAGGTCCGCCTCGGGCACGTCAACACCTTCTTCGAGGGTAAATACTGAAGCAATAACACGCAACTTGCCACTCGCGAAGGCGCTCAGCATTTCGTTTCGCGCGTCAACGCTCATCTCACTCGAATGGACGCCACACTTAATGCCTTTTCGATTCAGCATTTTCGCAACGGATGTCGCTGACTCGATGCCCAAGGTGAACACCAGCGAACGATCGGCATCCTCAAATATGCCACTGAGCTTTTCGAGATTCTTCAACTTCTCAGTACTTTGGGAGAGAAGTTGCCGACGCTCAACCCACTTGCTCTGCCAGGACTTGGCGGCCTTGGCAGCGGCGGGTGAGCCATCGGCGATAAGGCGGATTACGTCGGCCAAAAAATCACTGAAGGACGTTTCGCTCGCCCCAAATTTGTGAATCAGAACGAGGCGAAGTTGAGCCAAATCGGATGACAATTCGTCATACAGAGCGCGCTCTTCCGCCGTGAATTTCGATCCGATAAAACTCGTTCGAAATGGTGAAATAACTTTTTCTTTTAACGCCTGCTCGTACCCGAGTGTGTAGACGATGGGACCGAAATAGCCAAAGAGCACTGACTCATGGAGCCCATCCATCCGCTCAACCGTGGCGGTCAATCCCAGTCGCGTGTTGCACACTTCCTCAAGGGCCCTGCGATTTTGGCTACTAGCGTATCGATGGCACTCGTCGGCAATCAACAGGCAGTTGGACCCCTTGGGTACATCGAACGACCACTGCCGACCACTGGCGGCGATAGCCACGAGGATTACGCCGTCAGCGAGTGTTTGTTTGTGACCATTACCCAGGCGCACCACCGTGCGACTTGGAAACGTTCGACTGATCTCTTCAAACCACTGGTCTTGCAAAATTTGATTTGGTACGAGAACAACAACTTTTCCGCGACGGCCAAGCTGATCGCGAATGGCGGCAATACCAACTCGTGTCTTTCCGGCGCCAGTGACAGCAGAGATAATCCCTCTTCGCTCGTGCGTAATCCAGGCAGCAAGGGCATCCTTTTGCCACTTGCGAAGCTTCAACGAGGCCATAGACGGGAGTGGGGCTTTCGAGGCAAGTGACGCCCAATTTTGGGTGCGGTCTTTCCTGACAATCCGCTGCTTCGACTGCACAGACACTGGTTTTACAGCTTTGGCCTTTGCCTCTTTCACTGCACGAGCGTTGGTCTGTTTCTTGGAATGTGCCGTGTGGAGTTGCCATTTTGGTGGATCGCCCACCGCACGAAACACGTCAGTGTTCCCTAAAAGAACAGTCTGAACATCGGTAGCCGCCAGGTTGAGAGCCCTTGCAAGTGACGGAACCGACTGTTTGGGATTGACCGCATGTTCAGCCTTTAACTTTGAGCGGACACTGGTCAACTCTCTCGGCGAAAGTATGCGAACCTTCATACGTTTGTATCGTATCCGTAGAGCGAGTCTCACTTGGCTAGCGTTCAGGGCAAAACGCACAAAGCTCAAGGCATTAATGCTGGGCCCGTGGCAGCCCCGGCTGGACTAAGCAAACATTGTGCGAAGGAATTGAGAATGGAACTTAGTCACAATGAAAAGCTGCGAAGAAGAGCAATTGCGCGCACCAATTTCGACCAAAGTGCAATTCAGTAGTTGCAGACTAGAACTGCACAGTTGGAATGGCGCTCGGGCTTGCCCCATTCAGAGCGGAGAATTCAAAAGTGCCGGCATACTGCAGAACAGCGGAGAGGGCGGCCTCAAGTCGATGTTGGCGATCACCATCGACCACAATAAATGGAGTCTGTTTTTTCTTCAGTACTTCCATAAATGTTGCAGTCATCTCCATCCTTGCGTCCTCTGAACTTCGAAATCCATCCTGGTGAAACGGGATGCCAGAAGGTGTCGTCAATATATAGAGTGACGCTGGTCTTCGATCTGCCAGTACGTTTGATGGTCCGTGGAATCCCCCAAGGTAACGATGATGCCAAACGCTGGTTGCAAGAGGATCTGTGTCAGCAACAATCAGCGGAGAAGCTTGACATGCTTCTTCAATAAGTCTTTTTTGGGTGGCGGCGATTTCCGTGAAATCATCACCACTCCACTCGACATCGTCCATCTGTGCATTGGGCCTCGATGTGCGCATTTTCATCAACTTTGCTACCGACAGTACCCTTCCCCATTCCGGGACAAAAGGGGCACCGAGCGCTCGAGATAGGCCAAACGCAAGAGTCGTCGTTCCCGTTGACTCTGCACCAAGAACAACTATCTTTCTTGCGAGTCCAATTCTCGCAGGAATGACAAGGTCATTCCAATGGGCATCAATCGATTGCCGACACCGAGTGCCGCTCCGACCGTCACCGTTACGATCAACCAACTCGTGAGCGGCCTCAAACCTACGTGCCAACTCGAACCCATACTTTTCTCCCGACACCACCAGATCGACTGGATCATGCGGCAGCCGTGCAAGTGCTTGTTTCATAATTGCTACATGTTGAGACCATAACTCCGGACTGTCATAGTCGACTTCAACATCGTCCATCACGCCCACCACGACCACATTCGGTCGGTCGGCAATGGACTCAGCAACCCACTCAACGCGGCTCGCTAACGGCAGTGATTCCACACTGGAAGCCATCACAATCACGGTCACTACGTCCGCGAGCTCCGAAGCTCGTTGCATCAGTGCCAAATGTCCCAAATGTGGTGGGTAGAACTTTCCGATACACAACGCATGGCGAAAATTCCTCATGTCGTTCGCCCCGGTGCCGAACTCAAGAGTGGATCAAGGTTCAGTTCTCGGCGCCATGCACGCCAGCCAATAATGCAGAGAGCAAAGAAGGCGACGTAAACGATTGAAGTCAGCCACAAATGCTTATAGATGTAAAGGGGGATGTAAATCGCATCTGCAATCAGCCAGAACCACCAGTTTTGGACTCTCTTTAAGTTGAGCATCCACTGAGCCGCCAGACTGAGTGCGGTAGTAAACGCATCAAGAAAGGGAGCGACATCGTTGGCTTTCGTGAGTAGCCAAGTAAGAAAAATAGTCGCAATTGCAACGAATAATAGGAGAGCGATGACTTCCCAGCGCGAAGCCAATCTGACTGCACGCTCAGATTTTCCATTGTCGTGAGTCCACGCGTACCAGCCAACTAAACCAAGGACGAAATAGACGATTTGTAAAGTTGCGTCGGCGTAGAGCCGTGCAGCCACGAAGAGAACGAGGAAAAACGCGTCGTTGGCAAGCCCAACTGGAAAATTCAATAGTCTTGCCTTAACCGTGAGCCATACGCACCAGAGGCCGGTTGCGAAGCCAAGAATTTCGGCGCTCGTCACATGGTCCTGACCAAAAAGAAACAGGGTCCGATTCAATGGCGCAACGGCATTGGACAAGAAGTTCAACATCTGTGTATCTCCCCAGATTTCTGTCGGCTAAATCGAGTGAAAATTGACATTTTCATTGGTTGAGAATTTTTCCTTTTGACCCCAGCTGAGAAATCACGATGAGCGAAGCTTGGGTATTCGGTACTTCAGAGTTTAAGTTTTTACCTTTGGCTCCAAGTCTTGAGATCGTAAGAACATGATCAATCAAGACGCGACGCCGTTCTTCCAATTCGTCGATCAACTTCTCGAGGTCGTGAATGCGCAATCTGTGGAATTCTGTCAAGGCACCACTTCTCGCATCCGTAAACATAAACGAGTGATCGAGCATGTCAGCACCCGACATTGCTTGTAGCCACAACTCCTCCCGGCGATTAACAAGCGTATAGAGCTCAACGCCCACTGCATCAAGATCATCAAGCGCCTCAGAGATTTGATCACTCTTCAAATTTTTGTGCGAAATCAATTCAATTAATTCGGCCTCGATCGCATTAGTTTCGCCACGAGCGTGGCGCATGGACTCCCATTTGTTCTCGATGCCATCAAGAAGTTGCGATTCATCTTCAAAATCGAAGTCCCCAATGTTGGGTGAAGATAGGTAAATCGCAGGCTGCGATGTGATTCTCGACTGAAAAGTCCCTCGACGTTTTGGCTGAAGTCGTGGCTTCGCAATCATTGAGGAGTCCTCGACAGAGATAACAGTCAAGGAGTCGCCCTTTTTCCTGTTGCACAACCTACAGAGAATCTGAATATTTCTTAGCGAATTCGATCCGCCACGTGAAAACGGAATGACATGGTCGTATTCGATATCTTCCGTAGAGCCGCAAACGACGCAACACCCACCGTCTCGCCTAAAGACCGATACTTTTATCTCGTCAGGAATCGCCGTCCTTGACCTGGACGGCTTGGATGAATTTTGGTGGAGAAAGTCTTTGGCATCTTGTATCTTTCGACTTCTCTTTTCAATTTGCACGAGAGCAAGGGCCGTAATCGTTTCGTCGTCGAGGTTGGCATCCCCTCTGGCCCAAACACCATTTACACGGAGATATACGAATCCTTCGCTGCGTGAGTAAATCAAGGGATTGGCTTCAAGAAGATCCTCATATGGGGAAAATTCTGTCGACTTACCTGGCAAAACCTTCCAAACCTTGCCTCTTACGAAGGCCAGCAAAAGTGAACTTCTTGGCTCATCAATTCCCGGTGGTAGACCCGAGCCCTCGGGTATTGATGAGGGGACCGAAGCCAAGAGCCCCACATCGAGTAGCTCAATGTCAAGACTCATACTTTTAAGACGATTGTTTTCAATTGAGTCGCTCCATCACGAGCTTTTCTACCCCTCAAAGCAAATCACTTGGCTCAATTTACAGTTTTTACGGACTCTAAAATCCAACTTTGCCCTCCCATGTCGGTTGAAATGAGTTAGACGGCAAGTAATCGACGCATACTCACAGTAAACCAATCAAATCGTCATCGGTTCTATATGTTCAGTGATTGAACTAGTTTTTGCTCATGAAATTCTGGTCGTTTGGTGCAGACCCCCTGCACTATCGAATTGAAGAAGCTATTGCCGACCGAAGTTATGACTCATGGCAAACCAATAATCGGAAGGTTTCCTCTGGTGACCGCGCCATTATTTGGAAATTCAGCAAGGGAACTGGAGCCAGGGGTATCGTCGGCTTCGCTGTGGTTGAGACCGATCCAGAGCCCTCTATTGACCACCCGTCTCCCTATTTCCAAATTGGTCACGAGCCATCGACGGAAATAGTGACCAGAGTCAACCTTCGCTATATTCCCCACTTCGAGCTACCAATTTGGTTTGGGCCCACCACCTCTCAAGTCCTCGGCAAGCTCTCGATATCCCGAGCTCACGGCGGTACCTGCTTCAAGGTGAATACAAAGGAATGGGAAGAAATAATCCTTCTTCTGGGAAGCGAGCCTGATTGGTCATGATGCTCGGCCACGCTTCAGCACCTCTGCGTGCGAGTTTGGCCTTTTCGATTCATGCCTTGCGAGTTTGAATCGACATTCGCCGTAGATGACATGTCTGCCGCTGCGATTTCATGCGCTCATGAATAACCAAAATGAAGTGAAGCCCGTGATCGCTACAGAGGCCCATTAGCCCCCAAATGGGGTTGAGCATAAATGGTGCGGCTGGAGGGATTCGAACCCCCGACCCTCGGTTCCGTAGTTAGTGTTCTACTTCTTCAGGTGAATCTATTGGTTCGTCATTCTAGGGTTTTGGTGTTACATGATGTCAATGGATGCCTACCAGTGTCTGGTGCCATAAGTGGATCTATAAGTAGGCGGTAATCACTATCATTCTCAAACCAGTTATCATAAGGATTATGCCGGCAACTATTGGTCACGCACAAAAAGTGTGGACGATTTTCGCCAAACACCTATGGTGTCACGACGTTATCGGTGACCCAGGTCTGTGCCCTGTAGATCGTGTGATGAGAGACATCACTATCAAAGAGCTCCGCACGCATTTTCCAAACCCGACTTCAAAATTGCGAGCGAAAAAGATTAGGGGTCGGGCTTGGACAAGTATGACTCGAAACACTTATTTTGATTTCCTCCGCGCCGACCTCTTCTGCGCTTCTTCCCTCGGTATTTCAGTCAGTGTGTGGGAACTTGATCGCTTCTCTGGTGGCCGGGACCGTGTGCTCAATCAGTCGATTCCGGCATTGAAGAACACTTTCTTAATTAGGGACAAGTGGGCCGCAAATCCAGGTTCATCTGATCGCGATATTGTCACGGGAGCATTCGACGATATGTGGAACAGCTCCTATCTCAATGGTTCAAGAGGACTAGGGCCAGCGCAGTCGCTTGCACAGCGAGACGCAGTTCGGCTCTTTGTTGAGGGATGGCTGGAGACTAGTTTTATGAGCTATCCCGGAAACCCTCGTTACGGGACGATGCCCTTTGCCGTGATGGAAGTTGGTCGTTTGCTCCGCGAGTTACAGCAAAATTTCGCTTGGCTTTAATGATGAAAAGAGAGCTATGAGCGCGGAATGTGTAAGGAGCAAGATCGATTGCTCTTTCAAAGTTGGAGACCTTGTTGATTGGCAACGCTTCACGACCAGGGAAGTCACCCAGAACCGACGCTGGCATGGGCAAATAGTCGACATTTGGAACACCGACCTTCCACAGCATTTCTTCGTTGTTCGCTGGGACTTGAGCGATAAGGCCGGTCCATATCGAGGACCCAGAAGTGACATTGACCCGAACTACATCCCCTTCAGCCCGCACTACGAGCAAATTCTTTGCTTTCACCTAAAGAAATGCGATCCAACAACGGGACTACATCCAAGAAAGAACGCCCTGCCCACTCGCCCATAAATGATCGGAGAATTGCTTTAATTCTCGGGGACTGGCCTCATTGTTGTTAATGCTGCCTTGTTTGACCAGTCCCATCGATGATGAGGTTAAGTAATGGGGTGCTCTTTAGCCCATATGGCCAAATCGATATCGGCACACCTCCATTGCAAGCGTTCTGGTCGCGAGCCCTTAATTTTGTGTTCTGGCAACCTGACATAGGGGCGCTCAATACCCTCGGAGTTGACATCCTCTGCAATGACTGAACATGCTCGACTCCAGGCAACGAAGGAGTTGCAATCATGCGGTATTCCGAGGAATCTCGCGTTTTCACTGTTAAACGCGGCTGCATTTTGAGGAAGCAGGAAACGGGCTACCTGACTAGCGGTCGTAGGGCCAATTCCAGGCAGGCTCTCGAAAGCATCGAATATACCTGCTATCGCTTCATCGCTGAACTTTTCAGTCATTTCGTCGAATGAACGTCGAAGAAATCTGTCTCGATAGTTAGCCGAAGCTGATATCGCCGCAAGCACAACTTCGTCGCTCATTTTCCTCAGACTCGCAATCACACGATTTCCGGAAACCCCAGACCAGGTGCAAATTTGATTCAGCAGGCCTCTTGCATCTCTTGGGTCCAGAACGTCACGAACCGACTCATCAGCCAATTTTTCCGCAAAAGTTTCGATGTCGTCTGTTGGGTACCCTCGGCTGTCATCTCGAGTTCGCCCCCATCGATAGAGCGCCGGGAGGTCCTCGTAGTGGACAACATGTTTGCCAAAAACAATCTTGCCGGCTGACATGGCTACACCTT
>Ga0214180_1000227_pt1 | contig 21111 bp, 19 predicted proteins | sample TroBogEpilimnion_22_FD_153018 | JGI IMG/M metagenome (GOLD analysis project Ga0214180, IMG submission 153018) | Freshwater microbial communities from Trout Bog Lake, WI - 16OCT2007 epilimnion | ecosystem: Environmental > Aquatic > Freshwater > Lake > Epilimnion/Euphotic zone | place: Trout Bog... | reverse complement strand
TCTCTCGGTCTCGCACAACAAGCTCGGCGACGTTCTGGTGGCGCAGGGCAACCTGACGGAGGCGCTGACCGAATACCGCGCCACCCACACGATCCTCGAGCGTCTGGCGCAAGCGGACCCGGGCAACGCCGGCTGGCAGCGCGATCTCTCGGTCTCGCACGAGAAGCTCGGCGACGTTCTGGTGGCGCAGGGCAACCTGACGGAGGCGCTGACTGCATACCGTGCCACCCACACGATCCTAGCGCGTCTGGCGCAGGCAGACCCGGGCAACGCCGGCTGGCAGCGCGATCTCTCGGTCTCGCACAACAAGCTCGGCGACGTTCTCGTGGCGCAGGGCAACCTGACGGAAGCGTTGACCGCCTACCGCGCCGGCTTCGCGATCACCGAGCGTCTGGCGCAGGCGGACCCGGGCAACGCCGGCTGGCAGCGGGATTGGGCTGTCAGTCAGGAACGGGTGGGGGACATGTATGCGCGGCAGGGCAACACAGCGGAGGCGCGGCGGGCGTTCGAAGGGGCGCTGGCCGCATATGAGATGTTGGTCGCCCGCAATCCCGGGGACGTGCCATCGCTGGTGAATTCCGTCGTGCCGCATTGGAGTCTGGCGAACCTCGATCCCGCGCAGGCGCGGACGCATTTGCAAGCGGCGTTGGCGATCCTGAAACCATTGGCGGCTGCAAATTGGCTGGATGCCATGCGGATAAAATGGATTCCCCAGATCGAGGCGCAACTCGCCGCGCTGAAATAGAGCACGCGGCCAAAGAGCGAAGAAGTTCCGTGGTTCCGTGGTGAATCTTCCCCTTACCGACCGCCTCCAAAATCCCGCCCCAACCGACGGAATCCACAAGTCTATGAACGATTTCGGCATCTTCTGCCGTTAAAGATTCACCACTGAACGAAAAATGGCACCGTTACCGGCCAACGATGTCATGCATCCCTTGGCGTTGCCGTATTTCCGATCCCCGTCCGATGCCGCTAACCGGCGACTGCAGAGACCTCCGCAACCGACCTGCTCGCCACCGGCACGCGCGACAAACCATCCCCCATCGCCTGCTCCGCACGACGAAGATCGTAAATCTGCTGCAAATTCACCCAGAACGCGGCCGTCGTCTCGAAATACTGCCCAAGCCGCAACGCCGTATCCGCCGTAATCCCCCGCGTCCCATGCAAAATCCCGGTGATCCGGTTCGCCGGCACACCGATATCCCGCGCCAGCCGCGCGGCGGTGATACCGATTGCCTCGATGGCTTCGGCAAGATGTTCGCCAGGATGAATAGCCGTACGCGCCATGGTGGAATTCCTCAATCATTGCATTATACAGGCAAAATGGCGCCCGTGACAGTCCCCTCTCCCCGGCATGGCCGGGCCTGTCCCGGCCACCAATCCCGGCACAAAATCGCGAATTTGTGCCGGGATTGGTCCCCGTGACAAGCACGGGGATGACGAAAGGGGGAGACGAAAGGCATCGCCGTCGGCGTGAAACACCATTGGAAATACGGAATTTTCCCAACGGCGCCCCAAACCTCAATACATCAAATGCCCCCCATTCACATGCACCACCTGCCCGCTCGTGAACCCCCCAGCCGCCGAGGCCAAATACACGCAAGTCCCCGCGATCTCATCCACATGCCCGTACCGCCGCACCGGTACCTCCGCGATAATTTCCGCCTGCGGCCGGTGAATATACTGCGTCCAATCCCGCACCGTATCGATCGGCCCGGGAGAAACCGTATTCGCCGTAATCCCATCCGGCCCGAACTCGCGCGCAATCGCCTTCGCCAGACCATGCATCCCCGATTTCGCCGCCAAATTCGGCGCTCGGTGCGTCACATGCCCCCAAAACCCATCCGCCCCCGACATGACGATAAACCGCCCGAATTGACGTTCTTTCATAAACGGAATGGCATGCCGAGCCAAATAGAACGAAGCGGAAAGATTGCTGCGCAGAACGTCGTCCCATTCCTCCGGCGTGATATCCAAAAATGCCCGGTATTTGCGGATGCCGACATTGGACACAACGATATCGATGCTGCCGAAACGTTCCACCGTCTGCGCCACCATCCGCCCGACGGCCGCGTCGTCGGACACGTCGGCCAGAACGCTCATGCACTCCCCGCCGCGCTGGATAATCCCGCCCGCGACATCGTCCAGCGCCGCGCTGTCCTTGTGTCCGTTGATGACGACCTTGGCGCCGGCATTCGCGAACGCCTCGGCCACCGCGCGCCCGATATTGCGCCCCGATCCCGTCACCAGCGCCACGCGCCCGTCCAGCCGAAAACTATCCCCCGTGATCATGTCCATTTCCCCCGTGTCATTGATCCATATGCTGGCGCAAACCCCCAGCCCGAGGCAAGCTCGGTCCCCATGTCCAACCGCATCGTCACCCTGACGCTCAACCCCGCCGTCGATCTGGCATCCTCCGCCAAGGCGGTGGTGCCGACGCATAAAATCCGCACGACCAACGAACACATCGACCCCGGCGGCGGCGGCATCAACGTCTCCCGCGTCATCCAGGCGCTCGGCGGCGAGACGCTGGCCCTTGTCCTGGCCGGCGGCGCCACCGGCCATCTGATCGCCGAGCTGCTGCAAGACGCCAACGTCCCCATACACATCCTGCCGGTAGCCGGCCGCACCCGCATCAGCCTCACGGTCCACGACCAGACCGCCAACCAGGAATACCGCTTCGTGTCGGAGGGACCGGAAATCTCCCCCGAGGAACTGAACGCCGCCTTCGCCGCCGTCGCGGCAACCGAGGGCGGATGGCTGGTTGCCAGCGGCAGCCTCCCCCGCGGCGTGCCGGTGGACACCTACGCAAGCCTAGCCGCCACCGCCGCGACACACGGCATGCGCTACGTCCTTGACACCTCCGGCCCCGCGCTGACGGCGGCGATGGGCCGAGGTCTCGCCCTGATCAAACCCAGCCTGAGCGAACTGGAACATCTCGTCGGCCGGCCTTTGCCCACGGCAGCCGAACAGGACGCAGAAGCCGCCAAACTCGTCGCCACCGGCGCCGCCGAGATGGTCGCGGTCAGCCTGGGTGCCGAAGGCGCGCTGCTGGCCACACGCGAAGGCGTCACACGCCTGCCAGCCCTGAAAGGCCAAGTCCGCAGCGCCGTCGGCGCTGGCGACGCGTTCCTTGCCTCGATGGTCCTGGCCCTGTCGCGCGGCTCTACCCCGGCCGACGCCTTGGCCTGGGGCATCGCCGCCGGCGCCGCCGCCGTCGAAGGGGTCGGCACAGCGCGCGTCACACAAGCGACGGTGGAGGCCTGCTATCGCCGGATGCACACTTGACGGCTGCCTGACGGCATGAGGATGTGGTCATACCAACCGATAGGCACACGCCATGCCCACCACCCCCGCCCGCGACTGGCTCCGGCCCCGCCTGCAAGCCCTGGTGGAGGACGCCGTGAATGCCGGTTTCGACCAAGAGGTCGTGGTCGCCGTCCTGATCGATCAGATAACAAGCCCGGACTTCAACGCGCCCCCGCCCGGCAGCGACAAGCCGACCCCGCGCGGCCTGCCCGACCCGAACGAACCCGTCTACCCTGACCACGACCCGGGAGAACCCGTATGAAATCGCGCTGCCTCGCCATGGCAATGGCCCTTGCTCTGGTGGCTCCCGCCGCCGTCGCCAAAGTCACAAGGTTGGAGATCGCGTCGAAACAGCCTTTCGGCACTTTCGTGGACGGCGCCTACCAGCGCTGGGACGGCCGCCTCGTCGGCGAGTTGTCGCCGTCGGCGGAAACGATCCCCGACCTCGACAAACCCGCCCGCAACGCCCGAGGCATGGTCGAATATTCCACGAACATCATCCTGTTTCTGCCCTCCGGCGGCGGTAACGGTGCGCTGCTGGTGGACGTGCCCAATCGCGGCAAGCCCTACGCGCACGCGCTTTACAACAGCCCGCGCGGCCTGCCGTATCAGTCCGGCAACCTCAACCCCGGCACCGGCTTCCTTGAGGATAACGGCTACACGATCGCCGAGGTCCAATGGGAACTCGGCCAAGGCGCGGACTTGCCGAGCTTCACCGATCCCGCCGGCAAGAAGCGCTTCGTGGAGGGGGTGGGCTTCGCCATCGTTCGCGACGCCGCCGACTTCCTCGCGCACGCTTCGGCCGATACCCCCGGCACGCCGAACCCCGTCGCCGGGAAAGTCACGCGCGTCCTGGCCAGCGGCAAATCCCAAACCGGGCGATTCCTGAAGACTTTCCTGCTGAATGGTTTCAACCGCCTGGACGGCCGCCGGGTGTTCGACGGCATGCACGTGTTTGTCTCCGGCGCCGGCCTGCTGCCGATCATGCAATCCGGCACCGGCCCGGAATCCAGCGCCAACGCCGCGCCCACCTTCTCCGACCCCGAGTTCCCCGGCGTCCACGACGGCCCGCTGACGATCGGCGAAATCGTCGCCAAGGTCGAAGCCCGAGGCGAAATCCCCCCGAAAATGGCGCTGGTCACCTCGACATCCGATTACCTGTCGCTGCGCGCCTCGCTCGGCCGCACCGGCGCCAAAGGCACAACGGATCAAGCTCTGCCGCCCAATGTGCGCATGTACGACGTGGCCGGCGCAGCGCATGCCACCGTGCTGGAGGCAAAAGGCTGCACCAAACCGCCGGGACGCCTGGATTGGGCACCCGTCATGCGAGCAACCTTCTGGCGCTTGGACCAATGGGTCGCGAGCAACGTGGAACCGCCCGCCAGCAAGCTCATGCCCCTGCAACCCGCCAACGCCGACCCCACCGTCCTGCGCGCGCCCAAGAACCTGCCCGACGCCGTTATCCAAGTTCCGCAACGCGACGCCGACGGCAACCCCCTCGGCGGCGTACGCCTCCCCGACATCGAAGCGCCGCTTGGCGTTCACGGCGCCCAGAACGATTCGCTGTCGTTCTCCTGCTCGCTGATCGGCGCGTTCGTGCCGTTCCCCGCCGAACGGCTGGCGGCGCTGTATCCGGACCAGAGCGCCTATATCGACCGCATCCGCGTCGCCGCCCGAGCGGCGCAGGCGGAAGGATTCCTGCTGCCGGACGATGCGGCGGTGATTATCAATGCGATCGAAGCCGCCCCCGTGTTCAAGGAGGCGGTCCCGGTCGGCCCGCCGCGGTAACCCCACCGTCATGGTCGGGTTTAACCCGACCACCTCAGGCCAATGGGATAAAGATGGTCGGGTCAAGCCCGACCATGACGGTATGAAAATGGTCTACGTGGCAAACCCCCGGAACGTCCCCGGTATCTTCTGCACCGCCTCGATCACCCCGCGCCGCGTCGAAGCATTCGTGCCCGGCGCGAAGTCGATCGAGACCGTATCCACGATCCCGCCGTAGCGCTTGGCAATCGCCTCCGGCAGCCCGTCGTAGGTCGCCCGAGCCATGAACAGGTCCAGCACGTCGTCCGGCACCTCGGCGGCGAGTTTGTTCCACGCGCCCTGCCGCACCATGTCGGTCAGCTTCAGCCCGAGGTCGCCAACGCCGTGCAGATCGAACACCGGCCGATACGCGGGCGTAGACCCGTAAAACGCCACCCGATACCGGATTTTCTCCGCCGCTTCCTTCACCGACGCCTCATCCGGCCCGGTCGCGATGAACCCGCCGCCGGTAATCTCGAAATTCTCCAGCGACTTTCCCGCCGCCGCCAGCTCCGTCGCCAACAACGGCCGCACCACCTCTTCCAGGTACCGCCGCGTCGCGAAGCTGTGCAGCCGCACGCTGTCGGACACGCGCTCGGCCGTCTTCAACATCAACGGCCCCACGGCCGCCATCGCCACGGGCGGCAACGGCAAACCCTGAGCCGGCGGGGAGAACTCTGGCGTCATCAGCGTGAAGTTATAGTATTTCCCTTTGTAGTTCAGCTTCTCCCCATGCTCCCAGCACCGGAAAATCGCCCGCAGCGATTCCACATATTCCCCCAGCCGAGCCGCCGGGGCGATCCAAGGGGTGCTGAACCGGCGTTCGTTGTGCGCCTTCACCTGACTGCCCAACCCGATCACGAACCGCCCCTTGGAATGCTTGTGCAAATCCCATGTCTGGTTCGCCACGATCATCGGGCTGCGCGGAAACGCGATCGCCACCGACGTGACCAACTGCACCCGCTCCGTCGCCAGCGCCGCGAAGGCCAAAGGCGCGAAGGGATCGTATTTCAGCTCATTGCTTTGGACGGAATCGAACCCATCGTCCTCCGCCTGTCGCGCGGCCGGCCCGCACAGGGTCCAATCGTGGCTCGGCAGGCTCATGGATACGCGCATCGGTTTCCTCCTCGGTGTCGCGGGCAATTTGCCCCGGCCGCGCCGGTCCCGTAAAGCGGTTGCCAAAGAGGAGTCCCATCCATGAGCAACCTGACCGGTAAAGTCGTCATCGTCACTGGCGCCAGCCGCGGGATCGGCGCCGCCGCCGCCGTCGCTTTGGCCAAGCAAGGCGCGACCGTGATGTTGACCGCGCGCGACGGCAAACTGGCCGGCGATGTCGCCCAATCCATCGTCGCCGCCGGTGGCATCGCCTCGGCCCGCGCCTGCGACGTGTCCGACTACAAGGCCGTCGAGGGTCTGGTCGCCGAGACGATCGGCCGCTTCGGCCGGCTGGACGTGCTGGTGAACAATGCCGGCGTGATCGACCCGATCGCCCGCGTCGCCGACAGCGACCCGGCAGCCTGGGTGCGCAACATCGATATCAACCTCAACGGCGCCTACTACGCGATCCGCGCGGTGCTGCCGCGGATGATCGCGGCCGGGGGAGGAACGATCATCAACGTGTCCTCCGGCGCCGCGATCCGCCCGTTGGAGGGATGGAGCGCCTATTGCACCGGCAAAGCCGGTCTGCACATGCTGACCCGCGCGGTCGCTTTGGAAAACCAGAACGACGGCATCCGCATTTTCGGTTTCCAGCCCGGCACGACCGATACGGACATGCAGGTGATCATTCGCGCCTCAGGCGTGAACCCGGTCAGCCAAATCCCCCGCGAAAACCTGACCCCGGTCGCCCATCCCGCCGCCGCCATCGTTTACCTTTGCACGTCCGCCGCCGACGATCTGAACGGTCAGGAACTGAACCTGCGAGAGGACACGTTCAAGGCGCGCCTCAACCTGGACGCCGCGTGATGCCAGGGCCGCTGGACGGAGTCCGCGTCGTCGAGATCGGTCAGGCACTGGCCGGCCCCCTCGCGGGCGTGATCCTGTCGGACATGGGGGCCGACGTGATCAAGGTGGAAAAACCGGACGGCGGCGACGATGCGCGCCTCTGGGGGCCTCCGTTTGTGGATGGCGATTCCGTCAGCTTCCACACCAACAATCGCGGCAAGCGGTCGGTGACGCTGGACATTAAAAACCCAGTGGATGTGGAGAAGTTGAAGGCTCTGACGGCACACGCGGATATTCTGATCCAAAATTTGCGGCCGGGCATCGTGGACGATTTCGGGATCGGGCCGGACGCGATGATGGCTGTGAACCCGCGGCTGATTTATTGTTCCATTTGGGCGTTCGGGTTTGCCGGGCCGTTGAAAATGGCGCCGGGGTTCGATCCGCTGTTGCAGTGTTACGGCGCCGTGGTGTCGCTGACCGGCCGCCCCGACGATCCGCCGACCTTCTGCGCCCCCGCGATCAACGATACCGCGACCGGCATGTGGTGCGTGATCGGGGCCTTAGCCGCATTGAAACAGCGCGAAACGACCGGTCTGGGCTGCGTGGTCGATGCGTCGTTGTTCGAAAGCGCCGTGGCTTGGGTGCAGGGGCCGCTGAACGCCTATAATTTCACAGGGAAATTGCCGCAACGGCACGGCGCGGCGAGCGCCACCTTGGCCCCCTACCAAATCTTCGAAACCGCCGACCGGCCGTTGTGCATCGCCGCCGGCAACGACCGGCTGTTCGTGAAGCTGGCCCGCGCCATGGGGCACCCGGAATGGTCCGCCGATCCGCTGTTCTCCGACGGCCGCAAACGCTCCGCCAACCGCGAAGCCCTGGTCGCCGTCATGCAGCCCGTCCTGTCCACCAAAACCCGCGTCGAATGGCTCGGTTTGATCGGCGAGGCCGGCGTGCCGGTCGCACCGGTCAACAACATCGCCGAACTCGCGGAAACCGAACAGTTGCAGGCGATGGACATGATGCGCGTTCTGCCGGGGAGCGATCTGAAGATCGTCGGCCTGCCGATCACGTTCGACCGGCACCGGCCGCATCCGCAGGGGGATTCGCCCAAATTGGGTGAGCATAATGCGGAGATTTTCGGGGAGTAACGCCGCCGTGACCGAAGACATCCTTGACCTCGCACGCGGGTTTCAGGCCGAACTAACGGCGATCCGGCGCGATATTCATGCCCATCCCGAACTCGGGTTGGAGGAACACCGCACCGCGGACATCGTGGCGCGCAAGCTGGAGGAATGGGGGATCGAGGTCCATCGCGGCGTCGGCGTCACCGGCGTTGTGGGCGTATTACGGAACGGCAACGAGCAGGCCTCGGTCGGGTTACGCGCCGACATGGACGCACTGCCGATGCAGGAGGTTACGGGCCTGCCGCACGCCAGCACCGTCCCCAACCGCATGCATGCCTGCGGCCACGACGGGCATACCGCCATGTTGCTGGGCGCGGCGAAATTGCTGTCCCAAACACGGAATTTCAACGGCACCGTCAATTTTATTTTCCAGCCGGCCGAGGAAGGCTTGGGTGGCGCCCTGGCGATGATCGAGGACGGGCTGTTCCAGCGTTTCCCCTGCGACGCCGTTTTCGGGATGCACAACAATCCCGGCATGGCCGTCGGCGAATTCTCGGTCTGCCCCGGCGCGGCGATGGCAGGCTGCGCGTTCTTCGATATCGTCATTACCGGCAAGGGCGCGCATGGTGCGCATCCGAACCAGAGCATCGATCCGGTCCTGGTCGGATTCCACGTCGTGACGGCCCTGCAATCCGTGGTCGCGCGCAACGTGTCGCCGAACGATACCGCCGTGCTCAGTGTTACCCGCATCGTCAGCGGCGACGCCTATAACGTTATTCCGCAGACCGCGAAGCTCGCCGGCACAGCCCGAGCGTTTAAGCCCGAGGTGATGGAGACGCTGCGCGCGAATCTGACGCGGATCGCAACCAACGTGGCCGCCGGTTTCGGTGCCGAAGCGTCGGTGGATTTCCGGGTTTTGTTCCCGCCGCTGGTCAATAATGCCGACGAATTGCAAATCGTCGCCGATGCCGCCGCCGCTGTCGTGGGGGAGGAGCGGATCGACCGGAACAAAGCCCCGGTGATGGGATCGGAGGATTTCGCGTATATGATGAACCTCGTGCCCGGCGGGCATATCCGCATCGGCAATGGCGAGGCCAGCGCGGCGGTGCATAATCAAGCCTACGATTTCAACGACGAAGCCATTCCATACGGGGTGGCGGTGTATGCTACCATCGCCGAACGCAAGCTGCCCCGGGATACGGAGTTTTCACGATGACCGACGAAACCCTCGACCGCATCGCCGCCTTCCATGCCGAACTGACCGACATCCGCCGCGACATCCACGCCCACCCGGAACTCGGGTTGGAAGAACACCGCACGGCCGACATCGTCGCGCGCAAGCTGGAAGAATGGGGCATCGAGGTGCATCGCGGCGTCGGCGTCACCGGCGTCGTCGGCGTGCTGCGCAACGGCAACGGCCAAGCCTCGATCGGGTTGCGCGCCGACATGGACGCGCTGCCGGTCACGGAAATCACCGACGTGCCCTATGCCAGCCAGAACCCCGGCCGCATGCATGCCTGCGGTCATGACGGCCACACCACCATGCTGTTGGGCGCGGCGAAATACCTGGCGGAAACCCGCAACTTCAACGGCACCGTCAATTTCATCTTCCAGCCGGCCGAGGAAGGCACGGGCGGCGCGTTGGCGATGCTGAAAGACAAGCTGTTCGAACGTTTCCCCTGCGATGCCATCTACGGCATGCACAATCGCCCCGGTATGCCGGTCGGCAGCTTCAACCTGGGCAGCGGCGTCCGTTCCGCCGGCGGCGCCTTCTTCGATATTTCGATCACCGGCAAAGGCGCGCACGGTGCCCGCCCGGAACAAAGCATCGACCCTGTGCTGGTTGCCTGCCATATCGGCACCGCGCTGCAATCCATCGTGTCGCGCAACATCTCCCCCAACGATACAGGCGTGATCAGCGTCACCCGCATCCTGACCGGGGACGCCTATAACGTCATTCCGCAGCACGCCACCATGTCCGGCACCGTCCGCACCATGAAGCGGGAAACCATGACGCTGATCGAAACCAATATGCGCCGCATGATCGAAAGCGTCGCGGCCGGTTTCGGGGCCGAAGCATCGCTGGATTTTCGGTTGATCTTCGCCCCCATGGTCGCGGCCGACGACGAAGCCCGTCTGTTGGGCGATGCCGCCGCGGAACTGGTGGGTGAGGACAAAGTGCGCCGCGATGCCCCCGCCGGCATGGGATCGGAAGATTTCAGCTTCATGCTGGAACAGGTGCCCGGCGCGCATATCGGAATCGGCAACGGCCCCAGCGCGGCGCTGCACAATCATTTGTACAATTTCAACGACGAGGCCATTCCCTACGGCGTCGCGCTGTGGGCGAAAATCGCGGAGAAGAAGCTGCCGAAAGGCGCCGTCGACTGATGCTGCGCCGTGCCACCGCCGGCGACCTGACAATCCGCTTCGCCGGCAAGCCGGTTCCGGCGCGAACCGGCGACAGCGTGGCGGCGGCATTGTTGGCGGCGGGGATCGTCGCGACCGGCGACAAACCGCGCGGCCCGTATTGCATGATGGGCGCCTGCTTCGCGTGCATCGTCTCGGTCGATGGCCGCACCGAACGGGCCTGCATGACGGAAGTGCACGACGGCATGAGCATCGAACCGGTATGACAACCGATCTGGTCATCGTCGGCGCCGGCCCCGCCGGTATCGCCGCTGCCATCGAGGCGCTTTCCCTCGGTCTGTCGGTCACGGTGCTGGACGAAAATACCTCGGCGGGCGGCCGAATTTGGCAGGGGGACGACACGGTTGACCAAGTGCGCGCATTCCTCCGATGCGGTGCCGATACGCGCTACCGAGCGGCTGTTTGGGCGATCGAAGCGGATGGGACTGTGTTTTACAGTCAGAATGGAACGGCGCACCGCATCCAGGGGCGCACGATCCTGCTGGCGACCGGAACGACCGAACGGCCTGTGCCCATTCCCGGGTGGACGCTGCCGGGTGTCATGACCGTGGGCGGCGCTCAGATCGCGTTGAAAACGGCTGGGCTTGTTCCCGACAAACGCACCTGGATAGCGGGGCAGGGGCCGCTGCTGCTGTTGTATACCGTGCAGGCGCTGCGGGCCGGCGGGCGACCGGCGGGCGTGTTGGATATGTCCGATCCGGCGCAGCGCTGGCCGGCTTTACCCAAGATCGCCGGCCTGACGGATATCGCCAAAGGCCTGCTCTGGCGCTGGGAGATCGCCCGCGCCGGCATTCCCTGGATCCGAACTCGCGATCTGCGCGCCGAGGGCGACGGCAAACTGGAACGGATCGTTTTCGGCGGCCGCACCGAACCGGCGGACACGTTGCTGCTGCATGACGGCGTTATCCCGTCGGTGCAATTGACGCGCGCTTTGGGATGCGCGCACCGCTGGAACGATGTGCAACAATGCTGGGAACCCGAAACCGACGCTTGGGGCCGAACGTCGCTGCCGCACATCTACGTGGCCGGCGACGGCGCGGGCATCGCAGGTGCCGAGGCCGCGACGGAGGCCGGCCGCACCGCTGCCCGCGCCATCGCGGGAAAACCGGGAACGCCGCCACGCAAACCGGCGATCCGTCCGTTCCTGGATACGCTGTATCGCCACCGCCCATTGGCGGTATCCGACGAAACCATTGTCTGCCGTTGCGAGGATGTTAGCGCCGGCGCGATCCGTGACGCAGCGACAATGGGCTGCCTTGGTTTGAACCAGTTGAAGGCCTACACCCGCTGCGGCATGGGCCCCTGCCAGGGCCGCATGTGCGCCCCGACCGCCGCCGAGGTTCTCGCGGCGGCGCGCGACGTTCCGGTTCAAGACATCGAACCGTTACGCACGCGGTTTCCTACGAAACCTCTGACGGTCGGGGAACTCGCGACTTTGGACTGATCGCCGCCCTACCACCCCGTCATGGTCGGGCCTGACCCGACCATCCCAGGCCAACGGGATAAAGGTGGTCGGGTCAAGCCCGACCATGACGGGGTGGAGGGATCAATCGTTCCGGTTCGCCCGCAAAAACCGCCGCACCCGTTCGATGGTCCGCGCCTTCAGCTCCGGCGGATCGCGCCAGGGAAACACGGTGATTTCCGCATTCGGACACAGCGACGCCACATCGACCGAGGTCACATAAGGATGCGCCGGCGTTTCGTCCGGCAGCACCAGGATCGGCGTCTGGCAGGAACGCGCGAATTCTTCCGTGACGCTGTAGACGAATTTCGGGTAGTCGCGGTACAGCTGGTGCAGATACGGCGGAACCTGTTCCATGCTCAGATCGGGCCGCTTGGGCAGCAATTCCGGTGCCCACACGGTCATGCCGGAATTATACATATAATCCGGATGTTCCGGATGGTGCCCGACGGTTTGCACCAGCACGCCGCCCATGACTCGATCCGGCGCCCGTTCCATCAGTTTCATCGCGAAGCAGCCGCCGATGCAGTTCCCCATGAACAGAAATTTGTCGATGCCGAGATGGTCCATCAACCCCAGCTGATCGTCGGCGAAGGCGTCCCACGGGTTGGACGAAGGAATAGGTCCGCGCGACTCGCCGCCGTTGGCGTTGCGCTGGTCCATGGTGATGCAGCGAAATTCATCGCTGAAGACCTCCATGGAATTGAACACCGCGGTTTTCCAGTTGCTGATGCGGGAGTTCAGCCCGCCCCCAGGCACCAGCAGCAGCGGAAAGCCGCTCCCGGCTTCCTCGTAACGGATCCGCACATCGCCTTTTTCGTAGAACGGCATGGTCTCTCAGGCTCCTGACAGAATAGCGTCGGCCATTTTTTCGGCCGTCATCAACACGGGGAAATTGGTATTGGCGCAGGGCACGACAGGGAAGACCGAGGCATCCACCACGCGCAGCCCGTCCACGCCCCGCACACGGCCGGCATTGTTCGTCACCGCCATCGGGTCGTCGTCGGCCCCCATCCGGCACGTGCAGGAGGCATGCCATACCCCGACCGAGGCTTTGCGCACGAACGCCTCCAGCGCGTCGTCGTCGGTCAGCATGTCGTGCAGCGTCACGCCTTCCATCACCAAAGTTTTGATCAGATACGACCGCAACGCCGCCGGCCCGTCCAGGAATCGTCCCAGAATATCGGTGATGAATTTGTTCTTTTTGCTGTGCAGCCCGACCTGCCGGACCTTGTCGCTGTAGCTGGCGGGGAACGGGTCGGTGGTGACCGTCTGCATGATCGGCGTCAGGTGCATGGCGCTGAATCGGCGGATACCGTCCATCATCCGTTCCAGATCGCGTTGATCCGACAGCAGATTGAAATCGACCGACGGTTCGTCGTTCGGGCTGGCCGATTGCAGCTTGACCTCGCCGTTTTCCGAATAGGTTTTGTAGACGGTGACGATGAACGATCCGATCTGCTCGCCCACACGATGCCAGGACGTTTTGTTCGTCACGACCGTCATCATGTCGCCGGCCGGAATGCCCGGTAAATTCGACGAGTACCGCAGCGCGGTATAGATATGCCGCCGCGAGTAATCGTGAATAATACGCGCATGCGGTTTCAGGAACGCCGCGACCGCCGCCGCCGGATGATCCTGCAACCGCTGCCCGACGCCCGGCAGCGCCATCCGCACGTCGATCCCCAGATCGCGCAAATGCCCGGCCGGACCGATCCCGGCCCGCATCAGATGCGCCGGGGAATGGATCGCGCCGGACGACAGGATCACTTCGCGCCCCTGAAACTCCTGAGGCCGCCCACCGACCGTCGCTTTCACGCCCTTGCAGACCAGCCCGTCGAAAATCAGCCCGGTCGCCACGGTATCGGTGGAAATCGTCAGATTCTCCCGCAGCCGTGTGCCGGGATCCAAATACCCGATCGCTGCCGAAACCCGCCGCTCGAACGCATTGGAAATGGTAATGGGAAAATACCCGTCCTTCCATTCCGCATTCTGATCCAGAATATACTCCCACCCCGCTTCCTTGAAGGCCTGAGCAGTCGCTTTGGCATGTTCCGGCCACAGATCGGGGAAAATCCGCCGCACCGGGATTCGGCCCTCGCGACCGTGATACGGTCCCTCGAAGTCCATATCCCGTTCCACCTTCTTAAAGTAAGGCAGCACATTGTCCCAATTCCAGCCGGTTGCCCCCCGCGCATGCCATTCGTCGTAGTCCGAGGGCGCGCCGCGATTGGCCAACTGCCCGTTGATCGAAGAACCGCCGCCCAGGATGCGCGCCTGCTCGTAGGTGCGCAGCGGCGGGCGTTTTTCCTCCGGGTTATTGTGGGAAATAACCTCGGTCGTGACCTTCAGCTTATTCCACGTAAACGCGGGATTCAGATACGCGGTCCCCGGATAGGAATCCAAAACCGCCGCCGGCACTTTCCCATGCGGCGTATCCTGCCCGGCTTCCAGCAGCAGCACCTTATTCGTGGACCGCGCCGACAGCCGGTTGGCGAGCACCGACCCAGCCGAACCGCCACCGACGATAATGTAATCGTAGATCATGGCCGTTTTCTCCGATTCAATCGATCCAGGCGCCGCCGTTCACGTCCAGGATTTCGCCGGTCGTGAAGCTGGCCTGTTCGCCCGCGAGATATGTCACCGCATCGGCGACTTCGTCGCCGCGCCCCAGCCGCCCGACCGGCAGCAAGGTCTTGATGCTGTCCGGCAAATTCACCGTCATGGCCGAGGCGATCGGTCCCGGCGCGACGCAATTCACAGTAATCCCGTCGGCGGCCAATTCCTTCGCGAGATACAATGTCAGCGCATGCACCCCCGCCTTCGCGGACCCATATGCCACGTTCCCCGCCCGGTCCTGGTCCGCCCGATTGATCCAGGGCCGTGGATTGCCGCCATTCTTCGCCAAGAGGGAGCCGATATTCACGATCCGCCCATACCCCGCCTTGCGCATCGCCGGAATGACCGCCTGGCAGGAGAAAAACACGCCCTTCAGGTTGATCCCCATCACGCGGTCCCACTCGGCCTCCGCCAGGGTCTCGGCATTCCCGACCGACACCACGCCCGCGACCGTCACCAAAATGTCGATCTTTCCGAAGTGTTCCAGCGTCCGCTCGGCCATGTCGCGCAAGGCCGCGGTGTCGGTGACATCGACGGTCAAATCCAGGACATCGCCGCCGATCTCCTGCGCCACGGCCGCGCAACCGTTCCGGCCCGCCAGTGCCAGCGTCGCCCCCTCCGCCGCGAACCGCCGAGCGATGGCGCTGCCGATGCCGCCCGCCGCCCCCGTGATCAGCGCGACCCTGCCTGACAGACGCATGTTTTCCCCCACCCGTTTGTAACGCGGCGGCAGGATGCGCGATTGGCACCAACCGGTCCAGACCGGCGCTGGCCCATATGGCGATCTGGCGCCTTCCCCCGCGATCCGGCAACATCGCCGGACGAAGGGGAGACACCGTCATGCACCGTTTATACGCCGCGCTCGGCGCCATCTGGATCGGCCTGTGCGCCACCGCCGAGGCGCGTATCGTCCGGATCGAAATCGCCAAAACCGAACCGGCGTTCGGCGGCACGCCCTTCGGCCCCACCGGCGCCTACCAACTGGTGACCGGCACGGCGTTCGGGGAACTCGATCCCGCCGATCCCGCCAACGCCCTTATACAGGACCTGACACTGGCGCCCCGCGACGAGCGCGGCATGGTCGCGTACAGTACGCCGATCCAAATCCTGAAACCGACGGATCAAGCCCACGGCAACCGAGTCCTCCTCTTCGAAACCGTAAACCGCGGCAACAAGCTCGCGCTCGGCGCCTTCAACGCCGGGGTGACCGGCGGGCCGGAAGAACGCAACGGGCTGAGCGGACCCGGCGACGGGTTTCTGTTCGCCCAGGGCTACACACTGATCTGGTTCGGCTGGCAGCAGGATGTGCAGCCCGGCGCCAACCGCATCGGCATGCCCCCCATCGTCGCGCATAACCGCGACGGGTCCGCCATCACGGGCGTCGTGCGGAATGAAATCGTGACGCCGGTCGCCGCGCCCAGCCTGCCGATCTCGATCAGCTGGCAAACCCAGACGGCCCCGCCGGCGGCGTATCCCGCGGCCTCCCTCGATAACCGCGACGCCACCCTGACCGTCCGGGCGCGGGAGCAGGACCCCCGTGTGCCCGTCCCGAACGACGCCTGGTCCTTCGCCCGATGCGGGGCGGACGGCGCGGCGCAGCCGGACCCGACCTGGATCTGCCTGAAATCCGGCTTCCAGCCGGGGCGCCTTTACGAGCTGATCTATCGCGCCAAGGACCCTCTGGTCATGGGCATCGGCTTCGCCGCCACCCGCGACGTCGGCGCCTTCTTCCGCGATGCCAAAACGGACACGAAAGGCACCCCCAACCCGGTCTACCGCCCCAAACAGGTCGCGGTGCTCGAGGGCACCTCGCAAAGCGGCCGCATGGTCCGCACCTTCCTGCACCTCGGCTTCAACCAGGCAGAGAACGGTAAGCGCGTGTTCGACGGCGCCTACCCCCATATCGGCGGCGGCCTGCTGCCCCTGAACATCCGCTTCGCCCAACCCGGCCGCGCCTGGGGGGAGCAGGTGGACCACACCTACCCCGCCTACGATTTCCCCTTCACCTATGCCCGCCAGCACGATCCTCTGACCGGCCGCACGCAAGGCATTCTGGACCGCTGCGCCGCCACCGACACCTGCCCCCGCATCTTCCATGTCGCCTCGGCGCTGGAGATGTGGGAGGGCCGGCAATCCCTCGGCCTGACCGATCCGCTGGGGATGAAGGACGTGCCGGACCCGGCGAATGTCCGCACCTTCATCATGACCAGCACGCAGCATGGCCCGGCCGGCCTGCCGCTGCCGAAAGGACCGGTGTTCGGCAACTGCCAGCAACAGTCCAACCCCAATCCGCAGCTCTGGACGATGCGCGCGCTGCTGACGGCGCTGACCGGCTGGGTGCGGGATAATGCCGCACCACCGGCCTCCGCCGTGCCGGGTATCGCCGACGGGACGATGGTGGCGCCCGATCAGGTGCTGTTTCCACCGGTTCCGGCCAACAACTACGGCGGCGTCACCCGCCCGGCCATCCTGCCCGGCCCCCGCGTGTACGACACGCTGCACGTGCTGAATCGTGGACCGGCGTATCGCGCCGGCGACACCAGCGGCACGATCGGGCGGGAACCGCCTTCCGTGGGCGCGGCCAGCTACGGGGTGCTGGTGCCGCAAGTGAACGCCGACGGCAACGACCTGGGCGGGGTACGGTCGGTGTTCGTGCAGGTGCCGATCGGGACCTACACCGGCTGGAACACCGGCCGGAAAGACCGGTTCGAAAACGGGTTCTGCAATCTGCAAGGCAGTTTCATCCCGTTCGCCGCGACCAAGGCGGAGCGCGATGCGGCCAGCGACCCGCGTCCGTCGTTGGAGGAGCGGTACCCGTCCAAGGACACCTATGTCGCCGCGATCCGCACCGCCGCCGATGGTCTGGTGAAAGCGCGGATGTTGCTGTCGGACGATGCCGCGCGCCTGATCGCGGACGCGCAGCGCGACGGGGTTCGGGCGGGGCCGTAGCGCGCCGCCTCGGATTTCGCTTAAATACCGCCAACCCGGAAAACCGGACACGCCTGGGACCGAAGGAAACACCGATGACCGCACGCCTGATCCTGCCGCGCCGTAAACTACTGGCCACTGCCGCCGCGACCGGCCTCGCCGCCCCCTTCGTCGCCCGAGCACAGGGGAAAGAGCCGATCAAGCTGGGATCGGCGCTGCCGCTGACGGGATCGCAAGCCGGTTACGGCAACGACTTCGCCGCCAGTTGGCGCATGGGCGTGAAGGACGTGAACGATGCCGGGGGCGTCAACGGCCGCCCGTTCGAGCTGATTACGCTGGATACGCAGGCCGATCCGCAATTGGGCATCAACGCCGCCAACCGCTACATCCAGGTGGAAAAACTGCCGATGTTCTTCACCGCGTGGTCCGCGGTGGTGAAGGCCCAAGCCCCCATCGCCAACCGGGAAAAAGTGCTGGAAATCAACGCTGGCGCGAACTCCCCCGAAATCGCGACGCTGGGCGATTTCGTCTACACCACCTTCCCGCTGGCCGATGTCGATATCACCAAGCTGGCGAAATACGTTTTCACCACGCTGGGCAAGAAAACCGCGGCCGTCCTGTACATCAACAACGACACCGGCATCGACGCCGCGAAAATCTACCGCGATACCTTCACCGAAGCCGGCGGCAAGGTCGTCGCGTTCGAGGCTTACGACCCGAAAGCCACCGAATTCACCGGCATGCTGCTGAAAGCCCGAGCGGCGAACCCTGAGATTGTGCACATCCACGGCCTGACCGCCGACACACCGCAGGTCATCGCCCAGATGCGCCAGCTTGGCATGACCCAGCGCGTGACCAGCTACTCTGCCGCCTATAACCCGAAGCTGTTGCAACAGCTCGGCGCGGCGGCCGAGGGTCTGATCGTTACGTCCTTGGCGCCGGGGGTGAACGACAACCCGAACGTCGGCAAATTCCTGGAGCGGTGGAAGACCGAACAGAACCGGGTGCCGAACGGACTGCCGTACTGCCAGTATCAGTACGACATGGTCGTCTTCACCAAGATGCTGTACGAATACGTGGAGAAAAAAGGCCAGCCAGCGACAGGCGAGACCCTGCGCGACGCGCTGTTGGCGATCAAGGAATTCGAACTGCCGATGACCGGCAAGATGATCATCGACGGGCATCGGGTGAACAAGCCGGTCTACCTGCTGACGGTGGAAAAGGGCGCTTTCGTGCCGCTCGCCACGCTGTAATCCGCCGTGTTCGAACCGGTCATCCTGTTGCAGATCCTCTGGACGGGGATCGCGACGTCCGCTCCGTTCGTGTTGCTGACCGTCGGGTTTTCCCTGACGCTGAAGGTCACGGGCCTGTGGAATTTCGCGCAATCCGGCCAGATGGCGATTGCTTTCTATGCCATGTTCTTCGCCCTGCACGGGCTGGGACTGCCCCTGGTCGCGGCCTTGGCGCTGGGGGGCGTGCTGACCTGCGGCGCCGCGTGGCTGATCGAGGTCTACGGGCTGCAGGTCTTCCGCGACCGCGGCTCCGACAACCTGATGTTCTTCATCTTCACGCTGATCCTGTCGGAATTCATCATCTACGTGATCACGCTGATCTTCGGGACAGAGCCGGAAACGCTTTACGAAAGCATTCTGTCTCCGGTGGATATCGTCGGCGGGATCGCGATCAGCGACTGGGACAAGACCGGCGTGGCACTGGCGGCGTTCGCGCTGGCGGCGCTTTACGGGTTCATGCGCTACACCAAGGAAGGCCAGTTCCTGGCCGCCGTGTCGGATAACGCGAAACTGGCCGAGCTGTATGGGATCAGCGCGCAACGGGCGTATCGGGTGACGGCGGTCATTTCCGGCCTGTTCATCGTGGCGGCGATGTATCTGATCGGCTCCCACGGCGGGGTCGTGCCGAATTCGCCGTTGGAGTTGGTGCTGTCGGCGGTGATCGGCACCTTGCTGGGCGGCATCGGGCGCGTGTTCGCCGCTGCTTGGGCGTCGATCTTCCTGGCACTGATCCAGAGCTTTTCCATTCTGTTCATCGGATCCCGCTGGCAGAACCTGCTGCTGTACGGGTTCCTGTTCGCGACGATCCTGCTGTTCCCACGCGGCGTGCGGCTGTCCTGGGGGCGGCGGTAAATGGATTACCTCGTTACCATTGCCGTGCTGATCGCGATCTACACGATCCTGGCCAGCAGCTATAATCTGGTGATCGGCTACGGCGGCCTGTCCACCGTCGCGCATCCGATTTTCTTCGCCATCGGGGCTTATACGACCGGGTTGCTGGCGGTGCATGTGCCTTTCATTCCACCGGTGGGTAACGTGGTGCTGGGCATGGCCGCGGCGGTTGTCGCGTCGGTGCTGCTGGCCGGATCGGCGCTGCGCGTGTCCGGCGATTATCTGCTCATTGCCAGCCTCGGGTTTCAGTTGGGCTTGCTGCAACTGCTGAAGAACCTGGAATTCACCGGCGGACCCGGCGGGCTGTCGGCGATCCCGAGCACGATTGTCGGACCGATGCGGGGGCCGCTGTTTCTGGCGATTTGCGGCGCGGCAGCCTTGGCCTGCGTGTTCGCGGTCCGCACCATCGTCAACGGCCCCTACGGCCGCGCCATCTCTGCCATGCGCGATGAGGAACTGGCATTTACCGCCTTGGGCCGTAACGCGATGAGCATGAAGATCGCCATCTTCGCCATTGGCTGCGGCATGGCCGGCGGCGCGGGCGGATTGTACGCCTATTATTTCCAGTATCTCAGCCCGGATCAGTTCGATGTGCTGGCCTCGGCCGCCATTCTGACGATGGTGGTGCTGGGCGGCATGGGCACGGCCTTCGGACCGGTCGTGGGCGCAATCCTGCTGCTGGCCATTCCGCAGGCGATCACGTTCCTGCAACTGCCCCCGGCGATCATGGCGCCGACGCAGGGGATTATCTTCACGGTGCTGGTGCTGTTGTTCCTGTATCTGCGCCCCTCCGGCATTTTGGGGGGCAAGGCATGAACCCGGTTTTGCGCACCGAGGGGCTGCGAAAAGCTTTCGGCGGCATCGTCGTATCCGATAACGTGAATTTGTCGATTGCATCCGGCGAAATCCTGGGCCTGATCGGGCCGAACGGGGCGGGGAAAACGTCGCTGTTCAACTTGATTTCCGGCGTACTGCGGCCCGATGGCGGATCGATTTTCCTGAACGGCGAGCGGATCGACTCGACGCCTTTATACAAACGCGCCCGCATGGGGATCGCGCGAACGTGGCAGAACATGCTGCTGTTTCGGACCATGACGGTGCTGGATAATTTGCTGGTCGGCCCACGCGATTATCCCGGCGAATCCGTGATGCGGCTGGCCTTCGGGCGCGGCGCGTTGCGGGCCGCCGAGGCCGCGATGCGGAATCGGGCCATGGGTATTCTCGGCCGCATGGGACTGGAACAGACCGCCAACAGTCTGGTCGTCGATCTCCCGTTCGGGCAACAAAAGCTGATCGGTCTGGCGCGCAC
>Ga0214180_1000225_pt1 | contig 21280 bp, 20 predicted proteins | sample TroBogEpilimnion_22_FD_153018 | JGI IMG/M metagenome (GOLD analysis project Ga0214180, IMG submission 153018) | Freshwater microbial communities from Trout Bog Lake, WI - 16OCT2007 epilimnion | ecosystem: Environmental > Aquatic > Freshwater > Lake > Epilimnion/Euphotic zone | place: Trout Bog... | reverse complement strand
TCCCGCACGAAAACTGCGCCGTCGGTATGGCGCACGGCTACACCATGGTCTCCGGCCGGGCGCAGGCGGTGATGCTGCACACGAACGTCGGCACGGCGAATTCAATCAACATGCTGATCAACGCCAGCCGCGACCGCGTGCCGATGCTGCTGACCTCCGGCCGCACGCCCTTCACCGAATCCGGCGCGGAAGGCTCCCGCAGCGCGCACATCCACTGGGCGCAAGAGATGTACGATCAAGCTGGCATGCTGCGCGAAATGGTCAAGTGGGATTACGAAATGAAGCGCGGCGATCAGGCCGCGACCGTCGTCGATCGTGCGATGGAGATCATGAACGCCTCCCCCCAAGGTCCGGCGTACCTGTCCCTCCCGCGTGAGGTCCTGGGCGAGATCGTCGGCCCCGCCCCCACCAACCGCGGCCACCGAGCGGGGCCGCGCCCGCCGGTCCCGGCCGGCGACGATATCGAAATCCTCGCCACCTGGATCGCCCAAGCCAAGAACCCGGTCATTATCACGGGCATGTTGGGCAAAGATCCGCGCGACGCCATCGCATTGGAAACGCTGGTGGATCGCTGGGCGATCCCCGTCATCCCCTACAACACCCGCTATTTCGCCATCGGCGCCGAAAACCCGATGTTCCAAGGTTCCGCGCCCGGACCGTTGCTGGCCGAGGCCGATTTGGTCATCGTCTTCGAAACGGACGTGCCCTGGCTACCCAGCAAGGAAGCCCCACCCGCCAACGCGAAAATCGTCCAAATCGGCGAGGACCCGTTGCACGCCCGCCTGCCCATGCGCGGTTTCCCGTCCGACATGACAATCACCGCCACATGCCTGTCGGTCCTGGAAGCGCTGAATGAGGAATTGCGCCCCTACGCGATGCCGCACGTCGAAGACCGCATGGCGCGCCTGACGAAACGGTCCGAAGACCTGCACGCCGGCTGGAACGCCGAGGTCGAAAAAGCCGGCAAAGCCGAAACCATTTCCCTACCCTGGCTGAACCACTGCCTGCGGGAGGTCGTCGATCGCAACACCATCGTGATCAGCGAGTATTCGTTCCGCCAGGAATATTGCCCGCTCTCCCGTCCCGGCAGCCTGTTCGCGTTAAGCTCGGCCGGAGGCCTCGGCTGGGGTTTCCCCGCCGCTCTGGGCGCCAAACTGGCCGGCCGCAGCCGTATGGTCGTTTCGGTGCTGGGCGATGGCGCCTACATGTTCGCCAACCCCACCGCCTGCCACTACGTCGCGCAAATGCAGAAACTGCCGGTGCTGACGATCGTCTACAACAACGCCCTCTACGGCGCGGTCCGGCGCGCCACCCTGGACATGTACGGCCAAGGCGTGGCGGCGGAAGACGATGGGCGCCTGCTCGCCGACCTCCCGGCTCCGAACTTCGAGAAAATCGTCGCCGCCCACGACGGCTTCGGCGAACGCGTCGAACGTCCCGCCGATCTGCCGGCGGCGCTGCAACGCGCCGTCGTAGCGGTGAAAGCCGGCCAGCAAGCCCTGCTGAACGTGATCTGCCCACCGTGACGTAGTGTTCGCCAGTAGGAACGAAACACGATGGCCATTCCGGACTTCCAGACGCTGATGCTGCCGATTCTCCGTACGTTTGGAGATCGGCGCTGGCGGAACGCGGAACTGATCGACGAAATGGTTCGTCAGTTTGCCGTGACTGCGGAGGAGCGCTCGGCCATGCTGCCTAGCGGCCGGCAGAGACTGCTGGACAACCGCACGCATTGGGCAATAAATTATCTTTTCCAAAGTGGTCTGATTATTCGCCTTGCTCGCGGTGTGTACGAAATATCCGACCGAGGGCGACAGGTGCTTTGTAATCCGCCAAGTCGAATAGACCTCCGTTTTCTAAAGCAGTTTCTTGAATCTGAAATTGGCGGCCCAGCTGTGAATCCGAGTGTAAATGGTATCCCGGAGTCCTCGGGTAGTGGGGATAGTCTGGATGCAACGGCCACTCCAGAGGAGAAGTTGGAGCACGCCGCTTCCGATTTACGTCGCGAACTCGGGGCCACATTGCTGGCTCGTGTTCAGTCGATATCCCCAAGGGCATTCGAATATCTCATTCTCGATTTATTAAAAGCCATGGGGTACGGCGATAAGCGCGACGATGCGATCCAGCATTTGGGCATGTCTGGGGACGAGGGCATCGATGGCGTGATCCGACAGGACAAGCTTGGCCTGGATTCGATCTACGTTCAGGCGAAGCGGTATGCGAACGACAATCCTATCGGTGGCCCGGCGATCCAAGCCTTTGTCGGTGCTTTGGTCGGTAAGGGTGCGACAAAGGGCGTTTTCGTGACGACGGGCCGGTTCACAAGACAGGCACGCGATGCCGCGGCCATGTCAAAAGGAACGCATAGGCTGGTTTTGATCGACGGCAATGAATTGGCCGATCTCATGATCGATCACGACGTGGGCGTGCGAACCGTGCGGACAATTTTGGTGCGCCGCGTCGATTTGGAGGAATACGAGGAAACGGACGTCGCGCTTTGACCGACCGGTTGCGTGCCCAAACCCTGATTATCCGCCGAGGTGCTGTCGGCTCCTCGTTGGTGTTCGATATCGTATAGTGCACGATATTAATCAACCCACCCTGATCCGGCTAATGCTCCGAACGGTTGACCGAAGCCATCATCGGGTGGCTGTTCCGTCCTTCGCCACCCCAATAGACAACATGGGCGGCCGACCGGAATACGATCGGCCCCGGCCACGCCATATCCGCCGGCAGCAGTAGATAGACCGGCCCCCGCCCTTCGGTCCCGGGCTGTAGATACGCCAGCCGCTCGGCATTCAGCGGACCCCAGGCGATGTAGGGATTGGAATGGATTTCCGGCGGTGCCACCAACCGCCGTCCGGAGGCAATGACCGTCGCCGCGGCCGGCCCCATCAGATCCGTTTCAGGCGGCAACAATGTCACGAACCGGTCGCCAGGATCGGTATGCCCCACGATCCAGTCGTACACCGAACGATCCAACATCGCCCCAGGGTATAACAGGGCGCCGCTACGAGCCGCGCGGTCCCATGGATGAAGAAACAGCCCGGTAACGCCTGCCGCGACGGCAACGCAGCCGACAAAAGCGGCAGTCGGACGCAACCGAGGCGCCAATCGCACGCTTCCCAGCCATAAGGCCCAGCCGGTGATGCAGGCCTCGGCTGCTTGCAGGTAGACGTGGAAATGATGCGGGGCGATCACGAACACGCGGCATGTTCCGCCCGCGACCCACCCCTCGGCGCAGGCGGTGTGCCGAGCGAGAAATACCAAGCAGATTGCGCACCAGGTAAACAGCAGGGAGATCGTGCCGGCCGGTGCCGTCGTGCGCATGTGAAGCAGGCATGCCGCCGACACCAGGGCGGGCAGGCTCAGCAGCAGCATCCGTCCGGGCTCCCCGAACAGCGGATGGATCCATGCGCCCGGCACGGGATTGGCGATATGGAGGCGATAGTCGAGTAGCAACGGCCCCAGAAAGGGGGCGGCCCAGATCGCTTCTATCGAGCCTGCCACAGCTAACCACGCCACACCCCGGAAGCGGCGCCCCGGTTGGGACAATGCCAAGACTGCGACCATCGCGGACAGCACGACGGCTGGCACGGTATGAGCCAGGAACACGATACCCAGCGCGCAACCGACCACGATCGCGCCGGCGATCCGCAAGGCCGGGGTGAAATGGTGCACAACGGCGACGCTGCCGAAAAACAGGGGCCACGCCAGCGCCGGGGTATAGGTCCATGGCGTGTAGCCGGCGGCCTCATCCCCGCTCATGGCCGCGCCGTCGAACAGGACCATGACCGCGGTCGCGAACACGGCGGGCCAAGCGCCGAGCAGGCGGCGGTTCATCGCGAAGAAGGCTACGGGCGTGGCGAGGTTCAACCACGCGCCTGCTCCGGTCCAGAAGGGCAGGGGATCGATCCCCGCCAACCAGGAAACGCCGGCGGCGATGGCGTGAAACAGGGGCGGATACCAGCGCCACGCCCCGCCGATCGCGGGATCGCCCCAGGCGTTGCCGTCCAGAATGCCCCGAATGAACCCGATGTCCCGGACCGTATCCGCGTCCGTCGGCACCGTCAGCCCATGCGTGAACCAAACGCCGCGCGTCAGGCACAACAACAACAGCGCGGCCAGCACCAACCACGGTGCGGGATTCAATCGGTCGGTTCGCGCAAGCGTCATGTGGAGTCCAAGCAGAGAGGCATGGTCTACCAAGCAATTGCCGGACCACCTCGGGGGCCGGTATACAAATTGGCCCCTTGATTGGATGTTGTTCTGTGACCGACCCACTGCATGCTCAGGTTCTGATTGTCGGCGGCGGACCGGTCGGGTCCGCTTTGGCGCTCGATCTCGCATGGCGCGGGATCGACACGATCGTGGCGGAGCAGAACCCCGCCGGCCAGCTGCCGGGCGTGAAGTGCAACCATGTCGCCGCTCGCACGATGGAGATTTTCCGCCGTTTGGGTGTGGCAGACATCGTCCGCGACACCGGTCTGCCGGCCGATCACGCGAACGACGTCGCCTTTCGCACCTCCGCAATCGGGGCGGATATGGCCCGCATCCAAATCCCCTGCCGGCGCGACCGTTACACGCGCAAGGACGGGCCGGACGGGCATTGGCCGACGCCGGAGCCGCCGCACCGGATCAACCAGATTTACCTCGATCCGCTGCTGGCCGAACAGGCAGCGTCGCGTCTGAACGTGCGGTATCTGCACCGGGTTCGTATCCATGGGTTCGTGCAGAACGATGCCGGCGTGGTCGCGGACGCCGAAGACCTGAACACTGGCCGGCGCTTCACGATCTCGGCGGATTATCTGGTCGGCTGCGACGGCCCCTCGTCGATGGTCCGCCGGGAAATCGGCGCGCAGCTGACCGGCGATGCCATGATCGGCCGCACGCAATCCAGCTACATCCGAGCACCTGGGCTGCGCGCGATGATGCAAGCGGAACCGGCGTGGAGCACGCAGGTCATGAACCCGCGCCGTAGCGCCAACATGTTCGCGGTGGATGGGCGGGAGACGTGGCTGATTCACAACTACCTCCGCCCCGACGAAACCGATTTCGACCAAATCGATGCCGATGCCTGCATTCGCGCCATCCTGGGCGAGGGCGTTGAATACGAAACGATCACAAGGGAAAACTGGATCGGCCGCCGCATGCTGGCGGATCGATTCCGCGACCGGCGTGTTTTCATCTGCGGCGACGCCGCACATCTCTGGGTGCCCTTCGCCGGCTATGGCATGAACGCCGGCATCGCGGACGCCATGAACCTGTCCTGGATGCTGGCCGGTGTGCTGAAGGGCTGGGCCGATCCCGCGATCCTGGCGGCGCATGAGGCCGAACGCTGGCCCATCACCGAACAGGTGTCCCACCACGCCATGGACACGGCCGCGTCGCTGATGCGCGCTCCGGGCCAAGTGCCCGCCGATATCGAAACCAACCCGGCGGCCCGTGCCGCGCTGGGGCAGCAGATGCTGGAACTGCACACGCCGCAATTCTGCTGCGGGGGGCTGAATTTTGGGTCCTTCTACGATCGTTCGCCGATCATTGCGTACGACGGAGAGGCCGCGCCGCCGTATTCCATGGATGGGTTCACGCCTTCGACCGTGCCGGGATGCCGCACGCCGCATATCTGGCTGGAGGACGGGCGTTCGCTCTACGACGCGATGGGGCCGGATTACACGCTTCTGCGGTTCGATCCGTCGATTCCGGTCGCCGATCTCCAACATACGGCAGCCACGAAAAACGTTCCGCTGACGGTGCTGGATGTCGCGCCGCAGCCGCCGTACCGGGAGAAATTGGTGTTATCCCGCCCCGATCAGCACGTGGCGTGGCGCGGTAACGCGGCCCCCCCGGATACGGAAGCGTTGATCGACCGTATCCGGGGGCGTGCGTAGGTCAGCCCGCCCGTTTCGGAAAGCGTGGCACATCGGGCGTAACATGCACCCAGGGCAGGGCGTCGTCGCAGAACGTCTCCCGCTGCGGCACCGCCGCCTTGGGGTCGTCGAGGGTGCCGATATTCAGAATAATTAGTTCCGGCCGCATTTCGACCTCCTCCGCGAGGGAAGAGCCGCATTCCGGACAAAAATGCCGGAAAATGGTTTTCCCGCTGCTGCCGAGGCTGGCAAAGGTCTTCACCGCCCCCTCGATCGTCAGCTCGTCTTTGGGTACGGCGACCAGGGCGCCGAAGGCACTGCCGGTGAATTTTTGGCAGTCGCGGCAATGACAAATACCCGACATCACCGGTTTCGCGGCGGTCGAATAGCGGACGGAACCGCAGAGGCAGCCCCCGTTCAGTGCGGCCATGATATTGTCCTATCCCTGGCGCGCCGTCGCGGGCCGTCCCGCCGCCAGTCCGGACACGAATTTCCGGGGATCGGCGAACGCCAGATATTCCGCCGCGTAGTTCGGCGGCAAGACTTCGACCATGGTCTCGTTGTCGACCCAAACTTCGATCACGTGAAACGGCCCGCGGTTGCAGTCGAAGCAGTCCCATCCGGCGCGCTTGGCGATCTCCTGCACCGTCGCGCCGTCCGTCGCGACGCTGAGCGCGAAATGGGTCGAGCCGTAACCACGCGGTTCCTTGCGCAGAAAATTGCCGCCGGTCGGCCCGTTCGGACGCAGCACCGTGCCGGCCGGATAGACCTCGACGCCCGAGCCATGATCGTCGAGCTGCAGCGCGAAGTAGCTGCCGGGATTGGGCGGAAACGGCACGGCGGTGCCGCCCATGATTTCGGCCAGCACGCCGGCGGCCTGTTTCGGGTCCTTGGCGGCGATGGAAAGGTGATGGATCACGGTTTTCTCCTCCGGTACGCGATGCCGGCGACGATAGCACAGCCGCCGGCCCTGCTGTAGAGTCTCGTCCACCAATCGGGAGTCCGACATGAAGCAAACGCTGGAATACGCGCGCCACGATGGCGAAGCGCTGATCGCCGACATCTACGCCCCCGACGGCGCCGGCCCGTTCCCGGCGCTGGTGGGCGTGCACGGCGGCGGCTGGCAGCAGGGATCGCGCGAGATTTACCGCTTCTGGGGCCCGTTCCTCGCCGCCCGAGGCTACGTGCTGATGGCCGTCGATTACCGCACCTCCGCCCCCGGCCGGAAATCCTATCCGCAGGCCGTGCACGATGTGCGCGCCGCCGTGCAATTCATCAAAGGCGAGGCCGCAGCCTACAAGGTCGATCCAGCCCGCGTCGCGCTGATCGGCGATTCCGCCGGCGGGCATTTGGCGACACTGGTGGCCCTGGCCGGCGATTCCCCGACTTTCGCGGGCGGCTACCCCGACGATAAACACGCCGCCATCGCCACCAAACCCAAAGCCGCCATCGGCGTCTACGGCGTCTACGACATGGTTCGGCAATGGAATTCCGATCAGGTCACCCGCCCCCGCGATCAGATCACGCAACAATTCCTCGGCGTCGCGCCGATGGACGACCGGCGCGTCTTCTTCGATGCCTCCCCGATAAGCTACGCAACGACCACGAACAATTCCATCGCCTTCCTGCTGGCCTACGGCGATGAGGACGATATCGTCGATCGCGCCCAGGCCGACGCCTTCCTGATCGCACTGAAGCAAGCGAAATTCTGGGCACGCAATGCCGTCTTCCCCGGTTGGGGCCACTACTGGATGGCGACCTCGCCCGAGGACCCGACAACGGGATCCCATCAGTTCGCCCCCCGCCTGCTGCGCTTCCTGGAAGAAAAATTGTGATCGTTTACGAGGCGCCTCGCCCCGCGGCGAAACCCGGCGAAACAATCGTCACCAGCACCTGCGGCCATAATTGCGGTGGGCGCTGTGTGGTGAACGCGCATGTCGCGGACGGGCGCATCGTGCATGTTTCCACCGACCAACGCCGCTGGAACGCCGAGAACCCGCCATTGCCGGCTTGCGCCCGCGGCGTCGGCCAGATCGAGCGCGTCTACCACCCCGACCGCCTCAAATACCCCATGCGCCGCTCAGGTCCGCGCGGTTCCGGCCAATTCGAACGTATTTCATGGGACGACGCGCTGAATGAGGTCGCGGCGCAAATGCAGCGGATCCGCGGCACATACGGCAGCGCCGCGATCCTGGATGCGTCCCGCACCGGCAGCCTGTCCAGCTTGCACGGGCGTGGCGTGGCGCAGCGCTTCCATTACATGGCGGGCGGCTGCACCGAACTCTGGTCCAACATGTCGGCGGAAGCGGAGGTTTTCGCCGTCCGCACGACCTACGGCAAGGATATTTCCTATAAGGCGGCCGGCCGCGAGCCCACCGACTACATCAATTCGCGGTTCATTCTCATGTGGGGATGGAGCCCCGGAGACGGGACTTTCGGCACCGGTACGATGCCCTATCTGCGCCAAGCCAAGGCGGCGGGTACGCGCATCGTCTGCGTCGATCCGCGCCAGACCGCCACCAGCCGTATCCTCGCCGACGAGCATATTTTCATCCGGCCCTCCACCGATACGGCGGCCCTGATCGCGATGGCGTTCGTCATTGTCAGCGAAAACCTGCACGACCAGGCATTCAGCGACCGTCACGTCCTCGGTTTCGACGGACCCGCGACGCCGGTCACGTATCGTTCCTACTTGATGGGTGAGACCGACGGGTTGCCGAAAACCCCGGAATGGGCGGCCGCAATCACCGGTATCTCAGCGGAGACCATCCGCCGGTTGGCGCTCGAATTCGCCACCAGCAAGCCCGCCGCGATCCAATGCGGTTACGCGCCCGGCCGCACGTTGTACGGGGAACAATTCCATCGCGCCGCCTACGCGCTGGCGGCCATCACCGGCAATGTCGGCATCGCCGGGGGCAGTTCCGGCGTCAGCAATGGCGCGACCGGCCAACGCATGGTCGCCGCGTTGCCCATCGGCAAAAACCCGATTGATGCACGCGTGTCGTCGCCGTTGCTGGCGGACCTTCTGGCCCGAGGCAAAGAAGGCGGCTACCCCGCTGACATCAAAATGATCTATTCCGCCGGCGGCAATCTGTTCAATCAGGCGCCCAACGCCGGGAAAATCGCCGCGTCTTTGGATGGCGTGGAATTCATCGTCGCGCAGGACAATTTCATCACCCCCACCGCCCGTCACGCCGATATTTTGCTGCCTGCGACAACCTCGTGGGAGCGGAACGACGTCCACACGCCCTGGGCCGGCGCTGGTCACTACGCAATCTATATGCGTCAGGCCATCGAACCGATGTACGAATGCCGCGACGATATCGATATATTCGCCGATCTGGCCCAGCGCCTCGGGATAAACGGCTACAACGACAAAACCGAAACCGCGTGGCTGCGCGAATTGACCGGTAAAGCCATCGACGATTTCGACGCCTTTCGCCAAGCCGGCGTCGCGCGCTTCCCGAAACCCAAGGACGCGGTTGCCTTCGCGGCGGAAATTCGCGGCGAAAAGCCGTTCGCCACGCCGTCCGGCAAGATCGAAATCTATTCCACCGCGCTGGCGGCCAATCCAGACCCATACGGCCTCGGCCCGATCGACGTTATCCCGACCTGGACGCCGCTGCCCATGGACCCGAAATATCCGCTCCAGCTCTGTTCCCCGAAATCCCGGGCACGGACGCATTCCATCCACGGTAACCAGCCGCTTCTGGCGCGAGTCGACCCCGATACAGTCTGGATTCATCCCGACGACGCAAGCGCACGCGGCATCGCCAATGGACAGCACGTCAAAATATCCAGCGCGGCGGGCGCCACCATTCTGCCGGCCGAACTTACCGACCGGATCGCCCCCGGCGTCGTATCGATCAAGGAAGGCGCCTGGTTCACCCCGGATGCCGGCGGCACCGACACCGCCGGGTGCGGCAACGTGCTGACTCTTGACCGCTCCGCTGCCTGTGGGGCAACGACGTACAACACCAACCAAGTGGAGATCGAGGCTTTACCATGACAAAACGCACCGCCACCTTCGCCGCCCTGCTCCTGCTCGCGGGCGCTCTGAGCGCCTGCAACACCATCGCCGGTGCCGGCGAAGATCTCAGCGCCGCCGGCAAGGCCGTGACCCGCAGCGCCGAAAAGGCCGGCGGATCAAAGTAGTTCCGGCGCCACCTGTTCCCGGAACAGGGTCAGGCTGTGGGCTGTGTCTTCGTACGACATCGGCCCCAGCCGGAACTGCATGATCAGCCCACCCACGCCCGTCCGGTGCAACGCCGCCAGTTTCTCGGCGACCGTCGCGGGGGAGCCGTAGACCAGCGAGTGCTCCACGACCGTCCGAGCGGGCGGGGCGGTGTTGGCGGCGGGCATGGGGAGGATGGAGACGCCCTGTTCCTTGTAAACCTGCAACCGCATCGCGGCGCGCATGTCCTGCATCGCCTGGAACGCCGGCACGGCGATGCGTTCGGCCTCCGCATCGGTTTCGGCAACGAAGACGTTGCGCCAGACCCAGCATTCCGACACCAGATATTCGACGGCCGCGTCCGTTAACCCCTGTTCCCGCAACGCTCCCCGGTAAACCTCCATCCGCCGGGCGGTTTCGGCGTTGGTTTGCACGTTCATCATGAAGGGGCGGCCCTGGCGGGCCACATCCAGCATGCCGTGTTCGGTCGCCGCCGCGCGGATCACGAACGGATACGGTTTCGTATACGGGGCAGGGCGCAGCGCCGGGAGTTTCAGGTCGAAATATTTTCCGTGGTGCTCGAATTTCTCGCCTTTCCATGCCTGCAACATGATGGCCTCGGCTTCCTCGAACCGGCCCTGTGCTTCGGTGTGATCGATCCCGAAGCCCTGGTAATCGTAGATGTTGTAGGCGGTGCCGCGTCCCAACCCGACAATCAACCGCCCCTTACTCAGATGATCGATCAGCGCCATCTGCTCGGCCATCCGTATGGGATGATGCAGCGCCATTTGCGCCACCGCGAACCCAATGCGCGCGTTCGTGGTCGTGACGGCCAGCGCGGCGGCCATGGTCACCGGGTCCACATAGGCGCAGATGCCGTCGAAATGATGCTCCGCCAGCCAGATCGCGTCGTAGCCGAGGCGGTCGGTCAGCAGCGCCTCCTGATACGTCTCATCGATGATGCGGCCGTCGTCGTCGGGGGACCGGCTTTCGGGGAACAGGAAGTTGGAGATTTTCATCCGGCTGGCTCCTTGCACGTCCGGCAGCATCCAACGCCTCGGCTTCGCGGGCAATGGCCGGCATGATAGGCTGCGCCGACCACCGCACGAGTGCCCGCCATGAGCTACGAACCCACCCGCTTCGACCCCGCTTTTCCCATCCGCATCGACCTCTATTCCGACACGCGGACCAAGCCGACGCGTGCGATGCGGGAGGCGATGCTGGACGCCGAGGTGGGCGACGAACAGGCCGGCACCGATCCCTCGGTCTGGGCGCTGTGCGATTACGCGGCGGCGCTGATGGGGAAGGAGGCCGCGTTGTTCGCGCCGTCCGGCACCATGTGCAACCAGATCGCCATTGCCACCCATTGCCGCCCCGGCGACGAAATCCTGGCGCATGAGGACGCCCACATCCAATCCAGCGAGGCGGGTGCGCCGGGTGCCATCAGTGGCGTGCTGATCCGGGGGTTGCAAGGCGAACGCGGGATTTTCTCTGCGGACACATTGAAGGAAGCCATCCGCCCCGTATCGCGTTACTCCCCGCCGCAGACGCTGGTGGAGGTCGAGCAGACCGCCAACAAAGGCGGCGGCGCCTGCTGGACGGTCGGGGGTCTGCAAGCGGTGTCGGATGTCGCGCACGCACACGGCATGCAGGTGCACATGGACGGTGCGCGCTTGATGAATGCCGCGGTGAAGCTGCGCGTGTCGGCGGCGGACATCGCCGGCCCTTGCGATTCGGTGTGGCTGGATTTCACCAAGGGTCTCGGTGCGCCGCTCGGGGCTGTGCTGGTGGGCAGCAAGGCGTTCATTGGGGAGGCCTGGCGCTGGAAGCAACGCCTCGGCGGTGCGATGCGGCAAGGGGGTATGAACGCGGCGGCGTGCTTGTATTCGCTTCAGCACCATATCGACCGGCTGGCCGAGGATCATGCCAACGCGGCGGCTCTGGCGCGCGGCATGGCGCAGATACCGGGCATTACGGTGGAAATGCCGGAGACCAATCTGGTGTTCTTCGATATCCGAGGCACCGGGATGACGATGCCTCAGTTCGTCGCCAAGCTGCGGCCGTTCGGCGTGTCGCTGTCGTCGACCGACGCTTACCGCGGCCGCGCCTGCCTGCATCTGGACGTGAGCGCGGCGCAGGTGGAGGAGGCTTTGGGGATCATGCGGTCGGTGGTTGGGGGTGAATGAAACGTGTCGGATTTTAAGCCGAGACACATTCTTGGGAAATGGCAGCAAGGGTTCGCCCTCGATCTGCATACCCTGAGCAGTGTCCCGGTCGGATACAACGAATTTGGTCACATGCAATTCGACACGAAGCGATCCGCGGTAGGGGAACTGCTGTTCAGACTAAAATTCCGGGGTGATACGTCTGTTGTTCCAGAGCTGGTTGCGGATTCGGTGGCATTCATCAAGCGTTGGCGTCCCGCGGTGGACATCGTTGTGCCTGTTCCGCCGTCAGGCGCGCGGGCTGTGCAGCCTGTTTTCCTTCTCTCACACGGGATTGCCAGCCAACTTGGTATTCCTCTGGCCCGGTGCGTGACAAAGATGCGCGATACGCCGCAACTTAAGAATATCTACGATCTTGATGAGCGGTTGGCCGTACTCGACGGAGCGCACACGGTTGATGTAGCTGCGACTCGCGGTAAGCAGGTATTGCTGGTCGACGATCTGTTCCGGTCCGGCGCGACGATGAATGCCATCACGACGGCGCTGTTTGAGCAGGGCGAGGCGGCCGCCGTTTTCGCGTTCACGATTAGTCGTACAAGGAGTCATCAATGACAAGAATATTCATCGGTGGTTCGCGTCGCGTGTCGCGGCTGACACCCTCGGTTATTGCGCGTTTGGAGACGATTACGGCGAAGGGGCTGTCTGTGATCGTGGGTGACGCTAACGGCGCGGACAAGGCTGTGCAGCATTATTTTTATGGCAAGAAATATGACTTGGTAGAGGTTTTTTGCTCTGGCAACCTTTGTCGTAACAATATCGGCAATTGGAGGACGAGGCACGTCGCAGCCGCATCCGGCGAGCGTGGATTTCAGTTTTATGCGGCTAAGGATCGGGAAATGGCGCGGGAAGCCGATTATGGCTTCATGATTTGGGATGGGAAGAGTACGGGGACACTGCTGAACGTGGTTCGACTATTGCGGTGGGGTAAGAAGGTGGTGGTTTACAGCGCACCTGACCAAAATTTCGCGGAACTCAGGGGGTACGACCAATGGGAGGAGTTCATCGGGCACTACAGTGCGGTAGTACGCAATGAGACCGAGCAGAAGGTAGCTTTGGAGGAGCGTTCGTTCGGCGGGAACGAGCAATTCGGTTCCGTCCGGCCCAGAGCGCTGCTAATTTAATGATCGTCAGTTTGCAGGGATTGGAATGGATACCGATATGCCGTCTGCTCTGGAGATGTTGTCATGGATCGCAGGCATTGTAGCTGTGCCAGTCGCTGTCGCCGGGTGGTTCATCGACAGTTCTGGACGGGCGATCCGGTCACGAGCCGGTCGGAATGGCGTTGCAACGGCGGGTGACATCCATTTCGATGGCACTGGGGTCGTGGCAGGACATCATAGTGCAATAACCATAAATATGGCGAGTACGCCGGATGAACAAAACGGGGATCGATACAAGCGTCGATATGAGGCGCTTCAATCCGCAAGATTGCTCATCGACGAAATGACCGGGCATCAGATGGCATCGGACGCGACACTCGGTTCTTTCGTGCGGCATGCGGAAGATGCCCCATTCGTGTTCGGGGGCGATATCGTACCCTATATGGCAGAAATTCGGGATCGTGCGAAGAAGGTTCAAAGTATCGCCATGGTGATGGAAGCATTGCCGGCTGGACCTGATAAGGCGGCTGCGGCGAGGGAGATGGGGCGGCACCGCCAGTGGCTCATCGAACAGCGCGACATTTTGACGGAAAAATTCCAGCCCTTCATGGTCCTCGATTAGGGGTGTTTCGGTTCCCTGACTCTATCTTTTGCCTTCTTCCAAAAGGGCGGATCTTCAATCGTCCAATGATAGGTTTTTGGGGTCAAGCACTCATGCACGACCAATTCGGCGGATTGGCGGTGCCGATCGATGAGCCAAGTCGTAGAGGACGTCGTCTGCCGTTGCTCTTTCAGGTCCTCGGCCGGTGGGGGGCCGCAGGGCAATGACAGATCGGCCACGATTCGGTCGGCGCTCCAAACTTGGATGGGGATTTCGGCAGGAGGTCCTATCGAAAAAACCTGCAAGCCTAGACTATTAATTGATACAGACAGACACGTCTGCGTATCCCGGTAGCAGGTTAGAGACAGACTATTATTTTTATAAGCTACGCCGTCCCCAGCAATAGTACCTTCAACGTGAACGGCCGTGCCAGTGTCGGAAAATATCATCATTCCAAAGAGCACCTGGGGCAGGTCGCCCGCGGCGGAAGGTAACGAGATAATTGACGCCATCATCATGCAGGCCGCTATGAATTTGAAGCGAATCTGGATTGCCTGTTTCATCGGTATCACGGGCTTGAGGGAGGGGTTGTGGGGAACGAAATGCACCGTCCAAAGGATGGGTATTTTACAGCGAAATGCATCAGGCCTCGCAGGAGCGAGCTGAGGTCATAGGACACACGCCATTCGAGCATTTCATCCCCTCCAAAATGACTTGGTGCAGCCCCGCGCGACGCTCTGCTTGACGCCGCTATAGGCTAAAACACTCAGTTGATTAGTCTTCTATTGCGATGCCCCCGGCACCCGCAATCCTAACCGTTCCAATCGCGGCAGAACCTCCTGCACGAAATACGGAATTTCCTTGAGGTAATCGACAAACGCCACCGTGCACCCGGCCAGACCGGTGGCACTCATGCGCGCCATCTCCTCGGCGATATCGTCGGGGTCGCCCACGAACGGATACGTGCCGGGATAAGCACCATCGTAACGGAATTTCCCGGGGCGGGTGAACCGCGTTTCGAACGGACGAGCGATACGGGCGTTGCCGATCCCCGAGACGGCACCACGATTGCCGCGATAATATTCCTGCCCGTCGGTATCGGCCATTTCCTCGGCGAAGTAGTGGAAATACTCCTCTGCTTCCTTGCGCGTCGGGCGGCAGACGACATGGCTCATGGTGAAGACCGAGATTTCCCGGTTGTGCGTCTTCATGTGTTCGGTCACGTCCGCCAGCATCGGCGGCACCTGATCGAGTTCGGTGACATTCAGGAACAGCACATCCGCGCAGCGTGCCGCGAAATCCCGCCCGCGTGGCGAAAACCCGGCCGACATGACCGGCGGCCACGGGCGCTGGATCGAAACCGGATCGCTCTGGCACCGCTTCAGATCGAAAAACTGGCCCTTCCAATCGAACTCCGGCCCGCCTTCCAGCAGTTTGGACCAGATATCGAACCATTCCTGGCCGTGATCGTAGCGGGTGTCCGGGTCGATGGTGACGCCGTGCAGATCGAACTCGGCCTGGTTCCAGCCGCACACGATATTCAGGCCCGCGCGTCCGTGCGTCACATGGTCGATCGTGGCGATGGCCTTGGCGCCGAAGGCCGGCGTGATCAGCGGCACATGCACGGTGCAGAAAATCGCGATCCGCTTGGTGATCGCGCCCAACGCGGCCCCGTGCGTCAGGGTCTCGTACGATTTGCCGTAGATATTCGCCTTGCCCTGATACCCCCGCCATTTCGCGACCGGCAGGATAAATTCGATCCCGGCGTTGTCGGCGATCTGGCTCATGGCGACGATGTCGTCCCAATTCGCTTTCCAGCGTTCGGGCGCGAGGCTCATGGTCAGTCCGCCATCGCAATTGGCGCTGAAAATCCCCAGCTTGAAGCGGTTGGGGCCGAAAAGTGGGTTACGCTGCATGTCAGGCCACCTGGAATGTCTTGTGCTTGCGGATATGTGCGGCCAAACCGCCGTCGCGCACGATGTTGATCATGACTTTCGGCAGCGGCGCGGCCTCGATCAGGGCGCCCGTCGAAAGGTTGCGACCGGTGCCGGCCTCCAGATCGAATTCCAGGTCGTCGCCGGTGGAAATCGCAGAAGTGTCGCAGATGAACACCGGCAGGCCGATATTGATCGCATTGCGGAAGAAGATGCGGGCGAAGGACGGCGCCACCACGACGCCGATGCCGGCGGCCTTGATGACCAGCGGGGCCCCCTCGCGCGACGAGCCGCAGCCGAAATTCTTGCCGGCCACAAGGATATCGCCGGGGCGGACGCGCTGGCCGAAGCCGGGGTCGATATCCTCCATCAGATGCCGCGTCAGATCGCGCGGATCGAGCGATGCGGTCTTGTATTTCGACGCGATGATGTAGTCGGTGTTGATATCGTCGCCGAAGCAGTGGGCGCGGCCTGCGATGTTCATGATGTGGGTCTCCGTAACGAACGACGACGATCCGGCCCTCAAGCCGCCTTCTTTTCCATGCCGATGAGGCAGTTCAACGGGATAGCCCAGGCCGCATGGATCGCCTTGATCATCGCCAGCGACAAGGCCCGCCGTCCCCCCAGAACCTCCGACGCTCGGCTGGTGCTGCCGATGACGATGGCGAGGTGCTTCTGTGTATAGCCGTTCTGATCCATGTGGAATTTGATGGCCTCCACGAGATCGGGCGGGAGGATGGGCCAATGCGCATCCTCATAAGCCGCGACGAGGATGGAGAGAACTTCAAGCTCGTCGTGCGCCGGCGTGCCCGGGGCGGCGTCCCAAAGCGCGTCGATCCGGGTGAGGGCCGCATCGTGGTCAGCCTCGGTGTGGATGGCATGGATGTCCATTGGGGCCTCCTAGAACTGCGACACTGTCGCGGCCGACACACGATCGTATTTGGTGTGGGTGCTGATGAAACTCATAGGAGATCGATGTCACCATGGGTCATCCGCGAATTTGTAGTCTTTCTTTGTGAGATAGGTTTTCAGGACCGATGCGGCGCTCACGCCCCAGTTCTGATTATTCTGATCCATCTTCCCGCCAAACGACAAATTGAGATCCAGAACCAGCGCATCGCGCTCTGCCTTGCTAATGATCAAATGGCTCAAATGATTATCCTTGTCCGGTCGTTGATCAATCAGCGTCATAAATACCAGCGGACAAAGTTTGAACAGAGAGTTATCCAGATACTCTATATTTGCCGTGATTTTTGGCATATCGGCTGCAAGCTGGCCAAAATCGATATGGGGCTTTGGTCCAGCCATCAATGACGAGCAAATTTGCGTCATTTGGCGGTACTGTTCCAGCTTCTCTTCGTAAAATTCGACGATTAGAGATGGTGTATCATCCAGAGGCTTCGGTAGTTTGATTTGCTTAAGAAGAGAAATGTCTAATTTCATTTCCAGCTGGTAGAGTTGCCCATTGCGGATGCAGTCGGCCACCCGAGCCAAGGGATACGGCGCCGGCTGCGCCAATTCCAGTTCTGCCTTGGCTCGTATCGTTTCCAGCGCCGCTATTTCCCGGACGTACTCGCGTACAAAATTATATTCCTCGCCTGCCTGGGCGGGGCGTGCCATGAAGCCCATCAATAGGATGGTCATGACAAAACGACACGCTATCATGTTCTCACGTCCCTTCGATGTCGGCGAGCCTATCGACTATCTTCGCTGTATCCCTGAAGACGGCAGCCGCCTTGGCGAAATCGCCGGACTGCCCCGCTTCAAGGAACCAGCCGAACACGGTACCGGTGTCGGTGGACAGTGTGTCGGCTACGCGTAGGCCTTCGATGCCGGCCTGTACCGCCTCGACTTTCTTCGTAACCGCAGCGACTGTAACTACCGGAATGTCTACTTTCACGACGCCGCTTGGTGATGGCGGAATTCCCATTTCACCCGATTTGTCGCGCGCTGCCCTGAAATCACAATGGAGTATCTTGTTCCGCAGCTCGCGGCTCAAGCGGAGTGTGTCCTTTTCCGCAACCGATAGTGCCGCACCGAAATGCTTGATCAAACCCTTTTCGATGTCCACTAGCTGCTGATGGTGAGCGTGCTTTTGCAACGCAGGGATTTTCCCCGCCAGTAGGCGCATCTTTAACTCCAAGGCTGCTCCTTCCGCAGCAGCGTCCTTAAACGGGCCCAAGAACATTTCCAAAACAATGGACGTCATGACGTGCTCCTCCCCGATCTTAACACGTCCTCGGGTCCGTAATCCACCCCGTCAAAGCCGATGCCGCCGCCGTGGCGGGGGATGCCAGATAGATGAAGCTCTCCGGGTTCCCCAACCGCCCTTTGAAATTCCGGTTGGCGGTGGACAGCACGTTTTCCCCCACGTCAGGCACCGCGAATTGGCACCCGCCGGCGCACCCCGAGCATCCGGGGGTGGCGATGACGGCGCCGGCTTCGACGAGGGTTGCCAGGACGCCGGATTGCATCGTCTCCACCATCGTATCGCGGGACGACGGGGTGACGATCATCCGCACGCCGGGCGCGATGCGCTTGCCTTTCAGGATACGCGCGGCCTCGGCGAGGTCCGACGACCGGGCGGCGTTGCAGGTGCCGATGACGACCTGATGGACTTTCGTGCGCGGCAGGTCCTCGATGGCGACGACCTTGTCCACGTTGTGGGGCAGGGCGATGCGGGGCGTTAACGTGCTGGCGTCGATGTCCACGATTTCGCGGTAGACGGCGTCGGGATCGGCGGTCAGATGCGACCATTCCCGCTGCAACCGGCCCTTCAGCCATGCTTCCGTCGTCGCGTCGGTGCCGATCAGCCCGGCTTTGGCGCCCATTTCGATGGCGAGGTTCGTCAGCGTGAACCGCCCGTCCATCGCCATGGTGTCGATGACCGGACCGGCGAACTCGATGGCCGCGTAGTTGGCTCCGTCCGCGCCGATCCGCGCCGCGATGGCCAGCACCAGGTCTTTCGCGCCGACGCCTGACGGCAGCGCGCCATGGCACCGCACCAGAATGGTTTCCGGCACCCGCATCCACAGCTGCCCCGTCGCCATGGCCGCCGCCATGTCGGTGGAGCCAACGCCGGTGGTGAATGCCGCCAGCGCGCCGCCGGTGCAGCTATGAGAATCCGACCCGATCGCCAGATCGCCCGGAGCGATGTGGCCTCGTTCGGGCAGCACGACGTGGCTGATGCCGTCGCCCATTTCGTACAGTCGCACGCCCTGCGCTATGGCGAATTCCCGTAGTTTCGTGTGCGCGGCCGCCGAAATTGCGTTGGGGCTGGGATGGTGATCCAGGAACAGGATATACCGGTCCGGGTCCCAAACCTTGTCGGTGCCCATGCTCGTAAGAAGCTCCATCGCCAGCGGACGGTTGCCGTCGTGCGAATACGTCAGGTCCAGCGACGCCACCACGATATCCCCGGCGCGCGCGTCCTGGCCGCTTTTGGCAGACAGGATCTTCTCCGAAATCGTCTTCCCGGCCATGCGCGCAACCCCCGTATCTGGACCCGGTCCCGATGTTAGCCCTACCATTCCCGCCAGCAAAGCAAGGGGAACGCCGACCATGAAGAAGACCACATTGTTCCGGCAGTTGATCGAGGCTGAGGAAATCCTGGTGCAGCCCGGCGTCTACGACGGCTTCAGCGCGCGGCTTCTACAGCAGATGGGCTTCAAATCCGGCAGCATCTCCGGCGCCGGCCTGTCGGAAACCACGCTCGGCTGGGCCGATGTGGGCATCCTCAGCTACGAGGCCAACGTGTCGCGGTCGCGCGATATCGCCGCGTGCGTCGATATTCCATTAAGCGCGGATGCCGACACCGGCTACGGCAACGCGGTGAACGTCTTCTTCACCGTGCGCGGGTTCGAGGCCGCGGGCGTCGACGGCATCATGCTGGAGGATCAAGTCTCCCCCAAACGCTGCGGCCACATGGACGGCAAGGAAATCATCTCCGCCGAGGAAGGCGTCGAGAAAATCCGAGCGGCGGTGGAAGCAAGGCGCGATCCGGATTTCATCATCAAGGCGCGGACGGACGCGACGGCGACGCACGGAATCAAGGAGGCGATCCGCCGGTTGAACCTGTACGCGGAAGCCGGCGCCGACCTGCTGTTCGCCGACGCGATCCTGACGCGGGAGGATATCGCGCTGGTGGCGAAGGAAGTGTCCAAGCCTCTATCGGTGAACATGGGTTTCGGCATTCGCGCCCGCCCGACCACGCCGTTGATTTGCGCTCGGGAGTTGCAGGACCTCGGAGTCGCCGTCGCGTCCTACCCGCGCCTGATGACCAGCGCCGCGATCATGGGCATGCGCAACGCACTCGGCGTGCTGCGGCAGTCCATCGAAGAAGGACGGGTGATCGAGCGACCGGAATTCGCAGTGTCGTTCGCGGAAATCAACGATCTGATGGGGCTTGGAACCATCCGCGATCTGGAACAGAAATTCCTCACCAAGGATCAGCTTTCGTCGAAATACGGCACCGCCGGTAAGGCAGCAGTGGAGCACTGAACCATGTTCGACGAACTCGCCCCGGAACACGCCGAGCTTCGCCAGGCCGCGCGTCGCTTCGCGGAAGAGCAGCTGGAACCCATTGCGTTGGAGATCGACCGTACCGGCGAGGTGCCGGCGCATACGATGGATCTGCTGCGGGAGCATGGCTATCTGGGCATGCGCCTGCCGCCGGAAATCGGCGGTGCCGGGCTGGGGATTTTCGAATACTGCATCGTCCAGGAGGAATTCAGCCGCAGCCACCGCATGTTCACGCTTCTTACGGGCGCGACCAGCGGCCTGACTCCGACGGCGATCCTGCGGCACGGGTCGGCGGAGCAAAAGGGCCGGTATTTGAACGGTCTGGTGACCGGCCGGATCAAAAGCGCGTTCGGGCTGACGGAGCCTGAATCCGGCTCCGATTCCGCCGCGATGAAAACCCGCGCGGTTCGGCGCGATGGCGGCTGGGTGCTGAACGGCCGCAAGCACTACATCAATGGCGGCGGCGAGGCCGATGTGTTGATGGTGATGGCTGTCACCGACCCGGAAAAGCGTGCCCGCGGCGGCATTTCCGCGTTTCTGATCGACAGGGACACGCCGGGTTTCAGCGTCACCCGGATCGATACGACGATGGGATCGGAGGCGATCAAGCTCGCGGAACTCACGTTCGAGGATTGTTTCGTACCGGACAGCGCCGTGCTGGGGCGTGTGGGCGACGGGTTCCGTTTCGCGATGGAGTCTCTGGACGAGGGGCGGTTGAACGTTGCTTGTGCGTGTCTCGGCGTGGCGGATCGGGTGCTGACGATGGCGATCGGGCACGCGCAGCAGCGCCAGACGTTCGGGAAACCCTTGAGCGAGCGGCAGGCGATTCAATGGATGCTGGTCGATTCCGCCGTC
>Ga0214180_1000223_pt1 | contig 21320 bp, 22 predicted proteins | sample TroBogEpilimnion_22_FD_153018 | JGI IMG/M metagenome (GOLD analysis project Ga0214180, IMG submission 153018) | Freshwater microbial communities from Trout Bog Lake, WI - 16OCT2007 epilimnion | ecosystem: Environmental > Aquatic > Freshwater > Lake > Epilimnion/Euphotic zone | place: Trout Bog... | reverse complement strand
TTTGGCGCGGTGCCGAACGGGGACAGCTTCAGCTCGTCCGCGAAACCGGGTGGAAATTTATTTTTCGGACATGCTGTTATCTGAGTTGATGACGAAAGGCGGGCGGCGGACGGGTTAAACCGGTACGCTGCCCTTCAACATCACGCGATACAGATACCGTAATTGGTCCATATCGTAGTCGCCGTTGGCTTTATGTAACAGGCAACGATTGTCCCAGAACACCAGATCGCCCTTGCGCCATTGGTGGCGGTACTGGTTTTCCGGCTGGATCGCGTGTTCCAGCAGCTCGTCCAGCAGCGGCAGTGCCTCCGCATGGCTGAGGCCGACGATCCCCTCGATCCGAATCGGGTTGATATAGATCGCCTTGCGGCCGGTTTCGGGATGGGTGCGGACGATGGGATGCAGCACGGCGTTGGGAACGCGTTCTTTCGCGGCCTCGGGCAGGCCCATCAGTTTTCTGGTGCTGTGGCTGTTCTGGTAGACGTGGATCGCCTTCAGATCGGCGATCCGTTCCTTTGTTGCGTCCGGCAGGGTGTCGTAGGCGCGGTGCATGTTCACGTATTGGGTGTCGCCGCCTTGGTCCGGCAGCGTGACCGCATACAGCACCGTCGCCTTGGGCGGGCGTGCGTCGTTGGAGTGATCGGTGTGATAGCCCTCGCCGGGGATATAGCGGGTGCCGTCCGGGAATTTATCCTGGTTGGAGATGTAATGGATTTGCGGGCAGTCCGGCAGCGCGAAGCGGGTGTTGTGCTGGATGAAGATCTCGCCGATCAACTGCACGGCTTCCAGCACCTGATGCGGGTTCATCTGCTGATCGCGCACCACCAGCACGGAATGATCGGTGAAGGCCTGATTCAGCCTTGCCTTCGTACCCGCGTCCACGGGCTGCGTCAGATCGACGCCGGTCGCTTCGGCGCCGGTATGGTCGGACAATTTGCGAATGGATAGGGTCATCTCCAGCGCTCCGCTGCCGCGTCATCGGATTCCTTGGCTTCAACCCAGGCCGATGCGCCATCGGTGAATTCTTCGCGTTTCCAGAACGGGGCTTTGGTTTTCAGCCAGTCGATCAGAAACGCGGTCGCGTCCAAAGCCGCCTGCCGGTGGGCAGAGGCCGCCAGCACCAGCACGATATTCTCGCCGGGGGCCATGCGCCCGACACGGTGGATGACGGTGCAGCCCAGCAGCGTCCAGCGGCGTTCGGCCTCCTTCACGATCCGGCCGATCGCGCGTTCGGTCATCGCGGGGTAGTGTTCCAGGGTCAGCGCCGTCACCACCGGGGCATCTGCTTGCGGCACGGCATCGCGGACGGTGCCGATGAAGCAGCCGATGCCGCCGATATCGGTGCGGCCGGCCGTCAGCAGGGCGATCTCGGCGCCGACGTCGAAATCGGCTTCGGACACCAGAATGCGGGCCATGGCGATTAGCCTCCGGTCACCGGCGGGAAGAACGCGACCTCATCGCCCGCGCGCAGGATGGTATCGGGATCGGCGAATTCCTGGTTGACGGCGCAGCGGATGGTGCGGCGGTTCTGGAATGCCGCCGCGTGACCGGGACCCCGCCCCGCCAGCAGCGCGATCAGGCCGGCGACGGTCATGCCGGAGTCCGGCAAGGCCAAGGTTTCCTCCGACAGCCCGGTGCGTTCCCGCAGCCAGGCGAAATACAGGATGGTGATCACTTCGGGGTGGGTATCGTTTCGATATGTCCGTCGGGGTGGATGACGGTGCTGGTGCCGTTGCCGTTCGGCACCACGATCGCCGATCCGCCGCCGGGGGTGACGGCGGTTTTGTACGCGTCGGTGCCGCCCGTGACGACCGATGGACCTGCCGCGGTCGGCAGCGTTTGGCCGGCGGGGTTGCGCGCCGTTGGCAGTACGGGCCGGCTGGGTGGCATCCCGGCAGGCGCCAGTGCCGCTGGCGGCTGATATGCTGAAGTCGCAGGGATGCTGCCGCCGCGGGCGGGATTGGGGGCCGGCAAGGCGCCGTTGCCGTAATTGGGCTGCTGCGCGGCGGTCCCGATGCCGTTCAGCCCCTCCATATCGCGCAGGGTGGGGGAGGGGGGCAGCGGGCCTGGCCAGACGTCGCCCGGTTCGGATTCCAGCGCTGTCGTGGGCGCGTCCTGACCCATCACGCGTCGCATATTGTCAGCGTCGCCCACCGGCAAATGCGGGCTATAGCCTCCGGTCAGCGGCGGGTTCCACCAAGTATCGCCGCACCCGGTCATGGCGAGGGGTAGAAGAAGGGTCAGGCCGAGCAGGGCGGTAGGCCGCATGAAGGATGGCTCCGAGTCAGGTCGCCCGTCAGCAGGCGGGCGGGTTCGGCGACAGTGTGCCCGCTGAATGCCGCCGGCTCAAGCTGGCGCGGGGAATTTGTTAACTTACGATACAGGAGGAACGCCTTCTCGGGGCGTTCCACGGCCCGGCCTCTTACGCCCGACGCGCCGCAACGATCAGAAACGGGGCGCCGAGCAACGCCGTCAGCACACCCAGCGGCGGCGCCTGCGGTAGAAAGAACGGCATCAGCCGCGTGACCATATCGGCCGCCAGCAGCAGCGCCGCGCCCCCCAGACATGCGGCTGGCAGCAGCGCCCCCGGACGCTCCCCCACGACGGGGCGCAGGAGATGCGGGACCGCCAGCCCCACGAACCCGATACCGCCAGCGACGGACGCGCTCGCCCCGGCGACCAGCGCCGTGCCGATCGCGGCGAGGCGCAACGTCCGGGATGGCGGTTGCCCCAGGCTGACAGCGGTATCCTCCCCCAGCGCCAGCGCGTCCAACCCGGGCCCCAGGCGCAGCAGCACCCACATTCCCGCCAGGATCGGCGGCACCGCCAGGGCCACATGCGCCAGCGTCCGGTCCTGCAATCCTCCCAGCAGCCAAAACGTGATTTCCGCCAAGGCAAACGGATTGGGAGCGAGCGACAGAGCCAGCGCCAGCAGCGACGACGCGATGGCCGAAACCGCTACCCCCGCGAGGATCAACGACGGTCCCGACGGCGCTCGTCCCGCGAAGGCCAGCAGCAACCCCGCCCCGACCCCAGCCCCTGCCAGTCCGCCGAACGGCAGCAGCGGCGCGAAGGACGTGGCCAGCCCCCAGTAAAAAATAAGCGCCGTCCCCAAACCGGCGGTCCCGGTGATCCCCAGCAGACCGGGATCGGCCAGCCGGTTGCGCAACGCGCCTTGCAACACCGCGCCGCTCAACCCCAATCCGCCGCCGATCGCCAGCGCCAACAGCGTCCGAGGCAGCCGGATTTCCCACAGGATCGCGCCGTACGGCCACGCCAGCGTGCCATCGCCGATCAGCAGCGACAGCAGCGCCAAAACCACGGCGATCCCCGCCATCATCGGCTCAGCACCGCCACGGCTTGGGCCGACCACGGACCGGCGCACAGGGTCGACGCGGGCGGCAGAAACCGGCGCGGAATGCTCGCCAGAGCCGGCGCGCGCAGCATCTCGGTCGCCAGAGACGGAAACGCCGGTGTATCGGGCAGGATCAGCAGGCCGGGCGGGTGCCGGAGCAAGACCTCGATCCCCAGACGCTCGCCGTGGGCGGCGTTGGTCAACCCCGCCGCCTGGATCACCGCGCCCATCGCGGTGTCGGGACTGGCGGTGTAGCCCCGAGGCTCCCATGCGATCGCGCCGACCCGCCGATCGGGCGGGCGAACCGATGCCAATGTCGCCTCCATGGAAGCGATCAGCGGTTCGGCCCGTTCCGGGACGCCCAACAGCGCGGCGGCGTCGCGGGTCGCGCGGGCGATTTCCGCGAAATTCTCCGGCAGATCCAGCCGTCGCACCGGGACGCCGAAGTGTTCGAGCTGCGCCACCGTGGTTTGCGCCCCGTAACGCGCCGCCAGCACCAAATCCGAACGCAGCGCCAGCACCGCCTCCGCCGCCGCTCGGACCTGAGGAAACCGCCGCGCTTCGGCGGCCACGAACGACAAGGCGGGGTCGCGGGCCAAAGACGACAGCGCGGCGATCTTCTCCGGCGCCAACAGCACCAGCATCTGATCGGTGCACAGATTGAGCGACACAACCCGCTCCGTCGCCCTTGCTGGGGCAGCGAGCACCAGCAGGACCGCCAGCCACCGGATCACAGCACGATCACACCGTGCTGCTTGGCTTTCTCCTCCGGCTCGACATGGATGGTGACGACCAGATGCTCCATGTCGGCCCGCAGCCTGGCCTCGATCCGGTCGCAGATTTCGTGCGAGGCCGCGACGGTCATCGAACCCGGCACCACCAGATGGAATTCCAGGAAGGTCAGCCGCCCCGCCAACCGGGTCCGCAGATCGTGCGCCTCGATCGCGCCCACCCCGGCTTCCGCCACCAATGCGCGAATGCGGTCCAGCACCGCCGGCTCCGGCGCCACGTCCATCAGCCCTCCGGCCGAGGAAAATACCATGTGCAGTCCCGAATACAGCACATAAAGCCCGGTCAGCGCGGCGATCGCGGGGTCCAGGATCAGCATGCCGCTGAGGATCGCGACCGCGACGCCCGCCGCGATGCCGAGCGATGTGACCACGTCGGCCATCAGATGTTTGCCGTCGGCGATCAAGGCGGGCGACCGCAGCCGGCGTCCGACGCGGCCCAATACCAGCGACCAGCCGCCGTTCACCAGGGTCGCCACGGCATTCAGCGCCAGTCCTTGCAATGGCCACGCCAACGGCTGCGGATCGAGCCACACGTGAAACGCGTGGGCGAAGATCGACAAGGCGGCGACGATAATGAGAACACCCTCGATCACGGCGGCGAAGATTTCCGCCTTGTCGTGCCCGAACGGATGGTTGGCGTCGGCGGGCAAAGCGGCGAAGCGCAGCGCGATCAGCGCGATGGCACTGGCAGCGACGTTGACGATGCTTTCCAGCGCATCCGAGTACAGCGCCGCGCTGCCGGTGATCCACCAGGCCGCGCCCTTCAACCCCAGAACCAGACAGCCCAAAGCGATGCTGCCGAGCGCGATGCGTTCTCCGCGACCCATGAACCGGGTCTAGCAGAGGGGCAGGGCGGCCGGAACCGCTAAGTACGCATCAGCCGGGCGCGTAGGGGTTTCAGCACGAACAGCGCCAGCACCACGACCACGACATTGGCCGCGGCGGCGATCAGGAACACGTTGCCCCAGCTGCCGGTGGCGCCCTTCAGCACGTTCGCGAAGGGCACCAGGAATGCCGAGGTGCCTTTCGCGGTGTAAAGCAACGCGGCGTTGGCGGTGGCATATTTCGGGCCGAAGGTGTCGGTGCAGGTGGACGGGAACAGCGAGAAGATCTCCCCCCAGGTGAAGAAGATCAGTCCGGCGCACAGCACGAACATCCAGGGGGAGGTGCCGAGATACGCTAGCAGCCCGTAGCTCGCCGCGCCCAAGGTGAAGGCGATACCCATCGTCGCCTCCCGCCCGATACGATCCGACACGGCGCCGAAGAAGGGGCGGGCGAGGCCGTTCAGCACGTTGTCCACGACCAAGGCGACGCTGAGGGTCGTGGCACCGAAGAAGATCGCGGTGTCGGAAATGCCGAAATCCCGGGCGATGGGCGCCAACTGCGCGGTGGCCATCAGGCCGCTGCCGGAGACGACGACGAACATCGCGTACATCAGCCAAAAAACCGGGGAGCGCAGAACCTCTCCCATGCCGAAGCTGCGGCTGGATTGGGCGACGGCCCCGGACGGCGCACGTGGCGCCACGACCGTTTGGGTCGGACCGCGCAACACGCGCGACACGACGAGCAACACCAGCCCCTGCCCGATCCCGAACCACAGAAAGGCGGCCTCATACCCATGCGCGGCGATCAGCAGCCGGATGGGAACGACCGTCACGGCCGCGCCGGCGCCGAACCCGGCGGCGGTCAGCCCGACCGCGAGGCCCCGGCGGTCGGGGAACCATTTGACGGCGTTGCCGACGCAGGTGGCATAGATCGCGCTGGCGCCCGTGCCCGAGACCGCGCCGTCCAAATAAAGCATTGGCAGCGACCCGGCCGAGGCGTTGATCACCCAGCCGATTCCGACCAACAGCCCGCCGAAGGCCACCGCGCGACCGGGACCGCGGACTGGGCCCCAGCGATCGACGAAGACTCCGGCGACCGGGGTCAACCATGTTTCAGTCGCAATGAAAATGCTGAATGCCCATTGGATTCCGGCGATGTCCCAACCGTGCGCACGCTCCATCGGGCCGACGAACAAGGTCCAGGCGTATTGCAGATTGGCGATCAGCATCATGCACAATACGCCCAGCCATAACTGAACCCATCGTCCAGCCGGCGGCTGCGCGGTCGAGGCGGACATTTATGCGAAGACTCCCAGACGGTTCACTGACGGCCCTGTAGCGTGAAGCCGTGCCGACCCCAAGTATAAAATGAAGTCCTAGTCCTTCACAGGTTTCAACGTGCGCAAATATGCGACCAGTGCGTTCATGTCGTCGTCCCGCACCGTCTTGTACCAATCGAACGCCATCAACCGCACAAGCTGCCGCCCGTCCGGCCGCACCCCGGTGCGCAAGGTGGTCTTCACCTGTGCGTCGGTCCACCTCGCCATCCCGTTCGGATTGGCGGCGGTCAGGTTGGGCGAGACCACCGCACCGCCGGCCGGCGCCGGCAATTCTCGCCCGCCGGCGCCGAGGCGCGCCTCATCCAAACGTCCTTTCACCCGCGGCGTGTGGCACTCCAGGCAGTGGCCGATGGTGGCGAGGTAGCGGCCGTAGGCGATCCGGTCGCCCCGCGGTGCGTCCGGCACGTGCACGACCGGCGGACCGTAAGCCGGCGGCAGCGGGATATTGAATTTGGATTTTTCCACGACATGCCGCACCGGCGGAACAGCACGCAACGCCGCGACGATGGCGCGGACGTCGCTGTCCGACATGCCGCGATAAAACTCGATGGGCATCGGCGGGCCGATCAAGGAGCCATCGGGCCGTTTCCCTTCCCGAATCGCGGCGACGATCTGGGCGTCGGTCCAGGCGCCGATGCCGGTTTCGCGGTCTTGGGTGATGTTGGGGGCGACGGCGCGGAATTCCGGCAATTCGATCGTCAGGCCGCCCGCGAGTTCCTGACCGGGGACAATCCCGCCCTGTGCGTCCCGGGTTGCGTGGCAATTGCCGCAGGCGACGATGCCATTCAGCAAATAGCGCCCACGCGCGATGTCGCCGTCGGCGGCCCGTACCGGACCGGCAAGCACCGCCAGTCCCAAAGCCAACGCCAAACCCCACATCGATCCACGCACATCGCTCTCCTGTAACCATCGCCAGAGGCGCTGGTCTTTATGAGATCGGGCGGGAACCTGGCAACAGGTCTCAGGCCGGCATCAGGCGCACGCAATCGCCGCGCCGGCCGGCATGGAACAGAAATTCGACCAACTTCCCGATGTCCGGCAGTTGGCGCGATTTGGTGACGCCGGTGAGATTCCACAGCTCCTCCACCGCATCCACCGCGCCGGACAGGCCAGGCTCATTCCCGGTCAACATCAGGATCGGCAGACCGGGATCGTGATCCGCGACCTCCATCATCACATGGCAACCGTCCTGCCCGCGTCCCTCCAGTTCCGCCACCACCGCCATGGGCCGATGGCGCCGCAGCATCGGACCGACCGGCGCGTCGGTCGGCACGATCTCAACCCCGAACCCGAGGAAATCGCAGATATTATCGAACACGGATCCAACTTCGACGTTGTCGCTGACCACCACCACCACGGCCTCGCAGCCGACGACGGCCGGCGTCGCAATTTCGATGGGTGCGAAACTATCCGGGATCGTGATCGTATTGACATGGGTCATGGGAGCCTCTCGGTTACGGAACGATCGCTTCTGATGACAGGAGTGTGTTCCGATCCGGCCGCGCGGTACAGACCCGTCAGCGTGAATAGCGCTCACGGTTCCGTGAATTATCGTTAAATGGTCCGTTCCGGGGTTTACGGCGCCGCGAATCGGCCTGGATGGCCGAGTCGGGTCCGAGGAACTTGCGGTTTCGCGCGTATCGGCGGAGACTGGGGGCAATCGGTTTCATAGGGAGAGACGCCCATGTCCAGCGCATACGATCTCGTCATCCGCGGCGGTACCATCATGGATGGCAACGGCGGCACACCGTACACCGGCGATGTCGCGGTGAAAGACGGCAAAATCGCGGCGGTCGGAACGGTTGCCGGCTCCGGCGCCGAGGAAATCGACGCCAAGGGCTTGGCTGTTACCCCCGGCTTCGTCGACATCCACACCCATTACGACGGGCAGGCGATGTGGGATTCCCACCTCGCGCCATCGTCCTGGCACGGCGTGACCACCGTGGTCATGGGCAATTGCGGCGTCGGCTTCGCGCCCGTCCGCCCCGACACCAAAGACAAGGTCATCGCGCTGATGGAGGGCGTGGAAGACCTGCCCGGTCCGTGCCTGAACGAAGGCCTTGCCTTCGATTGGGAATCCTTCGGCGAATACCTCGCCGCGCTCGGGCGCCGCAAGCACGACATCGATTTCTGCGCGCTGCTGCCGCATGCCCCGATGCGCGTGTATGTCATGGGCGATCGCGCCATGGCGCTGGAGGACGCGAACCAGGAAGACATCGCGCGGATGCGCGAACTGACGGCCGAGGCGGTGCGCGCCGGCGCCTGGGGCTTCTCCACGTCGCGGACGATCGCGCACAAGACCCTGGCGGGCGACCCGCATCCCGGCCTGCGGGCCCATGAGAACGAACTGATGGGCATCGCCTTGGGCCTGAAGGACGCGGGCTGGGGCATGATCGAGATGACGTCGGACTGGAATACGCCCGATCCGGCGACCGAGTTCGCCATGGTCCGGCGCATCATGGAAGCCAGCGGCCGGCCGCTGGTGTTCTCCATCAACCAGCGCCACGACCGGACCGAGGCATGGAAAGACCTGCTGTCGCTGTCCGGGAAAGCCTATGCCGACGGCCTGAACATCCGCTGCGTCGCGCCGCCGCGGCCGATCGGCGCGCTGCTTGGGCTGACCGGGTCGCAAAACCCGTTCATGGGGACGCGGACGTACCGGTCCATCGCGCATCTGCCGCTGGAAGAACGCGTCGCGAAGATGCGGGACCCGGCGATCAAGGCGGCGATCGTCAGCGAGGACCCGAAGGAGTTCAACACTTGGTCGCTGTTCGACCGCGTCGGCTTCGCGCGGATGTTCCGCTTCGCCGACCCCTTAAACTACACGCCCGCGAAGGAGGACTCGATCACCGCCATCGCGGCGCGCGAAGGCCGGACCGAGCAGGATGTCGCTTACGACATGCTGATCGAAGACGGCGGCAAGAATTTCATCTTCGCCTGCATCGTGAACTACGCGAACTACGACATGGAAGCGGTGAAGACGATGTACGCCGAACAGCACGTCATCCCCGGCCTGTCGGACGGCGGCGCGCACGTGGCGTTTATCTCCGACGCGTCGTTCCCCACGTTCCTGTTCAGCTACTGGGGCCGCGACCGGGAAGATGGGCGGATGCCGTTGCATGACCTTGTCCGCCGGCAGACGAAAGTCCCCGCGACGTTCGCCGGGCTGACGGATCGTGGGGTCCTCGCGCCGGGGATGAAGGCGGATATCAACGTCATCGATTTCGACAAGCTTGGGCTCGAACGGCCGGAGATGGTCGTCGATCTGCCAGCTGGCGGGCGGCGGTTGATGCAGAAGGCACGCGGGTATGTCGCGACGGTGAAGGCCGGGCAGGTGACGTATCGCGATGGGGTGGCTACGGGGGCGCTGCCGGGCGGGTTGGTGCGGCGCGAACTGGTGGGGTAGTTGGGTTAAGAGCGGGACGACGCCCCCTCCACCTCGTCATCCCCGGACTTGTTCCGGGGACCCCGAGCGGCACAATGCGACGGGTTTGTGCCGCGTGTAAGGTGGCCCGAACAAGTTGGTCTCGTGACAAGGCACGTGGGCCGGCGCCCATTTTAGTCTAGCGGCTACGGGAATTGGCTGCTCCCAGTTGGAGGCGCGTTCGGTAAAATTGACGGCAGGGTCGGCTTTAGCCAAAATATATCGTTCAGGAGCGCGCTTTATGGATCACGTTGTCAACATGCGCGACGCCAAGAGCCAGCTGTCCAAGTTGGTGGCGTTCGCGCAAAAGGGAGACTCGGTTACGATTGCCATTCAGGGCAAGGCGGCCGTGAAACTCGTACCGATCAAACCACGGCCAGTGTTCGGTTTGGGAAGAGACCAGTGCCCCCCAGTCCCGTGGGAGGCTTTCGCACCAACGACGGACGAGGAAGCGGAGCAGTCGCGATAGGATTGTAATCAGCGAACCGTAACCTGATGGTTATCGGCGAGTCTGAGTGACGTGGAAAGTGAGCGATTGCCTCGAGCGGGCCACAATAAGCTATAGCAGGTGTAACCAGTGAAAAAGACCGATTCATGATACGAAACAGAATTCTAGCCATTGGTGTAGCGGCGCTGACGAGTTGCGGTTCGTTTGTCCCCGTTGTTGACATTAGCAGACTTCCAATTGAAACCAAACACGCCGTACAGGCCATCAAATATTATGATCAAACTCAATTATCAGGCGCAAAATTCGAAGTTCTGACTATAGTAGAAGGAAACTCCTGTCAAAATAAGACTTATGATCCGCCGGCCACCCGCGCGCGGGCGTTGGAGCAAATCAAATATTTCGCGTACGAGGTTGGTGCAAATGGGATTACCAATCTTCAGTGTGGCGGTCGAGAAGGAACATCAGTAAGAACGAATTGCTGGGAACTAATCTCCTGTACAGCAGAGGCTATTAAGATAAATTAACGGTTCCCGCCATGCGCGCCTGGCGCCTCCGCCCAGGTCCGTCCCATTCCCGTCCTCACATTCAACATCGATTTCGCTTGGGCGCAACCGCTCGGCCGCCTAACCCCGTCCGAGCGCCTCGCTATGATCGGCGCCCTATGGGACACCTAGGAGTAGCAGCAGCCGGCTATTCACCCGGCTCAGGCGCAGGAGCTGGATCGCCGTCTGGCCGACTTGGACGCGTCGAACGGTGCTATACGGACCAGTCGGAATGCGATCGGGACCTTGCGCGCGCCCCTGACGTGCAATATCGCTTTGTCGGTGGCGAGAGCGGTTGGCATCCTTCCATTCGGGAGGGGCTGGACGTGCCACGTTCTTGCTGGCGACCCGCGGCGTTGTGCCGTCGGAGCCTGTGCCCCATGTTCGCGGTGGCGCCTTCCTCCGGCTTTTGGGGGGACGGCGGGTGCGCGCGCTGAAGACGGACAACAGGACAAATGACCGACGATCGCTTGCCGTCGCTGGAAGACCTGGCGAAGAAGTACTACGCTGCCGACGATTTGACCCGGAAGTCGCCGACCTACCTCCGGTCTTACGAACGCATTTTGGAACATCGCCGGCAGGACCGTCTGTCGATCCTCGAGCTTGGCATCGCGTCCGGTGCATCGCTGTTGAGTTGGCACGACTATCTGCCGAATGCCACGATCGTCGGTATCGACATCGACGAGGCCCCGGCGCGCGTCCGGAACCTCGACCGGGTCCACATCATCCAGGGCAGCCAGGACGATCCGCGTGTGCTGGACCGAGCCGGCGCGCTTGTTGGCGGCGGGTTCGACCTGATCGTCGATGATGCGTCCCATATCGGCTATCTGACGAAGCGGTCCCTGACATACCTATTTCCTCGGTTGCTGGTTCCGGGCGGCTGGTATGCGATCGAAGATTTCGGTACCGGCTATCTGCCGGATTATGCGGACGGGCAACGGTGGACAGGGCCAATCTGGTCCGATGCCGTGCCAGGAAACGCGCTGTTCCGCAGCAGCCAGTATGGCATGGTTGGCGTCGTCAAGCAGCTCGTGGACCACCTGATGCAGGAACTGACCGTGGGCACTCGGCCATATCTCGCGATCGAGCGATTGGTTATCGAGACCAATATCGCCTTCATCGAGAAATCCCTGAAGCCGGGCGCCTCCGCGCCGGAGGAGGGGGCGATACATCCGGCGGATATCAGACCGGCCGAATTGGCGGAGTTGGCGACACTCGTGAAACTGCAGGGCAAGCGCCTCGCCGATCTCGAGCGTGTCCTGGACCGCGTTCGCCGGTTCTTGGCCCCGGCGCTGTGGCTCCGGCGAAAGTTCGGTGTGCGGGGCGGCGATCGGTCGCGTTCGGACCTGTAGAGGAATCCCCCCCGCCAACGCGGGGGGGCGACCTCGGTCAGGACGCGATGGCGACCGGCGCGGTTCGTTCCCGCTTCACCAGCAGCTTGTTCAGCGCGTGGATATAGGCGCGCGCCGAAGCAACGATCGTATCCGTATCCGCCCCTTGCCCGTCCACCAGCTTGCCGTCTTCCTCCAGCCGGACGGTGGTCCGAGCCTGAGCATCGGTGCCTTCGGTGATGGCGCCGATTTGGAAGAGTTGCAGCGTCGCGTGGTGCGGGAAGATCGACTGGATCGCCTTGAACGTGGCATCGACCGGCCCGTCGCCGACCGCGGCCGACTGCTTGCGCACGCCGTCCACTTCCAGCTCCAGCTCCGCCGAAGGTTGCGACCGCGTGCCGGTGCGGACATCCAGGGAGATGAAACGAATACGCTCGTGATCGCGCATCACCTCATCGTCCACCAGCGCCACGATGTCTTCGTCGAACACGACCTTCTTGCGGTCGGCCAGGTCCTTGAAGCGGCGGAACGCGTCGTTCAACTGGTTGTCGCCGATCTTGTAGCCCAGTGTGTTAAGCCGGTCGCGGAACGCCGCTCGGCCCGAATGCTTGCCCAGCACGATGGAGTTCTTCGCCCAACCCACCGATTCCGGGGTCATGATCTCATACGTCGCGGCCATTTTCAGGACGCCGTCCTGATGGATGCCGGATTCGTGCGCGAAGGCGTTGCGCCCGACGATGGCCTTGTTCGGCTGCACGTCGAAGCCGGTGATCGTGGCCAACAGGCGGGACAGACTCAGCAGCTTCTTGGTTTCGATCCGGGTGTCGTAAGGCAGCACGTCGTGGCGCGTGCGGATCGCCATAATGATTTCTTCCAGCGAGGCGTTACCGGCCCGTTCGCCGATCCCGTTGATCGTGGATTCGATCTGACGGGCACCGCCGCGCAGCGACGCCAGGGTGTTGGCGACACCCAGGCCCAGATCGTTATGGTTGTGGGCCGACAAAATCGCCTTGTCGATGTTCGGCACCTTGTTTTGGATCGCTCGGAACATCGCCTCCATATCCTCGGGGACGGCATAGCCGACGGTGTCCGGCAGGTTGATCGTGGTGGCGCCGGCATTGATGGCGGCTTCGACGCAGCGGGCCAGGAAATCGATGTCGGAACGGGTGGCGTCCTCGGCCGACCATTCCACGTCCTCGGCATGCTGGCGCGCCAGCTTCACCGAATTGATCGTTTGCTCGATGACCTGATCCGGCTCCAGCCGCAGCTTGTATTTCATATGCAGGTCGCTGGTGGCGATCACGATATGGATGCGCTTGCGCTTGGCGGGCTGGAGCGCCTCGGCCGAGCGGAGAATGTCGGCGGCATTGGCGCGGGACAGGCTGGCCAGGACGGGGCTGTCGGCGCGCCGGCCGACGGTTTCGGCGATGGTTTTGACGCTTTCGAAGTCGCCGATCGAGGCGATGGCGAAGCCCGCTTCGATCACATCGACGCCGAGGTCGGTCAGCGCCTCCGCCATGCGGATCTTCTCATTCAGGTTCATCGAGAAGCCGGGGGATTGTTCGCCGTCGCGCAGGGTCGTGTCGAACACGATAACGCGGTTTTCGTCCAACTGGCCGAAGTTGGGATGATTGAAACTCATGATCTGGGTCGTCCGTTTCTGGGGATTGGGATGCACGACAAAAGCCTCAGGGGTCCCCCTGAGCGATGCCGGCGTTCAACGACCCGGCGCGGCGCTCAGGGGCGGCTAAGTCGAAGAAGGAGGAGGCCGGACGGACGCAGCGAGCCGCACGCGGAGGCGTGGGCGATCTGGCAAGCATGGTGTGCGCCGTTGGACATGCGCCTGCATATACGGAGCGGCGGGATTATGCGCAAGAGGCACCGTGTGGGGCATATAAACGAATTGACTCCCCCCGCCCGCTTCGCCAGTTTCCGCCGCACCAGGGACGAAGCCCGAACCGGGCCAATGCACGACGCATGAGGGGATGGATGAAACGCCGCGAGACCACCGACCGGACCAGGACCGGCTTCCGATGCCGCCCGTAGACGACCAGCCCCTTCTCCGCATCACCGGCGTCAAAATGCGCTTCGGCGGTGTCGTCGCGCTGGGCGGCGTGTCGTTCGACGTCGCGCGCGGGCAGATCCGCGGCCTGATCGGCCCCAACGGTTCGGGTAAGACCACGCTGTTCAACTGCATCAGCGGCATCTATCGGTTCATGGAGGGGGATATCCTGTTCGACGGGAAGTCCCTCGCCAATGTGCCCCGGCATGCGATGGCCAATATCGGCGTCGGCCGCACCTTCCAGAACGTGGCGTTGTTCCGGCCGCTGTCGGTGCGCGACAATATTCTGGTGGGCGCGCACCATCTCGCGAAATCCGGCTTCATCGCCAATGCCTTGCGCCTGCCGCATGTCCGGCGGGAAGACGCGGCGGCCCAGAAGCGGCTGGACGATTTGCTGGACCTGCTCGATCTGCGCGCCGTCGCGGAAACCCCGGCCGGGGCGCTGCCGTTCGGCACCCAGAAGCGGGTGGAACTCGCGCGCGCGCTGATCGGCGACCCGAAACTGCTGCTGCTGGACGAACCCGCCGCCGGCCTGAACCACAGCGAAGTCGACGACCTCGCGGATATGATCGAGCGTGTGCGCAGCCATTTCCACTGCTCCGTCCTGCTGGTCGAGCATCACATGAATCTGGTGATGCGCGTGTCCGACAAAGTCGCGGCGCTGGAATTCGGCCTGAAAATCGCCGACGGCACCCCGGACGAGGTGCGGGCCGAACCGGAAGTCATTCGCGCCTATCTCGGCGAACCGGACCCGGAGTTAAAGCATTGACCGCGCTGCTCGAAGTCAAAGGCCTGCACGCGGCCTACGGCGAAACCAAAGTTCTCCACGGCCTGGATTTCGCCGTCCAGCAGGGCGGCGTCACCGCGCTGCTGGGCGCCAACGGCGCCGGCAAAACCACCACGTTGCGCGCGCTTTGCGGCATGGTCGGTACGCAGGGGGAAATCAACCTCGGCGGCAAGCGGATCGAGGGCATGGCGACCGAGGATATCGTCCGCCTCGGCGTCGCCCATGTTCCCGACGGCCGCGGCACCTTCATGGAGCTGACGGTCGAGGAAAACATGCGTCTCGGCGCCTACACCCGCCCGGCGCGCGAGGCCACCGCCGATTTCGAGAAAATGTTCGGCTATTTCCCGCGGTTGAAGGAACGGTTTCGCCAGCAAGCCGGCACACTGTCGGGTGGGGAGCAGCAGATGCTCGCCATTTCGCGCGCTTTGCTGCTGCGGCCGCGGCTGCTGCTGCTGGATGAGCCGTCGTTCGGTCTGGCGCCTCTGATCGTGCGGGAAATCTTCGACATCATGCGCCGCATCCGCGACGAAGAAGGCGTCAGCATTTTGCTGGTCGAGCAGAACGCCAGCCTCGCACTGGCATTCGCCGAGGACGCCTATCTGCTGGAAACCGGGCGCATCGTGATTGCCGGCAAGGCATCGGACATCAGCAAGGACGAAGGCATCCGCCGGTCCTACCTCGGCTATTAGGGAAGAAAACCCGTGGAAGGTTTCATCCATCAGATCATCTCCGGCATCGCGACGGGCGGTATTTACGCCAGCGTCGCCTTGGCCCTGGTCATGATCTATCAGGCGACGCATCACGTGAACTTCGCGCAAGGGGAGATGGCGACATTCTCCACCTATATCGCGCTGACGCTGATCAATTTCGGGCTGCCCTATTGGGTGGCGTTCGTCGGGTCCTTCGCGATTTCCTTCGTCGTGGGCGTGATTATCGAGCGTCTGTTGATGCGCCCCGTCGCCAACGCACCCGTGCTGACATCGGTGGGCGTGTTCGTGGGGCTGCTGCTGATCGTCAACAGCGTCACCGGCTGGTTCTTCGACTACACCATCAAGCAGTTCCCCTCGCCGTTCCCCGACAAGGCGCTGTTCGGCGGGTTCGTGTCGGGGCATGAGCTGGGGTCTACGGCGGTGACTTTGGTGGTGTTGCTGTCTGTCTATCTTTTCTTCCGTCACACGCGCTTGGGTCTGGCGATGCGGGCGGCGGCGTTCAATCCGGTTTCTTCGCGATTGGTCGGCGTGCGCGTCGGCTGGATGCTGGCGCTCGGCTGGGGTTTGGCGGCGGCGATCGGGTCGGTCGCGGGCTGCATGGTGGCGCCGGTCGTGTTCCTCGATCCCAACATGATGTCCGGCATTCTGCTGTATGCCTTCGCCGGCGCTTTGCTGGGCGGCATCGACTCGCCGTTGGGCGCGGTGCTGGGCGGCTTCATGGTCGGCGTGATCGAGAATTTGGGCGGCGCCTACGTGGTGGGCACCGAACTGAAACTGACGCTGGCGCTGGTGATTATTATCACGGTGCTGACGCTGAAACCCTCCGGCCTGATGGGCCGCAAAGTTTATAGCCGGGTGTAAGGATATGCGGACTTCCTGGCTGATCGCCATTTTCGTCGTCCTGCTGGCCGCCATTCCGACGGCGCTTTTCAGCGGCTACCATCTGTTCCAGATGACCATGGTCGTGGTGTACGGCGTCGCCATCCTCGGGTTAGCGATGTTGACCGGGATCAACGGGCAGATTTCGTTGGGCCACGGCGCGTTCTACGCGATCGGGGCCTATACGACGGCCATTCTGATGAACAGCTGGGACGTGCCGTACTGGCTGACCCTGCCGATCTCGGCGGTCGTGTGCGCCGGCGTCGGCTTCCTGGTCGGTCTGCCGGCGCTGCGCCTGGGCGGGCTGTATCTGGCGCTGACGACTTTCGCGCTGGCCGTCGCGATCCCGCAAATCCTGAAACACAAATTGTTCGAGGATTGGACCGGCGGCGTCCAAGGCTTGGTCATCGACAAGCCGGATGCGCCGTTCGGCCTGCCGTTCAACACCGATCAATGGCTGTATCTGTTTACCCTCGGCGTCGCGGTGGTGCTGTACATCCTGGCGATCAACCTGACCCAGGGCCGGATCGGACGGGCGATGCGGGCGGTGCGGGATCATGCGGTAGCGGCGGAGGCGATGGGCATCAACCTCGCGATGCTGAAAACTCGGACCTTCGCGGTCAGTGCGATGTACACCGGCGTCGCCGGATCGCTGGGCGCCATCGCGGTGGCGTTCGTGGCGCCGGACAGTTTTTCCGTGTTCCTGTCGATCACCTTCTTCGTCGGGCTGGTGGCCGGCGGCGCCGCGTCGATCGGCGGCACGATCGTGGGCGCGGTGTTTATCGAGTTCGTGCCGAACCTCGCGGATAAGGTGTCGAAGGCCGCGCCAGGGGCGGTCTACGGGGTGATCCTGATCGCGATGATGTTTCTGATGCCGCAGGGGGCCGGTGGGTTTCTGTACGGGTTGTGGCGGCGGATGGTGCGGTTGGGCGGGAAGTGATCTTTGCCGGGAAATAAGGGAGCGTCCCTCTCCCAGATCAGGCGACGCGACGTTCCTCCAAAGCCAGTTGGGCAATAAACCCGGACCGGCTCTCTCCGGCCGCTTGCGCCCGCGCATCCAGGCGTCGCAGCACGCGGCGGGGCAAGGTGATATTCACCCGCTCGATCGTGTCGTCCAACAAGGCGGGATCGAGCGTGATAATGCCGATCGTCCAGTCCCGATACTCTGGAAAGCCACGGACAGCCGCGAGGCTCGACTGCGGTGGAATAGGCTCGCCCGCGTCCAGGGCTGCATCGATCCATGTCGTTGCTGCTTCTTCGGCACCCGCCATGGCTTCATCGAGCGTATCGCCGGCCGAGAAGCATCCGGGCAAATCCGGGACCACGACGCCGAAGGCGGTCGTATCGGTTCCTGGTTCGATGACGATGGGATAGCGCATGATTTTGTCCTTATAGCCCCGCTTGTTTGCGGATCGCGGCGGTTTGCCCGATCCACATCTTACACATCGGTAGGAACCAGGTCATCGATATTGCCCCCACATTCAACCCGCGCCATCCTCCCCTCAGCCACCCCAGGGGACAGCCACCGCCGATGGAGCCGAACAGCCTCACTCTTCGCATTTACGACCGTGAACCCGCAGTCGCCACCGGGCAGGTCTGGCGCGGCGGCGCCACCGATCTGGCGACTCGCCGCACCACGGGCATCCCGCCTCGCTGGCTGCATGTCGCGGACGAGCAACTGCCGCCGCCCGAGACCCAACCGGTCCTCGCCTGGGACATGACGCAGATCAACCCTGGCAACCTGCTTTCCCCGGAAAACGCTGGCGGCGTTATTCTGGTGTCGATGCAACCGGACCCGGAACGCGAGGAGGAGTTCAACGACTGGTATAACCTCGAACACATCCCCTTTTTCAACCGGCTGCCCGGCGTCATTACCGCGCGCCGGTTTAAGGCCAACGCCGGGCATCCCAAATACGTTGCGTTGTATCACGTCGATACCACCGACATTTACGCCACAAGGGAATGGATGGTCATTAACGAGACCCCCTGGATCCTGCGCATGCGCCGGTTCCAGCGCGACCGCACTTATTTCATGTTCGGCGAACGGATACGCTGAGGCCGGCACGTCCGGTGTCGTTCCGCTGGACCGGCGGAACGATCCGCCAGCGGATAAGCCCGTATTGTGAATCCCGCCCGACGTGTTTACTGTTCGGCCCGTAGGATGTGCTGGCTCTTGGGTGCTGGCCGAAATATAGCGGGGGGCACAGGCAATGCCGAGCAATACAGGCAACGACGATGCGTACGATGGGGTGACGATTTTTCTTCATTGGCTGACCGTCGTGCTCGTGGTCGCCATGTTCCTGTTGGTGTTGGTCCCCGGCGTGGTCAAGGGATCCGTGGCCCTGCATAAATCCTTGGGCATTACGATCCTCGCGCTGGTGCCGCTGCGTATTGTATGGCGGCTGTTCCTGGGCCGGCGATCCAGCGCCGCCGACGGGCTGCCGCTGCTGCTTCGGCTCGGCGCCAAGGGCGCGCACATTGCGATTTACGCCCTTTTGATCGCCGTTCCGCTGCTGGGATGGTATTACCAGGACGCGAAAGCCATCGATGTCGATCTGTTCGGCACCGACGTGGCGATGCCGATGCTGGTATATTACGACCGAGCGCTGGCTTTGAAAATCTACCTGATCAAGCAGATCGCGGCCTACAGCCTGCTGGCGTTGATCGTGGCGCATGCGTTCGCGGCGATCGTTTACCACCATTTCATGCGCGGCGACGGCGTATTGCGCTCGATGCTGCCGCGCTGCCTGCGTGGGACCGCCGCGATCGTCCTCGCGTTCGGCTGCCTCGGCTCCGCCGCGCGCGCCGAGGAAGCGTTCGACATCAACAAATTCGCAGCCGATCTCGCCGCCTCATTGGCGCGCGAGTGCCCGATGGCCTCGCCGAACGATGTCGCCGCCCAGGAGTCTTGCCGGAAAAACATCGGTCAGGGTGCCGAACGGGCGATGCGCGGCTATTCGTTTTTGTTCGGCGGCGAGCAGGCGGGAGTTTTCTGGCTGAAGGACAAGAAAACCTCGGTGTTCCGGGGCGATCTGTTCCAGGACCTGTATATGTCGCTGTATATGTATACCGGCAAATTCAAGGTGGAGCAGGAGTCCGACGGACTTGGCATCGTCGTGGTCCAGGCCTATTTCCGCAACGCCTTGCCGCCCGGCCTGTATCCCTATCCGTTCTGGCACAACAATTCGAAATGGGACGCTTATGAGAAATCCAACGAGCTCCGGTTCCGGGTCGACAAGCAGGGTAAGGTGATGTTCGCCTATCGGGCCGATATCGGATCGAACGAGAACCGCGGCCCTTACGCACACGTCGAACGGCCGCCGTTTTTGGGCGAATGGATGTGGCGCGACGACAACGGCGGCGCGCAGCCGGCGTCCACGCTGTTCTCGCAATACTACAGTTCCGACAACCCGAGCCTTGTGCCGCTGGATGCGGCGTATCGCAAAATGGCGCTGAGTTTTCGTTCCGCCGACTGCCTCGGCTGCCATCAGCCGGAGGGGCATGCGAAGATGAACAAGCTGACCCTGCTGCAAACCCCGCTGCACGCCGCGACCAGTATCGACGCGGTGTTGGATGAAGTCCGGGCAGAACGCATGCCGGTGGACAGCTACGACGATCCGCTGAAGATCGATGCCAAGCTGCGGCAGGAACTGCTGACCAACGGCGAGGCGTTCAAGCAGGCTATCGCGAGGGCGGATGCCTGGGAAGCGGAGAACCACCGTCCGAAGGCGCATATTACGTCGAGCCGGTGAGCGGTCGCCTTATATCAGCGGCCCTAACCTTTAACCGAATGCTGCGTCACGTCGTCATCCCCGGGTTTGTCCCGGGGACCAAGACATCCGCCCGTGCCGTCATTGGTCCCCGGGACAAGCCCGGGGATGACGGAAAATGTAGCGCTTGTATGTGCCCATGGTTAGTTCGTCGGTATTAATTGTAGCCGAAGAAATTCCCCTTGCCGGTGTCCGGACCGATCTGCGGTAGCGTCAGATCGCCCCCGGGCACGGCTTCCTGACGCGGCTTCGGCGCCTCGGCCTGGCCGGGACCGGTGATGCCCAGCTTCGCCGGATCGTCGACGCAACCGGCAAGGCACAGCAACAGGGGCAAAATCGAATAGCGGATCATGCCCGCACTCTGCCGCCTCGGGCCGGCATTGTCACCCCCGCTTCCCCAACACCTGTTCCGTATGCTCGCCGAGCCGGGGCGCGGGGGCGCGAACGGACCCGGGCGTGTCCGACAGTTTCACCGTGACGCCCAGCGTGTGGAACGGACCGGTCACGGGGTGGTCCGTGCGCGCCACCATGTCGCGGGCGAGGACATGGGGGTCGGTGAAGACCTCATCGTAATGCAGCACCGGGCCGGCGGGGATGCCGGCTTTCTCCAACTCCCCCAACCAGTGGGCGGAGGGTTGCAGGCGCATCGGCGCTTCCAGCAGTTCGATCAGGACGGTGTTGTGGGCGACGCGGTCGGCGTTGGTCTTGAAGCGCGGGTCTTGCAGGAGTTCGGGTAGACCCACGATCTCGCACAAAGACTGGAAGAATTTCGGCTGGGAGGCGCCGAAGGTGATGTAGCCGTCGGCTGTGGCGAAACACTGATACGGGGCGCTGCCGCGATGCGCCTGACCGATGCGTTCCGGGCGGGTGCCGGTGGCAAAATAATGCGCGGATTCGTAGACGGACAGCGATGTGGCGGCCTCCAGCAGCGATGTCTCCACATACTGGCCGATCCCGGTGCGGTGCCGTGATTCCACCGCCGCCATGACGCCGAAGGCCAGGAACATGCCGGCGGTCACGTCGGAAATCGCGATCGGCAGCCGGTGCGGCGGACCGT
>Ga0214180_1000221_pt1 | contig 21438 bp, 20 predicted proteins | sample TroBogEpilimnion_22_FD_153018 | JGI IMG/M metagenome (GOLD analysis project Ga0214180, IMG submission 153018) | Freshwater microbial communities from Trout Bog Lake, WI - 16OCT2007 epilimnion | ecosystem: Environmental > Aquatic > Freshwater > Lake > Epilimnion/Euphotic zone | place: Trout Bog... | reverse complement strand
CGCGGCTTGGGGCGGCACTGGCATGGCGGGGATTGGTCAACGCGGGGCGAACGGGCAGCGATTTTTTCGTGGTTGGGCCCGTGATTCAACACTGAGATCGCTGAGTTCCTGAGGTCGCTGAGAAGGGGTTCTTTTGCCGGGTTGAGGGCTGTCCTCAGCGTTCTCAGGAACTCAGCGATCTCAGTGTTGAAAATCGTATGCGGGGGCGGCGTTGGCGACGCCCGTTTGTATTGACAGACGATGCGCGAACACTGGCGACAAAGCCGAGGCGGGTGCCGACTTGCGTGGGTTAAGATCTATGCAAGTTTCGGGCATCATTGATTCGATTGATCTTTTACCTTGCGGACAGATCGTGCATGAACGTGGCATGATCAACGGCTATGCAAGGATATCCACGGACGGCCAGACCGTCGCGGCTCAGGTGGCGACGTTGACCGCCGCCGGAGCGGCGAAGGTGTTCCGCGAGGTGGCGAGCGAGGCGAAGACCGACCGCACCCAGCTTCGCCGTACGCTCGACCAACTCGAAGCCGAGGACGTGTTGATGGTAACGCGGCTCGACCGTTTGGCGCGTTCGACCGGTGACCTGCTGAACACACTGGCCATGATAGCCGAACGGAAGGCGGGCTTCCGATCTCTCGGCGACATATGGGCCGACACGACCACGGCGCACGGTCGGTTGATTCCGACCGTCCTCGGCGGGTTGGCGGAGTTCGAGAGGGAGTTGATCCGCGCACGGACAGTTGTGGGCCGCGCCCGTGCCAAGGCGCGGGGCAAGAGCCTCGGCCGACCGTTCAAGCTCATAGCGCACCAGAGGCAGGAGGCACTTGCGCGGCGCGAGAGCGGGGAGTTGCTCAGCGAGATCGTGCGAAGCTATAACCTCAGCAGCAGCACGATTTCGAGGCTTACAACATGACGATCTCAGACACACTGCTTATCTTCGCAACATTTTGTGGACCTATCGTTGCCGTGCAGGCGCAAAAATGGATTGAGCGTGCACGCGAGCAGCGCAACCGCAGACTTTGGATATTTCAGACGCTCATGGCGACTCGTGCAATTCGCGCCGGCTCAAATGAACACGTCCAAGCGCTCAATCTAATTGACGTATTTTTCAATGGTAAATCTGCCAAGGACAAGGCAGTCCGCAATGCTTGGTTGGTGTATCTCGATTTCTTTAGTCAGCCGCTTCCTACTAGCGAAGACCAAGCGTTAGCACATAATGAAAAGGGAGTCGATTTTCTCGTTTCACTATTGGAGGCAATCGCCAAAACCCTTGGATATGACTTCAACAAAATGCAGTTAAAAAGAGGAGGTTATTATCCACGCGGTCATGCTGATGAAAGTGCAGCCCGCACCGTCATTCGGGACTCGCTTGTGAGAGTTCTGACGGGAGCGCAGCCTGTGAATATGGCAGTGGTCAGCTTGCCGGTATCGGAGGAGGCATTGAAAAGCCAACAATTAATTCAAGAGGCGCTCTTGAAAACTCTTTCTGGTGACCAACCGTTAAAGATTAAGTCTGAGTCCTAGTGAAGGCTAGCAAACGGCGGCTGTGAAGTTCCGGCTATTTTTTGCCGCCGTTGCCAGCGTCGGGGAGTTAACATGAAGCCCCTTCTGCGGCATCGGCGTCGGTTCACGTGGCAATATCGCGCCGCTCCATCCGCGCGAGACTTTCGTGCAACTCCCGCATGATCTCATCGCCAGACACGAACAACCCGGCCTCAGCCTCGGCCTCGCTCTCCGCGAGGATCGCCGCCATCGTGTCGTCGCTGTTCCGCGGTGTATCGGTCATGGAAAGACGGTCAGCGAGATCTGCATCCCCCCTCACCCCAACAACCGCCGAGCCTCCTCGGCATCCGCGGCGATCTGCGCCTTCAACGCATCCAACCCCGGGAACTTCACCTCCGGCCGGATAAACGCATGCAAAGCCACGGTGATCTCCGTCCCGTAGATATCGCCGGAGAAGTCGAACAGATTCACCTCCAGCCGGCTTTCCGGCCCGGCGTTCACCGTCGGCCGGCGCCCGATATTGGCCACGCCCTTGTAAACCGTCCCATCCGCCGTCCGGATCGTCACCGCGTAAACGCCCCGCGCCGGCTCCAAATGCTGCCCCAGCGCCACGTTCGCCGTCGGAAAGCCGATCGTGCGCCCGAGCCGCGCGCCATGCGCGACCTCCCCCCGGATCGCCCAGGGCCGCCCCAATTCCGCCGTCGCCCGCTCGGGGTACCCGTCCTGCAACGCGCGGCGGATACGGGTGGACGACAGCGGTCCCTGCGCGTCCGCGACCGGCGGCACCAGCGTCAGCCCCATGCCCAGCGCTTGCGCCCTGGCCGCCATGAACGCGGTGCTGCCGCCGCGCCGGTGGCCGAAGGCGAAGTCCTCGCCGGATGCCAGATGCTTGGCCCCCAGCCCGCGATGCAGCACATCGGCGACGAAGAACTCCGCCGTCATCAGGCTGAATTCGTGGTTGAACGGCAGCTCGTAGAGGATTTCGACTCCCTGCGCCGCCAGCGCGTCGGCGCGTTCGGCGGATAGGGTCAGGCGGAACGGCGGGTCCTCGGGGCGGAAGATTTCGCGGGGATGCGGCTCGAACGTCAGGACGGCCAAAGGCGTGTCGGGGCGGGCGGCGTGGGCGGCGCGCAGCAAAGCGGCATGGCCACGGTGCACGCCGTCGAAATTACCCAGCGCGACGGTGGCGCCACGAGCTTCATCCGGCAGGCCTTGCCAGTGGTGATAGATGCGCATCAGCGGCTTGGTCCGATCCGGTTGCGAGTGCGGCTTTCTTGCGGGAACCCGGCCGGCAAATCAACCTTGCGCCCCATCCGCCGACCCCGCATACCGGCCCCACCATGATCCACACCGACGTCGGCACCTCGGAAGACCTGCTGCGCGAACTGTCCGCCTGGGTGCGGATGGAAACGCCGACGGACGACGCCCACGCGGTAAACCGCCTGATGGACGTGGCCGAGGCCGACCTCACGCGCGCCGGCGCCGCCATCCAGCGCATCGAAGGACGCCAAGGCTTCGGCGATAATCTCATCGCCCGAACGCCCGGCGAAGGCGCCCCGATCCTGATTGCCGGCCATCTGGACACCGTCTGGTCGCACGGCACGATCGACGGCATGCCGTATGAGGTGAACGGCGAAAAAGCCCACGGCCCCGGCATCTACGACATGAAAGCCGGCAGTTTCCTGGCCTTCCACGCGGTCCGGGCGATCCTGGCGCAGAAGATTCCCACCAAACGCCCGATCGTGCTGCTGCTGACCCCGGATGAGGAAGTCGGCAGCCCATCCTCCCGCGACATCGTGGAACGGGAGGCCGCACAAGCCGCGTTCGCGCTGATCCCCGAACCCGCCGGCCAGGGCGGCGCCTGCGTCACCGCCCGCAAAGGCGTCGGCCGCTTCACCCTGAAGGTCGAAGGCCGAGGCGCCCACGCCGGCACAGCTTTCCAGGACGGCGCCTCCGCCACCGTGGAGCTGTCGCACCAGATCCTCGCGATCCACGCCATGGTCGACTACGAATCCGGCATCACCCTGAACGCCGCGCCGATCTGGGGCGGCTCCCGGCCCAACGTCGTATCCTCCGCCGCCGGCTGCGAGATCGATTTGCGCGTCAACACCCCCGCCGAGGGCGCCCTGATGGAGCAACGCCTGCTGGCCCTGACCGCCCGCACCGCCGGTTGCCGCGTCACGGTGGAAGGCGGCATGAACCGCCCGCCGTACACCGAAAACCCCGGCATCGTGGCGCTGTACAACCACGCCCGTGGGATCGCCGACCACATCGGCATCAAACTCCCTCGCCAATCCCGCGGCGGCGGCTCCGACGGCAATTTCACCGCCGCGCTCGGCATTCCCACGCTGGACGGTCTCGGCTGCCCCGGCGCCGGGGCGCATGTGAAAACCGAGCACATTTTGTGGCGAAACCTCGCCCCCCGCGCGGCGTTTCTGGCGGGGCTGCTGGAGACGTTGGGCTAACCGTGCTGTTCAACTCTCAATTTTTCATCTGCGTCTTCTTGCCGGTCGTCCTCGGCCTGTACTACGCATTCGCCGCCAACCGGGTCGCGCGTCAAACCGTCGTGGTCTTGGCGTCGCTGGGTTTCTACGGCTGGTGGGACATCCGCTTCGTGCCGCTGCTGATGGGCCTGACGCTCGCCAACTGGCTGTTCGCCCAGTGGTTCGGCCGAACCCGAGCGTCATGGGTGCCGTTGCTCGGCGTCGCGCTGAACCTCGCGGTGCTCGGCCTGTTCAAATACGCCGACTTCCTGCGCGGCACCGCGTTCGGCTTGGCGGGCAGCGACTGGCAGCCCTGGCATCTGATCCTGCCGCTGGGGATCAGCTTCTTCGTCTTCCAGAAAATCTCCTATTTGATGGACCTGCGCCGAGGCGACCGGCACATCTACGGCTTCCTCGATTTCTGCATGTTCGTGTCGTTCTTCCCGCAGCTCATCGCCGGCCCGCTGGTGCGGCATAATGAGATCATCCACCAATTCCGCGAGGACCCGCGCGGCCCCGCCATGTGGGAGAACCTGGGGCGAGGCTTTGTGCTGTTCATCCTGGGCGTCGCCAAGAAGGTGCTGATCGCCGACACGCTGGCGCTGCTCGCCGATCCGCTGTTCTCCAAAGCCACCGGTTCGCCTTTGTCGCTGGCGGAATCCTGGACCGCCGCCGGTGCCTACACTCTGCAAATCTATTTCGACTTCTCCGGCTATTCCGACATGGCCATCGGCCTGGGGATGATGTTCGGCCTGCGCCTGCCCATCAATTTCGACGCCCCCTACCGATCCCTGTCGGTGAGGGATTTCTGGCGGCGCTGGCACATGACGCTCAGCCGCTTCCTGCGGGACTACCTCTATATCCCCCTCGGCGGCAGTCGTTGCGGCCCGATCCGTCAGGCCGTCAACGTCGTGCTGACCATGCTGCTGGGCGGCCTCTGGCACGGCGCCAACTGGACCTTCGTCGTCTGGGGCGGGCTGCACGGCGCGGCCCTGGCGGTGAACCATGTGTGGGAGCAACGCGGCCCCCGTCTGCCCAGCCCCATCGCCTGGGCGCTGACGATGGTCTTCGTCATGGCCTGCTGGGTTCTGTTTCGCGCGCCCGATTTCACCGCAGCCGGAAGCGTCCTCGCGTCGATGGCCGGAGGCCACGGCATCGGCCACATCGCCCTGGACCGCGATTCCCAACGCGCCTTGGTCCTTGGCGCGCTGATCGCCGTCGCCGGCCCGACCAGTCACGCCTTCGCGCTGACCCGCCTGCGCCCTTCTCCCTGGCTCGCGGTGCCCTCCGGCATCGGGCTGGCCTACCTCGTTTTGCTGATTGGCGGGCGGCTGCCCAATGTCTTCATCTATTTCCAGTTCTGACCCCTGGCGCCGCTTCTTCCGGCTGGCAGCCGTTACGGCCGCCGTCGGGCTGGGGCTGGTGTACGCCTTCGTCGTGCTGGTCGATCCATACGACACGCTGCCGCTGTCGCCCCCGGCGCACCGGGTCCCCGTCGCCAGCAACCAGCGCTTTTCCTACCCGACTCTGGCTCGGTCCCCCCGCTTCGACAGCGCCCTGATCGGCACATCCTCCAGCCGCCTGCTCCGCCCCGATGTCTTGAACCCGTTGTTCGGCGCGCGTTTCGTCAACCTCGCGATGAACGACGCGACGGTCTACGAGCAATCGCAAATATTCGGCGTCTTCGCCCGCGCCCATCCGGCCGCGAAGACCCTGATGGTGGGTCTGGATTACCGCTGGTGCGTGACCGGCCCCGATTTTCAGAAACTGACCTTCCGCACGTTCCCGGAGTGGATGTATCGAGACAATCTCTGGGTCGGCTACCGGGAGATGTTCAACCAATATGCCATCCAGTCCGCCGGCCAGTTGTTCGGCATTCTGATCGGGATGAAAAAGCCCGACCAGGGCCTGGATGGCTACACCAGCTTCGTCCCCCCCGACGCCACCTACGATGCCGCGCGGGCTTTGGCCCACCTGCAAGACACCGGCCAAGCGATCCCCGTGGGGGAGCGCGCCGGCCCCCCGACGAGCTGGATGTATCCGACGATGCCGGTGCTGCGGGACATGCTGCACGCGATGCCGCCGGGATCGCGTAAACTGCTGTTCTTCATCCCCTACAACCACCGCCTGCTCACGCCCGCCGGCAGCCCCGGCGCCGAAGTATGGGACGAATGCCGCCGCCGCGTGGTGGCCGAAGCCAAAGCCGTGCCCAACACGCTGGTTGTCGATTTCATGCGGCTCAGCCCGATCACCCGCCAGGATGAGAACTACTGGGACGGCATCCATTACCGCACCGGCATCGCCGACCGCCTCGCCAACGACATGGCCGCGGCCCTGCGGGGGGAGACGTCGGACGATTATCGGGTGCTGTGGCCGGAGTGAAACCTACCCGTTTACCTTTCGAATAATCTCCGCCCACTGGTCCAAAATCGGCAGGATCTTATCCGCCTTTTCCGACATCAGACTGACGGAAACCCGGTTCACGCCCAGATCGTCGTAGCGCTTGATCAAATCCGCGTCCGGCCCCTGACCGCCGATAGAGATATCCATCGCCGCCGGATCCCGCCCCGCCTCGGCCGCCAATTGCCGGAAACGCGGAATCAGCTCGATCAGCGGCGTCTTCGCGTATTCCGTCACCTGCGGCATCCAGCCGTCGCCGTAGCGGATCGCCCGCCGAGCGGAATAGGGGAAGGCGCCGCCGACCAGGATCGGCGGATGCGGTTTTTGTACCGGCTTCGGCCAGGTCATCATCGGGTCGAAGTTCACGAACTCCCCGTGATATTCCGCCTTCGACTTGGTCCAGATTTCCTTCATCGCCTCGATATTCTCGCGGGCACGCTTGTGCCGGGACGCGAATGCCGTCCCATGGTTTTCCATCTCATCCTGGTTCCAGCCATTGCCGACTCCGAAGACGAAACGACCGCCGGAGACCTGATCGATCGACGCCACCAGCTTCGCCGTCTGGATCGGATCGCGCTGCGCGATCAGGCACACACCCGTGCCGATTTTCAGTGTTTTCGTCGCCATGGCGGCCGCCGTCAGCGTCACGAACGGGTCCATCACGTCGTAGTACCGCTTCGGCAGATCGCCGCCCATGATGAACGGGGTCTTGCGGGTCAGCGGAATGTGGGAGTGTTCGGGCGCCCACACGATCTCGAACCCCCGCTCCTCCAGCGCCACGGCCAGCTCGGCCGGTCCCATGGAGTAGTCGGTAAAGAACATCGATCCGCCGAATTTCATCCTCGCCTCCCGCGATCCCACGATGCCCGAGAGTGGGACGGTTCACCCAGCCATGCAAGCACGCGCTACCACCGCAGGTTGACGCGTGCGGCGACCCGACGCATTTTGCCCGACCGCAATCTTAGGGACGTCGCAGCATGGCGCTCAGCCGCTCCACCCGGGTCAACATTCTGATTGGCAACGGGCACTTCCTGTCGCACTTCTACGTCATCTGCCTGCCGCCTTTGATCCTGGTCTGGCAGGACGCGTTCCAGGTTTCCTTCGCCCAGCTCGGGTTGACGGCCGCGATGATGTCGGGAACCACGGCGCTGCTGCAGACCCCTGTCGGCTTCCTGGTGGATCGCTACGGCGCCCGGCCCTTCCTGGTCGGCGGCACGCTGCTGATGTCGCTGTCGATCGCGGCCATGAGTCAGGCCACGGCATTCTGGCAGATACCCTTGCTCGCCGTGCTATCCGGCATGGGCAACTCGGTCGTGCATCCCGCCGACTACGCGATCCTGTCCGCCTCGGTCGATCCGAAGCAGATGGGCAAGTCCTTCGCGTTGCATACGTTCAGCGGCAACCTTGGGGGTGCCATCGCGCCGCCGATTATCGCGTTCCTGACGGTCGCCATCGGCTGGCGCAGCGCATTGCTGCTGGTCGGTCTGCTCGGCGTGCCGGTTGTCATCTCCATCCTGCTGCAAAGCAGCATCCTGAAGGATCAGGTCCGGGTGACCGCCAAGACGGGCGGTCCCACGATCCATTGGCGGGAGGCTTTGTTCAGCCGCTCCATCCTGCTGTTCTTCACCTTCTTCCTGCTGGGATCGATGGCCGGCGGCGGCGTGCAGTCCTGGCTGGTGACCATTCTGCACACGGTCAAGGGCATGGACCTGAGGACCGCGTCCACCGCGCTGACCGCCTATATGGTGGGCATGACGTCGGGCGTGCTGGTGGGCGGCTGGTTCGTGGATCGTTACCGCAAATACGTGCTGGTGTTCGCGGCGTCGCTGACCTGCATGTCGGCGGGCGTGATGCTGGCGGTGAATTGGCTGCCGCCGCTGGGTGTGGGCGTGTGGGCGCTGACCTTCATCGCCGGCACCGCTTTGGGCGCCAGCCGCACCCCGCGCGACGTGATGCTGCGGGATGCGGCTCCCCCCGGCCAGATCGGTAAAGTGTTCGGGTTCGTCAGCGCCGGCCTGCCGTTGGGTGGGGCGATCACGCCCGTGCCGTTCGGCTACCTGATCGACAAGGGCCACCCCGAACTGGTGCTCGTCCTGGTGGCGGTGCTGCTGCTGGCGAGCATGTTCTGCGCGGGCACGGCCCGAGCATCCAAGCGCGCGGCGGATGCGGCCGAGGCGGTTGCCGCGGGGGATTAACCCCGCGTCGCCTCCCGCACCCGGGGCAGAACCTCCTTCGCCAGCATGCGGATGCCCTTTTCGGCTTCCATATGCGTCAGATACCCGGACCGCCCGATGAAGATCAGGTGTCCGAACCCGCCCAGCGCGTCGTAGGCGGCCATGATCTGTTTGAATACCGTATCGGGATTGCCGGCGAACATGATCTGCCGCTGGATCGCCTGTTCCGCCGTCATCCCGATCAGCCCATCGGCCGGACGGGCCACGCGGGTTTCGCCGGGACGCGGTTTCGTGCGGTAGACCTGCGGCGCCATCTCCGCCGGCATGCGGCCGGGCAGGAATTTCGAAAACTGCGGCGCCTGTTTCAGGCTGGTGTTCAGGAACCACAGCAGTTTCGACCCAACCTCGATCCCTTCCTCATCCGTATCGCCCACGTACACGAACGCCGCGTAGGCAAAGCGGTCCAGCGGCGCTTCCGGCAAGCCGGCTTCGACCCGAGCCTCCCGATACGCGTTCCAGGCGCGTTTGGTGCCTTCGATGCCGCGCAGCACGACGGAGTTCACCATCCCGCGCCGGCCGAGTTCGCGCGACGTATCGGGATCGCCCGTCGCCGCCCACATCGGCGGGTGCGGTTGCTGATACGGGCGCGGCCAGAGGTTGATGTGGCGATGGGCGTAATGCTTGCCCTCCCACCGCATCGGCCCGTCCTGGTTTTTCAGCGCGGCGGTGATCAGGTCGATGGCTTCCCAGAACCGTTCCAGGTTGCCGACGGGGTTGGCGTTGTTGGACGCCATTTCGCTGTCGCCGGATTTCACAAAGCCGATATCCAGCCGGCCGCGCAGCATCACGTCGGCGGTGGCATATTCCTCGGCCACGCGGACGGGATCGTTGCGCAGCGAAATCAGCGTGCCCTGCGACAGGATGCGGACGTTGCGGGTTTGGCGGGCCAGCGCGCCCAGGATAATGGGACTGGCGCCGTACAGGCTGTTGATGCCGCTGTGATGCTCGATGGACACGATGTTGATCCCGACATCGTCGCACAGCAGCGATTCGTCCATGCACTCATGGAACAGATCGGCGGCGATTTTCGGGTCCAGCAAGCGCCCCGGCAGGCTGGCGCGCACGGAATCGGCGGCGTCCAGGACTTCCTTCGGCACGAAAGGATAGGTGTTTTCGTTATGGAACCAGAGTTGCATCGGTCAGCCCCCCACGAAAGCGGCGATGGACCGCGTTAGTTCTTCCGGTTGTTCGACATCCGGGTGATGCCCGGCGTTGGCGATCGTTTCGAACCGAGCACCAGGGATCAGGCCGGCGAACGCCCGACCGTAAACCGGGGTCACGATCCCATCGCTCTCGCCCCAAACCACCAGGGTCGGCACGGCGATGCGGCCGAGCCAATCCTTCAGCCGGGGATTGTATAAATAGGGGTGCCAGCCGTACAGGCATAAAGCGTCCCAGTCCCGGGCATGGCGGATAATGCCCCCGTCCTCCATTTCGTCGAAATCGGGCGCGTAGCGATCCGGGTTGTGCCATTCGGCGGCGCGGACCTCGGCGGGGGAGCGGTTGAACACGTCCAGAATATCCGCCGTTTGCCGGTCGCTGATTTTAATCCCGACCGGGTCCACCAGCACCAGCCGCTTCAAGCGCGGATGCCCGCCGGCGGCGACCTCGGCCGCGATCCATCCGCCGAACGACAGCCCGACCAGCGTGATATCTCCCCCCGGTACCGCGTCCAGGATCGCTCGGGTCAGATGCACGAGATCGTAGATCGTGTCGAAATCTTTCGGCCGGGCTGTATCGCCGAAACCGGGCAGCGACGGCGCGGTTACGGCGCCGTGCGCGGACAGCAGTGCGGGAAACCGAGCGTCGGCCGACAGGCTGCGCATGCCGTGCAGCAGGACGATGGGGTCGCCGCTGCCGCCGCGAAAAACCTCAAGATCGATGCCGTGAACTGTTAAACGTTCCGTTTTCATACGTCCTGGCCGGATTTCAGCCGACCGCCTCCTTCGTTATTGCCCGTAGGTTGACGGGTCTGGGGCGAAGGTCAAGGTCGGACCGTGCCGATGGCTCCTCGGGGTAAAGGGGACACGGAGTGCACGGATTTCGACACGGAGGGCACGGACGATTACAGGACGCAGCGCCTAATGCCGTGGGTCAGGCGGGCGGTGTGGAAATTAATCAATAGGCCGACACGGCAACCGCTGAGACGCAGGTAGGTCAACAGTTGGGCCTTATGTACCGGCAGAATGGTCTCCACTGACTTGATTTCCAGAACCAGTTCATTGGCGATGATGAAATCCGGGACATAACCGGGTTCGATATGCACACCGTTATATTGGATCGACAACGGAGCCTGTCGCGCGAATGGCAGGCGCTCCTGATCGAATTCAATCGCAAGACATTTTTCATAAGCACTTTCGAGCAATCCTGGCCCCATCGCGCTATGCACGCGCATAGCCAAACCGATGATCCGGTTCGAAAGTCCGCCCCCATGGGCCAGCCCTGGTCGTCGATTGTTCTGCATGACCCAACGCTACCGGCACCGTATTAACAAACCGTTAACGCCGCCGGCACACCCCGATCACAACTCCGTGATCTCCGTGCCGAAATCCGTGTCCTCCGTGTCCCCTTCGCGTCCCACGCCCTCAAACCGGCCGGTCGCCCTCGGAAATAACCCGCCACAAAACCCGCGCCTGACTCCGGTCGTAATCGCCGTGCGCGCGATGCAGGGTGGCGCGGTCGTCGATGACCAGCACGTCGCCTTTACGCCAGGCATGATGATAAACGATCTCCGGCCGGATCATCCGTTGCAGCAAATCCTCCAGATAGGCTTGGCTTTCTTCCGGGGTCCAGCGGTCGATCCGTTCGGTCTTGCCGATATGGAAATAAACCGCTTTCGATCCGTGCAGCGCGTGCGTCCGCACCATCGGGTGCAAGATCGGCTTGTCGTAGGCCTCGACATCCTCGGGGCGCGCGCCTTCGCGGCCTTTATCCAGCCGGTTGACGGTCTTCAAACCCGACAGCCGAACCCGTTCCGCTTCCGTCAACGCCGCGTACGCCGCCCGCATCGAGGCTACGCTGGTGCCACCGCCTTCCGAGGGAATTTCCACCCCGTACAGCACCGTCGCGGCCGGCGGGCGTTCGCGGTTGGTATGATCGGTATGCCAGCTTTCCGCCGGTTTCTGCCCGTTGCGGTGCCACACCAGCCCGATATCGGGATAATCCGGCATATTGTGCTGGGAGTAATGCTGCCGCATCGGCGGTCCGAAAATGCTGGCGGCGCGCAGATATTCCTCGGGCGTGAACGACTGGTCGTGAAACACCAGCGCGAGATGCTCGCCCAAAGCCCGCGCGATGGCATCCCGCGTGTCCGCGTCCAAATCCTTACTCAAATCGACGCCCGAAATCTCGGCGCCGAGCGACGGCCCCAGAGGGGTAATCGTCAAACCCGCCATGGGGTGACCTCCTGCTTTCCGAATGGCGCAGCGATCGTCAGCGGATGAACCCGCCGATTTCGTCCTTCGCCCAGGCGATAACCTGTGGGATCGTCTGACCGGCCACCATGCGCCCGACCATGCCGGGGACGACGCTGCGGTTCCACATCTGTACGGCGATCTCCGGCGGACCGGAGGAGCCGGTGATGAAGTACTCCGCGTCGTGCCAGGGGCGGACAGGATAGTTGTAGATCGTGCCTTTGGGGGGGCCGACCTCGCTCCAGATTTTGAAGTCGGTCATCGATTGGAAGGCGGGGATGTCGTAGCCCTGCACGGCGACGCCCATCGGCTCCACCTGTTCGCGCTGCGCCAAATGCAACAGCAGATCCTTGGCCGCCGACTGGTTCTGCGCGAACTGCCAGATGCCCCAAAAATACGGGCGCATGGGCACCATCCGGCCTTTCGGGCCGCGCGGGTTGGGAAAGGTCCAGCAGTCTTCCGCGACCTGAGGCGCATCGCGCGCCGCCACCGCCCATGCCGACGGCGGGTTCCAGATCAGCGCCGACTTGCCGGAAATCAGTGCTCGGTTGTTCGATGCGTCGTCGTAGCTGACGGTGTCCTTGGGCAGGAACGGGATGATACGCTGGGCGTATTCCAGCACGTTGTGCACGGCCTCGGTATCGACCGTGACATTGCCTTTGGCATCGATCAGGTCTGCCCCGAAGGCCCCGAACGTCGCACCCCAGGTCTGGCGGGAGTCGGTGGTGGCGCCGCAGCCCAGGCCGAACGTGAAACCCGCCTTATGACAGGCTTCCGCGGCCCGCAGCATTGTGTCGTACGTCCAGTCCTTCGCCGCGTCGGGTGTCGATTCGTGCGCGGGATACCAGGCCTGCACGTCGATCCCGGCGTATTGCTTCAACATGCTGATCCGAGCACAGGTGGTCAGCGGCGCGGAGCCCCAGCCGACCGGCATGGCGCGCCAATGGCCCTCGGCGATGCCCAGATACTCGTAGGCCTTGCCGATTTTGCCGTATTTGTCGATCAGCGTCTTCATGATGTCGTCGACGGGCGTGAGCTTGTCTGCGAATTCGTGCACCGTCCACATGTCGAAGGCATAGATGTCGTGGCCCGTGCGCGCCTGCGCCTCGGCGGCCATGGTGATGTTGATCTTCTCCCCGATGGCGGTGAGGAAATCGAGTTGCACCTCGACCTTGTTCTTCTCCGCCCAGGCATCGACCAGCTTTTGGAGCGCGGCGTTGCCGGTCGGCACCCAATGGTCCCACAGGGCGAGTTTCAGCTTGCCGGCGGCCCCGGCGGTGCGGATGTGCACCAGGGGTAAAGCGGTGGCGGCGGCACCGAGCTTCAAGGCTTGGCGGCGTGCGAGGCGTCCTGACATGTCCGTGCGCTCCCTGTTTGTTTTTCGCTGGGGCGACTATCGGACACAGGGCGCCCCGGTGGCAAGGACGGGCTGTATCTTTCCTTTCCCCCCGCTATGCGCCAGCTTGCGCCGCCATGACCGATCCATCCTCCCCGCCCAAACCCGGCCCGTCCAGCAACGCTCGGCCGCGCATGCTGCTGTTGCTGGTGGCGCTGATCGCGGTCGGCAGCGCTTTCGGTTACTGGTTTTTGACCAAGGACCATGCCTCCACCGACGATGCCTATACGGATGGGAGGGCGGTGATGATCGCGCCGCGAGTGGCCGGGATGGTCGTGACCTTGGCGGTCGGCGACAATCAGCCGGTGCATGCGGGCGATCTGCTGGTGCGGATCGATCCTCGCCCGTTCCAGGCCGCCAAGGATCAGGCCGCCGCCAGTCTGGCGGTCGCGCGCGCCCAGTTGGCGAATGCGCAGGCGACGCTGGAAACCGTCCGCGTTACCGTCCCCGCGCGCCTGGACATGGCTCGCGCTCGGCTGGCCGCGGCGGCGGCCGAACAGACGAAGGCCAAAGCCGACGCCGGGCGGCAGCGGTCCTTGCCGAAGGAGGCCACGACCAAACAGGAAATCGACAACGCCGACGCCGCCTTGCGCACCGCCAGCGCCAACGTCGCCCAGGCCGACGCCGCCGTCCGCGAAGCCGACATCCTGCATGACTCCATCGCCCAGGCCGAGGCGCGGGTGCACGAGTTGGACGCTCAGGTCGCGCTGGCGCAGGCGCAGCTCGATGTCGCGTCGCTGAACCTGGAATGGACCGATGTGACCGCGCCGCACGACGGATGGGTGACCAAGCGCGGGGTCGAGGCCGGCAACTACGTCGTCCCAGGGCAGGCGCTGATGTCGCTGGTCACGCCCGAGGTCTGGGTGACGGCGAATTTCAAGGAAGACCAACTCGACCGGCTACGCCCTGGGCAAAAGGTGGACATGAAGGTGGACGCCTACCCCAGCCTGAAGCTGCGCGGCCACGTGGACAGCGTGCAGTTCGGGTCGGGGCAGCGGTTCAGCGTGTTTCCGGCGGAGAACGCGACCGGGAATTTCGTGAAGATCGTGCAGCGGGTGCCGGTGAAGATCGTCATCGATGAGGGGCTGGACCCCAAGCGGCCGCTGCCGCTGGGCATGTCGGTGGTGCCGACGGTGTATTTGGGGGATGGGCGGTGAATCGGCACACCGTCATGCCGACGCAGGTCGGCACCCACGACTTAGCCGTGGCACAAAGGGAAATCGTGGATGCCGACCTGCGTCTGCATGACGGTAAAGCGGCGTCCACCACGTGAGCGAAGCCCCACAAGCCGCTTTCCACCCACGAGGCCCCGCGTGGCTGATTACCGTCGTCGTCACCATGGCGCCGTTCATGGAGATCCTCGACAGCACCATCGTCAATGTCTGCCTGCCGCACATCGCGGGCAGCCTGTCGGTCAGCTACGATGATGCGACCTGGACCCTCACATCCTATCTGGTGGCGAACGGCATCATCGTGCCGGTGTCCGGCTGGCTGAGCCGGTTGTTCGGGCGGAAGCGGTATTTCCTATTCTGCATCTTTTCGTTCACCGTGATGTCGTTCCTGTGCGGCATCGCCACCAGTCTGGATCAGTTGGTGCTGTTCCGCTTGCTGCAAGGCCTGTTCGGCGGCGGGCTGCAACCTAGCCAGCAGTCGATCATTCTGGACACCTACGAACCGAGGCATCGGGGACGCGGGTTTTCGTTTGTCGCGGCGGCGGTGATTTTCGCGCCGATCGTCGGCCCGACCTTGGGCGGCTGGATCACCGATGCGCATTCCTGGCGCTGGGTGTTTCTGATCAACATCCCCGTTGGCATTTTCGCCTTTTTCGCCGTGCTGCAATTGCTGGAGGACCCGCCCTGGGTCATCGGCGACCGCGTCAAAGCGCGCGACATCGATTATATCGGTTTGGCGCTGATCGGCGTCGGGCTGGGCTGCCTTCAATTCATGCTCGACCGGGGTCAGGATCTGGATTGGTTCGGGTCGGCGCAGATCCGGGTTCTGGCGTTGGTGGCGGCAGCGACGATCGTGGGTGCGTCAGTCTGGTTGGCGATGTCTTATCGGCCCATCGTCAGTCTGAAGCCATTGGGGGATCGCAATTTCGCGGTGGGATCGGTCTGCACCTTCGCGATCGGGGCGCTGCTGTATTCGTCGAACGCGTTGATCCCACTTCTGGCGCAGGGATGGTTCGGCTACACGGCTTTGACCTCCGGCCTGTTGATGTCGCCGGGCGCGGCGTTGATGCTGGTGCTGATCCCGTTCTCCGCCAAATACGTGCTGCCGAATTTGCCGACGCGCTGGGTCCTGGGGTTCGGGTTTTTCTCGATGGGCACCGCCGCCGCCTTTGCCGCGCATCTGACGCCGGACATCGATTTCTGGACCTTGGCGACCTTCCGAGCGCTGCAGACGGTGGGATTCGCGTTTTTGTTCGTGCCGAATAGCACGTTGTCTTATGCGACGTTGCCGCGGCATTTGAACCGCGACGCGACGGCGCTGTATTCCATGTTCCGCAACATCGGCGGTGCCGTCGGCATTTCGCTCGGCACCGCTTTAGTCGCGACGCAGGAACAGGCGCATCGCGCGCATCTGGTCAGCCATTTAACGCCGTTGGAGGGGCCGTATCCCGCCGCCGTCGCGCGCTATGAATCCACCTTGCGCGGCCTGGGCTACGCGGGCGAGCAGGTGCATGGCATGACGATGGGAATGCTGAACCGCACGCTGGATTTGCAGGCGGCGGTGCTGGCGTACTCGGATATTTTCACATTATCGGCGATACTGGCTTTCGCCGTGGTGCCGATGACATTGCTGTTCCGGCCGGGCGTGGCGGGACGGCGCGGTTAAGGGGGAAACGATGGTCACGAACATCAAACGTCTGGTCTACTTCGAGGAATTCATGGCGGACGCCGCCGTGCATATCCTCAGCCAACGGCCGGAGATCGAGCTGGTGCGGCTGGAATATGCCTCCCCGGTCGAGGACAATTGGGCGGAGATGAGCCGAGCACTCGGCTACCAAACGCAGTCGCGGGTGGAATTGCGGGAGCCATGGTTCGCCGCCGCGCCGATGTTCGAACGTTGCCCAATATTTTGGCGTGCAGTTCCACCGGCGCCGGCTACGATATGATCGACGTGGACGACTGCACCAAGGCGGGCATCATCGTCGTCAATCAATCCGGCACGAACAAGGAAGGCGTCGCCGAACACGCGCTCGGCCTGATCCTGTCTCTGTCGAAGAAAATCGCGACGTCGGATCGCGCGATGCGAACCGTAACCAATTTGGCGCGGCGGCAATTCCAGGGCAACGATATCCGCGGCAAAACGATCGGGATCGTCGGCATCGGCAATATCGGCACGCGGGTGTCGGAGCTGTGCCGCGGTTTGTTCGGCATGACGGTGCTGGTTTACGACCCGTATCTCACCGCCGAACAGGTGGCGGCGCGTGGCGGCACCCAGGTGGGGTTGGAAGAGCTAATGCGCCGCTCCGACTACATCACCGTCCATTGCCCTCGGACGAAAGACAGTTTCGGCATGTTCGGCGCCGAGCAGTTCGCGATGATGAAGCCGACGGCGTATTTCGTGAACACCGCGCGCGGCGGCATCCATGACGAAGCGGCTTTAGCCGAGGCTTTGCGGCGCGGGCAGCTGGCCGGTGCCGGGCTGGATGTGTTTTTGCAGGAGCCGCCGCCGCTGGACCATCCGTTGTTGCATCTGGATAATGTCATCGTGTCGCCGCACAACGCGGGCCTGACGGATGAGTCGATCCTTGAAATGGTGACCGCCACCGCGCATCAGTGGATCGGCATTTTCGAGGGCCGGGTGCCGCCGCGTTTGGTGAACCCGGAGGCTTGGCCGCTGTATTCCAAGCGCTTCGCCGAGATTATCGGCCATGCGCCGGATCCCCTGCCGTGAGCGGCCGGGGTCTGCTGCTGGCGACGATGGAGCCGCCGCCGGCGATCGAGGAGGAATTCCAGGACTGGTACGATACCGAACATTTTCCCGAGCGCCGGGATTGCGAGGGGTTTCTGACGGCCGGGCGGTATATTTGTCTGGAAGGTTGGCCTCGGTATTTGGCGTTGTACGATCTGGAGGATACGAAAGTGCTGCATGGGCCGGCGTACGGGGCCATCGCGGTGCATAAATACTCGGCCTGGACGCACCGCATCATGGCGAAGGTCTGGGGGCAATATCGCGCCGACGCGCACCAGGTTTATCCCGGTCAGGCATTGATGGGCGATAAGGGCCGAGCGGCGCGGGTGGTGCTGTGGCGATTCCGTGAGGCACCGTTATCGGCGCAGCACGATATCGTGACGGGGCTGGCGGAGTTGTACGAGGGTAAGGCGGAAACGGCTCAATTCCGGTTGTTTTTCGCGGAGCAGCCGGATGGGACCAGCGATTTCATCGCACTGGTGGAATTGCGTACGCCGCGGCTGGCGGAAACGAATGCGGTCGCCGCGTTCGGGTCGGCGGCGCGGTATGTCGATATGGTGAATGTCTACGTGCCGTACACGCGGCGGGCGGAGGGGGCGTTTCCGGCGAAGAAGTAGGATCTGTTCGATTCATCCCGACTTGGCCCGACCTGACATATTTTCTTGGACTTTAGCTTCATCCCGCGTCCTGCATGGCGGCGTTGGAGCAGATTTTCTCGGCCCCGCACCTCGAATTTGCGGAACAAGACTATCACTTTATTGTGAACGCGTCCTCGCGAATCATAAGTCGTGCATGGACATCTCCCCGCTTGGCCGAAAGACCATATAAACGACATGCCGCACCTTAAGTCGGCGATAAAACTGGCACAGACTATTGATAATTATAAATTTTCCTGAAAAGTACGATTACGTGCGGACGCATACAATCGTTGCCTTTACCATTGGTCGTTGTCCGCCGGACTGACGGCGGACGGTCGAAATTCTATCTTTCGAGAGGAATACGGTTTTCATTATGTTCCTGTACGATTCTGTTGACACTCGCTTTATTTACTCTATGGGGAGACCACCAAGGTCGGAATCGCCGATCCTTGGGAAAACTCCAGGAGATGGAAACGATCATGAAAGTGACTTCTAAAGCGGCGTTCGGTACCGCCAGCCTGATGGCTTGCGCATACGTTGTAATCGCGCTTTCCGGGGCCTCAGCAATGGCGCAGTCCGGTACAACTGGTCATTGCGTGGCTGTTGTCGTGAATACAACCATCCCTCCATCAACGGTTCATGGCGAAAATCCGTTGTTTGGTGGCACCTCAGCCGCCCTGGGCGAGAAAGTCATCACGGCTCCGAGTTTGACGGGCCCAACCGGTCTTGGTGCAGTATGCCACAAGGATGCCGTTGACGCCTTCAATGCCAATGCAGCATGGTCAAACCCGGCGCAATTCTGTACGCGTTACAACGATAAACTGACGCACAAGGTCGAGGTTCTGGAAATTTTGACTGAAGTCGGCGGCCCGTTCCATGGGCATACGGGTGGCTATAATCTCGTCGCTGGTTATACGGTCACATGCGCTGGCGGCCCGACCAATGTCACACATTTGACTGTACCGGTGGTGGTGCCCGGTCCCTTCTAGGGGGCGGTCCCGACACCCGCTTAGTCGAGCTTGTATGGGGCCGGGCGAAGGCTCGGCCTCATCACCCCCGACAGTCACCCGATTTTCATCATCCGCAACGCTGCCCGCCCCAGAATCCCGTACGGACTCGACAACGTCTCGGGCAGATCGAAATGGCCGTAATTATCGGCAACGATTAGCGCCACGTTCTTGCCCGCTGCCTTCACCGCCGCGGCGAAATCACGGGCCTGACGTTGGAATTCCGGCGTCTCATCGGTGCCGTGTGCCACGATCAGGGGCGCCCGAAGACGAGCGATGTGCCGGATCGGACTCAACGCCTCGACCATCGCATCGTCGAACTTCACGTAGCTGCTGCGCTGCGATAGGCGCACGGGCGCGAGTTCGTACATCCCGCTGATGCACAGCCCGCCTTTGATAACATCCGCCGGCAGCCCGAAATCCTTTTGCCAGTCGGTGGTGAGAGCCACCGCCGCCAGATGCCCGCCGGACGATTGGCCGGACAGGTAAATCCGCGACCGATCTCCCCCGAAACGTCCCGCATTCGCGTAAACCCAGGCGATGGCGCGCCGCACCTGATCGGCCATGGGCAGCAGGCTGCCGCCAACGTCCTGCACCGGGCTGAAATCGGGCACCACGTAATGGGCACCCGCACGCACGAACGTCTCCGCCGGGAAGGCCATGTCGTCCGCCGTCACCGCGCGCCAGGCGCCACCGTGGATCATGATGAAGATCGGGGCGTTGGGGCGTTGCGCGGGAAACACATCCAGGCCCTCGACCGCGCCCGGCCCATAAGCGAAGCGCCGCGGCGCCCCGAGCCGACCGCGCACCGCCGCGCTGTTGCTCGCCCAGCGCTTGAGCAACTGCCGCATGGTTGGGGCGTACGCCGCTTGATCGTATGCCGCGTCGAGTTCCGCCTGATCGTAATCCAGGAACACCGGCGGCCCTTTGGCCCGCGCCGGCACGGATGCCGCCGCCATCGCCGCCCCGCTGGCGCACAGAAACTCGCGCCGCGGTAAGCGCTTGGATGCTCCGAAAACAGGTGCGCGCATGGAGCCTCCCCAGGCGGTAAAGCCGAGACAAATCTTTAACATTCCGGCGGCGGGCGATCCAGGTGCGGCGGCGTTTCCGTCCCGGCGGCAAACGTGGCAAACTGTCCCCGACGGCGCCACCCGCGCGCCACGGCCAGACAAACGGGGAACGAGCACCATGACAACAGTCCAAACCAAATCCGTCCGCCGCCGAGAAGACGTGCGGCTGCTGACGGGCGGTGGCAACTACGCCGCCGATGGCAAGAACCCCGATATGCTGGTCTCTTTCCTCCTCCGCTCCCCGCACGCGCATGCCCGCGTGACCAAGCTGGACACGACGGCCGCCAAGGCCATGCCGGGTGTGGTGGCGGTGTTTACCGAGGCCGATCTGACCGACGTCGCGCCGATCCCCGGCGGTTTGGGGTTCACGCGCCCCGATGGCAGCCCGTCCGCGAAGACGCACCGCTCGCTGCTGGCCAGCAGCCGGGTGCGGTTCGTGGGCGAAGCGGTGGCGATGGTCGTCGCCCATAATCTCGCCGCCGCGAAGGAAGCGGCCGAGGCGATCGAGGTCGAATACGACGAACTTCCCATTGTCACCGACCCTCTGGTCGCGATGGCGGACGGCGCCCCGCCGGTGTGGGACGAATTCCCCGACAATATCGGCTTCCTGTGGAAGCGCGGCGACGTGGACGCGACCGAGGCCGGGCTGAAAGCCGCCGCGCATGTGGCGAAGTTGAATTTCACTGTCTCCCGCGTCACCGCCAACACGATGGAGCCGCGCGGCGTGTGGTCGGAAATCGGGCCGGATGGGCGCATGGTGGTGCACGCCGCGCATCAGTCTCCGTTCAACCTGCGCAACGGCATGGCGAAGGATAATTTCGCCATCAAGCCGACCGATATCCGCGTGATCCCCGGCGATGTCGGCGGCTCCTTCGGCATGAAGTCCGGCGTGCATGTCGAGGAAGTGCTGGTGTCCTGGGCCGCGCGCCGCCTGAACAAGCCGGTGCGCTGGGTGTCGGAACGGACCGAGGGTTTCCTGACGGACGAGCAAGCCCGCGAAATGCACATCACGGCCGAGCTGGGGTTGGATGCCGATGGAAAATTCACGGCATTGAAACTTCGCTGGGACTGTAACCTGGGCGCCTATACCTCCGGCCGCTCGGGTTGGGGCGTGGGGAACATCGGCGGCATCGCCGGCGTCTACCACATCCCCGCCATCGCGGCGCAGGTCTGGGGCATCATGACCCACACCGTGCCCACCGCCGCTTATCGCGGCGCCGGCCGACCGGAAGCGACCTACGCGATCGAGCGCCTGATCGATGTCGCGGCGCGGGAGACCGGCATTTCGCCGTACGAGCTGCGCCGCCGCAACCTGATCCCGCCGACCGCGATGCCCTACAAGACCGCTCTGACCTTCACGTACGATTGCGGGG
>Ga0214180_1000219_pt1 | contig 21594 bp, 19 predicted proteins | sample TroBogEpilimnion_22_FD_153018 | JGI IMG/M metagenome (GOLD analysis project Ga0214180, IMG submission 153018) | Freshwater microbial communities from Trout Bog Lake, WI - 16OCT2007 epilimnion | ecosystem: Environmental > Aquatic > Freshwater > Lake > Epilimnion/Euphotic zone | place: Trout Bog... | reverse complement strand
CGCAAGCGGACCCGGGCAACGCCGGCTGGCAGCGCGATCTCTCGGTCTCGCACAACAAGCTCGGCGACGTTCTGGTGGCGCAGGGCAACCTGCCGGAGGCGCTGACCGCATACCGTGCCAGCCTCGCAATCCGCGAGCGTCTGGCGCAGGCGGACCCGGGCAACGCCGGCTGGCAGCGGGATTTGGCTGTTTCACATGGCAAACTCGGCATTGCATATCTCCAGGCTGGAGACCGAGATCAGGCTCGCCAGCAGTTCATGCAAGGGCGGGCCATCAGTGCCACGCTGGTCGCGAAATACCCGGATTGGGTCCAGTGGAAGCAGGACTTGGCGAATTTCGACCGATTCCTTGGCATGCTGAAATAGGGCACGCGGCCCAAAAGCGAAGAAGTTCCGTGGGTCCGTGGTTCAGTGGTGAATCTTCCCCTTAATGGCCGCGCCAAAAATTCCGTCCCAACCGACAGCATCCCCCGCTCTGTTCACGGTTTCCGAACCGTCGACTGCGAAAGATCCACCACGGAACCACGGAACCACCGAACGAAAAATGGGTCCGAGGCCGACCTAACCAGTGACGCCCCGGCACCGGAAAAAAGTGCCCGTCCAGAAAGAAATAACGCGATTGCAACGCTGAGCGCGCCGCGTTCCCTGAGGCCGCTGAGAATCCCATGCCCTCGGCGATCTCATTGCCTCAGCGGCCTCAGCGTTGAAAAAATCGGCATCGACCCAAACCCGACGGACCAAGCGCACCACGAAAGAACTATCCGCGGCCTGGCCCGATTTTGGGGAGTGGGCCGCAAAGGGCTGTTATCGCACAGCCCCATTGTGCCCATGGATAACCTGTCAAAGGATCGTTCGCCTGATATAAACGCCCCCAACCCCTTCGGCGGACAAAAGGCACTCCATGCGCGGACTCACCCTGGCCCTGATCGTCGCCTCGATCCTCCCCCTCGCCGCCCAAGCCGGTGAGGCGGACGTCATCGCCGCCACCGTCGACCACCGCTCCGGCCGCATCTACGATTTCGACGTCACCATCCGCAGCCGGGAAACCGGCTGGGAACGCTACGCCAACCGGATCGAAGTGCTCGGCCCCGACGGCAAAATCCTGAGCACCCGCGTGCTGGAACACCCGCACGAGCAGGAACAGCCCTTCACCCGCGACGTCACCGGGGTGGAGGTGCCACGCGGTGTGACCGAGGTGACCATTCGCGCCCACCACAAGCCGGCGGGCTACGACGGCGCCACGCTGCGGGTAACGCTGCCGCGTTAACCCCGCTTCGGCAAAATCCGCATCACGTTGCCGCTGTCGATCTTCGCCAGTTCCACCGCCGAGAACCGCTGCCTCAAGCCGGCCGTATGTTCCGCCCCGGTGCGGTACGGAAAATCCGACCCGAACACGATCTGCGACACACCAACCAGCTTCGCCATCGCCTGGATCGTGACCTCATTGGCCACCTGCGCGGTGTCGTAGAAAAAGCGCTTCAACTCGTGGTCCACCATCTCCCGCGTGAATTTCCCCTTGTACGGCGGCGTGGTGACCATCTGAATCCGCAGCCGCTCCGCCACCGCCGCGAGCACGCCGCCGCCGTGGGAGAAGATGAACGACGTGTCGGCGTATTTCATCGACGCGCCGCTGAAGATCAGGTTGGTAATGGTGCGGGTGGTGTCCGCGCCCCAATCGACCGCGAGATCGGGTACGCCGCGCACGACGTTGACGCAGCAATTGGCGTTGGTGGGGTGGGTATAGACCACGGCCTTCCGGCGGTTCAGTTCCTGAAAGACTGGCGCGAATTCGTCGTAGCCGAGCCACTTGTCGCCGTAGCTGGTCATCAGGCCGACGCCGTCGACCTTCAATGTGTCGAACGCGTAGGCGATTTCCTTCAGGCTTTCGTCCACGTACGGCAGCGGCAGCATCGCGAAGACGCCGAATTTACCCGGGTGCGCGTCGGCGAGCTTACGGGTCCATTCGTTGGACGCGCGCGCGACGCTGGCCGCTTCGGCGGCGGGCAGAAACCCAACCTGCGGCGGCATCGGCGACAGCATCGCGGTCGTGACGCCGGCCTTGTCCATGTCCGCCAGCGACTTCTCCGGCGTCCAGTTGGTCATCGGCGGATTATCGAGTTTCGCCTTCTTGACCGCGTCCACCCAGACCGGCGGCACGACGTGGTGATGCACATCGATCCGAGGCGGCTTGCCGGCGGCGGACGCGGCGGCGGGCAGCAGGCCGGCGGCGAGGCCGCCCAGAAGAAAGTGGCGGCGTCCGCAGGAACAGTTCATCGTTTTGCCTCCCGTTTGGCGTTTCTTTTGGCGACGAAAGCACCCATCAGGCGCTTGGTTTCCTCGGTGCCGTGCGCGGCGGCGACGGCGCGAATGCCCTGCTGCACGGCATCGGCGATCGACATGCGTTCCCAGTCGCGGATCAGTTCCTTCTGCGACCGGATCGCGATGGGGCCGGCGGCGACGATGGCCGCGACCCAATCCTCCACCGCCGCGTCCAGCGCATCCGGGGCGACGACCCGTTCGACCAGATGGCATTCGGCGGCTTCGCGCGCGTCGATATGGCGGCCGGTGAACACCAGTTCGCGGGTTTTACCCCAGCCGATCAACTGCGGCAGCAAACACGCTTCCATCCCGGACGGCAGGCCGAACAGCACCTCCGGCATGCCAAACCGAGCGGTATCGGCGGCGGCGCGCATGTCGCAGGAGGCGGCGATTTCCAGTCCGGCGCCGAAGCAATAGCCGTTAACGCGCGCGATCACCGGGACGGGCGCGCGACGGATCGCCTCGCAGACGCGATGCGTCAGGCTGGGGCCTTCGCTGGCGTGGCCATGGGTAAAGGTCGCCATTTCGGTGACGTTGGCGCCGCCGATGAACGACCGGTCCCCTGCCCCGGTCAGCACGATCGCGCGCAAACGCGGATCGGCGGAGACGTGTTCGATCGCCTCCGCCAGTTCCCGCTTGCCGGCGTTGCCCAGCGCGTTGCGTTCGGCGGCGTTGTTCACCGTGACGCGCGCGACGGTGCCGGCCTCCCCACGGTCTTCGACCGCGACGAGGATCAGGCTCATTTCGTTCGGCGGCGCAGCACCGCGTCCCGGATCAGCGGCACGCGGTCGTTGCCGAAATACATGTCGTCGCCGCCGACGAACATGGTGGGGGAGCCGTAGCCGCCGCGGTCGATCAGTTCCTGCGTGGTGTTGCGCAGCTTGTCCTTGACCGGCTGCTGGTCGATCCCGGCGAAGAACGCCGCCGGATCGACGCCGACCTGCTGGCAGATTTCGGTCAGCACCGGCACCTGGGAGATGTCCTTGTTGTCGCACCAATAGGCGGCGAAGGTCGCGGCCATGTAGGGCACGAGCTTGCCCATTTCCTCCACCACGAAGCAGCCGCGCATGGCTTTGACGGAATTCACCGGAAACACGTCCGGGCGGTAGTGCATGTTCAGGCCGAGGAAGCGGGCCCAGTCCTGCTGGTCCTTCTTGCTGTAGGCCGATTTCGCCGGCACGGGCTTGACGGCGGCGTTATGGACGGACGGATTCACCGCGTTGAACACGCCGCCGACCAGGATCGGGCGCCATTGCACGTTGGTGTTGATTTCGGTCTCCAGCTTCTGGAGGCTGACGAAAGCGAAGTATGTCCAGGGGCTGGACAGGTCGAAGAAGCACTCGATTTCGGCCATGGGGGGGGTCTTTCTGAACGTGCCGTCATGGCCGGGCTTGACCCGGCCAACTCAGGCCAATGGGATAAAGGTGGTCGGGTCAAGCCCGACCATGACGATATTAAGCGTCCAACACCACCGGACGCGCCCGCTGATTGTACAGCATCTTCGCCCGCCGCTCCTGCTCCTCCGGCGTCAGCTTGGACGGGTCGTTGGAGAAATCCGCCCCCACCGCCATCCCGCGCTGCACGCCCGGACGGGCCGCGAGTTCCTCGTGCCAGCGCTTGAAATACGGGAATTCCTCGATGTCCTGGCCTTGCGCCTTCCAGTTCACCGTCCACGGATAGCAGATCATGTCGGCGATCGTGTACTGATCCCCGGCCAGATACCGGTTCTTGTACAGACGGTTGTTCAGCACGCCGTAAATGCGATTCACCTCATCGGTGAAGCGGCGAATGGCATAGGACTGATCGCCCGCGTTCGGACCGAGGCGGCGGAAATGCCCGCACTCCCCGCTTTTCGGGCCTTGGTTGGCCATCTGCCAGATCAGCCATTCCTGCACGGTGTGCTTGCCGCGAAGGTCCTGCGGGTAAAACTTCCCGACCTTCTCCGCGAGGTACATCATGATCGCCCCGGATTCGAAAATCGCCAGCGGCGCGCCGCCATCGGCCGGCGCATGGTCGACCATCGTCGGCATGCGGTGGTTCGGGTTCATGGCCAGAAATTCCGGCGTGAACTGGTCGCCGCGGCCGATATTGCACTCCACCACATTGTAGGGGATGCCCGCTTCCTCCAGCAGGATGGTGACCTTCTTGCCGTTGGGCGTGGGCCAGTAATGCAGGTCGATCATGGTTGGACGCTCCTGGGTTGGTTTCCTGGCCGGAGCCTAGCGGAACTCCGGACCGCCCGCCACGGGGGCCAAAGGTTGACGAACGCGCCGTCCCGGGGTTTCTGTCTCAACCCCATTTTCCGGACCCCGCCCGTGACCGATCACTCCGACATCGTGCTTGTGCATAGCTCCGACCTGCACGTCGACAGCGACCCCGCCGAACCCACCTACGGCGACGACGGCACCACCGGCCTGCGCATCGTGCTGGAGGCCGGCAAGGCCCACAACGCCACCTACGTGCTGCTGGTCGGCGACATTTTCGACAACAATCGGCAACCGCCGTCGATTATCGCACAGTCGGTGGATATGCTGGCAAACGCCGGACGCCCGGTGATCATCCTGCCCGGCAACCACGACCCGATCACCAAGGACTCGGTGTATCTGCGCGGCGGCATGAACGAGCTGCCGAATGTCCACATCATCGGCGTGACGCACGAACAGGCGGTGCATTTCCCGCATCACGACCTGGAAATCTGGGGCCACGCGCATGTGGATTATTCCAACATGGTGCCGCTGCGCACGCCCCGCCCGCGCAGCACCCGTTGGCAGGTCGCACTGGCGCACGGCCATTACGAGGAAGACGGCGCCATCCCGCTGCGCCCGTCCTGGCTGATCTCCGACGCCGAGATCGACGCAACCGGCGCCGACTACCTTGCGCTCGGGCATTGGAACCGCCCGGCGCAGGTGGGGACCGGGGCGGTGCCGGCGTATTATTCCGGCTCGCCCGATCTGGCGAAGACGGTGAACGTCATCCGCCTGACCGGGAACGGCACGGTAAAGGTCACGCGCGAACCGGTGAGCTGGTAAACAAACCGGCTCAGGCGAACACGATCTCCGGCGGCCGGGTCCGGTCGCGCTGGGCGTCGAAGAACAGCCAGCAGTGATGGTGCTGGCCGTGCTTGGTCGCCGGCCCCATGTCGAACCACAGAATACGGTGCGTCAGCACGATCACCTTGTCCAAAGGACCGCCGGACATGACCGCCGCCGCTCGTTGCCCGGCGATCCACTGGAACCGCACCAGCAGCGCCAACTGACCGTTCGCGGCCTCCGTTAACGCGATGGCGTGTTTCACGAACGCCAGCAACTGAGACGACGCCTTCCGCGATTTCCGCTCCGTCCCGCCATCGCCGTAGGGCGGGTTGGTGACGATGGCCTGACAGCCCGCAGGTACCGCGTCGCACTGGAAGAAGTCCACACCGCTGCGGCCGTGCCCGTGATCGGTCAGGTCGGTGGCCTCCACGCGATGGCCGTGCGCCTCGATCACGCGGGCGATGGCGCCGTCGCCGCAACAGGGTTCCCACACCGATCCGCGCAGAGGCGCGTGCTTCAGCAGCGCCTCGGTCACCCAGGACGGCGTCGGGTAGAAATCGTTCATCTCCCGGTCGAAGCCGGAGATATGGATCGGCCGGAACTCGCGCGGGGCGATGGTAGGCCGAGCGGAGAGGGCGTCGAAGAGGGTCTGGCTCAATTTGCGGTTCCTCCGGCGGAGCCGGTAACGTGTTGCCCAACCAGGAGGGAACACCATGCCGAATGCGCCATCGTATGTTTATGCCGGGGTCGCCTGGATTCGCGAAAGCACCGAAGGCGGCGTTTTCCGCCGTTCGTGCGACGGCGGAGATTGGGTGAAGCTGGCCGCCGGGCTGCCGGAGAATACCGACGTGCACGCGATTACGGTGCATCCGTCGGTCCCGGGGACGGTTTATCTGGGCACCAAGACGGGGCCGTATGTGAGCACGGACTACGGAGATCGTTGGACGCGGATGGATTTCCCGTTTCCCGGCGTGCAGGCGTGGTCGATCCTGGTGCATCCGGCGGATCACCGTCGCATGTATATCGGCGGCGCGCCGGTCGGGATCTATCGCAGCGACGATGCCGGGGCGTCCTGGCGCGCGATGCCAACACCGAAAATGCCGGGCCGGATCACGATGCCCTTTCCCTGCCGCGTCATGCGGCTGGCGGCGCACCCCACCGACGAAAACGTGCTGTACGCGACGCTGGAGGTGGACGGCACCATGCGGTCCCTGGACGGCGGGGAAACGTGGGAGGACACGAGCGCCGACCTGCTGTCCATGGCAGAACGCCCGCATCTGACCAACCATTTGCGCACCACGGTCAAAGCCGAGGGCATGTTGGACGGCCACGCCATCGAGGTCAGTCCGGCCGCGCCCGACAGCGTCTTCATGGCCTGCCGCATGGGCCTGTTCCGCAGCGACGACCGCGGCGCGCATTGGGAGGATATGGAGATCGGCCGCTTCTCCCCGCTGCGTTATGGGCGCGACGTGCGGACGTCGCCGCTCGACCCGAACGTCATGTACGCCGCGCTCAGCCCGGCGTCGCGCAGCCGGGATGGATCGCTGTATCGCAGCGACGACGGCGGCCGGAACTGGACGCGGTTCGACCACACGATCCAGGCCAAAGCCACGATGATGGCCGTGGCGCTGCACCCGAGGGACGCCGACAGGGTGTATTGCGTATCCCGTGTCGGGCAGGTGTTTGGCACCGCCGACGGCGGCAAGACCTGGCAGGAATTTCTGTTACCGGACGCCTGCCAGGACGTGTTCTGCCTCGCCGCCGGTTAGTCTCACCCGCACCAGTTCTTCTGCTCCTGCGCCAGCAGCGCCGGATTGTCCTGATTGAACTGGAAATTCCCCGCCGACAGATGCGACGCGGCGATCCCGTTCAACATGACGGTATTGCCGCCCGCCTGCACCAGCGTGCCGCCCGCGACCGTGGTCAGGACCACGTCGTGGAACGTCAGCGCCTGAGACAGACCCTCGAAATCCAGCTTGTCGGCGCCGGTCTGGAAGTTCGACACGGTGTCGTTATGGCCGGTACTCAGGAATACGAACGTATCGTGGGTGCCGCCGCCGGTCAGAATTTGGTGCAGACCGGCGCCCGCGACGATCGTGTTGTCCACGCCCGAGGTCCCCGCGATCGTCGCACCGGCGTCGTCGATTCCGATCACCAGTTGCGGGGCGGAGGGATCGGGGCTGGCCACGTTGCTCAGATGGCGTTCCGTGGCGACAAAGGCGTTCTGCTGGATAATTGTCGTGTCGGTATCGCGCAGGATCAGGTCGGACAGCGTGGTGTTCTGGATCTGCTGCATCATCGCCGGGGTGAACCCCTGGTTCAGATAGAACAGCGGATCGCCGTCGCGCAGCACCTCGAACTGTTTGGCGATGATGGCCTGGAAGGTCGGCCCGACCATCGAATTGCCGACGGCCGTTTCCGCCAGACCGCCGACGAACAGATCGAGCTGATCGACCGTCCCGTAGACCGACTGCAACTTCGCCGCCAAGGTCGGGTCGTTGGTGATCTGGTCGAACGACGTATACGGCGTCATCCCCAAAGCTGTGCGGGTCTGGTTGAGCGTGGCAATGCCGAGGTCCCGCTCCCGCTCGATATCGATTGCCCCAAGATCGACGCTATCGGCCCCCGCGTTCAGCAGGTTCAGCAGGTCCGAATTGATGTGCACGCCTTCCTGTTGGGAAAAATCCTGCGCGAGATTGCGCAGCAGCGCGTCGGCGCCGCCGTTCGTGCCGAACGCGCTGGTCGGCTCCATGGCAGCGGCGATCAGGTCCTGCGCCTGCAACACCGTGCCGTCGTTGGCGATTTTGCTTTCGGTCGGGGAGATGATGGTGTGGCCGAAACGATAGGCCGCTGTGGAAAATTCCGCGAATATCGTGGGATCGACGCTGGGGTTGTAGCCCTGATAGGCGCCCGGCGCGCCGCTGCCGAGGATCGACGGCAGGAATTCCTTGTAGACGATGTTCTGGTATTCCGCCGTCGTGATGGCACGCGCCATGGTATAGAGTTGATCGCCCGTCAGCGCCGGGTTTTCGGCCTTCAACTGGCCGACCCAGTAATTATGCTCCCGCACGAACAGCACATCGAGGGAGGTCAGGTCCGGGTTTTCCGCCACCCTTATATCGCCGCCGGCGAAGGACCCGTTCACGATCGGCAGGTTGTTGCCGGCGCTGGTGATCATTGTCCCGTCGGCGTTGCGCAGGCTGGCCGCCGTCGTCGCGTCCGATCCGTAGACCTGCGACAGATCGAGGGTGGAGGTCACCGCGTTGACCGGATTGCCGGTCGCCGGGTCGGTCACGCCGCGCTGGATGTTGATCGTCGCGCCCGGGGACAGGAACGGATCGTTGGCCGGCGCTGTAATCGTCAGGGTATTCGATCCGTTCGGCGTCTGCGTGTTGTTCAGGTCGAGGTCGTGATCGACGAACTGGCCGAACGCGTAGTCGTACGCGGATCGCCCGCCGGGATCGGTGTTGTTGGGGTCGTTGGCGAGAATGACATTGCTGATTACCCGCGGATTCGGGCCGCTGACCGGCGTGTCGGTCGTACCCGGCGCGTAATTGGCCGGCGCCAGCCGCACCTCATCGCTGCCGGCCGATCCCCAACTGGGGTGCGCCTTGTTGTTGCCGCTGCCATCGGCCGAATAGCTGACAACATGGGCGAAACCCAGCGCCGGATCGGTGATGACCGCACCGTTCACCGGGTTGGCGGGCGCCGGGGGTGGGGGTGGAGGCACCGGCGCAGGCCCATGATTCGGCGCGGGCGGTCCGGCGACAGGACCATGCACCGGCGGTGACGGCGGCAGTTGGAGCGGTGCCGGTGGCGTCGGCGGCGCAGGAGGCGCGTGCTGCCCTGTCGGCGCCGGCGGTGGTGCCGGCGGTGGGAGCACGTTGGCAGCCGGATGCGCGGACGCCGGAACCAGTACCTGCACTTGCGGCGGCGCTGGCGGCACCGGGTGCGGCGCCGAAGCCGGCGATGGCAAGACCGCTTGCACCGCCGGAGGGGCGGCAGAGGCGAAACTCACGGGAACCAGCAGCGGTATCGGGCTGCCGGAGGATCTGTTCTGCGCGGGCAAGGCCATAATGGGCGCTCCTCAGGTATGTGGGATTATTTCCCACAATCCGATTTGTAACAGCGGCCCTTGGGCCTGTCCACCCCAAATCGACGGTCGCGGGTATTTTTCCCACGCGCCTGCGGCGGAGAGAGGAACCGAACGATCGCGCGAACAAAAAATATGCTGCAATCGTATGCGGCGTTAACTTTCTGTTAACCACCGCCCGATAGAGTCATTCGGCCGGCGGTATTTCGCCGCCGGCCGTTGACCAGGAGGTGAAAGATGAACACACATCTCATCCTCCTGCTGATTCTTGTAGCGGCACTTGGCCTCGAAATCAAGATGTCCATCGGGAAGAAGTAGGGGATGGGCCGGTCTGCTTGTCAGGCCGGCCTACCCCTGGTCGGACGCCCCGTTGCCAGCGGCCCCGCACCGCCCTACCGTGCCAGCGAACACCTCGTTAGGGAGCGAATGGAATGAAGGTCGGCGACGCAATCGCGGAGATCATGAAGCGCGAGGGGATCGAGATCCTCTGCGGCTATCCCGTCAACCATCTGTTGGAATACGCCGCGGCGGCCGATATCCGGCCCATCATCGTCCGGCAGGAGCGGATCGGCATCCATATGGCCGACGCGATTTCCCGCGTGACCTCGGGCCGCAAGGTCGGGGCGTTCTGCATGCAGCACGGGCCCGGCGCGGAAAACGCCTATGGCGGCGTGGCACAATGCTTCTCAGAATCCATCCCGCTGCTGGTGCTGCCGCAGGGCTATCCGCGCCGCATCGCGGGCATCGACCCCAACTTCAGCTCCACCCGCGAAATGCGCGGCATCTCCAAGTCGGCGGAAACGGTGAATCTCCCCAAGGAGATTTCCAACATCATGCGCCGAGCGATGAGCAACATCAAGAACGGGCGCAGCGGTCCGGCGATCGTGGAAATCCCGACCGATATCTGGAACGAAGATATCGGGGAGCTGGATTACACCCCGGTCGGCATCCACAAATTCGGCCCCGATCCGGTGGACGTGCGCAAGGCCGCCGCGGCGATCCTGGCCGCGAAATGCCCGCTGATCTACGCCGGCACCGGCGTGCATTGGGCGGAAGCCTGGGCCGAACTGAAGGAATTCGCCGAACTGCTCGGCGCGCCTGTGACCACCAGCCTCGGCGGCAAAAGCTCGTTCCCGGAAAGCCATGAACTGTCGCTGGGCTCCGGCGGCAACGCGGTGCCGAAGCCGGTGCATCACTTCGTGCAGAAATCCGATCTGGTCATCGGCATCGGCTGCTCCTTCACCGAAACCAATTTCGGTATCAAGTTCCCGGCCGGCAAGAAATTCGTGCACGCCACGCTCGACCCGCATCATCTGAACAAGGATGTGGTCAGCGCCGTGGGTCTGGTGGGCGATGCCAAGCTGACGCTACAGGCTTTGATCGGGGAGCTGCGCCAGACCATCAAATCCAACCGCGACACAAAGGCCGTCGTCGCCGAAATTCAGGCCGTGAAAGCGGAGTGGATGGCGGTATGGCAGCCGCTGCTGGATTCGAACGAAGCGCCGCTGTCGCCGTATCGCGTCATCAAGGAACTGATGAACACGGTGGATCGCGACAACACCATCATCACCCACGACGCCGGCAGCCCGCGCGATCAAATCTCGCCGTTCTGGGTGTCCGACGAACCGATGTCTTACATCGGCTGGGGCAAGACCACCCAGCTCGGCATGGGCCTCGGCCTGGCGATGGGCGCGAAGCTGGCGAAGCCGGACAAGCTGTGCATCAACCTCTGGGGCGACGCGGCGATCGGCTTCACCGGCATGGACTTCGAAACCGCGGTGCGCGAGCGTATCCCCATTCTTTCGATCCTGCTGAACAACTTCTCGATGGCGATCGAATTGAAGGTCATGCCGATCTCCACGGAGAAATATCGTTCCACCGACATCTCCGGCAACTACGCCGATATGGCGACCGCGTTCGGCGGCTACGGAGAACGGGTGACGCAACCCGACCAAATCCAGGCGGCGATCCGTCGCGGTATCGCGCAGACGCAGGCCGGCAAGCCCGCGCTGCTGGAGTTCATCACCGCGAAGGAGACGCGGGTTTCCAAGTTCTGACGACAACAACGACGACATCGTGGCCGGGATAAACCCGGCCACGACCGAATAATAAGAACAACGGGAGACGACGACCATCATGGCCACCGTATCCATTCGGAACGTCCGCAAGACGTTCGGCTCCACCGAGGTTCTGCACGGCGTCAGCGTCGGGATCGACGACGGGGAATTCGTCATCCTCGTCGGCCCCTCCGGCTGCGGCAAATCCACCCTGCTGCGCATGATCGCCGGGCTGGAAAATATCTCGTCCGGCGAAATCGCCATCGACGACCGGGTCGTCAACAATGTCGCACCGAAAGAACGCGACATCGCCATGGTCTTCCAGAATTACGCGCTGTATCCGCATATGACCGTGCGCGACAACATGGCGTTTTCTTTGTCCTTGGCGAAAATGCCCAGGGGCATGATCGACCAGCAGGTCCAAAGGGCCGCGAATATTCTGGGCCTGATGCCGTACCTGAACCGCTACCCGCGGCAATTATCGGGCGGTCAGCGCCAGCGCGTGGCGATGGGCCGCGCGATCGTGCGGGACCCGAAAGTGTTCCTGTTCGATGAGCCATTGTCCAACCTCGATGCCAAGCTGCGCGTGCAGATGCGGGCGGAGATCAAGGAACTGCACCAGCGGCTGACCACCACCACCGTCTATGTCACGCACGATCAGATCGAGGCCATGACGATGGCCGACAAGATCGTCGTGATGAACAGCGGCAACGTGGAACAGATCGGCGCGCCGCTGGAGCTGTACGACCGCCCCAACAACTTGTTCGTCGCCGGCTTCATCGGCTCCCCGGCGATGAACTTCCTCAAAGGCACCGTCTCCGGCGGTGCTTTCAAGGCGGAAGACGGCACGGCGTTGCCGCTGCCGAACGCATCGCCCGGCGCCGAAGGCCGCCCTATGGTCTACGGCGTCCGCCCCGAACATTTCCAATTATCCGGCGACGGCCTGCCGGCGACGGTCCATGTGGTGGAACCCACGGGATCGGAAACCCAGGTCATCGCCACTTTCGCCGGCGCGCAGGTTCTGTGCGCCTTTCGCGAACGCGTCACCGCCAAACCCGGCGAGACCATTCGCATCGCCCCCACGCCAGCCTTGTCGCATGTTTTCGAAGCCGCGACCGGACAGCGTTTCGTCGCCTAGGATATCGCCAATCGTCAACGGGAGGTAAAATCGCATGACCATCACTCGCCGTGAATCCCTGGCCTTGGGCGCCGCCGCGCTCGGAGCCTCCGCGATCCCCATCATCGGCGCGCACGCCGCCGACGAAGTGCCGACCGCGAACGTGAAATCGCCGAACTACCAAATCGAGAAAGGTGCCACGCTGCACGTGCTGCGGCCCGCCAAATTCATCGATCCCGACGAAGTGTTCTGGAAATCCAACACCAAGAAATTCATCGATCAGACCGGCATCGACGTGAAAGTCGATTTCGTGAGCTGGGAGGATCTCCGCCCGCAGCTCGCCGTGGTCGCCAATACCGGCGCCGGGGCGGATATCGTGATCAGCTTCAGCACCGATCCGCACATCTACAGCGCCAAAGTGCTGGAGCTGACCGATCTGGCGGAATATCTGGGCGCGAAATACGGCGGTTGGTACAGCCTCGCGGAACGTTACGGCCAGAAATGGGGCACCAAGACCTGGATCGGCATTCCCATCGGCGGCGGCACCGGGCCTTGCGTCTACCGTAAGTCCTGGGTGAACGAAGCCGGCTATACGGAAATTCCCAACGATCTGGAGAAATTCCTCGACCTCTGCCAGAAATTGCAGAAAAACGGGCATCCCTGCGGCATGTCGCTGGGGCACGCGTTGGGCGATGCCAACGGTTATACCGAGTGGCTGATGTGGACCCACGGGGCCTTCCTGGTCGATGAAAAAGGCAAGGTGGCGCTGGATTCCAAGGAAGTCATCGCGGCGATGAAATACGCGACGGAGCTGCAAAAGACGATGATTCCGGGCACCCTGACCTGGAACGACGTCGGCAACAATCAGGCCTTCGCGGCGGGCAAGATCGGCTTCACGTTCAACGGTGTCTCGCTGTATTACTCGATGCTGAAATCGCCGGACGCCGCGCAGAACGCCATCGCGGCCGATACGTACCATCAGGATGCGCCGTTCGGCCTGTCGAAGGTAAAGCCGGAATCGGCGCAGCCGATGAACGCGATGGTTTTCAAGCACAGCAAATACCCGAACGCCGCCAAGGCTTACCTGCAGTTCATGATGGAGGCGGAGCAGTACGGCCCCTGGCTGTCCAACTGCCTGGGGTATTGGAGCCAGTCGCTGAAGGCCTATCGCAGCATGAAGTTCTGGGAGAGCGATCCGAAGCTGATCCCTTACGCCACCGCGATGGATTCGCCGTTCTACGACGGGTACAAAGGCCCGATCAGCGCGGCCTCGGCCGCGGTAATCGCCAACTACACCGTCGTGGATATGTTCGCGTCCGTCGTCACCGGCAATGCGACGCCGGAGGCCGCGGCGAAACAGGCGGCGAAGCAGGCCGAGCGGTATTATCGCAACGCGTAACGGTTCGGGAGGAAGACCATGGACGCCACCGTCGATGTCGGCCTGCAACGGCTGAATTTCGTGCGCGCACCGGACACTTGGGTGACCAAGCTGTTCGATTACAAGCCGTTCCTGGTCTTCCTCTGCCTGCTGCCGAGCATCGGGCTGCTGGTGGTGTTTTTGACGTATCCGCTGGGGTTGGGGCTGTGGCTGTCGATGACCGACACCACCATCGGGCAGCCCGGCCAATTCATCGGGTTGGAGAATTTCACCGACCTGATGGACGATCCGGTATTCTGGATGTCCGTCACTAACACGATTTTCTACACGACAGTGGCGACGGCGGGGAAATTCGCTCTCGGTTTGTGGCTGGCGCTGCTGCTGAACCACCACATCCCGTTCAAGGCGTTTATTCGCGCGATCGTCCTGCTGCCATGGATCGTGCCGACGGTGCTGTCGGCGATTGCGTGGTGGTGGATTTATTCGCCGCAATTTTCCATCGTGTCCTACGTGTTCGTGGACCTGCTGCACTGGAGCGACACCTATTTCAATTTCCTCGGCTCTCCCTGGCCGGCGCGATGGTCGCTGATCGTGGCGAATATCTGGCGCGGCATTCCGTTCGTCGCCATCACACTGCTGGCGGGGCTACAGACGATTTCGCCCAGTTTATATGAGGCCGCTCTGCTGGACGGGGCGTCCGGCTGGCAGAAATTTTGCCGCATCACCGTGCCGCTGCTGATGCCGATCCTGGCGGTGGCATTGACGCTGTCGGTGCTGTTCACATTCTCCGACTTCCAGTTGGTTTACGCGATCACCCGTGGCGGGCCGTTCAACACCACGCATCTGATGGCCACGCTGGCGTTCCAGCGTGCCATTCCCGGCGCGCAACTGGGTGAGGGCGCGGCAATCGCGGTGTCCATGATCCCGTTCCTGATCGCGGCGACGTTGCTGTGTTTCTTCGGGGTCGGACGGCGCAAATGGCAACAGGGGGAAGCCAATGACTGACGCGACCGTCGAGGCCATCGCCGGCCCCACGACCGATGCACCCGAACGCCTGTCCTGGGATTCCGGCGTCAAACGCATGGTGCTGGTGTACGTGCCGTTGGCGCTGTTCCTGATCGTGCTGCTGTTTCCGTTCTACTGGATGACGGTGACGGCGTTTAAGCCCGACGCGGAAATGTACGACTACAAAACCTACAGCCCGTTCTGGGTGCACTCACCGACCCTGCACAACATCCATGTCCTGTTGTTCGAGACCAATTATCCGCAATGGCTGATCACCACGATGGGGATCGCGGTGGCCTCGACCTTCCTGTCGGTGTTTTCCAGCGTGCTGGCGGCGTACGCGATTGAGCGGTTGCGGTTCAAGGGCGCGCAGCATTTCGGGCTGGCGATCTATCTGGCCTATCTCGTGCCGCCGTCTATCCTGTTCATTCCGCTGGCGACGCTGATTTTCCAGTTCGGCTTGTTCGACAATCCGATCGCGCTTATTCTCACCTACCCGACCTTTCTGGTGCCGTTCTGCACCTGGTTGCTGATCGGGTATTTCAAATCCATTCCCTACGAGCTGGAGGAATGCGCGCTGATCGACGGCGCGTCCCGCCTGCAAATCCTGCGGCGGATCACGTTGCCGCTGGCGGTGCCGGGGCTGATCTCGGCCGGTATCTTCGCCTTCACGCTGTCGTGGAATGAGTTCATCTACGCGCTGGCCTTCATACAATCGACGGATAAGAAAACCGTGCCGGTGGCGATCCTGACCGAACTGGTGACTGGCGACGTGTACCAATGGGGCTCGCTGATGGCGGGCTCGCTGCTGGGATCGGTGCCGGTGGCGATCATCTACTCGTTTTTCGTGGAATATTACGTGTCGTCGATGACCGGCGCGGTGAAGGAATAAACAGGATGACGATCGCCGGCACGTTCGAAAGCGTTCCCATCGATCGCGTGGTCTACGGCCGCCCCGCCGCCACGGTGTTGGCCGAGGAAGCCACGCGGCTGAACGCCCACCGCGTGTTCCTGATGGTCAGCCGCACGCTGGACCGGGAAACGTCCTGGGTGCAGGACATGCGGACAGCGCTGGGCAATCGTTACGCCGGATCGTTCGACGGCATGCCGTCGCACACACCGCGCGAATCCGTTCTGCAAGCGACCGAGGCCGCGCGTGCCGCGAAAGCCGATCTGATCGTGACCTTCGGCGGCGGATCGATGACCGACGCCGGCAAGATGGTGCGTCTGGCGCTGCGCCACGACATTACCGATGTTGCCGGCTTCGATCCGTTCGTCATCCGCGTCACGCCCGACGGCAAGCGGGTTCTGCCGGCGTTCGAGGGGCCGACGGTACCGCAGATCGCCATCCCCACGACGCTGTCGGGCGGGGATTTCAACGCATCCGCCGGCGCGACCGATACGCGGACGATGCTGAAAGAGCTGTACCGGCAACCATCGATGGTTCCTTGCGTCATCGTGCTGGACCCGGCGGTGACCGTGCGCACGCCACAATGGCTATGGCTGTCGTCGGGCATTCGCGCGCTGGATCACGCGGTCGAAACGGTCTGCGCGCCGAAAGCGGATATTCGGTCGTATATGGAGGCCATTCCCGCGATAAAACTGCTGGCCGGCGCCCTACCCTGCACGCTCGCCGATCCCAACGATCTGGCCGCCCGCCTGGACGCGCAAATCGCGGTCTGGCTATCGATGGAGCACAATCGTTTCGCCATTTCCATGGGCGCATCCCACGGCATCGGCCATGTGCTCGGCGGCACCTGCGACGTGCCGCACGGCTATACGTCCTGCGTCATGCTGCCCTTCGTGATGCGATACAATCAGGATGCGAACCCCGACCGGCACGCGCTGGTGGCCGAGGCGATGGGGCATCCCGGACGCCCGGCCTGGGAAGTGCTGCACGAATTTATCTCCAGCCTGGGCCTGCCGCGTTCGCTGGCCGCCGTGGGGGTGACGGCGGAGAAATTCGAGACGGTGGCGAAAGCGGCGTTGCTGGACCATTATCTCCATACCAATCCGAAGCCGATCCACGGGATTGGGGATATCATGGATATTTTGCGCATGGCCGCTTAAATCGCGGCATCGGCGACTCACGCTGTATCCGCGCGGGTCGCCGGTGCGATCCGTGGCCTACGCCGCCTCCGCCAACTGCCGCGGCCGATAAATCGCGATATGCGTGACACGCGCAACGGCGGTTGCCTCATTGGCAACCACGAGGGCATCGATCTCCACCCATTTATGCCCCTTGTGTTCGTAATTCTTCGTCACCCGCGCCCGCACGTTCAGCGTATCGCCAACACGCGCCAGCCCCAGGTTCTGCACGGTCGATCCCATATGCATCCAGGCCGGCAGAATCACGTTATGGGTCAGCGCCCAGTTGCAGCAACGCAGAATGGTGCCGGGGTGGACGATGCCCTCATTCAAATACAGCGGCAGGGTTTCCCGCGTGTCGCCGATATCCTGCGTCTGGTAGTCCGGCGTCACCAGCATCGGGGTCATGCCCAGCCAATCCCCGATCGCCATGGTTTTCTCGTCCGCGGGCTGCCGGTCGGCCCGCGGCGCCACGGCCTTAAAATCGGACAACGATGGGATAGCCACGGCGCCGGACGGCATCCCGGCCCGCCCGGTCGCGCACAGCACCCCGTCGCTGTTCACCTGCAATTCCAGGCCGTTGGCGTCCTCGACGGCGGAGACTTCCGCGATGTCGCCCTCATAGACCGGCTTGCCGAATTTGGCCTCTCCGGTGCCGCGTTCCAGCCACGCCCGCCCCCATTTTTCCACCGGCATGTGGGACATGTAGGCGTAGACATGCACGCCCCCGACCAGACCGCCCTTGAAGCCGAACCGCTGGGCGGTGGCATCGTCGTGGATTTTGTTTTCCGACGCTTTCGCGGTGTTGAAAGCGGAGACCTGGTAGGGGGAGAGGGGCATGGGGGACGTTCCTTATCGGTGCCTCAAGTCAACGAGGTGGTCGGGTCAAGCCCGACCATGACGTGTGGGACGAAAGACGCTCAGTTAAGCGCCCACAAACCGACTTCGTATCCGGGGACGAAATTCCGGTTCGTCATATCCGGGTTCCGGTTGACGAACACCCGGTTGAACATCGGATGCCGCATCGAACGTGTCTCATGCTCGATCGTGAAGATGTGCTTGTTCGTGTCCACATCCACAATATCCAGGAACCGGTACTGATGCTGGTCGCTTTCTTCCGTGATCAGCCCCCGCTCCAGAAGCTTCTTATGCGGGCCGGAGAAGTCGGCCAGCGTGATCTGGATATGGTGCCCGTCGTACTCGCCGTGCTTCACCGAGGACTCCCGGTACAGCACCCGGCTCTCGGCCGAGGTGCTGGCCCAGGCGTAAGCCCCGCGCTCATCGGTGGAAACCCCGGCGATGCCGCCCAAAATCTCGGTATAGAACTTGGCGATCGCCGCCAGATCGGTGCCGACGGGGACATCGAACTCCACATACGGCATGCCCACGCGCATCGGGCCGAACTTCTCCGGCGTCGGGGCGTGGCAGCGGATGCGGTTGCCCCAGGGGCAGGTCGTTTCCACCACGTCGCCGGCGATGCGGTAGGAATACTGCGTCCCTTCCAGGAACTTCTTCGCGTATTCCAGGCGCTTCAGCAGCGCCTCCAGATCCGGCAGCACCAGACCGGTCGTGCCGCGCACCACCTGGGTGCCGCGCGTCGGCAGATGGAACTGGCCGCGGCCGACGTTCACCCACATGTTCTCCAGCCCCGCCATCAGATACGGGTCGCGGGTCAGGCCGAGGCCCATCAGATAGAACGCCGTCGCCTTCGACTGATCGGGGACCAGCACGTTCACGTGTCCGAGTTCCACGATGTTCCCGAGGTCTTCCGCGGCGCGGTCGAACTTCGGTGCGGCTGCCATGTCGTCCATTGGTCTTCTCCCGAGGGGTGATTCTGCTAGGTATACCGCATGATAACCACGGCCACCCCCACCGGTCCAGGCACGCCCAACAACGGGCTGCGCGCGCTGCTGGCCGCGCCGTCCTTCCTGCGCCTGTGGGCCATCGGCGGCTGCGTCAACACGATGCGCTGGTTCGAGCTTCTGTCGGCCGCGTTGTTCACCCTGGACGTGACCGGCTCCGGCCTCGACGTCGCCATCGTCTCCTCCGCCCGCACCATGCCCATGCTCCTGCTCGGCGCTTTTTCGGGAGTCCTCAGCGAGGCGGTAAACCGCAAACACGTGCTGCTGACGGGCCAAATCATGGCATGCCTGTCGTCCGGCAGCGTCGCCGTCCTGGCGCTGCTGCACCTCGCCCGCCCCTGGCACCTCGCCGTCGCGGCGGCGGTGACGGGCGTGGTCTGGTCCACCGAAATGGCCACGCGCCGCCGGATGGTGGGCGAATGCGTGGACGCGCCGCTGGTGTCCCGAGCGCTGGCGCTGGACACGATGTCGAATTCGTTCACGCGGCTGATCGGGCCGGTGGCCGCGGGCGCGCTGTATCAAACCGCGGGATTGGCCGGGACCTACGTCGCGTCGAGCTGCGTGTTCGCGTTGGCGGCGTTCCTGGTCACCGGGCTGCGCTACCGGCAGGAAACCCGGCACCTGCGGATCAGCCAGGTGCCTCGCGATCTGGCCGAGGGCGTTGCCTACGCCAAAGGCAATGTCACCATCGCCGGCGTGCTGGTGGTGACCATCGCGATGAATTTGCTGGGCTTTCCTTACTCGGCCCTGGTCGCGCCGATCGGGAAAATGGTGTTCCAGGTTTCCCCAACGCTGGTGGGTGTGTTGGCGGCGTCCGAGTCCTTCGGCGCTTTCCTCGGCGGCATCTGGCTGACCTCCGGCGGCCCGAACCTGAGCGGGCGGACGCTGATGGTCGGAGGCTCCATCCTGTTCCTGTGCTGCGTGATCCTGATGCCGCTGATGCCGTTCTTTCCCCTGGCCTGCGCGGTGCTGGCCGTCGGCGGCTTCGGTTCGTCCGCCTTTGCCAACATGCAAACGTCGCTGATCGTGCTGCACACGCCCGCGCATATCCGGTCGAGACTGATGGGCCTGCTGACGGTCTGCATCGGCATGGGGCCGTTGGGCATCCTGCTGTTCGGCGCCATGGCCGACATCTTCGGCCCGATGCTGGCGATCGATCTGGTGGAGGCCGTGGGCTTGGTGTCCGTCATTGCCATGGGCGTCTGGTGGCAGCGGCGGGACAGGCCGATATAACACCCTGAAACAACGGCCATACGGCCGGCACGACCATTCCCAATGGCGATAATCCCATCAAAGCCAAGAGAATCGCCGAAAGCGCCTTGCCGACGTGCGCGGGTCCCGCTATATGCCCGCCTCCGACGCGCTGCGAGGCGCGCCGTTGGTCCGGAGTGTAGCTCAGCCTGGTAGAGCACTGTGTTCGGGACGCAGGGGCCGGAGGTTCGAATCCTCTCACTCCGACCAATTCAGGTTTTACGCCGCTTTGGTCACCGCCCCATCATCCTCGACCGGCAGCGGATACCAGTTCCGCGACACCACCCAATCCGGCCGCGGATTTTCCCCCAGAACAGGTTTGTTCGCCACCGCGTTGCACGACACGTAGATGTGCCAGCGGTCCTCCCCCGACAGATTATGGCCGGAGGCGTGCAGCACGTTGCAGTGGAACAGCACGCCCGTCCCCGCCTTGCCCGTCACCGCGACCGGCGTCGGCGAAGACCGCAGCACTTCGATCATTTTCTGCTTCGGGATCGACCACAGCTTATAGGCCGTGGCGGTATCCTGCACGGACTCCAGCAACCCAAGCTTGTGGCTGCCGGGCAGGATATACAGACCGCCGGAGAATTCCGACGTGTCGTTCAGCATCACATTGAACGTCGCCATATTGGGCGTGGGGCACCCGTCCTTGCTCCATGAATTATAGTCCTGATGCCACATCCAATGCGTGCCCTCGATCGCCGGCTTGGCATTGATCTTGGTGTGGTAGACGTAGGTTTCGTCGGTCCCGAGCACCTGCTGCACCGGCCGCAACACACGCGGCGTCCGCACCAGCGCTCGGAACGGGGCCGAGGCGGTGGGGCCATCGTCCTCATGCACCCGGAACAGGCTTTTCACCCCGCCGGTGTGTTCGCGCACCACTTCCGGGGCCTGAATGTCGCACAGACGCTCGACTTCCCGCCGCATGACCGCGACCTCGGCCGAGGAGAACAGGTTGGGGAAGATCAGAAAACCATCGCGTTCGAATTGGGCGCGCTGCGCGGCGGTGAGTTCCATGGGGTGCCTCGGTTTTGGATGTTCGACGGACGCTACCGCGCCTCCGATGCAAAAACCAGTTTAGCGGGAGTCTCGTATCGAGCGGTTCCATATGACTCCGGGACGAGAACCAACGGGTACGACCGTCATGGTCGGGCTTGACCCGACCACCTCCCTCAACCAGGGTACCTGCGAAATTATGTGCAATTCTGTCGTCGCCAAATCGTCAGGAGGTGGTCGGGTCAAGCCCCATAGGCATCAGGATAAGCGGGTAACCGGAGTACCGGCCTCTCCTCCACCGTCATCTCCCGTCTTTCGGGTCAACCGCGAATTGCGTTTTGTGCTCGTTCGTCGCTTGTCCGTTTCGGATCAATCGCGTCCGAAGCCCTTTGGCGGT
>Ga0214180_1000216_pt1 | contig 21636 bp, 20 predicted proteins | sample TroBogEpilimnion_22_FD_153018 | JGI IMG/M metagenome (GOLD analysis project Ga0214180, IMG submission 153018) | Freshwater microbial communities from Trout Bog Lake, WI - 16OCT2007 epilimnion | ecosystem: Environmental > Aquatic > Freshwater > Lake > Epilimnion/Euphotic zone | place: Trout Bog... | reverse complement strand
GGCGTTGTATCAGGTGGCGAATATGTTGCCGCCGGTCAGCCGGTTCTTCCTCGAACCCTCCCGCCGCGAGGACACCGCATTGCTCGCCCGGCTGGGCGTGGCGCCGCCCGATGGCACCAGCGTCATGCATGCCAGCAACGAAACCGGCATGCGCGGCGGCTTCACGGTTTACATCCCGGAATATCTCGACCTGAAGCAACCCGCGCCCATTATCTTCGCGCTGCACGGCGGTTCCGGCCACGGCCGCCTGTTCCTTTGGTCCTGGCTGCGGGAGGCTCGGTCGCGCGGCTGCATCCTCGTGGCCCCGACGGCGCGCGGCGACACGTGGTCACTGATGGACCCCGAAGTCGATTCCGCGAATTTGGCGGCGATCCTGGCCGATATCGGACGCCATTGCGCCATCGATCCAGCGCGGCGCCTGCTGACGGGCATGAGCGACGGCGGCACTTTCACGCTGCTCAGCGGGCTGGGCGCGGACTCGCCCTTTACCCATCTCGCGCCCTGCGCGGCGAGTTTCCACCCGATGCTGCTGTCCGTCAGCGAGCCGGAACGGATCGCCGGCCTACCGATCTACCTTATCCACGGCGCCAAAGACTGGATGTTCCCCGTCAGCATGGCTCGGACATCGCAACAAATGCTGCGGGCGGCGGGCGCGAATGTTGTGTACCGGGAGATCGCGGACCTTTCCCATGTGTATCCGCGCGACGAGAACCCAGCGATTCTGGATTGGTTCCTCGGCGCCTGAGCGGTTGCGCGAACCCGTCGCCCGAAGGATCATGACGCCCCCCAATCAACCACAGGGATAACTCCATGAGCTTCGATTTCACCAACAAGAAGGTCGTCATCTGCGGCGGCAGCCGCGGCATCGGCCGAGCGATGGCGCTGGGCTTCGCGGCTTCTGGCGCGGATGTGTCGATTTGCGCGCGCGGCGCCGATACGCTGGAAGCCACCCGTCAGGAAGTCGCGGCGCTCGGGCACAAGGCCCATGCGGGCGCCGCCGATCTGGGGAACCAAGCCGAGATCGAGGCATATATCGCCAGTGCCGCCGCGGCGCTGGGCGGGATCGACGTGCTGGTGAACAACGCCTCCGCCTTCGGGTCGTCGGACGATGAGAAGGGCTGGATGACCAGCATGGCGATCGACATGATGGCGATCGTGCATGCCACCCACGCCGCGCTGCCGTTCCTGAAAGCGGGCAAGGGCAATGTGATCAACACGTCATCGATCTCCGCGATGCGTTCGGCCGCGCGGCAGCCGCCGTACGGGGCGATCAAGGCCGCCGTGATCCATTACACCAACACGCAGGCCGCGATGTACGCCCGCGACGGCATCCGGGTGAACGGTGTCGCCCCGGGTTCCATCGAATTTCCCGGCGGCGTGTGGGACCGGCGCAAGCGCGAAGAGCCGCCGCGCCTGTATAACGCCGTACTGAACTCCATCCCCTTCGGCCGTCTCGGCACGCCGGAGGAAGTTTCGAACGTGGTGATGTTCCTGGCGTCGCCTTTGGCATCGTGGGTCACCGGCCAAACCATCGTGGTGGACGGCGGGCAGTTGCTCTAGCCATCGATCGTATCTTGACGATATGTAGCCTATACGCTACATATCGTCATGGTCGAGATTCGCGAAACCGAAGTCTTCTCCAAGTGGCTTTCAGGCCTGCGCGACAGCGTCGCGCGCGCTCGGATTGCCGCTCGCATCCGGCGACTTGCCCTCGGTAACCCCGGGGACGTTCGTCCGGTGGGCGAGGGCGTTAGCGAGCTTCGGGTCGACCACGGACCGGGGTACCGGGTGTATTTCGTGCAGAGGGGCACGGTACTGGTCGTGCTCCTGTGTGGCGGCGACAAACGCACGCAGGGTCGCGACATCCGCACGGCGAAGACCATGGCCACCGAACTGGAGGACGAACACGATGCCGATTAAGACCCGCCCGTTCGATCCCGCCGCCTATCTCGACTCGGAGGAGGCCGTGGCGGCCTATATGACCGAGGCGCTGGATTCCAACGATCCCGGCTTCATCGCCGACGCACTGGGCGTGATCGCTCGGGCGCGGGGCATGACTCAGGTGGCACGCGAGGCGGGGTTATCGCGGGAGAGCCTGTACCGCGCTTTGGGGCCTGAGGGAAATCCGGAGCTTAGCACGTTGCTGCGTGTCTTGGGCGTTTTGGGGCTGCGGTTATCGGTGCGGCCAGCCGCCGGGTGAGCGGTCGGCAGTTGCTCTAGCGCCTGTCCTCCCGCAGGATCGTCCCCGCACACCAACCGGGGACGATCCATGCCGCTGCACATCGACTACTACGCTTCCTTGAACTCACCCTGGACGCATCTGGGCGCGGCCCGGATCGAAGCGATGGCCATGGCGCACGGTGCGTCGTTGCGGATTTTCCCGGTGGATTTCGGGGAGATTTTCGCGGGGTCCGGCGGACTGCCCCTGCCCAAACGGTCGGCGCAACGGCAGGCCTACCGGCTACAGGAACTGGCGCGCTGGCGCGACCATTTGGGCATCCCCATCAAAATCCAGCCGAAGCATTTCCCTTCCGCCGAGATGCCGTCCGCGGCCTGCGTCATCGGCCTGCGGGAAACCGTGGGTGACGCGCCGGCGATCAAACTGGCGCACCGCGTGTTGAAGGCGGTGTGGCAGGACGAACTGAATCCCGGCGATCCCGACACCCTGGCCAACCTGATCCGCGATGTCGGGCTGAACGCGGACGCGGTGATGAAATTGGGCGCCGATCCCCAATGGGCCGCGCGCCGCAAATCCGATACCGAAGCAGCCTTGGCACGCGGTGTGTTCGGGGCGCCCTGCTACGTCATCGGCGACGACATTTTCTGGGGTCAGGACCGCCTGGAATTCGTCGAACGCCGGCTTGCTCGAGGGTAATGCCCCCCGCCGTCATCCTCGGGCTTGACCCGAGGACCGCAAGCGGCACTTTGCCGGAGGAAAAATAATAAAATGTGGAACGATCCATGCGAGGCCTAGAAGACAAAAAAAACATCCTGACCGGCGGTGCCAGTGGCATCGGCCGGGAAGCGGCGCTGCGTCTGGCCGCCGAAGGCTGCGTCGTCGGCATTTTCGATCTGAACGAAGCCGGTGCGAAACAAACCGCCGCCGCCTGCGCGGGCGGCCGAGCGATGGGGTTCGGCGTGGATATCGCGGACCGCGCGCAGGTGACGGCGGCGATGGAAGCGTTCGAAGAAGCGCGCGGCCCGACCGACGGTCTCGCGAACGTCGCCGGCTGGGACACGCCCATCCCGTTCCTGGATACCGATGAGGCGTTCTGGGAAAAGGTCATCCGCATCAACCTGAACGGCCCGCTGGTCATGCACCATGTCGTCGTGCGCGGCATGGCGCAGCGGGGATCGGGGCGCGTGGTCAATGTCGCCTCCGACGCCGGACGGGTCGGATCGTCCGGGGAAGCGGTCTATTCGGCCTGCAAGGGCGGGATCATCGCCTTCACGAAAACCATGGCGCGGGAACTGGCGCGCAAGGGCGTAACGTTGAACGCCCTGTGCCCCGGCCCGACCGACACCCCGTTGTTCGAGAATTTTACCAACGGCACGAATCTCGGCGACGCGCTGGCGAAGGCGATTCCGCTGCGGCGGATCGGGCAGCCGGCCGACTATGCGGGGATGATCGCGTTCCTTCTCTCGGACGATGCCGCTTACATGACCGGACAGGCGATCAGCGTCTCCGGTGGCCTGACAATGGTGTGATTTAGATGCGCGTATACACAATTCTCCCCCAGCGGCACTGGAACGAAGTCCCCCAGGCCGCCCGCGATGCCGAGGCAGCCGGGTTCGACGCCGTCATGACCGTGGAACTCGGCCACGACGTGCTGACACCGCTGGCATTGGCCGCGATGGCGACTGAAAAGGTAGAGTTGACTCCGTCGGTCGTCGTCGCCTTCCCGCGCAGCCCGACCGTGCTGGCGGGACAGGCGTGGGACCTGCATGCCAACTCCAACGGCCGTTTCGTTCTGGGGTTGGGCAGCCAGGTGAAGGGGCACAACGAACGCCGCTTCGGCATCCCCTGGACAGCCCCAGCCCCGCGCATGCGCGATTACGTGCTGGCGTTGCGCGCCATTTGGAAATGCTGGGAAACCCGGGGTCGTTTGAATTTCGACAGCCCGCATTACAAATTGTCGCTCATGACCCCGGATTTCTCACCCGAGCCGACCGGGCTGCCCATGGTCCCCGTGACCATCGCCGCGGTGGGGGAGGCGATGTTGCGCGTCGCCGGACAGGTCGCCGACGGGGTGCGTCTGCATCCGATCTGTTCCCGTAAATACCTCGAAGAAGTCTGCATGCCGCAAATGGCGGAGGGCATGCGTCGCTCCGGCCGGTCCCGCGCGCATTTCGACATTCACGGCGGCGGATTCGTCTGCACCGGGCCGGATGAAGCGACGGTCGCGGCGGAAATGGAAAAAGCCCGCCGCCGCATCGGGTTTTACGGATCGACGCGCACGTATCTGCCGATCCTGGCGCTGCATGGGCTTGAGGACCTCGGCCTGAAACTGCACCGCATGTCCGTCGAGGGGCGTTGGGCCGAAATGGGCGCGCAGGTTTCCGACGACACTGTCCGCATCTTCGCGGCCTGCGGCACCTTCGCGGAATTGCCCGCGGAAGTCGAACGCCGTTTCGGCGGTGCCGCTGATTCCGTCGATATTCACTTCCCGCCCGGCACCCCGGTGGGTCTGGCGCGCGATCTGGTCACCGACATCAAACGCATCCCGCACACCTTCGCGGGTTTCGATACAAACTGGTAAAGGGAGACGACCATGGCAACGCCAATGTTCCGGTTCGATCCGGTCGAGCTGCCGCCCGAGGCGATTAAGATTCGCGGCGAGGTGCGGGAGTTCATCGAAGAACACAAGGATGTCATGGGATTCTCCCGTGGCGAGCACAATCCCGAATTCAGCCGAGCGATGGGGAAGAAGGGGTGGATTGGGATGACGTGGCCGAAACAGTACGGCGGCCATGAACGCACATCCTTCGAACGCTACGTCGTGATCGAGGAAATGCTGGTGGCCGGTGCGCCTTTGTCGGCACACTACATCGGCGACAGGCAAAGCGGCCCGAACATTTTGCGCTTCGGCACCGAGGAGCAGAAGAATTTCTTCTGCCCGAAAATCGCCGCCGGAGAGCTGACCTTCTGCATCGGCATGAGCGAGCCGAACGCCGGTTCGGATGTCGCCGGCACCCGGACGCGGGCGGTGAAGGTCGATGGCGGCTACCGCATCAACGGCACCAAGCTGTGGACATCCAACGCGCATAACTCCGACTACGCGATCCTGTTCTGCAAAATGTCGTCGGACGACGTCGATGCGAACGACCGCCATGCCGGTGCGACTCAGTTCCTGCTGGACCTGAAATCCCCCGGCATCGAAATCCGCCCGGTCATCAACCTGCTCGGCGAGCATCATTTCAACGAGATTTTCCTGACCGATGTGTTCGTCCCCGACCATCTGCTGCTGGGGAAAGAGGGCAACGGCTGGAACCAGCTGACCAGCGAGCTGGCGTTCGAGCGCAGCGCACCCGATCGGTTCCTGGTGCTGTTCCAGATGCTGCAACAGATGATCCGCATGGCCGGCCCGAACCCGGACCGTTCCACCGCCGCCGCGCTGGGAAAACTGATTTCGCAGTTGGCAACTTTGCGGTCCATGTCGGTGTCCATCGCCGGCATGCTGATGGAAGGCCTGCAACCGAACAACGAATCCGCGGTCGTGAAGGACCTCGGCACCCGCTACGAGCAGGACATTCCGGTCGTGGCGCGCCAATTGTTCGCGACCGAGCCGGAACTGGAATCGATCGATCTTTACGCCTCGATGATCGCCCGTTCGACGATGAACGCGCCGCGCCTGTCGATCCAGGGCGGCACACGCGAAATCCTGCGCGGGATCATCGCCCGCGGTCTTGGCCTGCGCTGAGGGAGTCAAACATCATGGCAATTCGCGACGAAACCAGGATGCTGCTGGAAAGCATGGGCCGGTTGTTCGAGGACCTGTGCACCAAACAAGTGGTCGATGCTGCCGAAACGGGCGTGTTCGCCGCCGATCTGTGGCGCGCCGTCAGTGAGACCGGAGTGCCCTTGGCCGCACTGCCGGAATCCGCCGGCGGTGCCGATGCGGAATGGTCCGACCTGTATGCCGCGCTGCGCGTGGCCGGCCGTTTCTCCGCCCCCATTCCGCTGGCGGAAACGATGTTGGCGGGCTGGGTCGCATCCTCTGCCGGGCTGGAAATCGGCGACGGGCCGATGACGGTGGGGCCGGTGCGGGCGGGCGACAAGCTGGCGTTGACACGCGACGGCAACGGCTGGCGCCTGAACGGCACCGCGAGCCGGCTGCCTTATGCGTCGCACGCCGAAAAAATTGTCTTGATTGCCGATGGTCCCGACGGGGAAATGGCGGTTGTGCTGGAAGGCTCCGGCGCGCCGACGCCGGCCAAGGGCAAAAACATCGCCAATGAGTCCCGCGACACGCTGGTGTTCGACTCGTTCCATGTATCGTCCGATTCCGTCGCGCCTTTGGGGGACGGTGTCTCCCGAGCGGGGTTGTACCGGCGGGGCGCTTTGGCGCGGGCGACGATGATGTCGGGCGCGTTGGAACGGGCGATGGACCTCGCGGTCACCTACGCGCAGGAACGCCAGCAGTTCGGCCGGCCGATTTCGAAATTCCAGGCGGTGCAGCAAAACCTCGCGGTGCTGTCGGAACAGACGGCGGTGGCCGTCGCGGCGGCGAACCTCGGCATCCAGTCGTTGGGTTGTGGCGATGAGGAACGGGAGGAATTCCAGATCGCCATCGCCAAAACCCGCGTCGGCGAGGCCGCGACGTTGGCGTGCGAACTGGCGCATCAGGTTCACGGCGCCATTGGGTTCACCAAGGAATATTCCCTCCAGTTGGCAACACGCCGGCTGTGGTCGTGGCGGGAGGAATTCGGCTCCGATCCGGAATGGGCGGTCAAGGTGGGCACGTATTTCTGCGGCAAGGGCGCTGACCGGCTCTGGCCAATTCTGACAGGGGACTGACGATCATGAACTACCGCCGCGGCTGGGTCTGCCTGTTCCTGTTCACGCTGACCACGATCAACTACGCCGACCGGGTCGCGCTGTCGGTCGCGGCGAAACCGATCTCCACCGAATTCGGACTTTCGCCCGTCGAGATGGGGTATCTGCTGTCGTCGTTCCTGTGGTTCTACGTGTTGTGCCTCATCCCGGTCGGTCTGCTTGTGGACCGGTACGGTGGCAAGGTCGTGAACGGCCTGGGGATCGGTCTTTGGTCGGCCGCCACGGTTATGACCGGGTTCGCGTCCAACTGGCTGTTTATGGTGATCACCCGCGTCGTCATGGGCATGGGCGAGTCCACGAGTTGGCCCGCGTCGAATCGAATCATCCGGGAATGGTTCCCAGCCTCCGAACGCGGTTTCGCGAACGCGATTTTCGGTGCGGGCGCGGCGTTCGGACCGGCGGTGGGCGCATTGGCGATTTCCTGGATCGTTGCCACTTGGGGCTGGCGTTACGGCTTCGTCGCCGCCGGGTCCATCGGTTTCATCTGGCTCGCACTCTGGTATTTCGTGTTCGACAAGCCGGAGCGGGTGGGTTGGCTGAAAACCGCCGAACGCGACAAAATCCTGCGCGAGCGCGACGGCGAGAGTACCGCGCATTTGGCGGAACAACCGTCGTCGTCCCTGTGGTATCTGCTCAGCCTTCGCAGCGTCTGGGGCCTGTTCCTCACCCAGGGATGCGAGGTCTATGGCGGCTACATGCTGCTGACGTGGTTGCCGAGCTATTTGCAGCAGGCAAAAGGCCTCAGCGTGATGAATGCCGGGATGCTGACGGCGGTACCGTTCGGCGCCGCGTCGATCCTCGCGATCTGTCTGGGGAAACTCAGCGACCACGTTTTGACCAAAGAGGCCGTACACGCCGGCGCACGCCGTTCCGCCGTGGCGCTGATGCTGGTCGGCGCCGCATCCTTCCTGTTCGTGCCGATGCTGGAGCAGTTATGGGTGATTATCGTTCTGTTGGCCTTCATTCGCGCGTTGGGATCGGCGGGCAGCGCGCTGAATTTCGCGCTGGTGACGGATTTGGTTCGAAACCGAGCGGATATCGGTAAGGTGACCAGCATCACGGTGGTTGGCGGCAATACGTTCGGCTTGGCGGCGCCGATCGTGACGGGGTACGTGGTGGGGCTGACCAGCAGCTTCGACGGCGCCTTTTTCGTGGCGGGGGCATTGCCGCTGATCGGGGCGGTGGCGACGCTGGTCATGACACGGCAGGCGATCGTGCCGCAACGGGCGCTGGCGGCGGCTTAACGTACCGCTTTCCCGCACGATGCGTGCCGTGCTTTAATCGCGCGGTGCGCACCACAAGGAATGCCACCATGGATACAGTCGAAACCGCGCTTCTGTTCGACAACCCCTGGGTCCCTCGCCGGGGGATTACTGTCGCCGAGTACCACCGGATGGGTGAAACCGGCATCCTTCACGAAGATGAGCGGGTCGAACTGATCGAAGGGGAACTGGTCGCCATGGCACCGATCGGGACGGAGCATTCGGGGGCGATCAACTGGCTTACCAGGACGTTGGTTCTGGCGGTCGGCGATCGGGGGATCGTGTCGGTACAAAACCCGGTGCGCCTGAGCGACCGCACCGAACCGCAGCCGGATTTCACGGTGCTTCGACCGAGAGAAGACGACTACCGGAAATCGCCCGCCACGCCCTCGGATGTCCTGCTGTTGATCGAGATCGCCGACAGCAGCCTGCGCTTCGACCGCGCCGTCAAACGCCCGCTGTATGCGCGGCACGGCATCGCGGAATATTGGATCGTCGATGTGCTCGGTCAGGCCGTGGAGGTGTGCCGCACGCCGACGGAACATGGTTACGGGTCGGTCGTTCGCGTCGGGCGCGATGGAGCGGTGAACATCGAACGTCTGCCTGACGTGAGTATCGCGGTCGCCGCGTTGCTGGGCTGACCTCGCGCCCGTTCCTTACCCCCGCTATGATCCCCCCACCACTCAGGGAGACCCAGATCATGGCCAAGACCCGCGGCACCGGATTGCTCATGGCATGGACCGATGTCGATCCGGCCCATGAGGACGCCTTCAACACTTGGTATAACGAGGAACACATGGCGCGCCTCGCCAAGGTGCCCGGTTTCCTCAGCGGTGCCCGCTACGCGGCGTTGCGCGGCGGGCCGAAATACCTCGCGATGTACGAGCTGGAGGACCACAACGTCCTGCGCAGCGCGGCGTTTCTGGATGAGGTGCGCTACCGCCCGTCCGAAAGGCGCACCAGCATCTCCCCCAGCCATATCGGGCGCAATTTCCTGCTGAACGGGTACCGGCAGATTTTCCCGGCCAAAACCGATCCCGCCGATTTTCCCGCCGAATCGCCGCGCTTCCTACAGATCGGGCGGATTACCATCGCGCAGAACATGGAAGACGAGTTCAACGCCTGGTACAACACCGCTTACATCCCCGGCTATCTGAAAGTTCCCGGTGTGATCCGCGCCCGCCGGTTCGTGGCGATCGAGGGCGAACCGAAATATCTGACCGTCTACGAATTCGCCAATGCGGGCGTCCCCGACAGCAAGGAATGGGCCGAGGCGCGGGAGGGTAACCCGTGGAACAAGCGGATGCGCCCGCATGTGCAGTTGGACGAGGGGTCTCCGGCCGTGTTTCAACGCATTTTCCCGGCTCTGTGATGCGCCGTCGTTCGATCCTGGCAGCCGGATTGGCTGCTCCGTTTATCGCGTCCGCCAATGCCGCCGCGCCGGTTCGTTTCGGGTCGGTGGGTGGGCTGACCGACGCTGGCCTTTATTTGGCCGAGGACCAGGGATATTTCGCCGAGGCCGGCGTCTCGGTGCATATGCAACGGATGCCGAGCGCACCGGCGCTGCTGACGGCGCTGGCGACGGGGCAGTTGGATGTGGCGGGTATTTCGGTGACGCCGGGCCTGTTCAGTTCGATCGCACAAGGCGTGCAAATCCGCATCGTCGGCGACAAGCAGAGCGTCCGCCCGGGATTTTCCGCGACCCGGCTGGTGCTGCGCAAGGATTTCCCCGCCGGGTCGGAAGCCGAACAGGTCGCGGCTTTGCGCGGCAAACCGGTGGCGATTTCGGCGAAGGCGGCGACGGTCGCGATGGTACTGCGGAACTACCTCGCGGGGTTCGGGATGACCCCGGCGGATGTGCATATCGTGGAGCTGCCTTATCCCAGCATGGTCCCGGCGTTAGGCTCCGGGGCGGTCGACGCCGCCGTCGTCCTGGAACCGTTCCTGTCCCAAGCTCTCCAGCAAAACATCGCTCGGCCGTTGAGCGATCTGACAGCCGCGACCGGCGGTACGGCGACTGAGAGCAGCACCAGCGTGCCGTTGGTGTACAGCGAAACATTCGCGCGCGATCGCGGCCCGGCGCAGGGGTTCATGGACGCCTATTTGCGCGGCGTGCGGGTGTATAACGATGCGTTCCAAAAAGGCATCGACAAGGATCGTATCGTCGGCATTCTGGCCGCGCGTTCGAAGATGGATGTCGCGATTATCCGCGACGGGTTTCCCGCCGGATTGGATCCCAACGGGCGCGTCAACGAACGCTTCCTGAATGAGTGCCAAGCGTTTTTCGTTCAGCAGAAATATCTGCCGGAACCGATCGATTTAAAACGTCTGGTCGATACGTCGTTCGCCGATGCCACGGTCGCGCGGCTGGGGGAATACAAGGCCGAATGACCGCCCTGTCCGTTACCAACCTGCGGAAAGTCTTCGTCACCCGCAAGAATGCCATTGTCGAGGCCATCGCCGGGGTTTCGCTGACTGTCGCACGCGGGGAAGTCCTGGCGATCCTCGGCCCCAGCGGCTGCGGCAAATCCAGTTTGTTGCGGGTACTCGCCGGATTGGACGAAGATTACGAGGGCACCATCGACTGGTCGTTGCGGCAGGCGCCGGACGACCGGCTGCGGGGCGCGACGGTGTTTCAGGCGGATTCCACCATGCCGTGGATGACGGTGGAAAAGAACCTGCGCATCGGCCTGTCCGGCCTGCGGCTGTCCGCCGATGCGGTCGAGCAACGCATTGCCGAAAATCTGTCGCTGGTCGGCCTAAGCGATTTCCGCCGAGCGTATCCGCACGAATTGTCGGGCGGCATGCGCCAACGGGTGGCGATCGCGCGGGCCTTGGCAACGCATCCGTTGTTGCTGCTGATGGATGAACCGCTGGCGGCACTCGACGCGCAAACCCGGATCGTCATGCAGCAGGAACTGATCAGAATCTGGCAACGCACCCACTCCACTGTCGTTTACGTCACACACGACATCGCCGAGGCCGTCACACTGGCGGACCGTGTTCTCGTCATGACCAGCCGCCCCGGGCGGATCAAATCCATCCGTTCCGTCCCGTTCGGCCGCGACCGAGACGTTATCGCCATGCGGCGGGAACCGGCGTTTCGGGAGCTGGAGGCCGATCTCTGGTCCATGGTGCAAGATGCCTGATTCCGCCGAAGCCATGGCGCTGCGCAGCCTGCGCCGTAAACGAAACCAATCCATCGCCCGCGTCGCGCTCGGCGTCGCTTGCCCGATTGTGCTGCTGGCGATCTGGCAGTTGTTGGACATCACGGGGATCATCGACCAACGCTTCTTCCCGCCGCCGACACGCGTGATCGCCAACGCCTGGGCGATCCTCGCCGACACGGAACAACGTGAGCAATTGCTGACGGACACCGTCACAACCTTGCGGCGTCTCGCGACCGGTTACGTACTGGGCGCGGCTTCCGGCGTCGCCATGGGTATGGCAATGGCGCTGTACGCGCCGCTTCGTTACGCGTTCAGCCCCGTCGTCTATGGCACCTTCCCCATGCCCAAGATCGCCATTTTCCCACTGCTGATCGCGCTGTTCGGCATTGGGGAGGGCAGCAAAATGGCACTGGTCACCATGGGCGTGTTCTACATGACCTGCATCAACACGCTGTCGGGCGTGATGTATGCCAATCCGATCCATCGCGATGTGATGAAAGCGTTTCATATTCCGCGCGTGACGGGTTGGCTGCACGTCGTTCTGCCCTCCGCCATGCCGGCAATCGTCACCGGCTTGAAGCTGGGCCTCGGGCAGGCTTTGATCCTGGTGGTCTCGGCGGAGTTCGTCTCGGCCGACGACGGCATCGGGCATTACATCTGGGATTCCTGGCAGGTGCTGGCGATCCCACGCATGTTCGTGGGGCTGGCGACCGTGACCGCGATCGGCGGCATCGCGGTGCTGCTGGGCACGCTGGCGGAACGGCGGCTGGTGCCGTGGGCAAATCATTAGGACGGAGGCAACCATGCCCAAACTGAACGTCGCGATCGTGGGGGCCGGGATCGGAGGCCTCGCCGCCGCCGCTTGCCTGCGCCGGGTCGGGATCGATGTCACGGTTTACGAGCAGGCGCGGCAGTTTGCCCGCGTCGGCGCCGGCATCCAGCAAAGCCCCAATGCCGTCCGGGTGCTGCGCGCGCTTGGGTTGGAAGGAAAGCTGCGCGACATCGCGTTCGAACCGGCGTCGGCGCAAAACCGACAGTCGGATACAGGCGAATTGCTGTGGGAACGCGCGATGGGCGCGGCATCGGAGGCGAAATACGGCGCCCCCTATCTGGTGCTGCACCGAGGCGACCTGCACGCCATTCTAGCCTCGGCCGTGCCGGACGAAACCATCCAACGTGGCCGGAAACTCGTGGGTCTGTCGCAAACCGGCGCCACGGTCCGCCTGGATTTCGCCGATGGCAGCCATGCCGATGCCGATGCCGTCATCGGCGCCGATGGGGTTCATTCCGTCGTCCGCGAGACCCTGTTCGGCGCCGAAAAACCGGAATTCACCGGCCGCGTGGCCTATCGGACCGTGTTTCCGGCATCGCTGCTGAACGGATTGCAAATCGACGATCAGGCGAAATGGTGGGGGCCGGATCGGCATATCGTGATGTACTACACCAACCCGCAACGGTCGGAACTGTATTTCGTTACCTCTACCCCCGAGCCGGATTTCACCCTGGAATCCTGGTCCACGACCGGGGACATGGACGAACTCCGCCACGCTTACCGGGATTTCCATCCGAATGTGCGCGCGGTCCTGGCCGCCGCGCCGTCGGCGCATAAATGGGCGTTGGTCGTCCGCGATCCCCTGCCCCACTGGACCGACGGCAACGTCGCGCTGCTCGGCGATTCCTGCCATCCGATGACGCCCTACATGGCGCAAGGCGCCGGCACGTCCATCGAAGACGCGGCGATCCTGTCCCGTTGCCTGGATGGCGTGGACCGGGACGGCGTGGCGGCGGCGCTGCTGCGATACGAGGCAACCCGAAAACCGCGCACCTCGCAAATCCAAACCCTGTCGCGCGCCAACGACATGAACCGCTTCAAGGCGGCAAACGAAATGGTCTACGGCTACGACGCCTGGACCGAGCCACTCGCATAGGAAAGGAAACGAAGACATGGCCGATATCCACGGCACCTATAAACTCGTCAAAGCCGTTGCCCGCGACGCCGCCGGCAACCTGCTCCCCACGCCTTACGGCGGACACCCGCTGGGCCGTGTCGTGCTCGGGGCCGACGGCCGTATGGCCGCGGTCACCTGCGACGGCAGCCCCGATCTGCCGCCCGGCGCGAAGCGGGAATTCAGTGCCTACACCGGCAAATACGATTTCGACGGCAAGACGCTGACCACCCATGTCGATGGCGCCTCCGACCCCACGCGCATCGGTGGGGATCAGGTGCGCGGCGTGCGGTTCGAGGGCGAGTTCATGGTGCTGCAACCGCCGCTCCGCCCCTATGGCGGCGCCCCCGAACAGCGGGAGCTTTACTGGATCAAGATTTCGGACGCCTAAACCGCTGCCACGGTCGCCGGTGCGCGCCGGGTGACGCGCAGCACCAGCATCGCGGCCATCATGCAGGCCACACCGCTCGCCATGAACGCCGGCAGGTAGCTGCCGGTCATGCCGCGCACCGTGCCGGCGCCGATGGCCGCCAGCGACCCGCCGATCTGATGCCCGACATAAATCCAGGAGATGATCACCGGGGCATCGCGTTCGCCGAACACCTCATTCACCAAAGCGAAGGTGGGCGGGCCGGTGGCGATCCAGTCCAGGCCGTAGACGGCGGCGAAAATCGTCAGGCTGACGGTATCGAACGACGAATACGGCACGACCAGCAGCGCCAGTCCGCGCAGGCTGTAGACGAAGAACAGCAGTACCCGCGGATTGTACCGGTCCGTGAGCCAGCCGGACACGGTGGATCCGATCAGGCTGAACACGCCCAACGACGCCAGCATGCTCGCCGCGAGCACCTGCGTGTAACCGTTGTCCACGCAGTAGGCGATCATGTGCGTGCCGATCAGGCCGTTGGCGGAGAAGCCGCAGACCGCGAAACTGCCCGCCAGCAGCCAGAAATCGACCGAGCGGGCACCTCGGCCCAGGCCGCGCAACGCGACCTGAACGGGATTGCCGGCGATCGTGCGCGCGGCCGCCGCCTGGGTCGCGCCCAGAGGCAACAAACCGATCCGTGCCGGGGATTCCGGCAGAAACACGACCAGCAGCGGGATCAGCGTGGCAACGGCGGCGCTGACGGCCAGCGACACGGCCTGCCAGCCGTAATGCTGCGCCAGCCCGGCCAGCAGCGGCAGAAAGATGAGCTGCCCGGCGGCATTGGCCGAGATCATGATACCGATCGCTAATCCTCGGCGTGCCACGAACCAGCGATTGACCACCGCTGTCGCCATGCCGATCGCCCCGGCGGAGGACCCGATGCCGACCATGATCCCCCAGGTCGCATAAAGCTGCCACGGCCGCGTCATCGTCGCGGACGCGACCGTTCCCATCAGCATCAGCGACAGGCAGCTCAGCAGCACGCGCTTCAGGCCGAACCGATCCATTAGTGCGGTGATGAATGGTCCGAGCAGGCCGAGGAGAAGGATGTTGAGGGAGACGGCGCCGGAGATGGTCCCGACGCTCCATCCGAACGCCTGTTGCAGCGGGACGATGATCACGCCGGGGGCGGAGCGGACGCCCATGCCGCAAAGGGTGGACAGGAACATCACCCCCAGCACGATCCAGGCATAATGCACGCGGCCGGCGATGAGCCTGGCGAAAACGGATGGGGTCACGCGGGGGCCTTACAAAGACGGAAAAATCTCGGTCTCGGGTTCATACGAAACGGATTTGGCACCGGGGCCGACGTTCCGCGGATCAAGGATAACACGGCCGATACCGGGTTGGTCCAGCAGCCGTGCCAGTTGGGCGCGGATTGCCAACGCTGTCCCGACACGCTTCTAAACCCCCATCGCCTGCCGCATGAACAGCCGCTTCAGCGGGCCCAGCCGGTGTACGGCCGCGATTCCGACATCCCGCGCCAGCCGCAACGGCGGAAAATCGGAGCTGAACAGGCGGTCCAATCCGTCCGTCATGCCCAGCATCAGCAGATTGTCCGGCCGTCGCGCCCGCTGGTAGCGGGTGAGCAGCGCGGCGTCGCCGGGGTCGCGCCCGGCGGCGACGGCCTCGGTCAGCAAATCCGCCAGCACGATCGCGTCGCGGAACCCCAGGTTTAATCCCTGACCGGCGATCGGATGAATCCCATGAGCGGCGTCGCCCGCCAGTGCCAGCCGCGTGTCGACGTAACGGTGCGCCAGCATCGCCGATAGCGGATAGCTCCATCGCCGCCCCACGACCTGAATGCGCCCGAGGTGATCGCCCAGCCGGCGGGCGATTTCGCGTTCGAAGCGCGCGTTATCGAGCGCCATTATGCGCTCCGCCATCGCTCGGCGTTCGGTCCAGACGATGGCGGACACGTTGGGCGCGCCGCCGGCCAGGGCATCGGCGCTGGGCGCCATGGGCAACAGCGCGAAGGGACCGGCGGGGAGGAAATGCTCCAGCGCGATGCCGTGATGCGGCAGTTCGTGGCTGATGGCGCAGACCATGCCGGTTTGCCCGTAGGGCAGACGGGTCACGGGAATGCCGGCTTGTTCGCGCAGGGGGGAGTTGCGGCCCTCCGCGGCGATGACGACCCGGCAGTCCACGACCGGGCCACCGCCGATGCGCACCGTGACACCGTCGGGACGGCGTTCCACCGAGGCCTCGGCCGGCGCCAGCACGCGGAGCGACGGCAAGGTCCGCATATGCGCGTTCAGCGCGATCCGCAGTCCCCGCGCCTCCACCATCCAGCCGAACGGGCCGGCGTCCAGTTCGGCACTGTCGAAATGCAGATGCAGGCGGGAGGCAGGGCGCCCGACGCGGCCGTCGGACACGCGGATTTCCTGGATGGGTTGTACCGGTTCGGGCAGCCGGTCCCACAGCCCCGCTTCGTCCAGCAGCCGCCGAGACCCGGTGGAGATCGCGTAGGCCCGGCCGTCGAACGCCGGATGCTCCATCGGCGGAAGCGCGGCGCGATCCACCACGACGGTTTCGACCCCCGCCGCGGCCAGCCGGCAGGCGAGGCTGCCGCCCACCGGACCGGCGCCCATGATGCAAACTTCGGCCTTAAACCTGTCGGTCATCGCAACCTCGTGCAGCGCTGCCTAACCAATGGGCAGCATCATCCTGGGCGTAACAGCCGCATACACGGGCAGTTGCACGCTTGCCGTGCGATCGGGGCTGCCCGTTCCGGCGGCACATTGGCTTTCCGGGCCGCATCCCGCAACCCACTGATTTTGGCACGATTGTTGGTCCTATGGAGGCAAATATCTGGGAGAAACTCGAATGCAACATATCGAGGCAGGCGACGTCGCGTGGGTGCTGGTGAGCACCGTGCTGGTGCTGCTGATGACCATACCCGGTCTGGCGCTGTTCTACGCCGGCATGGTCCGAAAGAAAAACATGCTGGCGATCATGATGCAGTCGTTCAGCCTCTGCGCCGCGATGACGGTGGTGTGGATGATCGCCGGCTATTCGCTCGCGTTTACCAACGGCAATGCCTGGATCGGCGATTTTTCCCGCCTTTTCCTCAATGGTCTGGCGGATGCCTGGGACCAGCCGTTCACGCTGGGCGCTGGCACCGATAACGCGCAGCCGACCACGATCCCGGAGAGCGTATTCCTGATGTTCCAGATGGCCTTCGCCATCATCACCCCGGCCGTGGTCACCGGCAGCTGCGCCGACCGGATGAAATTTTCGGCGATGCTGGTGTTCTTCACCCTCTGGTCGCTGCTGATCTACGCGCCGCTGGCGCATTGGGTCTGGAGCGCGACGGGCTGGCTCGCCGTCATGGGCGTGGCCGACTTCGCCGGCGGCACCGTGGTGGAAATCAACTGCGGCGTGACCGGCCTTGTCTGCGCTCTGGTCCTCGGCAAACGGCTTGGCTACGGGCATGAGAATATGGCGCCGTGGAACCTGTCCTATGCCGTGATCGGGGCCTGCCTGCTGTGGGTAGGCTGGATGGGCTTCAACTCCGGCGGTGCGCTGGGCGCCAACGGGCGCGCCGGCATGGCGGTGCTGGTGACGCAAATCGCGGGGGCCGGCGCCACGCTGTCCTGGACCTTCGCCGAGTGGATCCTGCGCGGCAAACCGTCCGTCCTCGGGGCGATTTCGGGCGCGGTGGCGGGGCTGGTGGCGATCACACCCGCCGCGGGCTTCGTGCTGCCGGGGCCGGCTTTGGCGATCGGGCTGGTCGCGGGTGCCGTGTGCTTCTGGACCTCCACCACCGTGAAGGGCTGGTTCGGTTACGACGACAGCCTGGATGCGTTCGGCGTGCACGGGATCGGCGGCATTATCGGCACCCTCGCGACCGGCTGGTTCGCCTTCGGGCCGTTGACCGCGACCAGGGACGCGCCGGCCGGCGTGTCCATCGGCGGCGCGCATCTGCTGGGGGTGCAGGCCGTCGCGGTGGCCGCGACGATCGTCTTTTGCGCCGTCGGCAGTTACATTCTGCTGAAGATCACCGACGTTACCGTCGGTCTGCGGGTGACGACCGATGAGGAACGGGAAGGCCTCGATCTCGTGCTGCATGGCGAACAGCTGTTCTGATTCGATAGCAAGGCCTTTATCGGTCAGTCACTTCTGGGGTATGCTTCGACTCACGCCGGAACTTCGGCGCGAGCGAGGGCATCGAAATGGCCACCCGAACCCAGAGCGCGGAGGCGCGCCGTATCGCCTCCCCCGCCGTCAAGGCGCTGATCGGCCACCGATCCGCCGAATTCGGCGGTATTTTCCTTGGGATGGCCGGGCTGATCGTGCTGATCGCGCTGGCCACCTACAACCCGCTCGATCCCTCACTGAATACCGCGACCACGCGGCACGCCAGCAATCTGGCGGGGCTGGGCGGCGCGATGCTGGCGGATATCCTGCTTCAGGGATTCGGGTTCGCGGGCATCCTGCCGGGGGTGGCGCTGCTGGCCTGGGCGTGGCGCATCGGATCGCATCGCGGCATCGGCAGCCTTGCCGCTCGGCTTGCCTTCCTGCTGACCGCCCTTCCCAGCCTCGCGGCGGTCTTGGCGAGCTTCCCGGCCGCGCGGTCCTTGGCATGGCCCGCGACATCCGGGTTGGGCGGCGCGATCGGGGTGCTGCTGTCCGACGGTGCGCTGCATCTCGGCGAAAGCCTGCTTGGCCCCGCGGGCGCGGTGTCTGCCTGGGTCGTGGGGCTCGCATGCGCATCGGTGCTGACAGTGATGTCCCTGGGCCTGTCGCGCGGGGAGTGGCGTGCCGCCGGGCGGGCAACCGCGGTGGCCGCACGCATGAGTATGGACAGCGGGCGCGATGCCGCCGGCGCGCTGGCACATGGTGCGAGCCGGGTCCGAGCGTCCGCTTGGTTGTCGGGGCTGGTCAGCCGGACGCCGCCGATGCCGCCGGACGCGCCGCGTGTCGCGCCGAGTGTTCGCACACCCGTCGCGGCCCGCGCGCCCGTCGCCGCGCTGGAGGCCACGCCCAACACGGACGATGAGGTCTTGGAAACGCCGGCTCCGATCCCGGTGCCGGCCGTCGCCCCGGCGGGCGGTGCCGTGGTGCACACCCGCAAGCCCGCGGCATCCTATCGCAAACCGGTGCAGGAGACTCTGCCGCTGCCCGATGCCGGCTGGCGCACGCCGCCGCTGAGCCTGTTGAAGAAGCCGCCGGCCCGCGTCGTCACAGGTCCGTCCGAGGAAGCCCTACAGGCCAACGCGCGCCTGCTGGAATCGGTGCTGTCCGACTACGGCGTGCAAGGCAGTATCGTCGAAATCCGCCCCGGGCCGGTCGTAACGCTGTACGAATTGGAACCGGCCCCCGGGATCCGCAGCGCCCGCGTTATCGGGCTGGCCGACGACGTCGCGCGCAGCCTGTGCGTCACCGCCGTGCGCATCGCCACGGTGCCCGGCCGCAATGCCATCGGAATCGAAGTCCCGAACGCCAAGCGCGAAACCGTCTACCTGAGCGAAATTCTGTCCAGCGATGAGGTGGCCAAGGCCAGCGGGCGGCTGGTGTTGGCGCTGGGTAAGGACATCGGCGGCAGCTCGATCGTCACCGATCTGGCGCGCATGCCGCATCTGATGATCGCCGGCACCACCGGATCGGGCAAATCCGTCGGCGTCAACGCGATGATTCTGTCGCTGCTGTATCGGTTGTCGCCGGATCAGTGCCGCTTGATCATGATCGATCCCAAGATGTTGGAGCTTTCCATATACGAAGGCATTCCGCATCTGATGGCGCCCGTCGTCACCGAACCCGCCAAAGCCGTGATCGCCCTGAAATGGACCGTCCGCGAGATGGAACGCCGCTATCGCGCGATGTCTCAGTTGGGTGTCCGCAACGTCGGCGGCTACAACGACCGTGTGGCCGAGGCCCGCGCCAAGGGCGAGGTCGTCACCCGCCGCGTGCAGACCGGCTTCGACCCCGACACCGGCAGCCCGACATTCGAGGAACAGCCGCTGGCGCTGGAGCCTCTGCCGTTCATCGTCGTCGTGGTCGACGAAATGGCCGACCTGATGATGGTCGCCGGCAAGGAGATCGAGCAGGCGGTGCAGCGTCTGGCGCAGATGGCGCGCGCCGCCGGCATTCACGTGATCATGGCGACCCAGCGCCCATCGGTGGACGTGATCACCGGCACCATCAAGGCCAACTTCCCGACGCGCATCAGCTTCCAGGTGATCTCGAAGTTCGACTCCCGCACCATCCTGGGCGAGCAGGGCGCGGAACAGTTGCTGGGGATGGGCGATATGCTGTTCATGCAGGGCGGCGGGCGGATCCAGCGGGTGCATGGGCCGTTCGTTTCGGATGAGGAAGTCGAGGCGGTGGTGGCGTTCCTGCGCGAACAGGGCGAACCGGCGTATGTGGAGGAAGTGACGGAAATTCCCGAAGGCGGCGATTCCGGGGTGGCGAGCATTCTGGATGCCAGCGACGGGGAGAAGGGCCTGTTCGATCAGGCCGTGGCCGTGGTTGCGCGCGAGGGCAAGGCGTCCACGTCGTTTATCCAGAGGCATCTGAATATCGGGTATAACAGGGCCGCGAAGCTGATCGAGCAGATGGAGAAGGAAGGGATTATCACGCCGGCCAATCATGCGGGGAAGCGGGAGATTCTGGTGCGGCGCACGGGGGATGAGGATTAATATCAGACGCTCCAACGGTTGACTTTCCCACTCCTCATGGTCGGGCCTGACCCGACCATCTCCTGCGACAGGGGGGACTCGAAATCGCGCGGCTATTTGTCGGTGCCTCATTGGCCTGAGATGGTCGGGTCAGGCCCGACCATGACGGGACTGGGACAGAGGTAGGGCCATTTGGTATAATAATTGACCTGACGCCTCAGATGGGCTGAACGTCGCGACATCCAGCTGCGAATGTCCCCAACGTTCCGATAAACGTCGTAAATCGGTTGGCCCGCGGTAAGTCGAAATCGTGTGGAACGGGAAAATGGTGCCCAGGGGCGGAATCGAACCACCGACACTGCGATTTTCAGTCGCATGCTCTACCAACTGAGCTACCTGGGCCTCTGTCCGCCGGAGCGGAGGCAGGCTGATTACCGCAACCCGGCCAGGGGATCAACCCACATACGGCAGCCATGTTACATCCCGCCGCCGATCCCGTGCCAGCGCACCACGCGCAATCGTCCCTCCTTCATCAAGCGCAACCGAATCAGCCAAAATTCGGCCTCCGCCACGACGGCGCGGGCATGATCGGGGGTCGGTTTCTCGTCCTGCATGGCACGCACCAGCCGGCGCCAACCCATAATGCCCTGGTGCATGTAGCGCTGCGACAGGTCTTCCACGATTCGGACGTCGTATCCCTGCCGGCCCATGACCCGTGTGATCGCGATTTCCGTGGGCAGCGTTTTTGGGTCGCGCCGTTCCAGCTTGGCCCATTGGGCGACCAGACCGTCCGCCGTGGTCAGCGGCACATCGGCCACCAGCTCGGTCATCATCAGTTGCCCGCCGGACTTCAAACCGGTGGAGATGGCGGTCAGCACTGTCTCCGGCCGTTGGCCTTGCAGCGGCTCCAACGCCAGCGCGTGATGGAAGCGATGGCGGGGGAAGCTGGGTTCGGCGGGGTCCCAACTATCGAGCCGAGCACGTTTGCCCATGTTCGACCGGAGCAATCGGTCTGTTCCCGCGCGCAGCAACTCCGGGTCCGCCTCGAACCCGTTCACCCAAACGCCCAACCCCGTGACCAGACTACAGGCCGCCCCGCCGCTGCCGGCGCCCAGCAGCATCAGGCTGGCCGCCGCCGATAACCCGAGCGGCTT
>Ga0214180_1000214_pt1 | contig 21729 bp, 24 predicted proteins | sample TroBogEpilimnion_22_FD_153018 | JGI IMG/M metagenome (GOLD analysis project Ga0214180, IMG submission 153018) | Freshwater microbial communities from Trout Bog Lake, WI - 16OCT2007 epilimnion | ecosystem: Environmental > Aquatic > Freshwater > Lake > Epilimnion/Euphotic zone | place: Trout Bog... | reverse complement strand
TGACATTAAGCGTCAGCACGCCTGTGCCAGAATTGTAAGAAACAACATCACCAATGAAATAAGCGGATGTTGAGTTGGCAACAATTGTAGATTGTTGAACCGAATACTGTAAACCAGTTCCAATAGTAACTGTTTGTGTGCCGCTTACTGGCAGGGTGATAGACGAGGTAGAAGAAGTTTGGTACTTATCTCCTATAGGTCCTGTTGGTCCTGTTGCTCCAGTAGGCCCCGTTGAGCCAGTGTTACCCACAGCACCTGTAGGTCCCGTCTGGCCTGTTGCTCCAGCTGCTCCTGTTGGCCCTGTAACTCCCGTGTTGCCTTGCGAACCTGTTGGACCCGTTGGTCCCGTAATGCCAGTCGCACCAGTAGCGCCAGTGGGACCAGTGGTACCAATAGAACCAGTACCGCCAGTATTGCCTGTCGCACCGTTTGCTCCCGTCGCTCCTGTAGAACCTTGTGGACCAGTTGGTCCAGTAACACCTTGATAACCTTGAATGCCCTGCGGGCCAATAACGCCAAGTTCAATTGTTACAAACTGAGTTGAGCCAACGTTAAATACATTGGTAGTGGTTGGGATAAGAACAGTTGAAACGCTACTTGTAGTTACTCCCATTATTGGATCACACTCGCAGATACGACAAATGCGCCGTTAAGGATTTGATAAACATTGCCTTGTGGGTCAGAAAGATTAAAGGCATACTGATAGTTGCCAGATGGCAGAACATTTGGTTCTGTCTGAGCAGCGGTAAGGGTAAATGTTGTTTGGCCTAAAGCGCCTTGAATTGTGGCTTTGCCATTGGCTGTGGAAAGTTCAACAACAAGGTTGTTGGACACATCACGAACCTGCATGTCTGCGGTGTAGCCAGTAATGTTTACAGGCAGTCCATCGATCTGCCAGATGGGAGCAAGCGTAAAGGTTGTGCCATTGATGACACTGATGTTGTATCTACCTGCGTTCATCTTACTCCTGTGTTATGTAAGCGCCGTAGCCAGCGTTTGTAAGAATAGTTACTTCGTTATCGCTTAGGACATATTCATGTCCGCCTAGGTAGCAGTAGTCAGCTGACTCTGTATCCTGTACGGCTGGGGTACGCTGTGAGACTACAGCTGTACCAAATACTAAAATGCTGTTTGCACGAGCAATTCTGTAACGCCAAAACAAAATGCCAAAACCCGCTGGGCCTTCTTCAACCGTTGGCGGTTTAAATATATATGACATGCGTTACCTTTCGTGGGCGTTGCCGCCTAGCCCCTGAAAGGAAAAAGGGGCTAGGACAACAACTAACTCAGATTAAGAGTTGTGGATAGAAGCTGATGACTCGATACGAACCAAAGCTGCATCACGGTAACGTGCCCAGCCTAGAACGCCGTACCATCCGATTGGACGGAAACGCATCAACTTATCGGTGATTGGACCGAAGATTACATGTGGCTCTTCAGCAACTGCTTCTGCAAGTGCTTGCTTACCAGCAACAAGTGTACGGAATACACGAGTACCGCCAGAAGCGTGAACATAACCAGATGTTCCGAATGTGCCTGTAGCACCAGATGAACCAGTACCGTCAGTTGTGTTGTAGAGACGTGGTGACTCTACGAACATAGCACCTTCGTATGTGCCGATGGTGCCTGGCCAAAACTCAGATGCACCGTTCTCGGCGTACTTGTGGTCATCGCGCCATCCGCCTGCGCCAGTTTCTGAGCGAAGGTCGTATGAAACTTCTGGGTGAATACCACACCAGTAGTATTCGCCTTGACGTGGTACAGCCTTGTTAGCACGCAACTTAGCAACAGCAGTACGAATGTCGCGTGAGCGAATTACTGATGTGCCATCGATAGATGCTTGTGTTGTTCCGTTGGTGTATGTTCCAGCGTATGTTGAAACTGGAGCAGTTGATCCACCTGTAAGTTCAGCGATAGCGTTAGGTCCACCGATGAGTGTGTTAAGAACAACAGTATCAAGTGAGTCAGCCATGTTGAAGGCAATAATGTCTGCAATAGCTGGATCTACATCTGATAGTGAGAACAACTCGAGCTTACGAGTTGCAAGTGAAGCGTTACCGTATTCAAGCAATGAGACGGTGATAGGAGTGGTGTTGCCAAGAGCAACAGCATCTGGATCAACATCTTCAGAGAGTGAAGAAGTAACGGCGGCCATGTCTGTGTAAATCTGGAATACAACAGACGAACCTGGCATAGCTTGTTGTACTGGACGCTTATCTGCTACATCGCGGATAAGTGGGACAGCACGGAGCGCAAACTCGACATAGCGATCATAAGCGGTTTGTACTAATCCTGGAATACCAGAGGTAGAACCGATTGAGTCGGTATATTGATTGGCCATTGTGTCACCTACTTTCTATAGGGTTTAGTGTGCGAATGGGTTAAATTAACGTCCGCGACCAGTCATCTTCTGACCAAAAACAAGCATGTCAAGCTCTTCTCTTGTCTTAACGCCAGCCAGTTTCGCGGCAGTATCTGCATCACGAGACGGGGTATTTGCGTTTTGAAGAGCGGCATTGATGCGCTGTGTCTCACGGACATTAGCTGATGGTTCTTCGGACGAAGCATCTGGTGCTTGAAAGCCGAAAATGTCTGCATTTTCGTTTAACCAAGCATCGATCTGCTCAGGCGTACTTACGTCGCCAGGAATGAACTTGGCGACCTTTGTTGGCACGCCTTTCTTTTCCAACACTTCTGTAACTGAACGACCACGAAGGTCTGCTTGGATAGTAGCTAGCTGATCTGCAAGCTCCTTCTTTTCACGCTCTGCACGCTTAAGTGCTTTGCGTAGGTTTGCTGGACCGCCTTGATCATTCTGATCAATTACGTCTAGGTCGTCTTCGTCTTCTTCGTATTGGTTTGCCATGTGGCACTCCCTTTTCTGTTTAGTTGATCGCAGGCCTTAGCATTCTCCAGGGGAAGAGGTGCTAGCTCCTACTACCAGTCTGTAATACACATGCAAGATGCTGGTGAGTCTGCATGGAACCTAATTAACTTACGCCTTCGTTTTCAGTGTAAAGGCTGCCCTTTGATGCGCCAGATGAGCCAGAGAACTGGCTCACTTCTTGTGCGCGAAGTTGGGCTAATTGGATGTTTGCTTGTGCAGCAGATATGCCATTGAGGTTAGCGCCAGTCTGCTGTGCTGTTAAGGCATTGCCTATGCCAGCAGCATTCATGCCATAAATGTTTGCAAGCTGTTGTTGGGCACCAAGTTGTGTGCCAACGTTAGTAAATGCTGTATTTGCTTGAGCCTGAGTAACACCTTGCGCAGCAAGCGAGATAGCATTTTGCTGATTAAGGGCAAGGTTTTGACGAGCAGCTTCACCTTGAATCTGAGATGCTTGAACTTTTGTAGCAATAACATCTGAAGCAGTATTTGGATCAAGCAAAGCATGAACCATATCTTCTTGAGTCAAGCCAAAGTTCTGTTGTAATTGTTGTGTAACAAAAGGATCTTCGCTTGTTACGGCAGTAGTCGCTGCTGTTACTCGCTGGTTAACTTCAGCCGCTGACACATCTTGTCCAATAAGTTGACCCATAAATTGTGGTTGCAACATTGGATTTGTAGCAGAAATTCCAGCGCGGGTGAGTACAGCCTTATAAGCATTCTCTGTGGCAATGTAATCTGCTGGAGCAAGTGGTGTTAGGCCAGCTGCTTCACGAGCAACGTTTCCAGAAAAACGTGTATCCCAAGCATTTGCCAATGCTGCAATGGCAGGGTCTGACGATTTAGCAGATGCTGGGTCTTCGATCAATGCTTGAATTGTAGATGCATCATAGTTCTTTGCAACTAGACCGTAAATGGCATTACCAATAGCGCCAGTAGTATCAATGCCATAGCCAGCCAAAGTGGCTTGTACAAGTTGCAAAGCATTTTGACTTACGCCAGTATTGACCTGAGTTGTTGATCCATCTGACCAAATTTCAAACACATTGCCGTTTGCGTCAGTATATGAACCAGTAACTGTTTTTGCTGTAGGTGTTGCTGGTGGTGGGGGCGGAGTTGTTGACTTGCTACCGCCAGCTCCTGGTGCTACAACTTGATCGCCAGAGACAGTTCCGCCAATTTTAGCAGCAACCGCTGTTGCGTTTGCAACTTTGCCAGCTTCTTCTGCCGCCGGATTTGGCACAGCAGATGCAGGTGCAAGTCCAATTGATGCTAGAGCATCATTGATTGCTTTCATATCCGCTGCGTTAGATGCAGCAAGAGAATTGCCTGCGGCTGTTACTGAAGCAAACGCTTGACCTGGTGTTTGGTAATCAGTCTCAACCTGCTGATCATTTTTATATGCAGCCATTAACCGCCTACCACCAATCCAAAGTTGCGTAGCAATGATGTTGCTGTATCCATCAAGCTATTACGAGCATTAGTCGTATTAAGCCATTCTGGACGAGATTTGACTTGTGAAGTAAATTGATCTAAGGACATTGGATTTGTTCCATCGCCTTGCAATGCTTTTGTCACCATTGAACCATAACCAGTTGTCGCTCCAAGGTCAACGCTAGTTGGGCTAACTTCAAGAAGGTTGGCAACTGTGCTTGTGTATGGTTGGGCAAGATCTGAAACGCTGTAGCCATCATTGATCTGTTGAGCAAATGGCTTGTAGATATTTGCAGCCACACTGCGCATATTTGCCTGAACAGAATCTGATGTTGTCAAGCCTTGCTGAATGGCTTGTGCCGCGCTGGTAAAGTAATCTTGCCCAGTGGTTGATTGACCAGCAGCATTTGACCATGTTGGGTTAAGGTATTGCGAAGCAACACCCATTTGAGAAGCATAGTTCTTAAGCGAAGTTGCGGTTGTAGCAAGAGAGCCTTGAAGGCTACCTTGCGCAGATTTTGCAACTTGTCCAGATTTGGCAATAAATGTGCTAAGAATATCTGAAGGAACAGGTGCACCATAATATGATTGCAAAAGTTTAGCAACTGGATTTGTGTTTGGATCCATGGTTTTGGCTTGGTCCGAGGTAATTGGACCACCAAGATTGCTAATATCAATGCCTTGTGCCTGCGCTTGCAAAACCATTTCTTTTAAAAGATTGTTATAGTTTGCAGCATATGTGCCAGGTGAAGACAAGCGATCTTGTTCTTCTTGAGCATATGTAGCACCATTGGTTTGGTACCATGTGCTTTGCATATATGCTTGCTTAAATCTATCTGCTGACCAGTTGCCAGCAATTGCTTGATCAAGAAGGCTTGGCTGGCCGTTAACCCCAGAACCGCCCAATTCAGGAACTGAAGCAAGGAAAGAAGCTGCCATTCCATATTTAGCTTCAAAGTCTGCTTTTACTTCAGCGGTTGTTTCTTCTTTGCCGTTGTTGTAATACTTGCCATCTTTTTCGCCAGTGTAAGCAACGCCGTTGCTGTAAAGCAGTCCCTTTTGAGTGGTAAAGCCAGGCAAAGATTTTCCACCTGTGCCTGATCCACCAGTATTTGAACCGCCGTTAGTGCCTTTATTTGAGCCAGCGCCAGTCCCCGCGGCAGATGTTTGAGTTTCAATACTTCCAGAACCAAAGGTTCCTGTTATATTTGACTCAGGCGGTCTTGTGATAAAACCTTTTTCATATTCTGGCGTTCCTGGAACAAGGCTGTTGCCGTTAGCATCGTAACGCACTTGAGGTGTTGCATTGCTTTTGCCCGCAACAACTGCTTGCTTAGTCGTAGGATCTGTATAAGTAGTGCCTGTAGCTAATTTACCAGTTGTAGGATCTAGATTAATAGGTCCGTTAACAACACCTGCTTTTTGATATGCCGATTTAATGGCAACCATTGTTGAAGCATATTCTTTAGCAGCGCGCTCTAAATCATCTTTTTGACTAGGCAGCGCATTTCCTTGTGCTACTTGACGAGCAGCAGTTTCCAATTGTTGATATTCATCAGCGGCAGTTTGCTGCAATATTTGAGCGTAATTAAAACTGCCTAATTGAGCATTATTAGTAGACTCTGATGCTTTATTTTCAGAACTTTCTTTGCCCTTTTTTTGTGCTTCAATTTCGGCAAGGGAATAACCAGGTTCAAGCAAATTGGCTACTTTGCCATCTTTGACATAACCAACTGGGTTATCATTTTTATCTGTAACAATTGTGATAAAACCCGTTGGAAAACGTGGGTCAAAAGAATTAATGTTAAATACAGTTTGAGTATTTTGACCAGCGGGAAGGTTTAAAGATTGAGCAGTTGGGTTAAGTTGCTGGCTGGCATTGCTGCCAGATGCTTCTGCTTGAGCAACAATTTCTTGCGCAATTTGCTCAGGAGTTAATGTTGATTGTGTATCAGCCATTATATGCTCCCTTGTATTCCTGGTTTGCTTGTTGAATAGCATCCATGTATTGAGTTGCTATTTTGTAATCTTTTGCTTGACCACTGCCAGCAATAAGATTTTCAATAAATGCTTGTGGGTTTACTCCAGCGCTTAACTGGGTACCAGTCTCGCTTAGAGGTTTAGCTGTGGTTGGATCATAGTTAAGAGTTGTGCTAGTTCCACCAGGATATGCTTTTTCTGCTGCCAAAAGTTCGGCACCATATTGAGCAATTTCTGTTGCTGTAGCATTGCGGCCAAGCAATGATTGCATAGCAGCATTAACCGTGGCCACAATATCTGGTTGAGATGTTTGACTAAGATCTGTGATATTGACAGTCTTAGGTTGATATTGAAATGCCGCTGGCATTCCATTAGCACTTGTTGAAGCACCTTTAGCATCCGCGTAACTAGGTATTGCGCTTGATCCAGAAGACCCTGTTGGCGTTGCTGGTTTAGTCGTTCTTGTTGTCATTACTTCACCCTCTTAAATACGCCATTAATAACATTTGTCAAATATGTTGTATTTGGATCTGCCTCTAACTCTGTCAAGTATGTAAACCAATCGTTTTGAGCAACTGAATATCCTGGAGTATGCTTAATAGTTCCAGCAACACTTATTGTATTTGCTTGCAATTCTGCATGATATTGATCATACCCTTGAAGCAAAGTTTTAATTCCAGTTGCTTGCGAACCTTTAAGATCGCCGTTCTTGCTCATATCTTGAAGATCTTTAAGCGCATTGGCCGCTGAATCTAAGCGAGATGGGTTGGTGTAATCTGCATACCATGTTGGGTTACTTGTGCCATATTGCTGAGCAACTTGGTTCCAAGCCTGAGTATAGTTGTAAATTGCAGTACGGTTATTAACGGCACGAGCCGCAGCTACATCCTTTTGGTAAGCATTCCAGTTGTCAGACATATCAGCCCAACCTTTGGCAATGTAAATCGAATCGATAAATTGCTGTGGGGTTTTGCGTGAACGCAATTGCATGGTAAGAAGTTCATTTTCTACCTGCAAGGCATTTTTGTCTGATGCTGTTTGCGGAACCAAATAAGCAGCGCCAAACTTGTACTTATCCTGAATAGCTTTATTGTTATTTAGCCAATCAAGCGTGCTTTGTGCCAATGGAAGATCCGCACCACCTTCGCCAGTTTGGCTGTGTGAAACTGTATAAGATATAGATCTTGTGCCATGCTCTGAAGTAAACTTTGCTAAAGCCTCTGGAAGAGTCAAGCCCAGACCGCCTTGTGATACAGGCAAGGTCATATTATTAAACTCTGAATTTAGGCTTTGTAAAGACTTGTTGTAATAATCATTTGACACTGTAGGGGACAGTGGCAAGAAGAACGACATAACGCCTTTTAGGAACAGATTTGAACGCGCATTGTTGTTGATGCGATCCATAATCTTTTGCTGTTGAGCGTAAGGCAAAGCTGAATAGTTATCTGGAAGATCGCCATGGTAGTACGCTGCTGCAATTGCTGACAATGTGGCGTTGTGTACAGAACTTTCCTTATCGTTCATTTGCAAGCCATCCCACAAATCTCTGATAGCAGAGTTTGGAAATACTGTTTGCAACATGGTTGGATCTGGATAACCGCCAGTGGCGAAGTTAGCCAACTTGTTGCCCCATGTAAAACGGCTTGTCAAAGCAGTTAATGGAATGGTTGCCAATGGGTTAAGCCCTGGCATTTTCATTTCTGGCAATACAGAAGTTAAAGAACTTACGTTGCCAGTAATAGACTCAGGCAAGCCGTCTGTTGAGTCAATGCCGATAGCATTTAAACCACGAAGTAGGGCATTGCCAAACTCGCCAACCAACGGATAAACAATGTACTTGTTTCCGTTTGAATCTGTATGAACAAATCCAGGGTTGTTAATGCCATGGTTGATCATCTGAAAATCGCGTAGCGCCTGTGGGTTTGAGTATGCCAAACGCTCATAACGCTTAAATGCTTGTTCTTGAGCAAAGTAGAATGGAAGAATGCCACGGGTTAGCACTGCAAATTGTGAGCGAAGTGCTGGGTTGTGGATCATAGGAACCATTTGAACTACTGCTTTTTGACCAGCAAACTGCAAAGCCTCAAGGTCATTGATCTTTTCAGCATCAACCAATGGCTGAAGTGAACGATAGTTTTCGTATAGGTAGTGACCAAACATAGGCTCACGAGAGATGTTATCCATTACTGGGTTAATAAATTTGCGGTAACCCATTTGCAAAATGCGTTGGATGGCATTGTCGTATGTAGGGCCAGCAACCTTGCCGATTACTTTTGCAGGGCTAGAAAGTAAAGGTATTTTCTTTAGATCTTCTGCATAGGTAACTTTTGCGTTAGCAATGTTATTAAGAAGATCCGTGTGAATTGTTCCATCTTTACCAGTAACAAGTCCACGAATTGCTTTAACCTGAGCATCAGAAAATGAACTTGCCTTGCCATCACGAAGGCCAACCATGTCATGACGAAGATCTGCATATTTGGTTGGATCTTCAATGCGAGCTTGATGCAATTGTTGAATTTGCGACCATTGCTGATCTGGAGTTAGATCGTAACGAAACACTGGTGTTTTTGATAAACGCAAGTAATCGTTGGCAATATCACGAGCCATCTGTTCATTGCGAACCTTGGAAAGATTTTGTGCCCACCACACATGGTAGTGAGGATCTTTGCCAGTAAGACCCATAATGCTTTGCTTGCCGTCTGCACCGTGGCCAAGTTCTTCCACAGTCTTAGCTGCGCGTTCTGCTTGGTTAAGGTTAAAGTGAGCTAAGTGATCTGATGCTACGCCAGATGGGACTGTTAAGCCACCCATTTTGAGTTGCCAGTTCATCAAGACTTTGTACTTTTCAGACGCTAGGTATGGAGCCATCTTGCTGGCAGTCCATCCAAATGGACGAATAAGATTACGCGCTTTTGCGTATTTGCTTAGATCAGGATCATTGGCAATACTTTTTTCAAGACCTTGATATTGCTTTTCTTTTTCCTGTTCTAGATCTGTAATCTCATTGCTCTTGACAACATCGTTGCCAAGTACAGCATTAGCATCTTCTGGGGTTGCCGCTTGAGCAACCTTATCCAAAATGGCTTGACGCTCAGCAGGAGTTTTGCCAAGCATCTCTTTTTGAATTTCACGATCTGCTGTGCTGAGATTTGAATAATCGTATTTAGCACCAGTAAAAGCAATTTTGGTTTGCAAGTAATCTGCAAGTCCTTTGCGAATAACCTGATGCAACGCTTCAGATGATGCAACGCGAAGACCAAAACCTGTTGTGAACAATGTCATCGGAGCAAAGATCTTGTCGGTATAACGGGTATACCAGTCGTCGACCTTTGGTGAGTACATCAAGCCATGGATAGTTGCTTGCTTCATGGCATTGCGAAGATCTTTAAAATCGATAAATGCGTTGCTGCCACGCTGCCATGACCATAAGGCTACAGGTGCAGAATCTTTTGGCGTTCCGTAGCGATCATTACCAGCAACGGTAGGAGTTTTCATTTCTACTTCGCCAAGCACATTGCCAAGATGATCTGTACCAGATTGCATGTCACCAAGATTGCCACCAGTACCAGCACGCTGAGCGTGTGACATGGTGTCGCGTACAATGTTGTAATCGTCTGGAAGGCCAGCGGCCTTGATTACTTCCTTAACGCCTGCGGCGTAAAGTTCTTGCTGGGTAATAGGATTTGGCTCTGCCATAATTTCAGCAGCTTTTTCCAAAGCCACATCACGAGGCATGGCATAATAGAACATATTAAATAATGCTGTGCCAGCACCATGATCTGTAAATTTAAACTCGTTGCCAGATTGTTGCATAAGTTTTTGGTTGATAACCAAAGATTTGTAACCAGTAAAAGTTCTTACTTTGCCAGCAAGCGCACCCCAGCCATTCCAAGCGCCGTCTGTCTTGGAAAGCAAACCGCCCCAAGCATACTTGGTTTTGACCACTTGATTGCCATCTTCATCAACAGCAAAATCTTGTGTTCCATCTGGCTTTAGAACGGGTACGCGCTTAGGTAGCAAAAGATTGCGCTCTTGGCTTAATGGTGTGTCGCCAGATTTTTTAATAATTGTATCAGTAAGATTTGCTACCAAAGATCGGCCAAGGGTGCGAGTTGGAATAGCAAGGTTTACTGTGCTAACAGCATCTTCTTTTGTCTCGCCAGCGTACAAGGACTTACCAAAGATTGATGCAACTTCTTGACCACTTTTAGCAGCAGCAAGTTGCTCAAGCATTGATGGCGTAAACTGTGTGCCAGGATAAGCGCGTTGAATATCAATAGGATTTGTGCGTTCTGCAATATCATCAAAAGCACGCTTTATTGGATTTAAAGCAGCATTAAATCTACCAGCTAAACCGCCAGCTTCGTAGGCTTGCATAACTTGATCGCTGGTAAGCGCTTTATTAGATACAGAAAGAAGAAAGTTTTTAACCGCAGGAGCATTACGAGCCAAAGGAATTGTAGCTACAACAATTGGCTTACCATCTGCGCCAAGCAAAGTCTTTGGCTGACCTTGCGCGTTAAGCACTGGGTTGCCAGAAGCATCTAATTCTTTTGCCGTGTCTAAGTATTTTCCAGACTTAAGAGCATTTGCAACCTTGCCAGCATTTGCCAATGGATCTGCTTCAAGGTCAAATGCAGCATCTGTTGAACCTGAAATAAATTGACCAATACCATGATCTGTATCTTTTAAAGTGCGCAAACCTGGCACATTTGAAAGGCCATTTGCAATATCACGGCCAATGGAAACTTTGTAGTTTGGATCAATAGACTTTTTGTAAGCATCTTGATATTCTGGAAGAAGTTGTCCACCAGCATCACGTTCAAGGGATGCAGCAGCATCTGCACCAAGTGCAATGCCTTCTGGTCCAGCAAGTGCACCAACGGCAGCGCCGCCTGCAACTCCTAGCGTTGCTAGTAATCCTTGACCAAATCCATGATCTACATAAACAGCATGAAGAAATTTGTAATCAGACTGTACTTCTTGCAAGCCTTTGTTTGCCCATTGAGCTACAGTGCCCAAACCTGGTACAGCGTTGATGACCTTACCAACATCACCAAGAACTGTTTTCCACCATGAGCCAGAGCTGTACATTTGTTGATTTTGCTTAACAGCCTGTGTTGCAGCAGTTACGTGGTTAATAGAATTAAGGCCACCAGCAACATCTGGATTTGCTCCAGTTGCGATAACTACGCTTGCCTGATCTGGGGCATGCTGAACTAAACCTGGATTATCTTTAGAGATTTGACTAGCGGCTGCGACAGTAGGTGCGCCACTTGTAATAGGTTGTTGTGGTTGTAATGGATTAGTTGCCAATTACTTCCCCAATGCTGAAGCTAACGCCTGCAATTCTGGGCCAGCATCTGGGTGTGATGCAAGAGCCTGTACGGTTTGTTTAGCTGATTGTGCTGGTTGAATTGTTTGTCCTGGCTGAATGCCAAGAGCTTCTGGACCAACGCCAGGGCCTGACGCTGCGCCAGCAGTTACTGGTTCATTAGGGCGCTGCGTAGGAGCAGTAAGAGGTGTTACTGGTTGACTTTGTTGCTGTGCAGCCTGCGCCATTTGTGCTGGCGATGTTGGCTGTGGAGATGGCGTAGCAGCCATCGGTGCACCGCTTTGAATCTGCATCATATCTGTGCCATCGCCATAGTTAGGCATGCCACTGACATAGCGCATTGCTTGTTTTGATGCAGGTCCGCCATCGGTGCGTTGGCTTAAAGCCCCTGGGCCTGATGCAACGGCTGGACGTGCTGGAGCTTGATAGCCACCTTTACCTGCCATGATCACTCACCCTCTACAATAGTCTCAATGGTACGGACAACATCTTCGTGGAACAACTGTTTATCTTCCACGACACTTGCTTGATGTAGAGACATATCGCTCAATACATCTAAAAACTTTACAAAACTAACCAAAATATCTTTTGCAAGTTCAATGAAAAGAGCGGCAACATCCCAAGAAGACAGGATTTGTCTGCGGCTACCGCTCTCTTCATCATGCATAATTTACTTAAGTGGCTTTCCAGCAGTTGTGCCAACACCCTTTGTGCCTGAAGGCTGAACGGTGTACTTAATGTCTGACTTGCCTGTTGACTTTACTGATGGTGCAGACTGGATGCTTGTCTTCTGTGTTACTGCATCTGAACTGCCCATTCCACCCTGCATTGCAACGCGTACTGGTGGTGATTGTAGATTTGATCGGAACTGTGTCATTTTTTTCTCCTATAGGGAATTGGTTTTCTCACTCGTAACGTTAGGCGGGTGAGCGTCTGCTAACCGATGCAGCAAGCTGCGGGTTACCAGAAGAGTTAAGTCCTGCTAGTAGTTGCTGTAAAGCAGAGCCACCTTGGCCTTGTTGTGGGGCAGGCATTCCCATTGGTGGTTGCCCTGGCTGCGCTCCAGGTGCTTGAGGTTGCTGTCCTGGCATAGCAGCTTGTTGTGGCTGTGGCTCAGGAGCAAATGCTTCTGCTACAACTTCTTCGATTGGATCGCCGTTTTGACGACCAACAATTACCTTGGCAATAGCATTGATAACCTTAGATGGATCGCCACCTTGCATAGCAATTTGTGGTAATGCGTTAGCGTATGAGGCAACTGCTTGCATCAAACTGTCACGCAGTTCTTCTACTTCAACACGCTCTTCTTCTTGGCTGACATTCATTTCCCAAGGCATTTGACGACGCAAAAAGTCGCGGCTGATGAGCTTGTCGCCACGAGCCTGTAGGCCGAAAACCAAAGCACGGTTTGGATCAAGTCCAGCCATCATGCCGTAGGTTACGTCGCAGGTGTAATCACCAGCAATGTCTTTCTTTGGTGTGTATGTAACAACATACGGAGCACCAGCGTTAATGCCACGAACTTCCTTGGTTACATCACCAAATAGCTTTTCGTCCATCATGAAACATAGACGGATTACCTCGCGGAATGTTTCAGCAAATACGCCTTGTGCTGTCTTGACCTGTGTGTCAAAGCCACCCATGAGTGCTTCAACGCCACGACCTGTAACGATAGAACCAGACTGCTGACCAAGACGGCCTTCTGGATAACGTGATCCAGTGCGCATTTCTTGATCAAGAATTTCGTTTTCTTGAAAGATGTTTGGTGGAAGGTTAAGATCCACACGACGAATCTGTTGTGGGTTGGCAGAGCGGATAGTCGCGTCTGGGCCAATCTCAAGTACGTTAACATCTGAAGGCAAAGCAAACGGTGCTTGAACTGCTTTCTGCGCTGCTTCAAGTGTAAGCGAAGCAAAGCGTGAGCGAGCAACCTGTACCCACATAATGTCATCGAACTGACCGCGTTGGTGCTCATCTGAGTCAACGCCTGGGCGTAGCGCAATGGCTACAGGAATTTCACCTAGTTCATTTTCAACGCGTGAGAGAACAAAGTTGTTACGCTCTGGCAAAAAGAGAACCATCTGGTCTTTATCTTGGTAGCGATACATCTCAAGGATACGCTCTGAGTTACGGTTTTCATACTGACCACGAATAACATTCTCGTGCTCAGGAAAGTCGTTGATCAATTCACGGATGGTCTTGACATAACGCTTTGAGTATGAGACAAGGCGTGAGAATCTGTCAAACTCTGGGTAGGCACCGATAGGTGAATCGATGCGGATCATTGGGCGATTGTTCTCGTAATCTGGCTCAATGAGGAATGGCAACCAGCCAAAGGTGAGGTAGCGATCTGCACCTGTGTACATCATGGTCTGAAGGTTGGCAGTATCGCGGTAACCAGCGGCGATCATGGTGCGCTTGTCTGAACGCTCACGGGCACGATCTGAGGTGGTCTTGGTTGTCATGCAGTTAAAAGCAGGAAGCGGAGCGATAACTTCAGCAACGTCGCGTGCAGCAACGTCAATGAAGTTGGCGATCATTGGCTTTGGGTAATCCTCTGAGAACATGCCAGGGAATACCTGATCGATCTTGCCTTGGCGGATAGCCAATAGATCGTCATAACGTGAGTCACGTGCGAAGTAGTGCGCACGTAATTTACGGAGTTTATCCGAAATTACATCAATCTCTAGCACTATAAGTAACCCCCGTTAGCTGCCATTTTTTCTTTTTCGCGTTGATAGTCTTCGATGTTAATAACCCGACGACGCGCGACTTGGTCACGGGTCTGGAACGGATTTTTAATAAAGGAGCCACCATATGCTCCAGCTTGGTTGATATAGTCACGCATCTGAGTCTCTGCAAACCAGAGAGCCATGCAACCATCTTGTTTATTTTTAGTGCCAGCCGACCAAGTTATGAGCTGCTCTATGAGCGACTTTACGCCTTCATTGTCTGACCGTGGCAAATCTATAAGGTTGCTTCCCTTGACGTGATTGCCAAGTTTGTCAACCATTCCAAAGAGCGGAGCCATTGAGGCTACGCCAAACTCTGCATCCATCTTGTTGGCACCTGTGTAGTGCTGGACAAGGCGAATACCGCGAGATGCAAGGAAACGGTTAATCTCTTCATCTTGAGTGAGGAACAACTGAAAAGCGTTCTTCTCAATAACCCAGACTGATGGCTTGTACTTCTCAGTCCACTCAAAGATCAAGTCACGAATACGCTGTGGTGTTGGAGCAGGCATACGGCTAGCTTCCAAGATATAGCGCTTTTGGGTTGTCTTGTCACCAGCATAGGCAATTGAGAATGTATCGCCTGACATGGCTGGGTCCATCGAGCAGATGGTGTACGAACCGCCGTTAAGAGTTTGTGGATGACCAGGTGCCCCAGCGATCAAAGGACCGATAGCACGCATACCTGATACAGAACCGCGAACAGCCTCTGGACTAAAGACAGCCTCGCTGTCCACATCCTGCTGCTGATAAACCATCGCCCAAGTCTTTGGGTCAAGCACACCGCGGCGCTTACGAAGGTTAGGGCCGTCCCAGCGTGGATATAAACCATCCTCGCCTATATTCGCATCATCTCCAAGCCAAGGCTTGTCAGAGCGTGGCCAGAGGGTCTTCCAATCCTTTGGGTCATCTGCAAACTCGAGAACCGCTGGCATAGCCAGATATGTCCAAGGCGATACGCCATCTGGATAACGATCTGGGTTGCGCATCTCACGATATAGGTCAACTGGGTCTACACGAGTACCCACGACCAAAATCTTGCCTGTTGGACCGACACGGGTCAAAACTTCCTGCTGGATCCAACGGATCTGCTTTTCGTATTCATTGGCGTTAGCCAAGGTGACGCAGTCATCAAGAACGATCAAGTCAGCACGAGCGCCGTAGATCTGACCGCCAATACCTAGCGCCTGTAGCGTAGGGTCTTTTTCGCCCGAATCGCGTTCAAGGTAGATAGCGTCCTGGGTCCACTTATCAGCCGCTTCTTTATAGCCATCAGCGGGCGCATAACGGCGCTGTAGCTCAGCGTAGGCTGGCTGGGTCAAACGCTGCTTGACAGCGTAAAGAAAGTCTTTGGCCATAGTCAAGGTCTTTGAGACGATCTTGATACGGATATTTGGGTCAGTACAGATCCGATAGGTAATGTAGTCAATTGAGACTGTCATCGACTTGGCATGCTCAGGTGGCATGTTCACGAGGACGTAATTTGGAAAGCCCTCTTCGTATTTCATACTCGGATGGAGAAAGGCTGGCTTACCTTCTTCGAGCATCGAGATAATGTTGCGCTGATGGTCAAAAGTTTTGGAGTTGAGGAACTTAGCCCGAAACTCCTCAAAGGTGATCCCCGCATCCTCTTCGGAGATAACACCATCTCTGCGCTGAACAGCGCGAGCTAAATCAATCGCCTCTTTAAATTGCGCGTCAGAGGCGCGATAGTACTCATAAGACTTAATAGATTTTCCCGTAGCGCGGACGCTGTCCGCGATGGAAAATCCTTTTGTGACCATTTCAACAATTGTCTGCTTGGCCTGACTGGCCGAGATGGTCGAGTCAGGCGCGATTTTGTACTTGTTGGCCGATGGCTTAGCCATACACTACACCCGCCTTTAAACCTGTGGTTGATACAGCACCGCGAAGCGGGGCCTGTGGTAATCCCTATGGAAATAACCTATGGGTGGCGCTGTGCGCCGCCGATGGCAATAACAACCGCCGCGGCGAAGCCTCGGCATATGGTGATATATACATAGCGGCGGTGAAACCGCCTGCATATGAGGGTTAGGTTAATTAAACCCTCTATATATACTAAGGTGGGAAATTTAGTGTTTGTCCCGCTTTGAATCATGTGAGTTATGTCACATTGCATAAAGTCAGTATTTTATACTGGTTTGGGCGCAAAAATAGTTTTAGCTTGTCTCATATAGTGAGACTATATTTAGAAAAAATCATTGGGTTGATAATACTTAATACTAAAGTACTATTTAAAAACCCCCCGAGTCGATAAGTAAATCTATATGCATTTTTGATTTACGACGCGCCCGTAGGCGCGACAGCACTGTATTTTTTGCGCAAGATTGCATTACTTTTGGGCGGGATTGATTACTTATTACTAATAATTGCATGATGATTGATGGCTATTGATAATGATTGATGGGTGCTTGATAATGGGTGAGGATACTGTCTATCTGGCAATATCTGGCAATATTGGGGGCGATATGCAGCTATCATCTGGCCATGATCTGCCATGATTGGGGGCATGATGGGCAGCCAATGGGCAGAAGATCGACCATGGCGGCAAGAATGCAGCTCTCAAGCGGCTAGACAATAACCTAAAAAAATGTCTAAATAATTATAACAAAAGAGTTATAAAATTATGGCGCAATATGGCCCGATAGATTCGACATTCTGCTATTTAGTCGCAATACTAGGACAGTGAGCAGCCGCTCACTCATACGATTAGATAGGATAATCCATGAACACAACTAAACTCAGCTTGCGCGATATAGCTAATGCTATTGAGCAAGATTGGAAGAATGTCTCGCCATATGCTCGCCCATATCTCGACGCTATGAAAGAGCTAAATAGCGCATCGGATAGCTATTTCGCCGACAGCGGTTCAAGCGTCGTGATGTACTTTCTCGCTAATGCTGCAAGCTATCGCGGCGAGAATGCCCGCGCCTATAAGGCACAACTCAAGGCCATGGTGAAGTAAATGGCTAAAAGAGCTAAGAGCTTTACAACACTCAGCGACGCGAACGGCGTAGTTTATGCTCAAGCAGAATTAACTCAAGCCGCCACCGATAGACTTATAAAAGAATATAAGAGGGCAGGGATTGAGCTATTCGCTAGCGGTTCGGTTGATCAGCTGCTCGAGCAGGTGGATATTCTTAACGCTTTCTTAGATGAAAGAGCGGATGCTCGCGCATTGCGTGAGTCTGGCCGATTGGTCGTGATCGCATGCTAATTTATAAGATCGAGCTACAGGGCCGCGGATTGCTGCCATATGAGTTTACTAGCAAGCAAGCGGCAGAAAATTATCTGCTCGCTAGCTTTAATTCATACCGTTATCGTATCCATCGCATGAGAAAGGCTGCTGCATAATGTCTCACTCTCCGACTTATTATCGAATAAGGTCAGCTGTACGCTTTATCTTCTGGTCAGCTTTCGGGATGGCCTTTTATTTCGCTGTATGCTTTATCATAGTTAATCGGTAGATGCTTTCTGTCGCTCATAGGCCTAGCCTATGGGCGGCGGTGAGTAGCTAACTCGAGCTATTCAGCCATAGATAGGACATGACATGGATATAAAAGAGCTAACGTGCGCTGAGCGCATAGCAGACAGCCTAAAGAATACGGAAGAAAGTTTAGGCGCGATCTACGACGTAATCGACGGTAAATTCGATCAAGAGAGCGAGGAGAGCGAAACTAGCCAGATGGATGATGCGTACAGCGAGCTGTATGAGTACGCGCTAGGCATTGACTCAAGCAAGCATACTGTGATCACACTCTCATGGGGTGGCCCTGCTAGCCATCTTGAAGTAATTCATCGCGGGACAGATATTTACACTCTCACTTATCGTTTCTCGGATTGGTTCGATACGGCCACCGAATTGATTACAGATGAAGAGAGCGCGGTTTATCGCTACGCGCAAGAGATGATTAACATTCAAGAGGGAGAATACTAAGATGGATACAGCTACAGCACCTTCACCCGAATATCTCATCGATCTAACTAACTCTTGCCAGTGTCGCATATGCGACGCGTGTTCGGTGGGTACAGAAGATGCGACCTGTCAAGAGTGTGGGCAGGATACGCGAGAGTGTACCTATTGCGACGGCCAATGCTATGAATACAAACTTGATTATCTTGAAGAGCTAGTCGAGGATTATGCCGCTTTCAATAAATGCGAGTATTTACGCATCGAGGGGCGGCGCATGACATGGCAATATTTAAGCGGCTACGCGATTATTAAGGCCAATAGTAAGGCCTTGCTAGATTCTCTTACTTTTAGCGGCGATTGGTCGCTAGAGTTTAAATATGATGATGAAACTAACGAGTTTACAGTTACTAGATGGTCGCATGATGAACCTACAGGGGCGAGCTTTATCATCTCGCCAGATAAGGGAGAAGATGAAGAATGAGCGACTCAATTTCATGGCAAGAGCTAGCAGATCTAACTCACGCGACAGCGGTTCAGCGGTTTAACTGGTGCGCATGTGAAGATCTAGAAGATAAGCAGGAGCTGCCATATGCTGATTGCGAGGGGGCTAAGGTATGAGCGCACGCTGCCGCCATCTCTGGCGATACATAGATGCTTTTTCGGCATGGTGCCCGAAATGCGACGCGGAGAAGTATCACGGGGAGATAATTTACAGCTCCGACAGTGAATAAATAGACAGCAAGAGACACGGGCGCGGGAGCTTGACACTCTCGCGCCTTTTCTGTATTTTCACACATGACCGCCCCCGTGGGCGGATTGGGCCGAAAATTAATCAAGCGAAAGGATAGGATAATGACCGAATACCAGACAAGCAGCTTTGCAGCTGCCAGCCATAATAACGCGCCTACTGGTGCAGTTGAACCGCGCCCAGAAGCGCGTGTGGCAGCGAAAAATACTGAGGTAACTGTCGACTTTATCAAAGAGCAAGCATTCAGCCAGGGCTACGATAGGGCCATAAAAGATGTAATGGAGATTATTAACAAGCAACAAGCGATCAACGATACTCTAGGGCGAATCAACGGTGAAGATCTGCACATTATCCGCACCAAGATCAAGGAGATGTACCTTTAATGCCACTACAGCTCAACGCTAAGCCATCATGTGCCAATCCTGAATATGACCCTGAGTGGTGGTTCCCAGATCCGCAGTCATCACGCGTTAAGTCTCCCGAAGTGGTTGAGCATAACCGCCAAACCCTGGCTAACGCCGTTTTGGCTATGCAGATCTGCCAAGAATGTCCGCTCTTTGCCGACCAGTCATGTCTGGAATATGCCATGAGCGACACAACTACAATAGACTATGGAATATATGCCAGCACTCTACCTACCGAACGTCGAGCAGCTGTGGGGCAAACTCCTCACGTGCTTGATAAAAATCCTTTATTCGGTCAAATTAGGCATCAAGCTACCCGTATGGGAGTAATCCCAGTACGGATAGCACCAAAGGAAAGGCCAAAATCATCAACGTTAAACTTCTTAGACAGACGAAACGACAGAGACGTATTACAGCAGGATTTATCTGCTTAACAGTTGTCACACTATGGTGTAACAATGGGCCATCAAAGGCCGCAAACGATCATCTCACGCCAGCAAAGCCATTCGCTCATGTCTTATATATGCGCCAAGGTGGCAACGCTAAGCAGTGGAGTTGTCTTGTGAAATTGTGGACTATGGAAAGTCACTGGAACTATAAAGCTGTCAATTCGCAATCGGGGTCGCGGGGAATACCGCAAGCGCTCCCTGCGAACAAGATGGCGCAGTTTGGTAGAGATTATAAATATGATTACCAGACGCAAATTAGATGGGGTTTGCTGTATATCAAACTCCACTGGAATAACAGCGCGTGCAGCGCGCTCATACACGAGAAAAAGATAGGTTGGTACTAATGATTACAGAAAATGATGTACGCACAATTCGCCGAGAATACAAGGTTGCGAGTACGCCATCAGGTGGCGGGTCAACAGCAGTAAACGTGATCGAACTGGCTAAACGTTATGGCGTAAGCCAGGAAACTATCCGCCGTATTGCTCACTACAGCATGTATAAGTGGGTTAAAGATGCATGATCACGAGCTACCACTGGTGTACTTTCACGTACTGGCAAAGGATAAGGCCAAAGTATTGCCATACTGGCTAGAACAAAACCTAGATAATCTGGACTACCCACGCGATAAGATCATTCTCAGCTTCAGAACAAATAACAATAATGACGATACAGCAGCGATCATCGATGAATGGATACATGAGCAGCCTATTCGCGCTGCACAAGGCTATGAGTCTGACGCTCGTCTCTTTCAATGGCGGGCTACCTGGTTCAACGACGAGGATGTATCAGAGCAGGTTCAACGCTTTGGCGTACATGAATGGAACGCTGAACGCTTTGATGTGCTCGCCAAGCTACGCCAGGAAGGTATTCAAGATGCTAAAGATATGGGTGCACACTACTTTGTCTGCGATGTGGACAACTTCCTACTACCCGATACTTTACGCACGCTGGTAGAGGCTAATAGGCCCGTTATTGCGCCTATTTTGCGCTATGCAGTGGCAGAAGGTGAAGAAGATCATGCTGGCTACAGCAACTATCATCACCCAGTAACAGCTACTGGCTACTTTCAAAATAGTGACAAGTATTTTGCTCTGCTCAATGGCATAGTGCGTGGCATTAAAGAAGTTGATCTGGTTCACTGTACCTACCTGGTTGATCATAAGGTGCTAGGCAAGACAGACTATTTTGATGGCACAAATGACTATGAATATGTCCGAGTGGCTCGCAATTGGCGCAAGAATGGTGTGCCACAATATCTCGATAACCGTCAGATCTATGGCTATCTCACACTGCACGAGAATGTCGATGCGTGTAAATACTGGATGGGGAAACTGGTCAAATGACACACGATATTGAAGCTGATGAATGGTATGGCAACTGCGGGGCATGCAAGGTAGAACTATTTGCCCCGACCAAGACCATGTACGCCTTGCAATATCGCCGTCACACCAAGTCTAAGAACTGCTTGGGTGGCTACTAATGACCCACGATGAATTGCTAGCACTTATCAATGATAAAATAGAAGTTTGCGAACCTGAATGCAATAAACATCGATGGGCTAATGCTCCCTGGCTTGCCCTTCGCGCAGTAGTGGAATTGCATAAGCCTGTAGAAATGATGAGAGGCGTGGGTAAAGAAAACTACTCAAAAAAACTATTTTGTAGTTTTGAGTCTGATGACCAACGCTATCCCTGCCCTACCATCCAAGCCATTGAGAAGGAGTTGGCATGAAAGCCAAGCCAAGCGAGATTAAAAAGATGGCTGCCCTGCTTGAAGAGGAAGCAGAGTCAAGTGAAGATATGGCTAAGCGCGTCTGGGAACTG
>Ga0214180_1000212_pt1 | contig 21879 bp, 17 predicted proteins | sample TroBogEpilimnion_22_FD_153018 | JGI IMG/M metagenome (GOLD analysis project Ga0214180, IMG submission 153018) | Freshwater microbial communities from Trout Bog Lake, WI - 16OCT2007 epilimnion | ecosystem: Environmental > Aquatic > Freshwater > Lake > Epilimnion/Euphotic zone | place: Trout Bog... | reverse complement strand
GGGGGGGGGGGCGGAGCGTCGCGACAGGTTTTGCGGCGTGCAATCGAGGGGGTGTATCTACCGTTGTTTTCCAAAGCACTATGGTTGGAATACGAAGATTTGCTGTCGCGTCCCGTCTGGACCGACGAGACCTCGCCAGAGGATCGGCGGGCGGTGTTGGCGGCACTTGCAGCCGCGGGGCGGTGGGTGAAGATTTATTGCGGCTGGCGCCCCAATCTGCGCGATGCCGGTGACGACTACCTTGTCGAGTTAGCCGTGGCAGGGGGCGCCCAAGCTGTGGTGACACACAATGTGCGGGACCTGCGGCATGGCGAACTCCGTTGGCGTGATTTTCAGGTTTTGACGCCATCCGAATGTCTGGAGAGATACCGATGAGTACGGTGACTTTGCGCCTTCCCGACGATACCTGCCAACGGCTTAAGCAACTGGCGGCCTCGCGCGGGATTAGTTTGAACAAGCTGCTGGAGGAACTGAGCACGGTAGCGATTGCCGCGCATGACGCGGAGGTACGGTTCGGGGTTTTGGCCGCCGGGGCGGATCGGGGGCGGGCTTTGGCGGTTCTGGATCGGTTGGATGCGATGGATGGGGCGGGGGTATAGCGCGAACTACGCGTCGTCTTGCCGGTTGCGGGTGACGAACAAATTGGTCAGCAGTGTGGAGGCAATCGCAAGCCCGAGAACGATGGGGTTGGTCATCGCAATTGCGCTCTTCGTATCAAGGCGTGGGTGGTCCGCCTTCGCGGACCATGACGCCGTGTGGAAGCCCCCTCAATAAGGCTCTTTCACAAAGATAAACGTCGTCCCCGTCACGATGGGCGCACTTGCCCCAACGAACGAAACGTTCACATCCTTCACCTGCCGCGACCCCGCGCGGCCGGACGCTTGCAACGCGCCCTCGATAATATGCCAAAGCCCGTGGATCCGGCCGGTACCCAACGATCCTCCGAACGTGTTCAACGGCAATTCGCCATCCAGTTCGATTCGGCCGTCCTGGATGAAGTCCAACGCCTCACCTTCTTTGCAAAACCCGTACGATTCCAGCCCGTAAATCACCGACGCCGAAAAACCGTCGTAGATTTGCGCGACATCCACGTCCTTCGGCGTGAACCCGGACCGTTCCCACGTCAGCTTCGCCGAACTGCTGCCGCCTTCCATGTAGCTGGACAGGCTGCCGATGCGCCCGGCGGTTTCGAAATGCAGGCGTTGCCCATACCCCGCCAGATACGCCGGCGTCGGTTTCAGATCGCGCGCGCGGTCTGCCGTAGTCAGAACGATCGCGACGGCGCCCTGCACCGGAATATCGCAATCGAACAGACAGAACGGGTAGGCGACCATGCGTGAGGCGAAATAATCTTCCCGCGTCAGTTCGGTGCCGTAGAAATATGCGTGCGGATTATGCTGCGTGTGCTTGCGCTGAGTCACCGCCAGCGTCGCCATCTTGTCGCGGGTCTGCCCGTTCTTCTCCAGCCAACGGGTGTAAGCGACCGCCATCCCCTGGCCCGGGCCGCCGAAGCCGTAGGGGCCGGTGAACTGGGACGCGCCGGCCGCCATGTTGCCGGGCAGGTTCTGATACGTCCCCCGAGGATTATGCATCGCGCGCCACACGACCGCGTATTTGCACACGCCCGCCAGCAGCGCGTTCGTCGCCTGCTGCACCGCGCCACCGATATTCGTCGTGCCCACCTGAATGTGCCACGTTAACGAAGGCAGTTTCAGCATCGCCATCATGCAGTTAACCGAAACGATCGAAATGCCGTCGACCTCCGCATGCCCCGTCGCCGGCAGCTCGGGGTAGGTGGCCAGACCGTCGATATCCTCCATACGCAAACCGGAATCGGCGACGGCGCCACGCACGGCCTCCAGCGCATGGGCAGCCAACGGAATATCGGCGGAGCGTGTGGCCTTGGAGTAACCCACGCCGCTTACGGCGATTTTGCAGCGGTTGTCCCACATGGCGCTTACTCCCCAGCCAGCCGGAATTGCGGCAGCGTAATGTCGTCGTTCAATTTCTCGAAAATCACCTCGACGCGGCGGCCGACTTTCGCTTCCGTATATTGCGATCCCAGAAGGTTGCCGGCCATCAACGCGCCCGGCGCGTCGTCGAGTTCGACAACGATCGACGCATACGGCACGGCCGAGGCGAAGCGCTTGTCGCCGGTGTGGTACATGATCGTGTAGGCGTAGATCGTGCCCTTGCCGCGGACAGGTTCGAACTTCAGATCGACGCTGACGCACTGCACACAGGTGGCGAAGGGCGGGTGCTGGAAGAAGCCGCAGCTTTGGCAGCGCTGTAGTTCCAGGGACTCGCGCTTGGCGGCGTCCCAGAAGGGTTTGGTCCATTCGTTCGGCACCGGGATGGGCCGCGTTACCTTGCTCCAGTCGCTCACGATCGTCGCCTCCGCTTTTCGGTTTCCGATCTACCGGGTCGGCGCCCAGCCGTAAACTTTCGCCAATGCGCCGCCCATCAGGGTTTCGCGGTCGCTCGCCGACAAGCGGTCGGTCACGCGGAAGGCTTCGACACCCTGTTCGTAGGTCAGCAGGTTTACCGCGCGGGTCCAGTCGGTGCCCCAGAGGCAGCGGTGCAGGCCGAAGGCGTCGAAAATGCGGGCCAAAGGATCCCAGATATCCTTGTAGGGGAACGGCTCGTGCGACAGCGTGCAGGCGCCGCTGATTTTCACCGCGACGTTCGTGTGCGCCGCCAGCGCCAGCAGCTTCGGCAGATCGGCCCAACCGTCGGGCGGCGCGGGCGGGTTGTGCGGCTGCTTCAACCCCAGATGATCGATCACAAGCTGCGTGTCCGGGTTCCGCTCGGCCATCCCCAGCACCTGCGTCAGGCGCCCCGAGCAGGCGAGGTTGACGGCGAGGTTGTGGCGCGCGGCGGCGGCGAGGACGCGGGCGATGCCGGGATCGGCCGGGTCCTCCGACAGGCCCGGACGCATCATGATGCGGATGCCGACGGTGCCGGGGGCTTTCGCCCAGGCGGCGATGGTGTCGGCGACGGCGGGATCGGTGCAGTCCACCGGTTTGATCAAAGCAAAACGGTTCGGGTATTTCGCGTGAACCAGTTGCGCGTAGCTGGCGTCGTATCCGTACATGGTGAAAGCGGAGACCATGACGGCGCCATCCACCCCCACCGCGTCCATGGCGGCGATCATTTGCTCGCCCGTGACTTCGTCGGGGCCTGTCAGGGCGGCGTTCCAGGGGCGGCCAGGGTGGTTGCGCTCGTAGACGTGGACTTGGGAGTCGATGGTGGGCATTGGGGTTTCCTCGGTCGGTTTGTCGTTCGGGGGGATCATGCGGGAATTGGGGGGCGGCGTCACGCCGCGCCATCGGCGAGAAGTTCGGAAGAATATTTGCCAAGTCCTCACGCGATGGTGTACGTCCCTGAAATCTAAGGCCGAATCCAACGTCAACGACGCCCGGAAATCGGCTGAAGCGTTCGGGAAAGGAAAACGCCGCTATGAGTGCTGCCCTATCGCGTCCGATGACCGGGGATGAGAAGAAGGTCATCCTGGCCTCCTCCCTCGGCACTGTGTTCGAGTGGTACGACTTCTATCTCTACGGCTCGCTGGCAGCGATCATCGGCGCCAAGTTCTTCAGCCAGTTCCCCGAGGGCACCCGTAACATCTTCGCGCTGCTGGCCTTCGCCGCCGGCTTCCTGGTGCGGCCGTTCGGGGCGCTGGTGTTCGGTCGCCTCGGCGATCTGGTCGGGCGGAAATACACCTTCCTGATCACCATCGTGATCATGGGTTCTTCCACGTTCATCGTCGGCGTCCTGCCCACGTCGGACCAGATCGGCCTCGCGGCGCCGATTATTCTGATCGGCTTGCGGCTGCTGCAAGGTCTGGCCCTGGGCGGCGAGTATGGCGGTGCGGCGACCTATGTCGCCGAACATGCACCGCGCAACCGCCGTGGTTTCTACACCAGCTGGATTCAAACCACGGCCACGCTCGGCCTGTTCCTGTCGCTGATCGTCATCCTGACGACCCAGTCGCTGATGGGCCCGGACGATTTCGGCGGAACCGCGAAATCCACCGCGGCGATCTCCGGCTGGCGCATCCCGTTCCTGGTGTCGATTCTGCTGCTGGCCGTGTCGGTCTGGATTCGGTCGAAGCTGGCGGAAAGCCCAGCGTTCCTCAAGATGAAGGCCGAGGGCACCCACTCCAAAGCCCCGCTCAGCGAGGCATTCGGCCAATGGGGCAATGCCAAGATCGCGATCCTGGCGCTGCTGGGTCTGGTCGCCGGTCAGGCGGTGGTTTGGTACTCTGGTCAGTTCTTCGCGCTGTTCTTCCTGATCTCGGCGCTGAAGGTGGACGGGTTCACCGCCAACCTGCTGATCGCCTGGGCGCTGGCTTTCGGTACTGGCGGGTTCCTGCTGTTCGGATGGCTGTCGGATAAGATCGGCCGCAAGCCGATCATCCTGGGCGGCTGCGCGATCGCGGCGGTGACCTATTTCACCGTGTTCCAATACATCGCCGACGTCGCCAATCCGGCGCTGGCACATGCGCAGGAAACCGTGATCGCCTCGGTGACGGCCGACCCGGCGGAGTGTTCGTTCCAGTTCAACCCGGTCGGGACCGCGAAGTTCACCTCTGGCTGCGACCGAGCGAAAAGCGCGCTGGCCACGCAGTCGGTGGTGTATTCGCAGAAGGATGGGCCGGCCGGTTCGGCGGCCAGCATCGCGATCGGCGACAAGACATTCTCGGTCTCGTCGAGCACGTTCTCCGCCGATGTGTCGGCGGCGCTGGTCGCGGCGGGTTATCCGGCGCCGGGCAAGAACACATCGGTCGTGAAGGTGACCGGTGTGTTCGACGTGTTCCAGGCGCAGCCGTTCAAGGTCATCCTGGCGGTGACGTTCCTGATGGTGCTGGTCACCATGGTCTACGGCCCGATGGCGGCGGCGCTGGTGGAACTGTTCCCGACGCGCATCCGCTACACGTCGATGTCGCTGCCCTATCATATCGGCAACGGTTGGTTCGGCGGACTGCTGCCGGCGACGGTGCTAGCGATGAACGCCCAGCACGGCAGCATCACGTTCGGTCTTTGGTATCCGGTAGTCATCGCCGCCGCGACGGCGGTGATCGGCGTGTTGTTCGTGCCGGAGACGAAGGATCGCGATATCTACGAGGGCGATTCGTCGATCCACAAGGGAGATCGGGTGGTGGCGCTCGATCCGATGGCGGTGGATTGACCGTCCGCCGGTCGTGGTAAGCAAAGGGCACGAGCCCGAAACCGACTGCCAATCCGTCATGGCCGGGCTCGTCCCGGCCACCGAGACCGGCACAAAATCGCTGAATTGTGCCGTTATTGGTCCCCGGAATAAGTCCGGGGAGATGACGGGTGGTATTTGGTCAGCGTGCCTTTTCGGTAGCTTCTTTGGCGCTGCTTGGGCCTAGCCCGTAACGCCTCAGCATTTCCTCATGGGTGGCGCCTTCGGGGCGCCCCTCAGACCCCGCCCCAAACCTCCGTCGCCACTTCCACGCAGCGGCGCAGCTTCGCCCACTGTTCTTCCTCGGTCAGCGTATTGCCTTCTTCGGTGGACGCGAAACCGCACTGAGGCGACAGGGCCAGTTGTTCCAGCGGCAGGTATTTGGCGGCTTCTTCGATCCGGCGTTTCAAATCGTCTTTCGATTCCAGTTCGCCTGTTTTCGACGTCATGATCCCCAACACCACAGTCTTGTGTCCGCGTGGGACGAAGCGCAGCGGCTCGAACCCACCGGCGCGGTCGGTGTCGTATTCCATGAAATAGGCGTCGGCGTTTATTTGGTTGAACAGCACCTCCGCCACCGGTTCGTAACCGCCCGAGGCCACCCAGGTGGAGCGGAAATTGCCCCGGCACAGATGCATCGAGATCGTCATGTCCGCCGGCTTGGCCTCAATCGCTCGGTTCAGCATGGACGCGTAGGTGCCCAACAGGCCTTCGACATGCTCGCCGCGGGCTTTCAACGCCGCGATCTGTTCGGGATCGCAGAGGTAGGCGATGTTGACCTCGTCGATCTGCAAATACTTGCAGCCCGCCGCCGCGAAGGCGCCGACGGCCTTGTTGTAGGCCTCCCCCAGATCGCCGAAGAACCCATCCAGCGACGGATACGTCGTGCGGTCGATCGCCTGCCGCCCGCCCCGGAAGTGCACGACCGAGGGGGACGGGATCGTCTGCTTCGGCACCGCGTGCCGCACATGCGAGGCCAGATAGCCGTAGTGATCCAGCATGACGGGTTTGGACCAGCCGATCGGTCCCGTCACCCGCAGCGCATGCCCCAGCGGCACATTGCCCTTGAACTGGATCTTCTGCTCAGGTTCGTAAATCTCCACCCCATCCAGCCCGGCGACGAAGTCGTAATGCCAGTAGGCGCGGCGGTATTCGCCGTCCGTGGCGGCGCGCAGGCCGGTTTCCTCCTGTTTGGCGATGGCGGCGGCGATGCACCGGTCCTCGACCGCGCGCAGCGCATCCAGCGGCAGGGTACCGGCTTTCCAGGCAGCGCGGGCGGCTTGCAATTCTTTCGGGCGCAGCAGGCTGCCGACGTGATCGGCGCGGAACGGGGGATTGGATCCTGGCATGGCGCGGTTTCCTTGGCGGTGGTTGGGAATAATCCTAGCTCAGCCCGCCGGTTCGCGCATACTGCCCATATGGTTTCCCGAGGACCCCGCATGCGCCGCCGTACCTTCCTGCGAACCGCCGCCGCTCTGCCTTTGGCTGCGCCGGCCCTTGCTCAACCCGCCAAGACGGCGACGCTGCGGTTCATCCCGCAGGCTAATCTGACCTCGCTCGACCCGATCTGGACCACGGCGACGGTCACCAACAACCACGGCTACTACGTCTACGATACCATCTATTCCGCCGGCCCCGACATGCGACCGCGCCCGCAAATGGCGGAGGGACATAAGGTCTCGGCGGACGGCCGCACATGGCGCATCCGGCTGCGACCGAGCCTGACGTTCCACGACGGCACGCCGGTGCGCGCCACCGACTGCAACGCCAGCATCCAGCGCTGGGCCAAGCGCGACGCGATGGGGCAAATCCTGGACGCGGTGGTCGAGACCTGGGCCGCGCCCGACGACCGCACCATGGAGCTACGGCTGACCCGCCCCTTCCCGCTGTTGCTGGACGCGCTGGCCAAACCCGACGCCTCCATCCCCTTCGTCATGCCCGAACGCATCGCCCGCACCGATCCCATGAAAGCGTTTACCGAGGTGGTGGGATCGGGTCCGTACCGGTTCCTGCCGGACGAATACGTCTCCGGCGCCCATGTGGCCTACGCCAAGCACGACGCCTACGTGCCGCGCGCGGAAAAGCCGGAATGGGCGACAGGCGGCAAGATCGCCTATCTGCCGCGGGTGGAATGGAACGTGATCCCTGACTCCGCCACCGCCGCCGCTGCCATCCAGCGCGGCGAAGCCGATTGGTGGGAGCGGCCGTTCAACGATCTGCTGCCGGTGATGCTGAAAGACCCCGGCGTGACCAGCATCATCGCCGATCCCTCCGGCCGGAACAGCGTGTTGCGGTTCAACTGCCTGCACCCGCCGTTCGACAATCCGAAGGTGCGGCGCGCGGTGCTGGCCGGCATCCGGCAGGAGGACTACATGCGCGCCGCCGTGGGCGACGACACGTCGCTCTGGCGCACCTGCCGCTCCGCCTTTCCGTGCGGCACACCCTATCAGTCCGAAGCGCTCGGCACGCGCCTGATGGAGGGGAATCTGGACACCGCCCGCCGCCTGCTGGCCGCGTCAGGGTACGCCGGCCAGCGGGTCGTCGTCATCAACCCCACCGATTTCCCGCTGATCGGCCCGCTGGGCCAGGTGACCGCCGATCTGCTGAAACAGATGGGGATGAACGTCGACCTTCAGGAATCAGACTGGGGCACGGTGGTGCAACGCCGCGCCCAGCGGGAGCCGGTGGAGAAAGGCGGCTGGAGCATTTTCCACACCACCGGATCGTCGTCAGGCTGGTCCAATCCGGCGGTGGCGCAGCAGCTCCGTGGCCAGGGGACGAAAGGCTGGTTCGGCTGGTGGGACAACTCGCGCCAGGAGGAGCTGGTGCGCGATTGGCTCGCCGCGCCGGACGAAGCCGCGCAAACCCGCGTCGCGATGGCCATCGGCGAACTCGCAATGGAGGAAGTCCCCTCCATTCCGCTCGGCCAGTACTACATCCGCACGGTGTTTCGGAAAAACATCGTCGGCATGCTGCAAGGCCCCTGCCCGCTACCGTGGAACCTGCGGCGGGTGTGACCCCCTACCGCGACGCGCGAAGGTAGTTGAGACGCCCGGGTATAGGGCACGCGCTTCAAACGTCATGCCGACGCAGGTCGGCATCCACGATTTTGCCTCGACCTGCACAGCAAGTCGTGGATGCCGACCTGCGTCGGCATGACGGATAGGGTGGCATCGCCCCTACCGGTCCAGCCAGACATCCTCCATCCGCCACCCGTTGTACTGGCTGTTCACGATCATCGTCAGCCCTTTCACATAAGGCTGCCAGCAGGTCGCCGCCTTTCGGTGGTAAATCACGGGCCGCGCGGCGCCGGCCTGCAACGCGTAATCGATCTCCCACACCAGTTGCTTGCGCTTGACGGGATCGATCTCCCGCGATTGCTGCTCGATCTTCACGTCCACCGCCTTGTCGCAGTAGCCGGTGTAGTTGCGCGGGGTATCGCAGACATAGTTCTGGTAGAAGTTCGGGTCCGGGTCGTCGCTGCCGAGCCCCAGTACGCTGAGGCCCATGATGAAGTCTTTTTTGATCAACTTCGGGACCCAGGTCGCGGTCTCGGTCGTTTCCAGCTCCCCGTCGATGCCGATGTCCTTGAGCTGATCGATCAGCAGCGTCGCCGGGTCGCGGTAGACCGCGAGGTTGCGCACAGACACTTTGACCGGCAGCCGCTTGTCCGGCCCATAGCCGAGACGGCGCATGATCGCTCGCGCTTCCTCCCGGTTTTTGTTCACGTCGGCGCCGTAGCCCGGCAACGCCCCCAGCATCGCGGCCGGCAGCCCCCAGAACCCCTCCGGTGCCGGCTGCATCGCGCCGCCGATATCGCCCGCGCCCTGGCCGAGAATATCGATGAACGCCTTCCGGTCCAAAGCCAACACCACCGCTCGGCGCAGATCGGCGTTGTCGAACGGCGGCACGGTCTGATTGAGCAGCAACCCGACGGACTCGCTGGTCGGCGCGACCTCGCACCGCGCGGTGGGCAACTGCGATTTCAGGTCGGCCAGCAGCGGGACGGTGATCTCGTTGGGAAAGGTCAGGTCGAACTTCCCCGCGATGAACGACAGCATGGCGGTGGAGCGGTTCGGGATAATCGTATACTCGACCCCGTCCAGATACGGCCGCCCCGGCTTCCAGTAATCGGGGTTGCGGGCGACCTTGATGCCCTGGTTGGGCTGATATTCGACGAACTTGAACGGCCCCGTCCCGATCGGGTGGGACCGCATTTCGCGCGGCGGCACATGGCACGGGTACATCGGGCTTTCCCCGGTCGCCAGCAGCGACAGCAGCGCCGGCTGCGGGCGCTTGAGGTGGATCGTCGCCTCCCGGTCGCCCTTCGTGGTGGTGCCGGAGACGTTCACCCACCAACTGCCGCGATAGTTCAGCCGCAGCTTCTCCTTTCCCTCATTGATCAGCAGATCCATCGTGCATTTGACGTCGGCGGCGGTGAAGGGTTTGCCGTCGTGCCATTTAACCCCCGCCCGCAGGGTGAACGTCAACGCGGTGCGGTCCGCGTTCCAGGACCAGGCGGTGGCGAGGTCCGGCCGGATGGTCGCTTCGCTGTTTTGCGGAATGTGCTGGTCGTAGACAACGAGGTTGTTGAACACGCCCATCATGGGCATCAGCACGCCGACCGTCCCTTCTTCGTGGATCGACATGCTGGCCGGACTGTCGCGATGATACACGCGCAGAATACCGCCCTGCTTTTGTGCTTGGGCGTTGGATATGGTCGTGGCCAGCAGAAAGGCCAACATCCAAAGGATGGGCTTCATGGCTTGGTGCCTCCCGGGGCCCGCCTGGAACGGCGGTTATGTTTTCCGGGAGGAAGCCTAGCGCGCCCACGGGCGCCGTTGCCAACAAAAACCGAGTGCCTACCCCGCGTGCCCCGCGCCGCAAATCGGCAGATCGGCGCGCCCCGGCCGCATCCAGGCCGCGAGCCACCCCGTCAGCCCGAGGCTGGCATGCCGCTTGGCCTTGGGGTCCTCGACGACGATGTTCTGCATCATGCCGCGATCCTCGTGTTTCAGAACGTGGCAGTGATACATGAACTCACCGACGATTTCCGGCTTGGTGAACGGCAGCCGGATCGTCACCTGCCCCTGTTCCGGCACCCGTACGGTATCCAGCAGGCCGTTGAACGGTTCCGGCTTGCCGTTCACCGACATCACCTGGAACGACAACTGATGAATGTGGAACGAATGCATGTCGTCGGTATGGTTCTCGATCGTCCAATCCTCGACATCGCCCAGCCGCACCCGCGTGTCGACGCGGTTGGCGTCGAACCGCTGGTCGTTGATGTAGTATTTCTCCTGATCCTTGGAAGCCGTATAGACAAACCGGCGATGTCCGGTAACTGCCGCCGAGCTCAGATCGGCAACGGACGGCAGTACGGCCTGCCGTGGGGCCATCGGCGCGCCGGCGACCGTCAACTTGCCGATGACGCGGTCGCGACTCAGCGCCGTGCCTTGGCCGGTCAAGACATTATGGGTGACCAGCTCGTAGGACCCGGGCGGACCGGCGGTGACCAGAACCTCCAACCGGGACGCTGGGGTAATATCCAGAATTTCGGCTTCCGCCGCATGCGGGATCGCGGCGCCATCCATCCCGACAACCGTGAAACGATGCCCCGCCAGGGACAGATGCACCGTCAGATTGGCATCGTGGTTCGTCAAGTGCCATAGCGCGGTTTCACCGGGACGCAGGGTTTCGCCGATGGTGGTCAACCCGTTCACCGTCTGCACCAAACCGTGCCATTCGTCGTTCACGACGGGGTTGTCGCTGTCCTCGATATCGATCGACTTGAAGGCGAACAGGCGTTCCTTGACCCCGGTCAGGCCGGGAATTCCGTCGGCGAAGCCTTCGATCATCAGCGAACCGCTCAGGCCGCGGCCCACCTGGTGTTCCGCCAATCCGTGCTGGTGCGCGTGGTACCAATAGGCGCCGGGCGGCTGATGGTCCGGGATTTTCAGCTCATAGTCGAAATCCTGCCCCCCCGGGATCGACAAATGCGCGTTGTCGCCGTTAGCCAGCGGGGAACTGCGCATGCCGTGGAAATGCAGGTTGGACGGTTCGGCCAAACGGTTGCGGAAATGCACCCGCAAGGTATCGCCAGGCCATAACCGGAGCACCGGGCCGGCGAAGTTGCCGTTGTAGACGATCGTATCGACCGGAATGCCGTCGAAAACCGTTTTCGTTTCCCGTGCCTCCAAGGTGACCGACAGCACGCCGTCGCGCGCGACGGCCTCCGGCACATCGCTCAACGGTGCGATGGGGGCGGTGCCCGGTCCGGGGGCGGCGGACCAGGCCGCGAGGCCGGCCAGTATCAAGCCCGCGGCGATCGTGCGCGGGCGCATCACGCGGCGGCCTCGGCGGGCAACACGCCCAGGCGTTCGATCCAGTTCTCGTCCGCTGGCTGCAGTGTGACGCGCAACAGATCGTTGTCGTGCGCCACGACGGAAAACGAAATGGGATTATCGCGCCCGAAACGGATCGTGCCGTATTCGCCGGGCAGGCGGGGTGGGCGCAGTCCGCAGATCAGCGCCGCACCATGCCGCGACACGTCGCATGTGGTCGTTGTCATTTCGGTGTCTCCGATAACCAGTTGGCAAGGTATTCGTCGCTCCACGCGCACTTCCTCCCGCCGGTCGACATGGGTCGTGGAGCCGCGGATGGTGCGGACAACAACGCGCTGCAGCGCCAGAACCTGATCGCGCACCTGGGTCGAGGTATTGTCCACCAAGGTCGCCACCGAACCGGCGTTGCGCGCGATTTCGTGCACATCGGCGATATCTTTGGCGACAAGGCGCGTCGCGCCGGTCAGGTCCGACAGATTGGCCGCGATGTCGCGCGTGGCCTGGTTCTGGTGCGCGACATGGTCGGATACGATGCGGGCGATTTCTTCCGCTTCGGTCAACGTCTCGCCCACCCCCGCGATGGCCCGCCGGGTAAGCGCGACCAGATCCTGGACCTCCGCCAGGATCGCCGCGATATCGGTGGTGGAACGTGCGGTTTGCGCCGCCAGGTTTTTCACCTCGCTGGCGACCACCGCGAAGCCGTTGCCCGCTTCGCCCGCCCGAGCGGCTTCGATGGTGGCATTCAGGGCCAGCAGGTTGGTTTGCCGGGCGATCGATCCGATAATCGCCGTCGTATCGGCGATCCGCCCCGCCGCGGCGGTCAACTGTCCGATGGCACCCGAGGCTTCCGAACCCGCCTCGACGGCTCGGCGCGTGATGGCGCTGGACCGCGTGGCGCCTTCGGCGATCGCCCGCATGGATTCGACGATCCGTTCGGCGACGCCCACGGCCCTTTCACTGTCGTTGAGCGCGCTGTCTGCCTGCGCGCGCACGGAATCCGAGGACCGCAACAGGCGTTCGACCTCCCCCGACAGGTTTCCCGCATGACCGGCCATGTCCGCCATGCGGCTGCCGGCCGAACGAACCGCTTCCCCTATTTCGAATTCGACCCGGTCGGCCATGGCCCGCAGCTCATCCGAGAGCAGCTTTTTGCCCTGCTCCTCCACCGCGCGTTCCTGTTCCCGCATGTTCGCGATTTCGCCGATATTGTCGGCGATCGCCCGTTGCATCGTGTCCAGCGCCCGCAAAAGCCGAGCGGGCTCGTCCCGGCCTTTTGTTTCGATACGGTTATCGAGCTTGCCGGCGGCGATGGCGGTGGCGACAGCCACCGCGCGCCGCAGGGGCGGAATGACGGATCGCCACAGCATCAGGCCCACCGTGGCGGCCACGCCGATAACGGCGTAACCGATGCGCAACAGCCATTCGCGGCTGTGTTCGACCATTTCTTCCGCCCGGTCGCGCGCTTCCAGACCATCGGCATCGAAACGTTTGACCGCTTTGATCAAGGCTTCGTCGACAGAAGCCAATTCCGCCTTTCCGGCCGCGCCGCCCGCCGACCGCAACACCTCCAGCTTTTCCCGCACCGCATCGGCCGCCGCCCGCGCGCGATCGCTGGTGGCCCGTTCCCGCGCGATGTCCAAATAATCCGCGATTTTCGGCAGCCGGGCGGGGTTCAGCGGCTGTTCCGCTTCGAACCGGATGAAGTCGGCCTGCGCCTTGCCGATATGGCTGACCCCCACGACCGCGCTGTCGTAAATGCTGATCGCCAGCGCGCCGAGATCGCGTTGCAAACCCCAGGCAAACAGGCCGCCGGCAGCGGGTGCCGCTATCAGTATCAGACAAGCGGCGAGGAGTTTGGTTTTCAGGGTCATGGCGACGGCCTATTTCACCGCCACGGTCATTTTCATCTTGGGATGAATGCTGCACCGCACGACGAAATTGCCGGTCTTGTCGAATTTCTGTTCGATGGATTCGCCCGGCTTCTGCAGGCCCTTGTCGACGGCATTGTCGTCCTCATCGATCACGTTGATGTTGTGCGTGACATCGTCGTGGTTCACGAAGGTCACGGCATCGCCACGCACGATCGCGAGCTTGGTTTGGCTGAATTTTTGACCCACCTGATCGATTTCGGTGGCGGCGGCAAAGGCGACGCCGGTCGCGAACACGATCGCGAGGGACGTAACGATCCGGATACGGTGCATGGCTGGAACTCCTTTGTATGTTATCAGAAACGGAACGCGGTCCACAGGCTCAGGAACAGTGCATTGTTGTCCGATGCACGATTGCTGGAGCCGTTGAACAGCGTGTAGGCGACGTATTGCAGGGCGATGCGGATGTTGACGGACTGCCACCGCGAATCCGGTTTTCCCCAGGGTACGTAGGCAATCTCTCCTATAAACCCGGCGCTGTTGGGCACTGGGGCCGGCAGGCCGAAATACAGCGGATTGGCCGCGCCGGAGGTTTGGAAATATTGCACCGTGGGCGTCCAGGTGGCGCCGATGCTGTAGGATACATCCGCCCGTACCGTATCCAGATTGCCGCCCCGGTTAACGCCGGACAGCACGTTGCTCGCGGACAGCCGCTGATCTTCGTGAATCCAGGTCGCATGCGCCGAAATCATGTCGCTGACCACGCTTTTGGTATCGGCGATCCATTGATAATTGGCATCGAAAGCGATGTCGGTGAAGCTGTCGGTGCGCCCCGCGCTGCCGTCGCCAGCGGGATACAGGCTGGCATGAAGCCCGTACGTCCCGACCTGCACGTTCTGCCGGTCGCCGTCGAAGCTGTGCTGGAGGGCCAGGCGCCAATAGGGGATCGGGCCTTTCAGGGTATCGGTGCCGGAGACCGGAACCTCCCCCAACGCATTCCGGGTGTCGCGGCTTAAGCCGCCGTACAAAGCCGCCGCCAGATAAACGGTGTCGTTCCACAGCGTATAAAAGCCGGCGCCGCCGATATTATGCGCAAGCGAACCGTCGATCAGCGTGGCGGCGAGCGGGGTGGGGGCGAGTTTGCTGCTGTTGTATGGAAAGCCCAAAACCGGCGTCGAATTCCATAAATCCTCGATGGTGGGGGAATTGTTGACCGTCACGCCCCACACCAGGTCCTGATCCCAGGGGCTGGCGTCGCGGGCATAGCGGATGTCGGTATTGTCCAGGTTCACCGTGCGGGCGACCCCGTCGTAGGTGATCTGGATGAAGGACCCGAGATGCGGGGCCAGCCTCCCCGCCAGATACACCGATCCCTGGTCGAAGGCGGGATTGTCGTTCGGCGCGAACCACCGGGCGGCACCGCCGGGTTGGTCGGCGTTGGTGTGGGTGTAGGACGTCTGGATCGTCACCGCGACCGGCGGACCGTGGGGTTTGCCGTCAGTCGCCGCGTAGGCGTAGAGCTTGAAGTCGCGGGCAAAGGGTTTCAGCTGCGGCCCGAACGCACCGACGTGGCAAGCGGCGCAAGGTTGGCCCGTCTGCTCCGCGAAGCTGGGGACGGCGTGGGCCGGTGCCGAGGAAACACACGCGATCGCGGCCAAGACAACCGGAAACCGCCAACGAACTCCGTCCATGAAAGCTCCTGTGGGGTTGGACGGGCGGAGTGTCCGAGAAAAAGGTAAAGAAAAGGTTAACGGAATCGCGGAAATGCAGATTTTTTTCGCGACGCCCGGTTTCGGACCGCGCGGCTTGCCAGCCGGAAAACCGAGCCTAGTATCCCTTGCAATGCTCGGAGGGACGCCATGATCACCGTCAAACAGCTGCACCCCCTGTTCATGGGGGAAATCGGCAACATCGACCTGCGCCAACCCTTGGAGAAGGACACGGTCGGCGCGCTGACCGACGCCATTAACAAGCACGCCGTGCTGGTGTTCCACGACCAGTTTATCGACGACGAACAGCAGCAGGCGTTCAGCCGCAATTTCGGCGATTTGGAGACGACGGTTCGCGCCTACCGCCGCGATTTCGTGCCGCGGCTGGACGTGCATATGGCCGACATCTCCAACCTCGACGAAAACAACCGCGTGCTGCCGGCCAACGACCGGCGGCGGCTGAACGCGCTGGGCAACCGGCTCTGGCATTCGGACAGCAGCTTCAAGCGCGTCCCCGCCCGTTTCTCCCTGCTGTCCGCGCGCACGATTCCGGCGGAAGGCGGCGAAACCCAGTTCGCCGACATGCGCGCCGCCTGGGACGCCATGCCCGCCAAAATGAAGGCTCGGGTCGAGGGCATGATCTGCGAACACACGCAATTGTATTCCCGGGGCAAAATCGGCTTTACCGACTGGTCGGAGGAAGAGCGCGTCAAAATGGCCCCTGTGCCACAGGTCATGGTGCGGACGCATCCCGGGTCCGGCCGCAAGTCCATATATCTGTCCTCTCACGCCGGCCGCATCCGGGGGATGGAGGAGCCGGAGGCGCGGATGCTGCTGCTCGACCTGACCGAGTTCGCGACCCAGCCGCAGTTCGTTTACACGCACGTCTGGAAGGTCGGCGATCTTGTGATGTGGGACAACCGCTGCACGATGCACCGAGCGCGGGAATACGACGAAACGCAGGTGCGCGATCTGCACCGAACCACGGTGTCCGATGGACGCCCGACCGTGCCCGAGGAGTTGGCCGCATGACCACCGTCGCCCGTAAACTCGCCGAATTCCTGACCGGGGTTTCGGTCGCCGACCTGCCGGCCCAGACGATGGACCATGCGGCGATGATCGTCGCCTCCACCTTCGCGTCGGCCGCGTTCGGGACCACCATCGAGTCCGCCCAGATCGTGCGGGAATTGACGAAGGAGCAAGGCGGAAGGCCGGATTCGTCCATCTGGTTCGATACCGGCGTCAAGCTCCCGGTCGCTCAGGCCGCGCGGGTGAACGCGATGCTGAGCGATGCCGCCGCGTCCGACGACAGCGATCTGCGCGCCATCGTTCACGCCGGCACGCCGCTGACCGCGACGGCGCTGGCGCTGGCGGAAAAGCTGGGATCGAGCGGGGAGGATGTGCTGGCCGCGATCGTCATCGGGTATGAGGCGGCGGGCCGGATCAGCGACCCGATCTCCCCTATGTTCCGAGCGCGCGGGTTCCATGGGTGCCATGGCGCGATCTTCGCGGCGGCCGGGGCGGCGGCGCGTCTGATGAAGCTGGATGTGTCCCAAACCGCGCAGACATACGCGATCGCCGCGACATCGATTGGCGGGTTGGCGACGGCGGCGGATACCTCCGTTGCGCGCGAGTATCATGCCGGCTTGGCGGTGCAGCTGGGCATTCAGGCGGCGCAGGCGGCGCAGCGCGGCTATCTGGCGGAGGAAAGCATCCTGGAAACCTACCAGGGCTTCTTCGAGGTCTACGGCGCGGACAACGGCGCGGCCGCCGGGGAGATCGCGTTGGCCGGGATGGGCGAAAGCTGGGACATCGTCACCGACATGGCGATCAAGCTGGTACCCGGCGGGCACCCGTATCACTCCTTGGCGGAAGCCGCCGCGAAGGCGGTTCGGGCCGGCGGGTTCTCGGTGAACGAGATCGCGTCCATCGAGGTGTCCCGGCCGGGTTTCACCAAGCTCGGCGGGCCGAAATACCCGGCGGACCTGATCGATATGGCGCACAGCCCGCACTACTTCGTCGCGGCGGGGGCCGCCGATGGGACGTTCGGCTGGGCCAATGCCAGCCCGGAGAAGATCGCCGATCCTGTTATTCACGCGCTGATCGACAAGGTGCGCGTCGGACCTCAGCCGACCGAACACGCGGCGCTGTACCGGCAGGGATCGACCGTGACCATCACCGCGACCGATGGGCGGTTCGCACGTAGCACCGTGCTACTGCCGTATGGATCGGGCGCGCTGGGGATCGACTGGGCGGATATCGACGCGAAATACCGCACGCTGATGCCGGCCTCCGGCCTGGGCGCGGCTTCCATCGAAGCCAGCTTGAAGGCAGCGCGCGGGCTGCGGCAGGCGGCGGGTGTTTCGGGGCTGATCGCCCTGTTACGCGGCGCCTAAACGATAGCAAGGGCAGGAGACCCGAAATGGCAAGTACTGTTATGTTGAAACACCGGGACAGCGGACTGGTGAAACGCGGCTTCTATGGATTTTCATGGACAACGTTGTTCTTCGGGTTTTTTCCGGCGTTGTTTCGCGGCGATTTCATCACCTTCCTGGGCGGTTTCGCGGTTCTGGCCGTGCTTGGGTTCTTCACGATCGGCATAGGCTCCGGCATTGCCATGATCGTCTGGGCGTTTTGGTACAACAAATATTACACCCGTAAACTGCTTGAACGCGGCTACGTGTTCGCCGATGCCGAGGGTGTGGTAGCCGAAGCCAAAGCCAAGCTTGGCGTCGCTTGAACGGGAGCACACCATGTCTCGCACTTTGCTGAAAAACACCCGGGTTTTCGATGGCTCCGGCGCCGGACTTTTCCCCGCCGATGTGCTGATCGAGGATGACCGTATCCGAGCGGTCGCGCGTTCGTTGGGGCAGTTGGAAGCGCCGGGGGCGGAAGTCGTCGATGCCAAGGGCATGACGCTGATGCCCGGCATGGTGGAAGGCCACGCCCACATCACCTTCATCAACGGCGCGCGTTCTACCGACCTCGGCGACACGCCGCCGGAAGAACACACGTTGATCGCCGCCCGGAACGCTCGGTTGCTGCTGGATCACGGTTTCACCAGCGCCTACAGCGCCGCATCGGCGAAACTGCGGATCGATGTGGTTATTCGTAACGCTATCGAAGCCGGCGATCTTCCTGGCCCCCGGCTGCGCGCCTGCGGGCCGGAAATCACCGTGACGGGCGGGTTGGGGGACGAGCGTCAAGCGCACCAGTTCCGCGACAGTTTCGCTATCGTCGCGGACGGGCCGGTGGAAGTGACGAAGCTCGCGCGGCTTTGCGTGCGGGAGGGTGTGGACAGCATCAAGCTGAATATTTCCGGCGACGATCATACCCGTTCCGGATCGTTACCGCGCACGGTCATGAGCGATGAGGAAATCCGTGCCGGCGTCACCGTCGCGCGCGATTTCCACCGCATGGTCAACGCGCATTGCCGAGCGGCGGAGAGCGTGAAGCGGGCGGTCAGGGGCGGGGTGGACGTGATTTATCATTGCGAACACGCCGACGAGGAAGCGCTGGATTTGCTGGAAGCGGCCAAGGACCGTGTGTTTGTGGGGCCGGCGATCGGGTTGTTGCACGCGGCGGTGCATGAGGCTCCAGCGGGGACGATCCATCAGGGTATTCGGCATGGTATCGAATTGGGTCTGGCCGCGGCATCCCGCTGCTACCCCGAGATGAAAAAGCGCGGCATTCGCGTCGTGGTCGGCGGGGATTACGGGTTTGCCCGTACGCCGCAGGGACAGAATGCGCGGGATATCGAACATTTCGTTCGGCATTTGGGCTATTCGCCGACGGAGGCGCTGGTGTGCGCCACGCGGTATGGGGCGGAGCTGATGGGGCTGGGGGCCGAGGCCGGACAGGTTCGGGAAGGTTTCCTGGCCGATCTGCTGCTGGTGGACGGGGACCCGGTGGCAGATGTGCGGGTGTTGCAGGACCGGTCTCGGATCGTGGGGATTTGGAAAGGCGGTGCCGCGCATAAGCTCGATCGCGCGGGATTGGAACGGTCGGAGGTTCGGGCGGCGGAGTAATACCAACAGGCCGAACTTTCGACCCAAAACTCGGACCAAAATGCCGTCATGGCCGGACTTGATCCGGCCACCCCAAGCGGTAAAATCGCGGAATTGTGCCGCTTGGGGCGCGCGGATCACGTCCGCGCATGACGCGGTAGGGGCGTCGCCACACGTGTCAACGTTAGGGCGCTTGGTATAAACGGCGGGAGCCCGTGCGGTTTCAGGCTGTGCGGTCGCCGCCAGCCCCCAAAGCCGCTTGCGCCGCGGCCAGACGTGCCACCGGCACGCGGTACGGGCTGCAGGACACGTAATCCAGGCCCACGCTCTCGCAGAAGGCGATGGAGGCCGGGTCGCCGCCATGCTCCCCGCAGATGCCGAGCTTCAGGCCGTTTTTGGTTTTGCGGCCCTTCTCGGCGGCGATACGGACCATTTCGCCCACGCCTTCCACGTCGATCGACACGAACGGGTCCTTCGCCAGGATGCCGGCGTCGATGTAGGCCGGCAGGAACTTGCCGGCGTCGTCGCGCGACAGGCCGAATACGGTCTGGGTCAGGTCGTTGGTGCCGAAGCTGAAGAAATCCGCGACCTCGGCGATCTGACCGGCAAGCATCGCGGCGCGCGGCAGTTCGATCATGGTGCCGACGCTGTATTCGATGGACCGGCCGGCTTCGGCGAACACCTCGGCGGCCACTTTCTCCACCTGGGCGCGAGTGATTTCCAGCTCTTTGCGGGTGGCGATCAGCGGGATCATGATCTCAGGGATCGGCGCTTTGCCGGTTTCCTTGGCGACCTGGATCGCGCCCTCGAAGATCGCTCTGGCCTGCATTTCGTAGATTTCGGGGTAGGTGATCCCCAGGCGGCAGCCACGATGCCCGAGCATCGGGTTGGCTTCCGAGAGTTCTTCGACGCGGCGCTTCATGGTGTCGAAGTCGGTGCCCAGGGACTCGGCCACTTCCGCGATTTCCGCGTCGGCGTGCGGCAGGAATTCGTGTAGCGGCGGATCGAGCAGGCGGATGGTCACCGGCAGCGGCGCCATGATGGTGAACAGCTTGCGAAAGTCCTCGCGCTGGAAGGGCAGCAGGCGTTCCAGGGCGGCGCGGCGGCCGGCTTCGGTGCCGGCGACGATCATCTGGCGGACGGCGCCGATGCGTTCCGGGTCGAAGAACATGTGTTCGGTGCGGCAGAGGCCGATGCCCTCGGCGCCGAATTTCACCGCGGTTTCGGCGTCCAGCGGGGTTTCGGCATTGGTGCGCACGCCCATCCGGCGGAAGGAGTCCGCCCACTGCATCAGCGTGCCGAAATCGCCGGACATAGCGGGTTCGATCATCGCGACGGAGCCTTGGAACACTTCGCCGGTCGCGCCATCAAGGGTGATGGTTTCGCCGGCGCGGACGGTCTTGCCGCCGGTGGTCAGGGTTTGGCCGTTGTAATCCACCGCGATGCCGCCGGCACCCGCGACGCAGGGCCGGCCCATGCCGCGCGCGACGACGGCGGCGTGGGAGGTCATGCCGCCGCGTGTCGTCAGAATGCCGCGGGCGGCGTGCATGCCGTGAATGTCTTCGGGGCTGGTTTCGATCCGGACCAAGATCACGGCCTCGCCTTTGGCGGCGCGGCTTTCGGCCTCATCGGCATTGAACACCACGGCGCCGACGGCGGCACCGGGGCTGGCGGGCAGGCCCTTGGCGAGCAGCACGCGCGGCGCCTTCGGGTCCAACGTCGGATGCAGGAGTTGATCCAGCGACGACGGGTTGACGCGGCGCACGGCCTCGGCCTTGTCGATCAGGCCGGCATTGGCCATTTCCACGGCCATGCGGAGCGAGGCAGCGGCGGTGCGTTTGCCGTTGCGGGTTTGCAGCATGTACAGCTTGTTGCGTTGGACCGTGAACTCGATGTCCTGCATGTCCTTGTAATGGCGTTCCAGCGTTTCGCGGACGGCCATCAACTCGGCGTAGGCGTTGGGCATCGCGGTTTCCAGCGGCACTTCGCCGGGCTTGGCGCGCAGGTTGGACAGCGGCTGCGGGGTGCGAATGCCGGCGACGACGTCTTCGCCCTGCGCGTTCACCAGATACTCGCCGTAGAAGATGTTTTCGCCGGTCGAGGGGTCGCGGGTGAAGCAGACGCCGGTGGCGCAATCGTGGCCCATGTTGCCGAACACCATCGCCTGCACATTGACGGCGGTGCCCCAATCGGCGGGGATGTCATGCAGCCGGCGATAGGTGTTGGCGCGGGGGTTTTCCCACGATCCGAACACGGCGCCCACGGCGGCCCAAAGCTGCTCCCGCGGGTCCTGCGGGAACGGCTTGCCGGTTTCCTCGGCCACCAGGTCCTTGTAGCCCTCGACCACGTTCTGCCAGTCGGCGGCGGTTAGGTCGGTGTCTTCCACCACGGCGGCTTCGATCTTGGCCTGTTCGATGATTTCCTCGAACCGGTGATGATCGACGCCCAGCACGACGGAGCCGAACATCTGAATGAAGCGGCGGTAGGAGTCCCAGGCGAACCGGTCGTCGTTGGCTGACGCGGCCAGCCCGGCGACTGTGGCGTCGTTCAGGCCGAGGTTCAGCACGGTATCCATCATGCCCGGCATGGACACGCGGGCGCCGGAGCGGACGGAGACCAGCAGCGGCTTGGTGGAATCGCCGAAGGTCAGGCCGACGGCGTCCTCGACCCGTTTCAGCGCGTCGTTGACCTGTCCGGTCAACTCGTCCGGGTAGCGGCGGCCGTTTTTGTAGAATTCGGTGCA
>Ga0214180_1000211_pt1 | contig 21913 bp, 20 predicted proteins | sample TroBogEpilimnion_22_FD_153018 | JGI IMG/M metagenome (GOLD analysis project Ga0214180, IMG submission 153018) | Freshwater microbial communities from Trout Bog Lake, WI - 16OCT2007 epilimnion | ecosystem: Environmental > Aquatic > Freshwater > Lake > Epilimnion/Euphotic zone | place: Trout Bog... | reverse complement strand
GTACAGGAAAGGCCGCAGGAGCGGCCTTTGGTTGGTTGGCGCGGGCGGTCTCGAACCGCCGACCCCTACCGTGTCAAGGTAGTGCTCTACCGCTGAGCTACGCGCCATTGCGAGCCTCTATTCTAGCGCAACGGGGGCGCCTGTCGAGCCTTCAGGGCGGGCCAGGGGGCAGCTCAGGAATTCCAATACCAGAGCAGAAGGGCGGCCAGGGTGCCGAGGGCCAGGATCAGCCAGTCTCCCGCGTAGGGATGCTCCCATACGAACCCGCGGATCGGGGGCCGGGCATGGGAATGGAAATGAAGATGCGTGGCCATGGCAACCTCCCGCCCCGGGACCGCCTGCGATCCCAAGGATGGGTCTGGAGACGCGATGGCGCCCGGGAAAGTGCAGAACTCAATGAAGCAAGGAGGAGGGCCAGCACAGCCAGGCGAGCAGGGCACCGAGCAGGACAAGCACCCAGTCAAGCACCACGGGTGGGTCAAGATCCTGGCGGTGTAAGGAACGGGCGGTCATGGCGGCCTCCTGATCAAGGAGCCTCGGTCCGATTCCAGCATGGGGCGTTGATCCATTCCTGCCGTGAATTCTTGGGAAATTCCTCCCTGGCTATTCCACGGTCACCGACTTGGCCAGGTTCCTCGGCTGATCCACGTCGCAGCCGCGCAGCACCGCGATGTGGTAGGCCAGCAGCTGCAGGGGGATTGAATAGACGATGGGGGCGAGCCACGGGTGGACCGCGGGGAGTTCCAGCTGGTCCTCGGCGATGCCGGCCAGCCCGGTGTCCCCTTCGGTGACCAGGGCCAGGATGCGCCCGTCCCGGGCGGCGGCCTCCTGGAGGTTGCTGAGGGTCTTGTCCCGGTGGGCGTCCCGGGGCATGAGGGCCACCACGGGCAGGTTCTTGTCGATGAGGGCGATGGGGCCGTGCTTCATCTCCCCTGCCGGGTAGCCCTCGGCATGGATGTAGGAGATCTCCTTCAGCTTCAGGGCCCCTTCCAGGGCGATCGGATAACAGGGGCCGCGGCCCAGGTAGAGGAAGTCCGTGGCGTCCTGCCAGCGGTGGGCCCACTGGATGATCTTCGGTTCCAGGGTGTTCAGCCGCTCCAGGTGCGCGGGGAGTTCCCGCAGGCCCTGCAGCAGCTCGACCCGGAGCCGGGGGTCCACGGTGCCCTTGGCCTCTCCGAGCTTGAGGGCCAGGAGGGTAAGCACGGCCAGCTGGGTGGTGAAGGCCTTGGTGGAGGCCACCCCGATCTCGGGTCCCGCGTGGGTGAGGATCGTGGCCTCACTCTGCCGGGTGGCGGTGGAGCCCAGGACATTGCAGATGGCCAGGGTACGGGCCCCCCGTGCCGCGGCCTCCTTCATGGCGGCCAGGGTATCGGCGGTCTCGCCGCTCTGGGTGATCCCGATGATGAGGGTGCCCGGCTGGATCACGGGTTCGCGGTAGCGGTACTCGCTGGCGTAGTCCACCTCCACCGCCACGCGGCTCAGCTGTTCGATGAGGAACTTGCCCACAAGGCCCGCGTGCCAGCTGGTTCCGCAGGCCACGATGTGGATGCGGGTCAGCTCCGCCAGTTCCTGCTCCGTGAACGGCAGATCCAGGGGGATCTCCTCGCCATCCAGGGGGAGCCGGTTGAGCAGCGTGTTGGACAGGGCCTGGGGCTGCTCGAAGATCTCCTTCTGCATGAAGTGCTTGTAGCCGCCTTTCTCGGCGGCCACCGGGTCATAGGGGATGGTGACGACGGGGCGCTCCACGACGCTGCCGTCCAGTCGGTAGATCCGCGCACCGCCCCGGGTGAGCTCCGCCAGATCGCCATCCTCCAGGAAGATCACCCGCCGGGTGTGGGGCAGGAGGGGCACCACGTCCGAGGCCAGGAAGGTCTCGCCGTCCCCCAGGCCCAGCACCATGGGTGGACCGCTGCGGGCGGCCAGGATGCGGTGCGGATCCTTGGCGTGCAGGCAGGCCAGGGCGTAGATCCCGTGCATGCGCCCCACCGCCTCCCGGAAGGCCTCGGGGAAAGTGAGTCCCTGCTTCATCAGGTGGGAGACCATCACCGGGAAGCATTCGGTATCGGTCTCGGACTGGAAGGTCTCCCCGGCGGCCTTCAACTCCGCGCGCAGCTCGAGGAAGTTCTCGAAGATGCCGTTGTGGACGGCCACCACCTGCCCATCTTCGCTGCGGTGCGGGTGGGCGTTCTCCTCCGTCGGACGGCCGTGGGTGGCCCAGCGGGTGTGGCCGATGCCAAGGGGGGTCGGGTCTGACAGATCCACCCGGGCCGCGAGGTTGGCCAGCTTGCCGGAGGCGCGGGTGATGCTGAAGGCTCCTGTCCCTGAGCCGAGGGCCACGCCCGCGCTGTCGTAGCCGCGGTACTCCAGGCTCCGCAGGCCGTTCACCAGGATGCCTGCGGCACCCTGCTCTCCGATGTACCCGACGATTCCGCACATGGGTGGCTCCCGATCACTGATCCCAACTTAGCGTGGCGGTCCCCAGGATCCAATGTGGTTTAGCCCACACGCCTTGAGGTAAGTCCCTGGCCACAGACTGTGGCGAATCCGCCTCAGGCGGAAGGACCCGCCACTCTCACTGAGCCGCAGGACGCCGGCAACCCAGGCGATCCAGACCGTGGCCATGCTTGACCCTGGCATCGCCTTGGGCCAAGGTGGGACCATCCTGCTGGAAACCTGATGGCAGAACACACCAAGGAAACCCGGCCATGCACATCGGCTTGATCGGCGGAATCGGACCGGCAGCGACCGTCGTCTACTACCAGCGGCTCTGCGCGCGGATGCGTCAGATGGAGGCGCCCCTTGAGCTGACGATCGTGCAGGCGGATGTCCAGGCTCTGATCAGGAACAACCTCGCGGACCGGCGGGACGAGCAGGCCGCGATCTATGCGGACCTGATCGGGCGGCTGAAGGCTGCCGGCGCGGAGTGCGCCGCCATCACCTCGCTGGGCGGGCATTTCTGCTTTGACGAAACCGCGCGCATCTCGGCGTTGCCGCTCGTGTCTGCCGTCACACCGCTGGATGACCACTTTGCAGGCGAGGGTCTCCGGCGTGTCGGCCTACTGGGCACTCGGGTGGTCATGCAGACGCGCCTCTATGGCCAGCTGCGGCGGACCACGGCGGTGGCGTGCGACGATGAGGTCGAACAGCTCGGCCGGATGTATCAGGATGTCGCAGTCAGCGGCGTGTGCAGCGATGCGCAGCGCGAAGTGCTGTTCGAAGCGGGTCGCCGCATGGTGGAAGAGCAGGGTGCCGAGGCCATCGTGCTGGCGGGTACCGACCTCGGCCTTGCCTTTTACGGGCGGGATCCAGGGTACCGCGTCATCGATGCGCTCGAGGTGCACGTGGCCCTTCTGGCCGAGCTGGCGGCGGGTCGTCAAGGTCTCGACGGTGCGGGGCCTGTACGGTGAGCGAACCCGGGAGCTTCCCCTCAAGCTCGTCCGGCCGCTGAGGGCCGGGCCCCACTTGAGCTCAGGAATTCCTTAGGGCACCCGATGGGCGCTTCGCGTCCTTCGCGGTACCAGGCCTGATTGGTTTGAGCGGTTCAAGCCAAGCTGCGGATCCTGGCGGCGCGGGTATCGATCTCGGTGATGCGGAAGGCGAAGTTGCCGTCCACCACCACCACCTCGCCCTTGGCGATGAGCTTGCCATTGACCAGCAGTTCCACCGGCGCATCGGCGCTGCGGTTCAGTTCGAGGATGGAACCGGGCGTGAGCTTCAGCAGCTCGCCCATCTGCATTTCGGTCTGTCCCATCCGGACCACCACCGGGAGCTGGATGTCGAGCAGCAAGTCCAGGTTGCCGGAATCCGTGGCCGGTCCGGAGGCGACGGGCGCCTGGCGCGGAGGCGCCGCCAGGGTGGCAGCCACGGAGGCCAGTGAGGGTTCCGGGGCGGCCGCGGGGGCCTCGCCCAGGCCCAGCTTCCGCTTGAGCTGCTGCATGAGGAGGTCCGGGAACAGCAGGTGGACCGTGGTGTTCAGGGAGTCCTGAACGGTGGGCAGCTGGAGGTCCTGGAAACCACCCTGCCCCAATTGCTCCGCGAAGGCCGCGGCCTCCGGGGCCAGGGCGAGGATCTCCACATTGGAGATGGCAAAGGTCTCGCCTGCCAGGTCCGACAGGGTCTGGTTGGCGCTGCCCATGACCTGGTTGAAGGTCTCCGCCAGGGCATCCTTGGAATCCCCCACGAGTTCATCCGCGGACGCCCCCTCGCCGCCCAGCATGAGGTCCACCAGCATCGTGCCCTCCTTGAGGGGCAGGGTGAAGAACAGGGTCCCATTCAGCCCCTTCTGGTAGTTGGCCTTGGCCAGGATGCCGGGGCCTTGGTGAAGCGCGGCAATGGCCGGTGTCTCCAGCAGTTCCCCGGGAAGCGACTTCACCTGGAACTCTCGTCCCGTGAGCATGGAGAACACGGAAGCCATGCTTTCGGCGAAGGCGCCGCCGACTTTCTGGTAGAGCTCAGTGTCCTGGGTATCCATCATTCACCCCTCCGACCGGCTGCCGGTCACCTGGAATACACGTTTCCCATTGGGATTCAGGGCCACCAGGCCCACGAAACGGGGAATGCCATCCACGCAGAGGTCCAGTTCCGCGTCGAATCGCTTGGTCAGCGGGATCAGGTCCCCGGCCTTGAGCTGGAGCACCTCCTCCATGCTGAGGCTCGTGCCGTGGATCTCGGCGGCAGCCTCCATGTCGCAGCGCTTCAGGCTGGCCAGGAGCAGGCGGGCCTCCTCGAAGGTGGAGGATTTCTTGTAGCCCGTGAACATCTCCTGGTCGAACTTGGAGGAGATGGGTTCGAGGATGATGCTGGGGATGGCCAGGTTGATCATGCCCGCCACGGGGCCGATCTTCACCTCGAAGACCACGAGTAGGACCACCTCGTTGGGCGCCACGATCTGGATGAGCTGGGGGCTGGTCTCCCGGGCCTGGATGCGGAAGTCCAGGTCGATGATGCCGCGCCAGGCCTCGCGAAGGTCCTCCAGCACCAGCTTCAGTACGCCGTCGAAGATGCTCTGCTCGATGTCGGTCATGGTGCGGAGCTGCTTCAGCGGTTCGCCAGGGCCGCCCAGCATCTTGTCGATGATGGGAAAGACCAGGGTGGGGTTGACCTCCAGGGCCAGGGCCCCCTCCAGCGGCTTGATGGAGATGGCGTTGAAGCATGTGGGATCCGGCACCGAGAGCAGGAACTCCTGGTAGCTGAGCTGTTCCACACTCACCAGGTTCACTTCCGTGATGGTGCGCAGGTAGGCACTGAGGGAACTGGAGAAATTCCGGGCGAAGCGGTCGTGCATGAAGTGGAGGGAGCGCATCTGCTCCCGGCTCACCCGGTCGGGACGGCGGAAGTTGTAGAGGGTGACCTTGCGCTGGGCCTGGGCCTTTTTTGCCTGGGCCGGGGCAGCGCCCCGCTCTCCACCCCCCCCGCCCGAAGCCTTGGCGGCGGGCTTGGTATGGGACTTAAGTAGCGCGTCTACTTCCTCTTGGCTTAGGATTTTGGCCATGGGTTACCCTTCGATGTGCTTCTCCAGGAGCTTGCCCCGGAGTCGCAACATGGCCTTGGTATGCAATTGGGATACCCGGGACTCGGTGATGTTCAGGAGGGTGCCGATCTCCTTCATGGTCAACTCGTCGAAGTAGTAGAGCTGGACCACGAACTTCTCCTTCTTGGGGAGCACCTCCATGGCGTCCCGGAGGATCTCCTTGATCTCCGAGGCCTGGAAAGTCTGGCTGGGATCCTCCGCGTCCGGGTCCGGGACGAAACTGATGAGGCTCTCGCCCTCGCCGTCCTCGCCCACCTCCACGAAGGTGCCCAGCGTGACGCCCTTCAGGTCGTCGAGGTTCTTGTGCAGTTCTTCGAGCGTGATGCCCAGGTGGACGGCCACCTGCTCATCCGTGGCCGCGCGTCCGAACTGCTGCTCCAGAGAGTGGTAGGCGCCCTCGATGTCCTTCTTCTTGCGCCGCAGGCTTCTGGGCACCCAATCCAGGTCCCTCAAGCCATCCAGGATGGCGCCCTTGACCCTCAGCTCGGCGTAGGTCTTGAACTTGATGTTGCGCGCCGGCTCGAACTTCTCGATGGCGTCCATGAGGCCGAGGATGCCGCTGTTGATGAGGTCGTCCAGCTCCACATGGGAGGGCAGGCGGGAGGCGATGCGATGGGCCACGAACTTCACGAGCGGCACGTAGTCCTTGATGAGCTGCTCGCGGTTGTTGCGGTCGAAGGGCTCGATCGGTTCCGCGGAGTCAAGGTCCGCTGCCGGGGCCGGTGGCTGGGTGGCGACCGGTGCCCGGAAGGCATTTCCGTAGGCCCGGGCCGCCGCCAGGGCCGCCCAGGGACGGAGCGCCGCGGGCGCCAATTCCACGGCCCGGAGGACCTCGCCACTGAGGGGCAGGGCCGGGCTGTCGGGCTGGTCCGGAGTCGGGGGCATCCAGAATCCTAGGTGGGGTCTTCGGAGGCAAGCTGCCTCCAGAATGACGCAAAGCCGTCGGGCTGCAAGGACACCTGGCCCAGCAACAGGCGGGCGAGGGCCTGGAAGGCCTTGGTGGCCGGACTGTGGGGAAAGAGCTCCACGACCCCCCGCTGCTGGCGCACGGCCTGGAGAAGGTGGGGATCGTTCGGGATCATGCCGAGCACCCTGAGCTGTTTGCCTAGGAACCGCTCGGTGACGGCCTGCAGCTGGTCCACGGTCTCCTGGGCCTCCTCCGCGCTCTGGCCGTTGTTCACCAGCAGCCACAGGGGCTTGTCGGCCTCCCGCAGGTGCAGGACCTTCACCATGGCGTAGGCGTCCACCAGGCTCGTGGGCTCGGGGGTGGCGACGAGGATGACCTCCTGGGCCGCCATGAGGAGCTTCAGGACCGAGTCGTGAATGCCCGCGGCAGTGTCGATCAGCAGCCAATCGGCGGTCTCTGCGACCCGCTGCAGGCCCTGGACCAGCCGCAGTTCGCTCATGGTGTCGAGCCGAGTCAGCTCCTGGATGCCGCTGCTGGCGGGGATGATGCGGATGCCCAGGGGGCCCTCGACCAGGATCTCCTCGATGACCTTCTCGCCCCGGAGCACCTGCTCCAGGGTGTACTTCGGCGACAGTCCCAGCAGGATGTCGAGGTTGGCCAGTCCGAAATCCGCGTCCATGACCACCACCCGCTGGCCCTGCTGGGCCAGCGCGAGGGCCAGCCCCGCCACGACGTTGGTCTTGCCGACCCCCCCCTTGCCCGAAGTGATGGCCACCACCCGGGCGGCGAAGAGGGGCTGCTCTGTGGGTTGCCCTTTGGCCAGGCTGCGGAGACGGGATGCCTGATCGCTGCTCATTCGGCCTCCTTCATGGGGGCGGGGAGGATGAGGTCGGCCACCCGGCGGCTGGTGGCCAGCTCCAGGGCTTCGGGCACTTCCTGGCCCGTGCCCAGGTAGCTGAGGGGCTTCTTGACGCGCGCCAGGGTGCTGAGGATCGGGCCGTAGGTGGAGGTCTCGTCAAGCTTGGTGAAGAGCAGGCGGGTGGGACGCAGCGGCTCGTAGCGGGTGGCGATCTCGGTCAGGTCCCGGGGCTTGGTGGTGGCCGACAGCACCAGGTGGGTCTCGACCTCGGGCAGCTCGTCCAGCAGACCCCTCAGCTGGTTGAGGGTATCGGTGTCCTTGGGGCTGTGGCCGGGGGTATCGATGAGCACCAGGGCCCGGTCCTGGTAGAAGCGGAGGGCGCTGCGCAGGTCCTCCACCGTGAGGGCCACGTGCAGGGGCACCTGGAGGATCTGGGCGTACTGCTGCAGCTGGTCCACGGCGGCCATTCGATAGGTGTCCAGGGTGAGCAGGGCCACCTTCTGCTTCAGGTGCAGCTGGGCATAGGCCGCCAGCTTGGCCAGGGTGGTGGTCTTGCCCACACCGGTGGGTCCCACCAGGGCAGCCACGCGCATCTTTCCGGGGTCCAGCTGGATCGGCGGGGCCACCGGGATGAAGTCGGCAATGACCCGGCGCAGGAAGAGTCTCGCCCTTTCGGGGTTCACGGCCCCGGAGGCGCCGTCGCCATCCTGGTCGGTCAGGGCGCGCTGGGCGTATTCGCAGAGGCGCAGGGCGATGATGGGTTCCACATCGTTGGCCACCAGGTCGCCGTAGAGTTCCAGGAGGCTGGGCGGCAGTTGAAGCTGGGCGGGTGGCATGCCCTGGCGCTGGATCCGGCTCAGCAGCGCCTTCATCTGATCCAGTTCCTTCAGGATCGAGGCGTTGCGCAGGTCATTGTCTTTCAGGGCTGCCACGGCGCCCTTGATCTCCAGCAGTTCCCGGCGGAGGGGCTGGAGGTCCATGGCCGGTGCGGGAGGTGGGGCCGGTTCACGGGACGGCCTCCGGGGTGCCGGGGGCTCCAGGGCGGCGCGCAGCCCGTAGGTGAGGGCCGGCGCGGCGCTGGCCGCAGGCGGAAGCCCCGCCTGGGCCTCGTCCACGGCGGCGGTCACCTCGATGATGGACTCCTCGCCCATGCCCAGGGAGGCGGGACGGCGCCGGGTGCGGGTGGACAGGATGAAGGCCTCCTCGCCCATCTCCTTCTTCACGATGTCGAGGGCATCCTGCATGGATCCGGCTTCGAAGGTCTTCACGCGCATGATCCCCCCTTCATGAGACTGTCCCGAGATTCACGACGCGCACGTCCATGGGGACCTCGCTGTGGCTCAGCACCACCAGGTGGGGGAGGGCCCGTTCGAGGAGGCGCCGGAGATGGGGGCGCACGACGGGATTGGTGAGCAGCACCGGCTGGGCGCCCGGGAGCACCTTCGCGATGCCGTTGGCGATGCGGTTGAGCAGTTCCTGGGTGCGACCGGGCTCCAGGGCCAGGAAGCTGCCGCGGTCCGACTGTTCGATGCCGCCCTGGAGGGTCTGCTCCAGGGATGGATCCAGCACCAGGACACCCAGCTCGCCGTTCGGGGAGAGGTGGGGGCTGGTGAGCACCCGACCCATGGCCTGGCGGACGTACTCCGTGATGAAGCCGATGTCCTTGGACATGCCGGCGGCATCGGCCGTGGCCTCGAGGATGCGGGCGAGGTCCCGCACGGGTACCCGCTCGCGCAGCAGGTTCTGCATCACCTTCTGCAGGGTGGTCACGCTGATGACGTTGGGAATGAGGTCATCCACCAGCCTGGGGGTGGCCTCCTTGAGGGTGTCGAGCAGGTGCTGGACCTCGGGCCGGCCCAGCAGGGCGGGGCCATGCTGCTTGATGAGTTCCGAGAGGTGCGTCGTCAGCACCGTCGCGGGTTCCACCACGGTGTAGCCCAGCATCTGGGCCCGGTCTCGCTGGGCATCGGGGATCCAATAGGCGGGCAGACCGAAGGCCGGCTCGGTGGTGGGGGTGCCCGCGAGGTCCTCCGTGGCCGTGCCCGGGTTCATGGCCAGGAACTGGGCGGGCTGGATCTCTGCCCGGGCGATCTCCTCGCCCCTGAGCAGGACGCGATAGGTGTGGGGCGGGAGTTGCAGGTTGTCGCGGATGCGCACGGGGGGCACGACGATACCCAGCTCCTGGGCCATCTGGCGCCGGACGGCCTTGATCCGCTCCAGCACCGTGCCACCCTGGTTCACATCCAGCAGGGGAATCAGGCTGTAGCCCACCTCCAGCCCCAGGGGATCGACCTTGAGCAGGCCTTCCACGCGATCGGCCCCCTCGCCGGCGGCGGCCTTGGTCCTCTCGGCCTCCGCCAGGTCCGCGACCATGGCCGGGGTCGTCTTGGGCAGCTTCCAGGCCGCGTAGGCCATGACCCCGAAGATGGCCCCCATCACCCAGAAGGGGAAGAGGGGCAGGCCGGGCACGGCCCCGAAGAAGAAGAGGATGGAAGCGGCGATGGTCAGGGGCCGGTGGTCCGCGCCCAGCTGCCCCATCACCTCGCTGCCCAGGCCCGAAGCGTCGCTGCCGCTGCGGGTGGTGAGGATGGCCCCGCCCACACTGATGAGCAGGCTGGGGATGACCGTCACCAGGCCATCACCCACCGTGAGGAGGGTGTAGGTCTCCAGGGCCTGCATGACCGGGAGGTTGTAGCGGACCACCCCCAGGAGGATGCCCGCCACGATGTTGACAGCCAGGATGATGAGGGCCGCCACCGCGTCCCGCTGGGTGAACTTCACGGCGCCGTCCATGGCCCCGTAGAATCCGGCCTCCTCCTGGAGGTCCTTCCGGCGTTTCCGGGCTTCCTTCTCGTCGATGTAGCCCGCGTTGAGGTCGGCATCGATGGCCATCTGCTTGCCGGGCATGGCGTCCAGGGTGAACCGGGCGGTCACTTCGGCGATGCGGCCCGCGCCGTGGTTGATGACCAGGAACTGGATGGCCAGCAGGATCAGGAAGACCACCAGGCCGATGACATAGCTGCCGCCCACCACGAACTGGCCGAAGGCCTTCACCATGTGGCCGGCCGCATCCGGGCCCTGGTCCCCGGCGTAGAGGAGGATCCGGCGGGTGGTGGCCACGTTGATGGCCAGACGGAAAAGCGTCACCATCAGCAGGACTGAGGGGTAGGAGCTGAACTCCTTGGGGCGGCGCACATACATGCCCACCATCAGGATGATCAGGCTCAGGGTGATGTTCAGGACGATGAGCAGATCCAGCATGAAGGCTGGCAGCGGCATCACCATCACCACCATGACGATCAGCACGAAAACAGGCGCAGCCAGATCCGACCGCTTGGCGAGGCGGCCCATCCACGGAAGCAGACGATCCAGAAAGGTCAACATACCGACACCCACCGGGTGCGGGGCGAGGGCCATGCCACTCGGCAGGTTGAGCTTCCCAACCAGATTGGCCTAAACCCTCAATCTCTCGGAATTTTCAGCCCCTCCCACCGTTCCGGCGGGTGGAACCGGCAGCGCCAACCCGCCCAGCTCACCCGCTGGAAGGTGATGTGGCCCGGCCAGGGGACCCGGTCCAGCCAGGCCCGCAGGGCCCGCTGGAGCCGGAGGCGCTGCTCGGGCTCCAGGGCCGTGTCGGCGCCCACCCAGGCCCCGGGCCTCCGGGCCTTCACCTCCAGGAGGCGCAGTTCCGGGCCGCGGCTGAGGAGCAGGTCCAGTTCCCAGCGGCCCAGCTGCTCACGCCAGGCCACCAGGTCCCAGCCCCGGGCCCAGAACAACCAGAGGGTGAGGCGCTCGGTGAGGAGGCCCAGGCGGCGGGCCGCTAGGCCCCGCCGAGAACGAGTCATGTGAATGACCCATGAAAATGACGACTGAACACCACCAAGACACCAAGACACCAAGAAAAGCCAATGCAGAATTCTCGTGGGGTTGTTCTCGGTATCGACTGCAGCGAAACACGGGACACCAAGAAACTTGGTGCCTTCGTGCCTTGGTGGTGAATCCTTTTCTTCATATATAACTCGAGGTCACTCGTCCCGCCTGGGGAGCAGCAGGCTGCGCTGCACCCGCTCGAGGTTGCCGTGGATTCGCAGGATCTTCCAGGCCAGGATCATGGCGTAGCCGAGCCAGACCCAGAGCAGCCTCGGGTCCACGGGGGTGCGCTTGAGGACATCCGTGCCCATGTCCAGGCGCAGGCCCTGGAGATACCACACCACGGCCCCGAAGGCGATGATCAGGTAGCCCCAGCGGAACCAGTAGGGGCGCAGGCCCTCCTTCAGCTTCCAGCGCAGCAGCAGCCAGCGGTCGAAACGGTCGGCCTTCTCTTCGGTGAAATGGAGGGCGATCATCTGGTCCACCAGGGGGGCGTACCGGTGCACCTTCAGCTCCTGGATCTCCTCCTCGCCGTTGACCTTGCGCAGGAAGGCCGAGCGGATCTTGCCGATGCATTCCTCCCAGGGGGCCTCCTCCCGCTCGAGGGAAAGGTGCAGGCGCACCAGCCCCACCCAGAGCAGGGCCTGGGCCAGCAGCACGGCCCACAGCGACCAGCCCTGCCAGCCCTGGGTGCGGACGAGATCGAGGAAACGGGCGAGATCCATGGCGTATCAGTCCTCAAGGCTCCAGCCTACGGCCTCTTATACTTTGTTCCAGGGCACTTCCCCAACCGAGAGAAAGGCCTCCCCGTCCAGGCCCTGCTCCTCGGCCCGCCGGAGGAGGTGCTGCAGCGCCTCGGCGGTGGCCTCGGCATCCTGGAGGGCGCGGTGGGCACGGGTGTTCGTAATGCCCAGGAACTCGCAGAGCTCGGCCAGACTGCGCCGGGGCAGTTCGGGGATGAGCTTCTTGGCCAGGAGGCGGGTGCAGATGAGCCGGTGCCGGCGCCACACACCCTCGGGCAGCCAGGCCTTGAGAAAACTGCCGTCGTAGGGCGCGTGATGGGCCACCCACACGCGGCCTTCGAGCCTGGGCGCCATCTTCAGGGCCACCTGCTCCCAGGGGGGTGCCCCCGCCAGCATGGGCAGGCTGATCCCCGTCAGGCGCTGGATCTCCTCGGGCAGGAAGCCCTGGATGGAGGCCAGGCTCGACCAGCGCTCCTCCACCACCGGGCCCGACAGCTGTACCAGGCCGACTTCCGTGATCTCCGAGGGCTGGAGGAAGCGCCCGTCCTTGCCCCAGCGGGCCCTGGGACTGCCGCCGGTGGTCTCCAGGTCCAGCACCGCGAAACGCAGCTCCCGCAGGGCAGGGGAACTGGATTCGAGAAGCGGGGCCTGGGTCATGCACTGACCAGGGTCTTGAGGCCATCCTTGAAGAGGACGTCCACCTTCTTGCCCATCCTCCGCTGCACGCGACCCAGGCCGAAGGAGGGGTGGTCCATCCAGGCCCCTTCTTCCCAGTGGTGGGCCACCTGGTAGGGCTGGGCCTTGGCGCCGCCCTGCTCCGCGGCCAGCACCTGCTGGAACTGGTTGACCAGGGCACCGGGACGCGGGCCCCCGGCCTTGGCCGCCGGCGGGATGCGGGGCGCGCGGGCCGGGGGTTCCGGCTTGGCTGCGCGGAATTTATGCACCGACCGGCAGTTTCCGCAGATCAGGCGGTCGGGCACGCCGTAGGTGACGGTGAGGACCTGGTGCCGGGTCTCGCCACCACAGCGCCCGCAGGGCGCGTCCACATCCTGGCCGGCGTAGTAGGTCTTCAGCATGCCCCAGGTTAGCATCCGCCGCTTTCCCGGAGATGGAGATTGGGGCTGGCCTTGGGGTCTCGAGACGGAGCACCCTCAGGGGGGACCGACATTCACCAACTCGCCGTTCGCGTCCAAGCCCGCGAAGCGGTACCCTTCGGCCCGGAGCCTCGGGATCAGGACGGGCAGCACCTTGCCGGCGCGGTCGTGGATGTCGTGGAAGAGGATGATGCCCCGCCGCTCCCGGGCGATGGTCTTCAGGACCCGGTCCGCCACGGAGCTGGGCACGGGATCCGCCCAGTCCAGGCTGTCGATGTTCCAGAGGACGGACCTCAGGTGGAAGGCCTCCAGGGCCTGGAGCTGCAGGGCCGTGCGGGCGCCGTAGGGAAAGCGGAAGAGCTGGCTGTGGGCCCCGGGGATGGCCCGCAGCAGCTGGTCCGTCTCCCGGATCTCCAGGTCCAGGGGGGCGCCGGTCTCCTTGCTGAGCTGGGCGTGGGTGTAGCTGTGGTTGCCCACCACGAAGCCCCCCTTCACCAGGTCCTCGGTGAAGGCCGCGAGGCCGCTCAGCCGGATCTGGCCCGAGGTCTCCTGGGCCCCCAGGTTCCGGCCGACCTCGAAGAACACGGCGGGCACCTGCTGCTGCTGGAGGATGGCCTTGATCTCCTCGGTATAGACCCGGTGGGGGCCGTCGTCGAAGCTGAGGATGAGCACCTTCTCTGGCAGTTCCGTGCCGGTGATCTCGCGGCTGCCTTTGAGGCCCTCCGCCGGGCTGAGGATGGCAGCCCCCTTGAGGAGCGGTCCCAGCGGAAGGCGCCGCCGGAGTTCCTGTACATAGGCCTGCCAGCGATCCCGCTGGCCCCCGCGGGCCGGTGTCCCTGGGCCCCCGAAGACCCGCTGGTACTCGCTGTCCACCAGGGACTCGACCCGATCGACTTCCTGGAGATCCCGGGCCATCCGCCGGCTCAGCAGGAGGCCCTCAGGGGTGGAGTCGGCGAGCAGGGGCTTCTGGAGGACGCGCAGGGAGTCCCGGAAGGCAAGCCGGTCCAACTCGAGCAGGTCTGGATCCGCCTCCATCCAGTCCAGCAGTGCGCCGATGACGGAATCCCGCTCGGGGGCCGGCTGCCTGGCTAGGCTCGTGAGCGCGGAGTTGAGCTGGTGGACCAGATCCCGGCGTTCGTGGTGCAGGCGATGCCCCACGGCCAGGGCCTGTGCGAGGGCCGGTCCCTTGAGGTTGGCCTCGTCCGCGAACAGGACGATGAGCTGCCGGTAGACTTGCAGATCGGCCCGCAGGGCCTCCAGCAGGGGGGCCGTCCCGGGCGGTTCGGGCCGGACTGCCGCCTCCGCGAGGCTGGCGGCCACCACCAGGGGCGGCCGGGCCGGAATCCTTGACTGGTGCCGGCGGATGGTCCATACGCCTCCGGCGGCGAGGGCCAGGAGGAGAAGGGGCCAGATCCGACTAAGGGCCCTCATCCCAGCAGGGCCCTGACCTGGGCGAGCCGCTGTTCCCTCTCCTCGGCCTGCCCCCGCAGCTTGGCCACGGCGGCCTCGGGGGCCTTGGTGACGAAGCTCTCATCGCCGAGGCGGGCCCGGAGAGGTTCCAGCTCCTTTTCAAGCTTGGCCAGTTCCTTTTCGAGTTTGGCTTTCTCTGCCACGGGGTCCTTGAGGCCCGCCAGTTCCAGAGCCACGGCCCCGCCTGCCACCACGGACACGGCCCGGGTGGACGCGGCCAGATCGCCTTTGGTGAACGTGACGGACTCCAGCCGCGCGATTGATTTCAGGGCCTCGGCGAAGGGTTCCAGGTCGGTGATGGAACAGAAGGCCGGCACCCGCTTGGCCGGGTCCACACCCTGCTCCGCCTTGAGGCGGAGGAAAGCGGAGAGCACTTCCTGGAAGCGGGGGATGATCGCAGGGTCGCCGCCCCGGACCTGGAGGGTCTGCTCGTCCATGGGCCAGGACCGCTGGGCCAGGAGGGCGGGCTCCCCGGCGGGCAGGCGGCCATCCATCATCGCCTCGTGGATCTCTTCGGTGAGGAAGGGCACGAAGGGGTGGAGGGCGCGCAGCAGGATGTCCAGGAAGTGCAGGATGGCGGCCTTCTGGCCCGGGGTTCCGGCCAGGAGATGGACCTTGGCCAGCTCGATGTAGGTGGCGCAGAAGTCGTCCCAGACGAGGTGGTAGAGCAGGTCCGAGGCTTCGTGGAAACGGAACTCCTCAAGGGCTCTCGTGACGGCCGACAAGCTCTCCCGCATCCTGTTGATCAGCCAGAATTCGGCTTCGCCGAATTCTGGCGGGGTCTCCAGGGTGATGGACTCATCGAGATTCATCTGCACAAACCGGGATGCATTCCACAGCTTGTTGCAGAAGTTCCGGGAGGCCTCGAGGCGGGCGGTGCTCATGGCGATGTCCGTGCCCGGCGCGGCCATGATGGCCAGGGAGAAGCGCAGGGCGTCCGTGCCGTACTCCTCCATCACTTCCAGGGGATCGATGACATTGCCCTTGGTCTTGCTCATCTTCTGGCCGCTGGCGTCCCGCACCAGGCTGTTGAAGTAGACCTTGCGGAAGGGGACCTCGCCCATCCAGGTGAGGCCGGCCATGGCCATCCGGGCCACCCAGAAGAACAGGATGTCGTAGCCCGTGATGAGGACACTGGTGGGGTAGTAGCGTTTCAGGTCCTCGCTCTCTTCCGGCCAGCCGAAGACACTGAAGGGCCAGAGCGCCGAGCTGAACCAGGTGTCGAGCGTGTCCGGATCTTGGATCAGCTCTCCGGCTCCGCAGGTGCGGCAGGCGGAGGGTTGCTCCAGCTCCACGTGGAGTTCCCCGCACTTGGCACAGGTCCAGGCCGGGATGCGGTGGCCCCAGACCAGCTGCCGGCTGATGCACCAGTCCTGGATGTTGGTGAGCCAATGATTCCAGACGGCCCCGTGATGTTCGGGGGTGAACTGGATGGCGCCGGTCTTCACGGCATCCAGGGCCTTGGCCGCGGCCTCCTTCACGTCCATGAACCACTGCTCGCTGACCAGGGGTTCCAGCACAGCGCCGCTGCGGTCGCTGAGGCTGATCTTGTTGACGTAGTCCTCCACCTTCACGATGAAGCCCTGTGCTCCCAGGTCCGCCACCACGCGCTTGCGGGCCTCGAAGCGGTCCAGGCCCGCGTAGATGCCGGCTTCGGGGGTCATCTTCGCGTCAAAGCCGAGGATGGTGATGGAAGGCAGGTTCAGCCGCTGACCGGCCGCGAAGTCGTTGGGGTCATGGGCCGGCGTCACCTTCACACAGCCGGTGCCGAAGGCGGGGTCCACGAAGGTGTCCGCCACCACCGGAATCTGCCGTCCCGTGAGGGGGTGGTCCATCAGCTTGCCGATCATGCCCTGGAACCGCTCATCGTCGGGATGCACGGCCACGGCGGTATCCCCCAGCATCGTTTCTGGCCGGGTGGTGGCCACGACCACATCCCCGCTGCCGTCCGCGAGGGGGTACCGCAGGTACCAGAGCTTGCCCCGGCGCTCTTCGTACTTCACTTCGAGATCACTGAGGGCGGTCTGGAGGGCCGGATCCCACTGGATCATGCGGGGGCCGCGGTAGATGCGCCCCGCCTTGTAGCTGTCCACGAAAACCTTGCGAACGGCGCGGTTGAGGGCGGGGTCCAGGGTGAATCGGTTGCGGGTCCAATCCACCGAGCAGCCCAGGCGCTTCAGCTGGTGCTCGATGGCCCCCTGGTTCTTGTCCTTCCAGTCCCAGATGCGCTTTTCGAAGGCGTCGCGGCCCAGCTGATGACGGTCGGTGCCTTCGGCCTTGAGCTGGCGTTCCACCATCATCTGGGTGGCGATGCCCGCGTGATCCGTGCCCGGCACCCAGAGGGCGTCGAAGCCCTGGGCCCGCTTGAAGCGCGTGAGCACGTCGTGGAGCGTGTTCACCAGGGCGTGGCCCATGTGCAGGTTGCCCGTGATGTTGGGGGGCGGGATCACGATGGACCAGGGGGCCTTCCCGCTCCTGGGGGCCGCCTCGAAGGCCTTGGATGCCTCCCATACCGCATACCAGCGCGTCTGCGCCGTCCTGAAGTCGAAAGCCTTGTCCATTTCGCGCATGGGTGTCCTTGCCTGGGGCCTTTTGACGTCCGTTCCGGCTCGGGACCGGCTTGGCCGACTCCGAAATAGAGGACATGGAGGGGGGCTGAAGTCGTCAGCTTCCCCTGGGGTCGAATGGTTCAGTTTACCCGTGGGAGAAGGGGCCTTCTAGCCGGGACAACGAGAACGGGCCCCTCTTGGTAAATGCGATATCATAGTCCCCATTCGTCCGATAAGAGGACGGGGGGTCATATGCGTCTTCTTCGAGTCGTGGCACTGGGGCTGGCGGGCATGGTGGTGGTTGGTCTTCACGCGGAGGATAAAAGGACTCTGCCGGGACCCCACACGAAGTGGAAATTGGTTTGTTTCGACTGCCATCAGAAGGAGAAGCCCGTCCAGGCGGCCGTGCCGGACGAGGCCTGCATGGTCTGCCATGGGGACTACCCCGCCATGAAGGCGCTGACGAAGCGAGCCCCCCATAATCCGCACGATTCCCCCCACGACCCTATCCTGTGCACCGAGTGCCATCACCAGCACAAGCCCCAGACGGTGCAGTGCCTGGAGTGCCACGCGGACTGGAAAATGACGGTACCCCCCACCAAGTGATCAGCCCTGGGTGAACCGCTCGGGGTTGAATCCATTGACCATGGCCCCCCAGTGCTGGCCTTGGATCTGGATGGGCATGGAGAGGTCGTTGAGGATCTCCCCGGTGTCGCGCATGTAGGTCTGGAGCAGGAAGGCTTCGGTGTTCCTCACGCGGCGCTTTTCCGTCTCGACATTGAAGAAGAGCCGCTGGTGCCGGCTCTTGAGCAGATCCACCTTGGGATCCCCGGTCATCGGCTCCGACACGCCTGAGTGGTGGATGGCTGCGTACCCGTTGAGGTCCAGGGCCAGAGAGTAGGTCGATCCGAGGGCCTTGCGGGCCTCGTCGAAGAGGCCCTGGAGGTCCCGGGCGAAGGCCTCCGAATAGGTGGTCAGGAATTTCTGGGGATTCGTCTGAGGCACCGGCCGGTAGTCCCGGTCGAAGACATTCACGCCCCGGTTGGCGAGCTCCAGGATCCGGGCCTGGATGGCATCGCGCCAGTGGGCCACCAGCTCGATCACGCCTTCCAGTTCCCCTGTGCCGGTCCGGAACCGGGAGACCTGCTCGAGCAGGCTTTCGGTGGCTCGGTTCATGTCCACGGAATAGCGGTTGGCCTCCTGGAGCCGCCGGTTCGCCACCACACTCAGGCTCTGGATGTCCTGGGCCTGGTGGTGAATCTCCTGGCTGGTGATGGAAATGCCTTCCACGGCCGTGGTGGCGCCGGAAAGCTGAGCCGTGTTCTCCTCGAAGTCCCGGACCATCTTGGCGAAGTGCTCCGAGGCCCGGCCCAGGGTGGCGGTGGTGCCCTGGAAGGCCTGGGTGATCGCCTGGATGCCCTGGGAGGTCTGCTCCACATCCTTGAGCATGGCACCCAGGTTCCGGGAGATCTCCTCGGCGGCTTCGCCGACATTGTCCGAGAGTTTCCGGACTTCTTCGGCCACCACGGCGAAACCCTTGCCCACATCGCCCGCGTGAGCGGCCTCGATGGAGGCATTGAGGGCCAGCAGCTTGGTCTGTCCCGCCACGCCTTCGATGAGCTGGACCACGTCGCTGATGCGTTCGGAGCGCTCGGCCAGTCGGGCCACCAGCTCCGAGAAGGAGACCAGTCGTTGGTTGGTCGTGGCCATGCCCTGGTCCGCCTCGATCAGTTCCAGGTGGGTGCCGCGGGCGGATTCCAGGTTCTCCAGTGTGGTCGTATTGATGTGGCCGGTCACACGGGCGATGCTCTCGACGGCCTCGGCCACCTCCTTGCTGGTGTGCGTGATGCGCTCGGAGGAATCCCCCTGGCGCTGGGCGTCCAGGGCGGAATCGGTGGTGAGCTTGGTGGTGCGGGTGGAGCCCACGGCGATGGACAGTCCCAGCTGCTTGGCATTGCCCAGGATCTCCCGGATCTTGACCGCGAAGAGGTTGAAGGCATCCGCCAGCTTCCGGACCTCGTCGTGGGTCTCGAGCCGGATGTCCTGGGAGAAGTCGCCCTCCCGGATCACCTTGGTGATGCGCTTCAGGGGGAGGGCCAGGGACAGGTAGACGGTGAGGAAGGCGATGGCACAAGCGGCCAGGGCCAGCCAGGGAAACAGGGTGGCCATCCGCTCGGTCCGGGCCAGCAGGGCGAGGGCCTCCGGGGTGGCCGCCGGGCCGGACAGGCTGGACCGGAGGGTCCGGACGAGGTCCAGGGACTGCCAGCTGGAGAACAGGAGCAGGGCGAACAGAGGAACCATGCAGCCCAGGATCTTCCGGGGGATGGAGTTGAACAGGAGCCGCTCCGCCAGTAGGTAGACAGCCTTGATCTGCCGCATTGGAGCTCCCTCACCAGGCCCTGGCCACCCTGTCCCATTCTCTGTTCCACCCCGCGATGCCAAGCCTTGGGCCCGGCGCAAGGTCAACGCTCCCATCGGCATCGGAAAGTCGAGCTCCGGTGATGAGTCTAGTCGCTGGACATGCGGTCATACATGTCCTCCCACTCCAGGTCGGTCCACCATTCGTGCTCCAGGCCATCGCAGGTGGTGCCGAAGGAGGGGCAGGCCACGCAGCCGTCGCCCCGGTGGACTGTCGCGTCACGCTCGGGGGGATAGGCGGCCAGGAGGGCGAGGCCCGCTTCCCGCGCCTGTCCCTCTGCCTCGGTCATGGGGCGGGAGGGCAGTTCGTGGATGTGGAATCGGCGCAGGCGCTCCTGGGCCTCGGGAAAGAGCACGGAGTTCTCGGCATCCATGTGGCGCCAGAGGGAGTGGCTGTAGTCCACGGCCAGAGCCTGCAGGCGGGCGCCATCGGCTTCGGCCAGCAGAGGGGCGGCCAGCCCTGCCTCCAGGCCATCCAGCACCCGGCCCATGTGCCTGTGCTGGTCCGTGATGGCCGCGATGGGGCCCCGGTGTTCCGGGATCTCTGCCCGGTCCACCAGGGCCCGGAAGAGGATGGCCTCCTCCTTCTCGTGGTGAAAATCCCCCGCGTAGCGGCGGAAGAAGGCCATGAAGCGGGCTCCGTCCGCGGGATCGCCCTGGCCGGCCTGCCGCGCTGTCACGTAGGCCCGCAGAGAGCCCAGAACCTGCTCGATGAGTTCATGTTCCTGCCGGAGATCCTCGATGAGTTGCATGGTCCTAGACCCTCGCGGTGAAGCCCTCCACCCGCATGCCCAGGGCGTTCAGCAGCCAGTGGTCGTGGCTGCCACCGGGGTTGGGGGTGGTGAGGAGTTTTTCGCCGGTGAAGATGCTGTTGGCGCCCGCGAAGAAGCAGAGGGCCTGCAGCTCATCGCTCATCTGGGTCCGGCCCGCGCTGAGGCGGATGCGGCTCCCAGGGAAGAGGATCCGGGCCGTGGCGATCATGCGCACCAGCTCCAGCGGTGGCAGGGGATCCACGTCCGCCAGGGGGGTGCCGTCCACGGCCACGAACTGATTGATGGGAATGCTCTCCGGCGGGGGCGTCAGTTCCGTCAGCTCCTGGAGGAAGTGGATGCGCTGATCGATGGTCTCGCCCATGCCCACGATGCCCCCGGAGCAGACCTCCAGGCCGGCGGCGCGCACCGCCGCAATGGTCTCCAGCCGCTCGTCGAATTTCCGGGTGTGGATGATGGTCTCGTAGAAGTCGCGGCTGCTGTCGATGTTGTGGTTGTAGACCTGGCAGCCGGCGGCCTTGAGGCGCCTGGCCTGGGTTTCGTTCAGCATGCCCAGGGTGACGCAGACCTCCAGGCCCATGCCCGACACGCCCTGCACCATCTGGAGGACGGCGTCGAAGTTGGCATCATCCCTCACCTCGCGCCAGGCGGCGCCCATGCAGTAGCGGGTGGAGCCGTTCGCCTTTGCGTCGGCGGCACCCTCCAGCACCTGTTCCACATCCTTGAGGGGCTCCACCTTCAGGCTGGTCTGGTACCTGGCGCTCTGGGGACAGTAGGCGCAGTCCTCGGGGCAGGCGCCGGTCTTGATGGAATCCAGGGTGCAGAACTGGATCTCTTCTGCATTCCAGTGTTGCCGGTGCGCCGTGGCCGCCCGGTAGAGGAGTTCGGGCACCGGGAGATCATGGATGGCGCGGATGTCGGCGGCAGTCTGGGGCATGGGGGCTCGCAAAGGCCTGATTGTAACGGAATCCCGGATCAATCCTCCCGGGCATCCAGGTTCAGCCGGTAGCCGACACTGGGCTCGGTGATGAAATGCCTGGGCCGGGTGGGGTCCGCCTCGAGCTTCTTGCGGAGCATGGCCATGTAGATGCGGAGGTAGTGCGTGTTGCCTTCGCCGCCGGGTCCCCAGACCTCTGAAAGCAGCTGGCTGTGGGTGGCCACCTTCCCGTTGCGGCGGACCAGGGCCTCCAGCAGCCGGTATTCCAGGCCGGTGAGCTTGACGGGACGTCCCTCCAGGCGGACCTCCCGTTGCTCGAGGTCGATCCGGATCCCGCCCCCATGGACCACCGGGTCGGCCAGGTCGGCCTGAAGGATGTGCCGCAGGGCCACACGGATCCGCGCCAGCAGTTCGGCGGCGCCAAAGGGCTTGGCAAGGTAGTCGTCCGCCCCCTGGTCGAGGGCCCGCACCTTGTCGCGCTCCTGGTTGCGGGCGCTGAGGATGACCACGGGCTTCCGGCTCCAGGTCCGCAGCTCCTTCAGCACGGCCATGCCATCCCGGTCAGGCAGGCCCAGGTCGAGCAGCACCAGGTCAGGATTGTGGCTGCGGGCCATGGCCAGGCCCTCGGCGGCGGTGGCAGCGCTGAGGACCTGGTACCGCTGGCCGGACAGGGTGGGAACGAGGAAGCGGCGGAGGGACTCCTCGTCCTCGATGATGAGGATCAGGGGCTGGTTCACGGGGACCCCTCGGGCGGGGCGGGCGCGGT
>Ga0214180_1000205_pt1 | contig 22468 bp, 18 predicted proteins | sample TroBogEpilimnion_22_FD_153018 | JGI IMG/M metagenome (GOLD analysis project Ga0214180, IMG submission 153018) | Freshwater microbial communities from Trout Bog Lake, WI - 16OCT2007 epilimnion | ecosystem: Environmental > Aquatic > Freshwater > Lake > Epilimnion/Euphotic zone | place: Trout Bog... | reverse complement strand
TACTCGTGCCCGATCCATGCAATCCCCCGTTCAAGGAGAAACATGGCACCGGACACTTCACGAGCTACGAAAACCGGACAGATCACGAGCTTGCCACATACGGACCCAGTAGCCTTGTCAACGCCGCGCGAACCCGATTACGATGGCCCCCGTCCTGGGGAGGGGTCACCGTCATGCAATCCGCAGCCCGTATTTTTTCCGCCGGTCTGGTTGTCGTACCGTTGCTCTGTGGATGCCAAACGCAAGAGCAAACAGGCGCGCTCGTCGGAGGCGTCGGCGGCGCGGTCGCTGGCGGACTCATTGGACGTGCGATCGGGGGCAGCACCGGTGCGGTCATCGGCACCGTTGTCGGCGGCGGGGCCGGTCTGCTGATTGGCAGCGAAATCGGCCGTCGCCTGGATGCAGCCGATCGCGAACGCGCGGAATATGCGACCCGGCAAGCCCTCGCGGCTCCCGTTGCCTATCCTTCCACGAACGCGTCCTACGCGCCGCCTCCGAAGCCCGTCGTGTGGAATTCCAACAAACATCAAGATGTTCGGGGAACCGCCGCCGTGACCTCCGTCCAGCGTCAGGCAGACGGGGGAGAGTGTCGGATGGTCCGGGAAACCGCTTACGTAAGCGGTGAGGAACTCGTCGAAAACAAGCGGTATTGCCGTGGCCAGGACGGCCAATGGGTCTCAAGGACATGACAACGCGGCGCTTTTGGCTGGCACTGGCGTTACTCGCGACGTTCGTTCGTCCGACGTCTGCCCAGGTCCAGCTTCAGGCGCAGGCGGATCCACGGGACACTTCGAAGCCGTTATCGGTTCCTGGCGCCGTCCAATCTCAGCAACCGACGCACATGGACGCCGTGTTCGAGGTACTGCCCTCGAAATTCGACACCGAGGTCGTGCTCGGCCAATCGAATCTGCATTTCGTTCCGATCCGTTCCAACGCCGGCAATATCCTCCTGGCCTGGGGCGGTATCGGGTCGGGCGACGCCATTCGGTTCAATTTGGCACTAACCGCCGCGAAACCCGTCGCCGAAGTTCAACTCTTCTCCCAAGGCGGGGTTTTGCAGGAAGGCATGAAAATCGGACGTATGATTCGTGCCCAGCAGCTTGGAACACGCATTACGAGCGGGTCCATGTGCGCAAGCGCGTGCAATTTCATCTTCCTCGGGGGCGTCGTCAGAATAGCGGAGCCCGGTGCTCGATTCGGGGTTCATATGTTCTCGAACGACGCGGCCGACCGCCTGCTGTCCGATCTGACGTCGCTGCCCGCCTCTGTCGATGAGTTCAACGACCGATTTCCCGAACATGCCGTCAAACGATATGCCGTGACTGCTTGGATCGATAAGCAAAACGGCGAAAAGCCCGCGGAGCCGGTAACGGAAAAGGACTACTTCCGACAAGCAACGGTGGTGAGGAGCATTGCCGATGAAAGGGTCCGCGACATCCAACAAGATGCCGCCATGACCTCGACCGCGATTGCATTTTTCTTAATCGAAATGCGCCTTTCAATGCGCTTTCTTGTCGAATTCGCGGGGCAGAGCAGCTACGGCATCAAGTGGCTGAAGCAAGACGAAATGCATTCATATAATATTGTGACCAATTGAAGTCATCCGCCCACTCGCGACCGCTGTCATCGCCCGGCTTCCATTGCCGATGGTAAGACACGTTCCACCGACTGCCCCGTCTCCGGCGGAACGGGGATGATCGTCCGCCATCGAACTTCTCTCCGTTCGGACCGGCAAAACCCTGTTGCCATGACTCCTCCGCCGATTGTAGGTTGCGGCCGCATCGCTGGAACAGAATATGAACGACTTGTTTGGAACAGGGTCCGCCAAGCCCCAACCGAAGAAACCCGCCGCGCCGGCCGCGCCCGTTCGCGCCGCGAAACCGGCGGTTGCGCCGTCCGCCGACGACTACTCCGCCAAGGATATCGAGGTTCTTGAGGGCCTCGAACCCGTCCGTCGCCGCCCCGGCATGTATATCGGCGGCACCGACGAAAACGCGTTGCACCATCTCGCCGCCGAAATCCTCGACAACGCGATGGACGAAGCCGTCGCCGGCCATGCCAGCTTCATCGAGGTCACGCTGGAACCCGACAACTGGCTGACCGTACGCGACAACGGCCGCGGCATTCCGGTCGATCCCCACCCGAAGTTCAAAGACCTTAGCGCGCTGGAAGTGATCCTCACGACGCTGCATTCCGGCGGCAAGTTCGGCGGCAAGGCCTACGAAACCTCCGGCGGCCTGCACGGCGTCGGCAGCTCCGTTGTCAACGCGCTGTCGGAGCAGATGGAGGTCGAAGTCGCCCGCGACCGCATCCTGTGGAAGCAGTCCTACGCCCTGGGCAAGCCACTGACGAAGCTGATCAACGCCGGCAGCGTCCATAACCGCCGCGGCACCACGATCCGCTTCAAGCCCGACATCTCCATCTTCGGTCCTTTGAAATTCGGGCCGGCGCGTTTGTACAAGCTCTGCCGCTCCAAGGCCTATCTGTTCCGGGGCGTGGAAATCCGCTGGTCCTGCGCCCGCAGCATCATCAAGGACGACACCCCGGCCGAGGCCGTGCTGCACTTCCCCGGCGGCCTGCGCGACAGTCTGGAAGCCGACATTAACGGCAGCGCCCGCGTCCTCCCGCAGATTTGGTCTGGCGAAGCGAATCTGCCCGGTGAGGCCACGGGGCGCGTCGAATGGGCCGCCGTCTGGCTGGAAAACGCCGACGGGTTCGTCCATTCCTACTGCAACACCGTCCCCACCGCACAGGGGGGCACCCACGAAACCGGCTACCGCAACGCGCTGGTCAAGGGATTGCGCGCCTGGGGCGAACAGCGCGGCAACAAGCGCGCCGCCCAGATCACCGCCGACGACGTGCTGGAACCCATGGCCGCCAAGCTGTCGGTCTTCATCCGGGAGCCGCAGTTTCAGGGCCAGACCAAGGAAAAACTGACCAGCCCCGAGGCCACGCGTCTGGTCGAAACCGCCTTGCGCGACCGGTTCGATCACTACCTCGCCGGCGACCCGGGCTCCGCCGACAACCTGCTGGCCTTCACGATCGAGCGCGCGGAGGAAAGAATCCGCCGCAAGGAAAGCAAGGATACCGCCCGCAAGTCCCCGACCAAGCGCCTGCGCCTGCCCGGCAAACTGACCGATTGCACGCGCTCCAACGTCGCGGAGACCGAAATCTTCCTGGTGGAGGGCGACAGCGCCGGCGGATCGGCCAAACAGGCCCGCAACCGCGAGACCCAAGCGGTGCTGCCGCTGCGGGGCAAAATCCTGAACGTCGCCAGCGCCTCGGCCGACAAGCTGCGCGGCAATCAGGAGCTGAAAGACCTGATCGAGGCCTTGGGCTGCGGCGTCGGCGACCGGTTCGACCGCGGCAAGCTGCGCTACGGCCGCGTGATCATCATGACGGACGCCGACGTGGACGGTGCACACATCGCGTCGTTGCTGATGACCTTCTTCTACCGCGAACTGCCGGAGCTGATCCGCAACGGCCACGTCTATCTGGCGCAGCCGCCGCTGTACCGCCTCACACAGGGCGCCAAATCGGTTTACGCCATGGACGACGCGGACCTGGAGCGGAAGACCAAGCGGGAATTCAAAGCGGGATCGAAGGTGGAAGTCAGCCGCTTCAAGGGCCTGGGCGAAATGCCGCCGGCCCAGTTGAAGGAAACCACCATGGACCCGTCCAAGCGGACCCTGCTGAAGGTCGTCGCGGCCCCCGAGGAACGCGCCGCGACCAACAATCTCGTCGAAAGCCTCATGGGCCGCCGCCCGGAACTCCGCTTCGCCTTCATCCAGGAACATGCCCGTTCGGTCACCGAAGTGGACGTCTGATCCCTTCTAATGCGGCGGCTTGATGGCCGGTGGCTTTACCGCCTTCGCCGCCGCGATCCCCATCGCGCCGCCACTCGCCATCCCCGCCGGCTTGACCGGCACCGCCGAACCCAACCCCGCGGCCGGTGTCGCCATGCCTCCCTGCAACGGCACCGAGCCGGTGGCAGTGGAGACCACCGGATGCGCCAACGCCGGGGTCGCCGTATGCACCGGGCGCTCGCCACCGATCTGAGCGCCCTGAAAGCCACTCGGTGCCGCCGCGACGCCATGTGCCGCCCGAAGACCGATCACGGCGAAACTGCCATCCGGCTGTGCCGTCAGCGATATGACCACCGCCCCTCGGAACTCCGATGGCAACGCGCTGTTGGGCGCGACCGCCGCCGCGTAGGCTCCGCCGATATGGACCGTCCCGCCGGATACCCGCGCATAGGACGCGATCTCGATCTGCCGCGTGCCGGTCCCGAAATACGCGGGTGGGTTGGCGATCAGCGTATCGGGGGCCAGCACATCGGCCTCCAACGCACCGTCTCCCAACGAGCCGGATACGAAGACGTAGGTGCCGGCCGAATCGTCGAATCCGCCCTTGGCATGAACCTGCATATCTCCGATCCAGGCCGTGCCTTCCGACACGATTAGCGGCCCATGCACCGACACCGGCCCGGCCGGTGCCGGGTCGATGCGGCTGGCGATCACGTCGCCGTCCGGTCCGCGCATGCCGCTGACCGCGACCCATGCCCCGGGTTGCACGACTCCCGATCCAACCGCGGTGGAGGTGATACGGACCCGCTGTCCGGCGACGACCACCAGCCCCGCCTCCCGTCCCGATACATCGGTCACCGGCCCGATCACCTCATGCCGAGCGGAGATTCGGATGGCGTGTAGTCCAGTGTCGCCCGGTTGGGCGGCGAGCGCGATTGTCTGACCGACCCGCAGGGCATCCGCGCTGGCGGCAATTCCGTCGATGTCCACCGGCACGGTTGGATCGTAGGCGACTTCCCGGCCATTGACACAAACGCTGGCGAAACCCGTGACGATGCCGACGATCCCTGTTCCCCCGATCCCGCGGTCAGCTTGCCGCGCCGGTGCACCCGTGCCGCCAATCCCACGGTCCGCGAGCGGCGGCCCACCATCGGGCCCCCAACGGCACGCGGCATCGGACCGAGCGGGGGCCAGTGGCGGCGCCACTTGGCATGCCGCCAGTGCCAGCAGGCCCAGCAGCCAGGGTACCGATCGGATCATGCTGTTGGCGCTTCCGGATCCGGATCCTCGTCGCGATAGACGTAGACGCCGAAATTCACCCGCCCGCGCGCTGCCGAATGCGCCGGCATCGCATCCACCAGCGCGATGGCCGCTCGGTTGACGTCCATCAGCACCTGCTGGGCGGCCTGACGGGCAATGGTTTCCAGGGCGCGCGCCGTAGAATCGTCGAGACCGTCGTAGTGCACCGCACGGTCGAGGAACGGCGGCGAGTCCGCGACCGACACATTCAGCACCGCGGCGGCGATATGGTCGTGCAGGTTACGGGCGAAGTAGAACATCTGCTCCTCGCTGCCCCGGCGCGGCAGGAAGGCGCTGGCCTGCAACCTTACGCAGTCGTCCGGACCGACTACGGCGATTCCCTGGCTGATCCAGTCGTCCAGCACCGCGCGCGGCCGTACATCGGTGGTAACCGACTCGACCAGGGCCTCGAACGACGGCCCACCGTCCGCTCGGGCGGACCGCGGCAGAGCCAGCGGCTGACCCTTCGCATCCGAATACCCGTCCGAGACAAGCCAACGGGCAACGATCTGGCTACCGACGGTCACCGCCGGCGGGATCGTGTCGGAGTCTGGCGGCAACAGGCGTAAACGGCGGATTTCCTTACGATGCACACCGGTCAGCAGGCTGACACGGCTATCCGTCCGCGCCCGCTCGTCCGTTAGAAGCTCGGTTGTCGCGACCTCCACATACAGAGCACGCAGCAAGTCCGACAGCACCGGAAAGGTCACCCCGGCCCGCATCAGCAGACGCACCAGCGGGCGCAGCAGCCGGCGGCTGGCGCGGAGCAAAGCGTTCGGCGGTGGCGGCTGCACCCGATCGAGCTCGTTCATGACAATCGGATGGTAACGCGATTGTCGGTCCGCGGGCAAGTCTTTGTGGGATTTTAGCCCACGATTGCAAGCTCGCCCCTTGACGTGGGAATTAGTCCCACTCATCATGGACTCACGCCAATCGAGGGCGCCACCCAGCAAAGGACACCTCCATGCTTCCTCCTCCCCCGCCGTTCGGCGTCAACCGCAGCACGATCGTGCTGGCCAACGGCCTGGTACTGCCGCACTGACAGGAGACGGCGCATGGCGCGGCATGGTTGGGTTCTACCGGTCCTGTTCGGCGGTTTCCTCGCCATGAACGTGGCCTGCGCCGCCCTCGCGGACTGGGATACGCGTCCTGAGGCAACAACCCTGACGGACGCCGCCGTCGCCGCGGCGCTTTGCGACGGATGGGACCTGTTGTTCGGGTTCGGCGATTGCACTGGCCCAGACGGTGAGGCGCTCGTCGATGACTGGCTGCTGCCGGATTGATCGCGGGGCCATCCTATCCGTTGCGATGTCGCGATCGACTTACGACCGCATCAATCCCAAACCGGCGCGAATGGCGGATCGACGAACCTCTGATCCTTCGGCAGCGCAGCGATTGCCGCGCGATCCGCGTCGTCCAACACAAGCTCCAAAGCCGCCAGATTGTCCCGCTGGCTCTCCACCCGCCCGGCCTTCGGGATCGCCGCCACGCTGTCCTGATCCAGCAGCCATTTCAGCGCCACTTGAGCCGGCGTCGCCCCATGCCGTGCGGCGATGCGTGCCAGATCGGGGTGCTCGGCCAGACGGCCCTGGGCCAGAGGCACATGCGCGATCAGCGTCATTCCATGTGCCCGCAGATACGTCAGAAGTGGAGTCTGATCGAGCAACACATGATACTCGACCTGATCGCACACGATCGGTGCGCGGACCTCTTCCACCGCCATCCGCAACAGACGCAGCGGGAAATTCGCTACGCCGATGCGGCGGGTTTTGCCGTCCTGCTGGGCGCGGGTCAGCATTTCCAGGATGCCGGGGATATCCAACCCGGCGCGCGGCCAGTGCAACAGGCACAGGTCGAGACAATCCGTCCGCAGCCGCCGCAACGTTTCGTCCAGCGACACCCGAGCTTCCTCGGGGGTTTCCAAAGCGTGGCAAACCTTGCCGGTCAGGAAATACGAATCGCGTGGCAAGCCGGAGGCGGCGAGACCGGCGCCGACTCCCGCTTCGTTGCCATACATGCGGCCGGAATCGATGTGGCGGTAGCCCATCGCCAGCGCACTCTCCACCGCGGCCTGGCACGCCGCATCGTCCATACGATACGTGCCAAGGCCGAGTTTCGGTAGATCGATCAACGGCGTTCCCTCCTGTCGCAGGAGATGGCCGGGTCAGGCCCGGCCATGACGGGTTGGGTTGTTAGCGCCGCCACCAGCCACGTTTTTTCTCCACGGGCGGGGCTTCGCCGATGACGATTGGCTGGATTGCCGGGCCGACGACGGGTTCGGTCGATACCGGCTCCGGTTCGGGTTCGGGTTCCGGTTCGGGTACCGGCTCAGGCGCCGGTTCGGGGACAACCTCCACCACGGGTTCCGCCGCGGCCTCAACCACCGGCTCGGGCACAGGCTCCACCACTGGTTCCGGCGTAGTTTCGGCGACGACCGGTTCCGGAATGGCTTCCGTGACCACAACCGGCTCCGGCGCGACTTCCACCACGGGTTCCGGCGCAGCGACATGCACGGCGGCGGCGGCACGTTGTTCGGCCTGCTCCAGCACGTCGAAGATGTCGAACGCCTGTCCCCCGAACGGATCGGCCGGAGTCGGGCCGGCGTAGACCGGCGGCAGGTCCGGCTGGTCCGCACCGGGTTCGGCGACCGCGAGCAGATCGCCCTCGGTCTCGTCCCGCCGCTTGCGACGACCGCCACGGCGGCCACGACGGCGGCCCTTCGCGTCTTCGTCGCCTTCGGCGGCCTCTACGGCAGCTTCCAGCGCCGGTTCGGCGGTGCCTTCTGCCGCGGCAACCGGTTCGGATGTCACCAGTTCGGCGACAATGGCATCCTCAAGAGCCGGCGCAGCATCCTCGGACGCCGAAGCGTCGTCGCTGTCGCCTTCGCCTTCGTCGCCCGCTTCGATATCGCCGGGTTGCGACGGGGACCCGTCCTCCCGCCGTCCGCGCCGACGACGGCGACGCCGGCGCTTGCCGCGTTCGGCCGCTTCCTCGGCGGTTTCCGCTTTGGCGGGTTCGGCGGCCGGAGCGGCCTTCGCACGCGGTGCCGGCGTTTCGTCCTCTTCCTCGGCGAAGGTAACCAGATCTTCGTCGTCGGCTTCCATATGGGCCGATGCCGACAGCGGCGGCAGGCCCGCCGGGGCGGCCGCGGGCATGTATTCGCCCTCAGCCCGAGCACGGGAGCGTTCGATGCGGTAGTCGGAACCGGTTTGGGCGTCGTCGGCGGCGACGATCACGCGCATGCCGGTCCGGGCCTCGATTTCCTGCAGCCGTTCCCGTTTGTGGTTCAGCAGATACAGCGCGATCGCGGTCGCCACATGGACGATGACCTCGGCGGCACGGCGCTTTCCGCCTTCTTCCTCGATACCGCGCAGGACATGGATCGCGGCGTTCTCGGTGCTGCGGACATGGCCGGTGCCGCCGCAGTGCGGGCAGGCGATGAAGCTGGCTTCCGCGAGCGACGGGCGCAGGCGCTGCCGGCTCATTTCCAGCAGGCCGAAGTGGCTGATATGGCCGACCTGGATACGCGCGCGATCGTTCTTCAGCGCTTCCTTGATGCGCCGTTCCACCATCGCGTTATGGCGCTTGGACTCCATGTCGATGAAGTCGATGACGATCAGACCGGCGAGATCGCGCAGACGCAACTGGCGAGCGGCCTCATCGGCGGCTTCCAGGTTGGTACGAAGCGCGGTTTCCTCGATGTTCCGCTCACGGGTGGAACGGCCGGAGTTCACATCGATGGCAACCAGCGCCTCGGTCTGGTTGATCACCAGGTAGCCGCCCGACCGCAGCTGCACGATCGGCTGTAGCATGGCGTCGAGCTGGGCTTCGACCTGCCCGCGCGCGAACAGCGGCTGCGGATCGCGCCAGAGCTGCACCTTCTTGGCGTGGGTCGGCATCAGCATGCGCATGAAGTCGTGCGCGGCGCGCCAGCCTTCCTCGCCATCCACCAGAATCTCGTCGATGTCGCGGGAGTAGACGTCGCGGATCGCCCGCTTGATCAGGCTGGCTTCCTCGTAAATCAGTGCCGGGGCGGACGACTTCATCGTCAGGTCGCGAATGTCGTCCCACAGACGCAGCAGATACTCGCAGTCGCGGCGGATTTCCGGCTTTGGCCGTTGAGCACCCGCCGTGCGAACGATCAGGCCCATCCCCTTCGGGATGTCCAACTCGGTCATCACTTCCTTCAGGCGGCGGCGGTCGGCGGCGGAGGTGATTTTGCGGGAAATCCCGCCCCCACGCGGCGAATTCGGCATCAGCACGCTGAAGCGGCCGGCGAGCGACAGGTACGTGGTCAGTGCCGCGCCCTTGGTGCCGCGTTCTTCCTTGACGACCTGAATCAGCAGGATTTGGCGGCGGTGGATGACTTCCTGGATCTTGTAGTGCCGCATGAAGCGGGCCTGCGACCGGCGCTCACCGCGTTCCTCGGTCGAGTCCTGCTCGCCGCCGATGGTTTCCGGCGGGGGCTGGTCGGAGTCTTCGTCGTCCGCGTCGAACGAGTCGGTGCGGTCGTCGGCGCTGGGGGCGAAAGGTTCTTCGGCCGTGTCGGTGAAGGCGGCGGGCGCATCGAACGGATCGGGTGCCGGTTCGGCGTACTGCGCCTGCGGTGCCTGTTCCCGTTCGGAGTCGGGTTCTTCGGTCGCGGCGGCGGCGACCGGTGCTGCCTCAGCCGGCGCGGCAGTCGAACCACCGCCCCAAACGCCGTCGGGGAACGCCAACGTCTGTGGCTCCGCCGGAGTCTCCGCGATGACAGCAGGCAGTTCCGCCGCCAGATCGGCGGCCACCGCTTCCGCGATTTCCGGCCCTTGCAGGACCTCATGCTCGATCGTCATGGCCACCGCATCGCCGGTCTCGGCGGCTTCCAGCGCCATTTCCAGGTCGGCCTGCTCTTCTTCAAGACGGGCCTGTTCCAGTTCCATCGCGATAAGGCGCTGCCGATCCGCGACGGGAATCTGGTAGTAGTCCGGGTGGATTTCGGCGAAGGCCAGGAACCCGTGGCGATTGCCGCCGTATTCCACGAACGCCGCCTGGAGGCTCGGCTCCACGCGGACAACCTTGGCGAGGTAGATGTTCCCTTTGAGTTGCCGCTTCGTCGCGGTCTCGACGTCGAAATCTTCTAAACGGCTACCATCCAGCACCACGACGCGGGTTTCTTCCGCGTGGGTGGCATCGATCAACATACGCTTCGTCATAGAGGCCTGAACTCCGGTACGGCGCTCGGCTGCGTGGCGTTACCTCGGCCGTTTGCAACGGCAAAGCACGCGCCCTGGAGCGCCGGAATTGGTTTGCGGAATGGGGCCCGTCGGTCAGAGGAAGGAAAAATCCCCGATGCACACGCGTGCCCACCGCACCGGCCGCCTGGCATGGCGTCCGTTGAGTCGCGGAGAGTGTGGCGACGGCGTGGTTCATCGTACCCTGACGTTCGGTCGGCGCGTCCCCTCGCGGAACGCAGCCCCGTGTGAAAGAAGCGCCATCCGCCCCGAAAGGCAGCGCCGGCGCGCCACAAATCCAAATTGGGGGCGCGACACGGCCGGTAACGCGGTTCGGCGATGCGGATCCTCCCCACTCGCTGTCCAGACTATCCAGCCTAGCCGAACGAGGGATCACGCAATCGCCGGAGTCTGCCCAAAGGCGTCGGCAAGGCCGCTGCCCCCGGGTGCGATACCGAAGCGGGTGGACCATGAAGCAAACCGCCCCCGACCGCAAGCAATGTTCTGCACGTGCGTCAGCTGCCGAAGGTGTCCCGCCACTTCTCTATGATCTCCGGGACGCCGCGCCGGATTTCCTCCGCCGAAAGCTGGATCGTCTTCCCCGATTCCAGCGGCGGCACGCCGGGACGGGGCGGCACGTCCAGGCGCACCGGGTCGCTGCCGTCGGCCGATATGCGGCGCACGACGTTCTGGCTCAGCAGCCAGTTCAGGAACACGCGCGCCGCCGCCGGATGCGGGGCACCGGCGGGAATGGCGGAGGGGAATACGACCACCACCGCCCCGTCCGCCGCCTGATCCACCGCGATGGGGCTGCCTTTGTCGATACCGTGATAGGCGGCGGGACCGTAGGTGGGGGACACTAGACATTCCCCCGCCGTCAGGAGCGTCACCGGATCGACGGCAGATCGGCCGATGCGCGGATTGTTCGCCGCCAGCTTCTCGAAATATTGCCAACCATACAGCTTCGTCAGCGCCAGCACCCAGGTGCCCATGCCGCCGCTGAAGGCCGGATGCGCGGTGGCGATCTGGCCCTTCCAGCGCGGGTTCAGCAGGTCGGTCCAGGTTTTCGGCGCCGTCTCCACCGGCACGCGATCGACGCGGCGGATCAGCACGAACCGCGCGGCATTGTTCGCGTAGTACCACCCGTCGTCCGACAGCGCGCGATAGACCGGTGCCAACCCGGCCGCGTTCGGGGCCTCGTAGCGCAGCAGTTCCCCCTTTTCCTTCAAAATCGCCATGTGGGAGATGTCGGAGGCACTGAACACATCGCAATGCGGCGTCTTGTTCTTGATATCCATTTGCAGCCGCTGGAACGCGACCTGTCCGGTCACGCGCACGACATCGACCGTGATATCGGGGTGTTCGGCGGTAAATGCTTTGCCCAAAGCCTCCGCTTGTTCCGCTTCGAACTGGGAGATGTACCAGGTCACGCTGCCGGCCGCCCGAGCGGGCGCGATGAGGCCGAGACTGGCGAGTCCGGCGACGGCGTGGCGGCGTTCGAGACCTTGGATCATTTCCTTTTCCCCCGTCGCGGGCGCCGAAAAGCACCGTCGCACATTGACCTCCCGTTCCCGATGCTGCAATGATCGTACGTAGAAAATTTCGTCGGCTACAGGAAAATTGGCCGTGACCACTAAAACGCTAACCTTCTATACGACCGGTTACCATCTGCTTGGGCCATTGACGGCACTGACGATCACGGCAAACGGCAGCGTAGGATCGAGCGGTGTCTACTCCCTCCAGCAGGCCGTCTACACTGTGGTCAACTACGGCCACGTTGGGCCGACGAACAGTGGCGTGGTCGGTGTCCGGATCGGGGGTGGCGGCAGGCTCATTAACGAAGTGGGGGCGACGATCAGCGGCGCCGGGCGCGGCGTCTCGATCGGCGACAATTACACCGGCCGCGCGACAGGTTCATACGCTTACGTCACCAACTACGGCAGGATCCTCGGCGGCACGGACTCTGGGGTCTATTTTGGCTATAACGACCTGCATGCCGGCGTCATCGTCAACGGCGCTACCGGCAATACCGCCGCGCTGATCGCCGGCCTGAACGGCATCTCGGATCCCTCGGGAAGTGCATACACGGTCCATACGATTACCAATTTCGGCACCGTCAGCGGGACCGGTGCCGCCGGCACCGGCGGCATTTTGATCAAAAGCAATACCAGTGAGGACATTGTCAACGGTTCGGCGCTGGACACCCACGCGCTGATCGCCGGCGATACCGGTGTCCTGGCCGCGACCACCAATTATGGTCATGAGAATTTCATCACGCTAACCAATTTCGGCACGATCCATGGCACGGGCGGCTCGGCGGTCAATTTCCTGTCCACCTCGGATCGGCTGATCGAGGAAGGCAGCGGGGTTATTCTCGGCAGCGTCGCCGGCGCTCGCGGTACGCTGGAACTCGCCGCCGACGCGGGGACGGGAACGATCGCCGGTTTGGGCACCAGCATCACCAATTTCGCCACCCTGGTCTTCGACACCGGCGCGCATTGGACCGTCGGCGGCACATACAGCGCGACCGGTTTGGGCGGGCTAACGATCTCGGGCTTCGGCAATGGCGACACCATCGACCTGAGCGGCTTCCTCGCCACCAGTTCGACCTTCGCCAGCAACCAACTGACCCTGACCAGCGCGACCAACACGCATCAGACGCTCGCCATCCAGGGCACCTTCGCCGCCAATGCGTTCACCGTGAACCCCGACGGCCATGGCGGCACCGACATCGTCGCCTGCTTCCTGCCGGGCACCCTAATCCAAACCGAGCGGGGGGAGGTCGCGGTGGAGGACCTCGCGATCGGCGATGTCGCGATCGCGGCGTCGGGTCGCCGCCGTCCCCTGCGCTGGATCGGCGTCGGGAAAGGATTGGCGACCCGCGGACGGCGTACCGCCGCGACCCCGATCGTCGTGCGCAAAGGCGCGTTGGCCGACAACGTCCCGCACACCGACCTGCACATCACCAAAGGGCACTCGCTCTATCTGGATGGCGTGCTGATCCCCGCCGAATTCCTGGTCAACCACCGCTCGATCCTGTGGGACGACGCGAAAGCCGGCGAGGTGACGGTTTATCACCTGGAACTCGACGGCCACGACGTGCTCCTGGCCAACGGCGCCCCGGCCGAGAGCTACCGTGACGACGGCAACCGCTGGCTATTCCAGAATGCCAATGCCAGCTGGGACCAGCCGCCGGCCGCCCCCTGCGCCCCGGTGGTGACTGGCGGGCCGGTTGTCGATGCGGTCTGGGAACGCTTGCTGGGCCGCGCCGGCCGTTCGGCTCCAGCCCTGACATCCGATCCCGATCTGCATCTGATCGTGGACGGCCAACGCCTCGACCCCTTCGAGAAGACCGCCGACGGGCTGGCGTTTTACGTCCCGATCTTCCCCCAGGACGTTCGCATCGCCTCCCGCGCCGCCGCGCCCGATGTGCTCGGCATCGCCCGCGATTCCCGGATATTGGGCGTTGGAATCAGGTGGATCGACGTGCAACGCGGCTACCAGTTTGACCGTATCCACGCCGAGGACGAGCGTCTGACGGAAGGTTTTCATCCGCACGAGCCGGCAAACGGGCTCCGCTGGACCAACGGGCACGCGAGACTGCCGGAGGCAGCTTTCGCCAAATTCGGCGGCGGCGGCTTCAGGGTCGAGCTGGCGACGGCGGGTGCGACCCGGTTTCCGGTGGAGACGCCGGTCGCGTTGCGGGCAGCGGCATAAGGGTCATCGCCGTCGGATCCCGCAAACCGGTGCCAACCCGGCCGCGCTCGGGGCCTCGTAGCGCAGCCGCTTTCCCTTTTCCCGAAAACCGCCATGTGGGAGAGGTGGGATCATTTCCTTTTCCCCCGTTGCGAGCGCGTGCGGCGCGACTGTATGGTCCGAACGTCGAAAGACCAACATTCGATCCACAGGGAGTGCCCGCATGCAATTTTCCATCGGCCGGGGAATCCGGCATCTCGCCATCGCCGCGATAGTGGCGGGCGGCCCCGCGCTGGCCGCCGACACGCCCGGCGTCACCGCGACCGAAATCAAAATCGGCAATACCAGCCCCTACAGCGGCCCCGGCTCCACCTACGGCGTGCTGGGCAAGCTGGAAGCGGCGTTTTTCGGGATGATCAACGAACAGGGCGGGATCGCCGGACGCAAGATCACCTATATCTCCCTCGACGACACCTACAGCCCGCCCAAAACGATGGAGCAGGCTCGGCGGTTGGTCGAGGAAGATCAGGTCGCGTTCCTGTTCGCCGACCTCGGCACGCCCACCAACAGCGCGATCGTGCGCTACATGAACCAGAAGAAGGTCCCACACCTGTTTCTGGCGACCGGCGCCGACAAGTGGGGCGATTACAAGCAATATCCCTGGACCATCGGCTGGCAGCCCAGCTACCGGACCGAGGCGCAAATCTACGGCAAGTATATTCTGAAGGAAAAGCCCGACGGCAAAGTCGCGCTGCTTTATCAGAACGACGATTTCGGCAAGGATTACCTCCTGGGCCTGAAGGACGTGCTGGGCGACAAGTTCGACAAGATGGTCGTCACCGCGACGTATGAGGCAACCGACGCGACGGTCGACAGCCAGTTGAACACCCTGAAGGCCAGCGGCGCCAATGTGCTGGTGGTCGCGGCGCTGCCGAAGATGTCCGCGCAATCGATCCGCAAGGTGCACGAACTCGATTGGCATCCGTTGTTCCTGATGTCCAATGTGTCGAGTTCGGCCGGTGCGGTGATGATCCCCGCCGGGCCCGAGAACGGCATCGGTGTCATCAGCGCCGAGTTCCGCAAGGACGCGACCGACCCGACCTGGGCCAACGATCCGGGAATGAACGAATGGCGCGCGTTCATGAACAAATACATGCCGGGCGCGGATCAGTCCGACAACAATTACACGATCGCCTACGCTTTCTGCAAAACCCTCATGCAGGTGCTGAAACAGGCGAACGGGGATTTCTCGCGCGAGAATATCATGAAGGAGGCGAACAACCTTCACGATCTGGAAATCCCGATCCTGCTGCCGGGCCTGAAGGTCAGCACCAGCCCGACGAACCATCATCCGGTGCGCGCGATGCAACTGGAGAAGTGGGACGGCAAGAAGTGGGTGCTGTTCGGCGACGTGATCCAGGGCGACGCGGGGTAACCGGTTAAAAGGGCGCCCCCTCCCGCAAGGGGAGGGGGAGAGGGGTTTTGCTTTACTCCGCCGGCACGACGCCCACGCGCTGCGGGATATGCAGCGCGAAGGCGGCGATCAGGGCGCTGACAGCGGTGAACGCCGCCAGCCCATACAACCCGCCAGCATAGCTGCCGGTCGCGTCTTTCAGCCACCCGACCAGCGCCGGTCCGACCGCGCCGCCGATGTTCCCGAAGGCGTTGATGAACGCCAGCCCGCCGGCCGCGGCCGCGCCCGTCAGGATCATGGTCGGCATCGCCCAGAATGGGCCTTTGGTGCCGTAGAAACCTGCCGTCGCGAGGCACATGCCTGCCAGCGACCACCAAGTCCCCATCGTCGCCGCCGCGATCGCCAGCCCGACGCTGGACATCGTGCAAGTCGCGAACAGCAGCCAGCGCCGGTCGCCCAGACGATCCGACAGCCAGCCGAACACGAACATCGAAATCGCGCCGCACACGTAAGCCAGGCTGGTCGCGTAGCCGATGCCCATCGTGGACGTATTGCCGAGCGACTTGATGATCTGCGGGGCGAACAGCAGCAGTCCGAGGCTCGCGGTCACGATGCCGAAGTAGTTCACCGACAGCAGCAGCACCTTGGGGTTCAGCATCCCCTGCATGACCGTATATTTACCGCCGGTCTCCACCGCTTTCTTCTCGTACGCAAGTCGTTCGACGAGCCACGTCCGTTCGGTTTCCGTCAGCCAAGCGGCTTTCGCCGGCCCGTCGTTCATCGCGACCAACACATAAAAGCCCAGCAGAACGGTCGGTGCGGCCTCCAGCAGATAGATCCACTGCCAGCCCTTAATCCCCCAAATCCCGTCCATACCGAGAATCGCGGTGGAAATCGGCGCGCCGAGCGCGACGGAGATTGGGAGAGCGAGGGTAAACGAGCCGATGATGCGGGCACGATGCCGGTCCGGGAACCAGTAGGTGAACAGCAGCAGCATGCCGGGGAACAGCCCGGCTTCGCCCGCGCCCAGCAGGAAGCGCACGATCAGGAAGCTTGTCGGTCCGATGACGGCGGCGGTGGCGGCGGAGGCCAGCCCCCAGGTCACCATGATCCGCGCGATCCATACCCGCGCGCCCACCTTGTCCATGATCAGGTTGGAGGGAACCTCGAACACGACATAGCCCAGATAAAAGGCGCTGGAGGAAATGCCGTAGGTCCAGGCATCCAGTCCGATGTCTTTGTTCATCGTCAGCGCGGCGAAGCTGACATTGATCCGGTCGATGTAGCAGAGGAAATACAGCAGCATCGTCAGCGGCAGTATGCGCAGATAGACCTTGCGCATGGCCGATGCCTCGGTCGCGGTATCCATTCGGTGAAGCTCCCTGGTTTGGTTGACCGGCTTTTAAGGCGATCCGGGCCGCCCCGCCAGATACCGATTGACCCGGCCCCCTCGGAAGGCAGACAGTGCCGACAAAGACAGACGGGAGAAGACCATGCATTCGCCGGCCAAACGCGCTGCCTTTGGGTTCTTGGCGGCCGCCATCGCGGTTCTGACGTTCCATCAGGGCATGTGGGAAATCCTGCACCTCACCGGAATGGGGATGCCGTCCTGGTTCCCGATGGATCCCGTGCCGCCATGGGGCGTGCCGAAGCTGTTGAACCTGTGCTTCTGGGGTGGACTTTACGGTATCGCGTTCGGGTTGCTGATGCCGAAATTCAGCCTTCCGATGTGGCTGTGCGGTCTGATCACCGGACTGATCGCGGCGATTGTAGGGCTGCTCCTGGTGCCGGCGATCAAAGGTCTGCCGGTCGGCGCCGGCTGGATACCGATGAACTGGGTGAAGTCGTTCTTGATCAATGGCAGCTGGGGTCTGGGCCTGGGGATTATTCTACCGTTCTTCCTGCCGACCGGCCCCGCGGACCGATAGGCTAAACCGCTACCGCCAACCCAGCAGCGCCTTCTCCAACCGACCGATCCCCCAGGCGACGATCAGGCCCAGGACCGACAGAACGACGATCCCCGCCAGAAGATTGTCGGTATCGTAGAGATTCCCGGCCGACAGGACAAAGGCGCCGATGCCTTGCTCCGCCCCGATCATCTCCGCCGCAACCAGCAGCACGATGGCGATGGAGCTGGTCACGCGAAAGCCGCTGAGGATCGCCGGCAGCGCCCCCGGCAACACGATCGTGCGGACGATGGCACCGGTGGACAGGCCGAAGCTCTGCCCCATGCGGATCAGCCCGCGCGGCACATTGTCCACCCCGCCCGCCGTTGCGATCACCGTCGGAAAGAATACGCCGAACGCCAAAGTGGCGATTTTAGAGCCTTCGCCGATCCCGAACCAGATGATGAACAAGGGTACCAGTGCGATCTTGGGGATCGGAAACAGCGCCGCGACCACCGCCATGATCGGGGAGCGCAACGCCGACCAAAGCCCCACCGCCAGCCCCATCCCAACGCCGAACACCGTCCCCGCGATCCAGCCGATGCCCAGGCGAAGCAGCGACGCGGACAGATGTTTCCACAATTCCCCGCTGACGGTCAGATGCCACAGCGCCGCGGCGATCGCGACCGGCGGCGGCAGGAACACCGACTTGATCCAACCGGCCGAGGCGCCGATCTGCCACAGCGCGATCAACCCCAACAGCGTGGCCGCCGAGGCCCAGGCATTATTCTGGGGCGCGAAACCGCGGCCGCGGAACCGGACGGCCTCAGGCATCGACACGCTCCCGCTCCGCCGCCGCCGCGTCGTCGCGGATCATACCCCAGAGATTTTCCTCGATTTCCAGCAGGTCGGGATCTCTGGCGGAACGCCCGGCGATGGGACGGTCGATGCGGATTTTTGCCCTGATACGGCCGGGGCGGCGGGACAGGACGACGATCTGCTGGCCCAAACGCACGGCCTCCGACAGGTTATGCGTCACGTAGACCGTGGTGGTGCCGGCGCGGGCGATGATGGACGAAAACTCGTCCAGCAGCAGATCGCGGGTTTGCGCGTCCAAAGCCGAGAGCGGTTCGTCCATTAACAAACACGCCGGCCGCACCGCCAACGCCCGAGCGATTCCGACCCGCTGGCGCATGCCGCCGGACAATTGCTTGGGCCAAGCGTTGGCGAACTCGGTCAGCCCCGTCAGCGCCAACACCTCCGCCACGCGCTCCGTTCGGGCCGCGCGGGACAAGCGAGCTTCCAGCGGCAAGGCAATATTGCCCGCGACGGTACGCCAGGGGAGAAGCGAAAAATCCTGAAACACGTAGGTCAGCGGGTTCAGGCAATCGCCGGACGCAGCACCCTCGACCGAGACGCTGCCGCCGGATGGTTGCAGCATTCCGCCCATGATTCCCAGCAACGTGGACTTGCCGCAGCCGGAGGGGCCGACGAGCACCAGCACTTCCCCCGCTTCGGCAGTCAGGACGATATCGTCCAGCACCGTCAGGTCGCGATAGGCGTGGCGAACGTTGTTCAGGATCAGGCGAAGACCGGTCATCGCGTCCGCATGAACCGCGTATCCAGCATCGCCTTCGGGTCTCCCTCCCCCTTCACCAGCCCCTGGGTTTTGAACCAGCGGACCTGATCGACGACGTCCGCCACATCCAGCGCCGCGCCTTCGTCGTAGTAGCCGACACCCGCCAGGATTTTCTCCCGAGCCGCCGGATCGCCAGTGAATACGTATTTGGTGATCAGCGGAATGGCCGCATCCGTCTTCGCATCGTTCACCGGCTTGCCCGCCGCATCCAGCCGCAAAAACGCCGCTCGGTAATCCGCGACCCCGCGCTGATACGCCTTCGCGAACCGGTGCAGCAGTTCGGGTTTGGCCTCGATCAGGCCCGTCGTCGTGAACACCGCGGTGATCTGATACGGCACCACATCCCCGGCCCAGCCGAGGATATGCGCCTGTCCCGACGCCGCCAGCGGCTTGGCCTGGGAGGCAATGGCGATCGTCGCGTCCACCTGCCCACTGCTAACCGCCGCGATCATGTTCGACACCTGCTGCACCGGGCGGAGGGCGACGGATTTGATGTCGAACCCTTTGGCCTCGGCGATGCGCCCGATCATGTAGTGGAACGACGATCCATATTGCGTGATCGCGAAGCTGCGCCCGCCGAGTTTTTCGACACTGGTCAGCCCGGCGTCGAAGGCTTGGTTGGACACGAGGATCGCCGAACCCTCATACCCCTTCTGCTCATGCAGCCCGCCGCCGATGACCTTCAGCGTGCCTTTCTCCGCGAGGTTGAAGAACCCGCCGGTCAGCGCGGTCACCCCGACATCGATATCGCCGGACACCGCCGCGGCGGCGATCGGCTGGGCGGCATCGAAGAAGCGGAAGGTCAGGTCGATGCCTTCATCGCGGAAATAGCCGCTTTCCTGCGCCATGTAGAACGGCGCGGGGGACAAAGTGTGCAGCAGGCCGAGCCGCACCGGGTCGGCGGCTTGGGCGCCGAACGGGAGGGTCAGCAACAGACCGAATGCAAACGCGGCTAACAGTTTCATGGATTACGATCCCCTTGGCACCACACGCCCCAGCAACGGCTGCAACGCATATTCCTCCATGGCCAAATAAGCGGGATACGCCGCATCCACCATCGGCCGTGCTTCATCCGACGGATCGTACCAGCGCTTGGCGCGCCCATCCCGATCCTTGCGCCGGCCTTTTTGGAAAATGTCGCGATAACGCGCCGGCGAAATACCCAGAAACGGCTGAAATTCGACACGGTAGGGGCTGTCGCCCTCGACTTCGATTTCGTGCTCGTGCAACCGTTTCGCCATGCTTTTCGGGTACGGTTCGATGAACACGACCCGCTTGATCCCGGCGGCCAGAATATGTTTCGTGCAGTTGTGACAAGGGAACGTCGTGGAATACAGCACTCCGCCCTTGACGCTGCGCCCGAGCCGCGCGGCGTCGCAGAGTGCGTGCATTTCGGCGTGCACGACGCGCCCGTACTCGGTGACGTCCAGCAATGAGGCATCCGACAGCAGTCCGTCTTTGCCGGTCAGCGCGCGCACCATATCCAAAGGCGTCCCAAGATCGAGCGCGTCCTTCGACAACATTCCTCCGGCGCGCAGGCGCTGGAACAGGTCACGCAGGACCTCCCGTACCTCCAGCGCGTTCGGATCGTGGCCGATTTTGACATCGCGATAATCCGGTTGTTCGGAATCCCAATAGGCCCCGCCGAACGCCTTTGGGACTTCATTGCAGCCCTGGACGATCAATTCGCCGTCGCCGGTGAAAATCGCGGCGCCGACCTGACGCGACAAATCGGTGGAGCGTAAAGCCGCGCCGGCCGCAGCGTACATACCCAACTCGTCGCGGGAGGGGCCGATATCGACACGACCGAACAGCGCCTGAACGAAGCGGTTCAATTTATCGTTCATCGCGGGCCGATCCATGCCGTCGATGAACACGTCGCCACGGTGGAACGTATCCCGCAGTTGCTGGCCGAATTCCTTGTCTTCCTCACTGGCGTCGGTATCGACCAGTTCCTCGGCCTTTGCGCCCAGTTCGCCCGGACGGGTGGTCGTCGCCATGGTTTGGCGCAAGCGTTCGCGCAGCAGCGCCAACCGCTGTTCGCGGGGACCGTAGGCGGAGACCAGGATGAACTGGCGGCCGTACAAATGCCGAAGATAGGCCACCTCCTCCGGCCGCTTCAGCTGGCGGATGACATAAGCGGTACCCTCGGCGGGTTTGGATGCCCGGCCGGTTATGTCCGCACGTTTCGAGCGGATTCCAACCGCGGCGACCCGTGCCAACGCGGCGGGGTCCCCGGTCATGCGCCGGATCGCGTTGCCGTATTTCATCTTGGAGTCGGACTCGGCGTAAAAATCGTCCGGGTCAATCGACACGCCCGTGGGTATCGCCATCATTTCGGCGGTCAGGCGAATCGGCACCGGTCGGTATCCGACGCCGATCAGGGCGTCGTTCAGACCCTGGACGATTCCGTCCATATCGACGCCGATCGGGCCGGCAAGCCCGATAAAAAGTTCCGGCCGATCGGTCGGGGACAGGGTTTCGGACATCGCGGGGACGGTTTCCAGTGACGCGGCGGACGAGCCATTCTATAAGCAGCGCAGCGCCAAAGCGAGGACGAACCATGGGCCAGGAACCGCCGCTCTCCGACGATCCGGAAGTGCTTCGCCTGATCGAAAACATCACGATCATGGCCGACCGGATCGACCTGGACTTCATCCCCGACCCCGAGAAAGTGCGTCAGTTCACCATCGCCTGGGCACAATCCAAGGAGCGCGCGCGCGCGGAAATGGCGCAACTGCGGGCCAAACGCACCGACTGACGTTTTCCGCCGGGACGTGCTAGTCCCCCGCGCATGGCTCCTCCCCTTCTGCTCCTCCAAGACGTCAACCTCACCTTCGGCACCGCGCCTCTGTTGTCCGGTGCCGGGCTGGGGGTGTCCACGGGCGACCGTATTTGCCTCGTCGGTCGCAACGGTTCCGGCAAATCGACCCTCTTGAAAATCGCCGCCGGCATCGTCCCATCCGACTCCGGCCGCCGCTTCGCCCAACCCGGCGCGACGATCCGGTATCTGCCGCAGGAACCCGATTTCGCGGGCTTCCCAACCACCCTGGCCTACGTGGAAGCCGGCTTCGACGGCGCCGCCGCCAACCACCATCGCGCGCTCTACCTCCTCGAACAGCTCGGCTTGTCCGGGACCGAGGACCCCACGACCTTGTCCGGTGGCGAGGCACGCCGCACCGCTTTGGCCCGCGTCCTCGCCCCCGAACCCGATGTTTTGCTGCTGGACGAACCCACCAACCACTTAGACCTCCCCGGCATCGAGTGGCTGGAAAAGGAGCTGAACAGCCTCCGATCCGGCATCATCCTGATTAGCCATGACCGGCGCCTGCTGGAACGCGTATCCCGCACCACGCTGTGGCTCGATCGGGGCATCACCCGCCAATTGGAGCAAGGGTTCGCCCATTTCGAACCCTGGCGCGACGCCGTGTTGGAACAGGAAGAGACCGACCGCCACAAGCTCGGGCGCAAAATCGTGATGGAGGAGGACTGGCTGCGCTACGGCGTCACCGCCCGCC
>Ga0214180_1000204_pt1 | contig 22517 bp, 21 predicted proteins | sample TroBogEpilimnion_22_FD_153018 | JGI IMG/M metagenome (GOLD analysis project Ga0214180, IMG submission 153018) | Freshwater microbial communities from Trout Bog Lake, WI - 16OCT2007 epilimnion | ecosystem: Environmental > Aquatic > Freshwater > Lake > Epilimnion/Euphotic zone | place: Trout Bog... | reverse complement strand
AAAGTGCTATACACCGTCCAGAGGGCTGGACAATTTATGGGATTGTTACAAAATTGTTATGAATTGTTTATGAGTACTTTTTTCACTTGTTCCACTGATTGAGCAACGATTTAGCGACGGCGATCAGATTGCGTCAGCGGATTAGATAATCCTTTGCCCAGAGCAAAGAGGTCGTTAAGGAGCGATTGGCGAAATTCGGGAGTTACTCGCTGAACGAGCGCAGTGGCTGAGACCGCCACCGAAGAGGTGTCGCCCCTAAAACCCGAGACCGCGATCGCAAAGCAGATCACACCTGGCGTGGTCTCTTCGTTATCGATTGCGTAACCACGTTCACGTGTTTCGGCCAAGTCCTTAGCGAGACCGGCGACGGTAGTAATTGATTTATCGGTGAGTTTGACGAAGGCAGAAGGTTTCTCGCGATATCGCTCTTCGGCTTCACCAGGCGGAAGTAGCGCCATCAAGGCCTTTCCGGTAGCGGTACAGATCGCGGGGAAGCGATCACCAATATTGGCCGTGAGGCGGATTTGTTGGCGCCCCTCGTACTTGCCAAGGTAGAGCACATCTGTGCCATCGAGAATGGCGATACGCGAGGATTCGCGCGAAAGGATCGGCAGGCTAGCGCAGAGGTCGTAATACTCCCGAAGTGCGTCTATTCCGCTTAAATATTGGCCTCCGAGCTCCACAAGTTTGCGTCCCAAGCGGTAGCCGGCGTCGCGGCGGACAAGAAATCCGAGCGATTCAAGTTCAAGGCAAATATTGGCGGTGGTCGATTTTGGAATACCGAGCTGGCGGGCGATCTCGTTAGAGGCCATAGAGCCACCATGTTCACCAAGAAGTTCAAGGATCGCGGCTGCGCGTGCAACCGAAGGAACGAGCGAGTTTCGCTCGGACTCTTCTACCTCGTGATCGATCATTTTTACTATCCAGCCCTCTGGACGCCACACAGCACCCTGCTAATGTCTGAGGGTATCAGCGGAAGGATGTATGTCAATGGAGCAGAGTTCAGCAAGTGAGAAAACCGTGAACAACGGACCGCACTTAACGATGACTGAATTTATTTCACTCTTTGAAAAGACAAAGAGTTGGAGCGAGTACGACGCATCAACAATTGAACGTGGTGCTCTCAATCACATAACTCCTGCTGTTGTAGCTGCTGCATCCGCACTCGTACACGATGGTGTTGTCATTCCAATGGCGCTCGCATGGAACACAGAAAGCGGCCCCGATAATCACAAACCTGCACTTCATTACATGACCGAGATGGGTGATGTCGATGATGAGCAACCAACATGCAACAAAGATTTTATTGGCGTTGATTATCACGGCAAAGCGGTAAGCCATCTTGATGCTATGACCCACATTGCATTTCGCGATCAATTATTTGGTGGCGCAAAAGCATCCGAAGTTGTCACATCAACAGGTTCAGGTTGGGCGACAGTAGATAAACTCGGACCAATTGTGACTCGTGGTGTTCTACTCGACTTCGCGCTCTTTCAAGAGAAGAGGTGGATTGAACCTGGAACTGCAGTGCACAAAGAAGATGTGCTTGCGATGGAGAAGAAATTTGGCTTCACGCTTGGTCAAGGCGATTGCGTCTTGCTGCGCAGCGGTCACTTTGCACGCCGCGCAGAACTTGGCGTATGGGATCCTTCGAATTTCTCAGCCGGTTTCCATGTTGATGTCATGGAGCTCTTCAAGGAGCGTAAAGTCAGTGTAATTGGGGCAGATGGCGATAGTGACGTCCGTCCTTCACCGGTAGAAGGCGTGCACTCACCTATTCACGTGTTGGCGCTACCAGCTCTTGGAATTCCGCTGCTCGATAATTTGCAGTTAGAAGCGCTCGCTGAAACCTGCGCTACGAAAGCGCGTTGGACTTTCAATTGTGTGATCTCGCCGCTGAACATTCCACGTGGAACTGGTTCGCCAGTGAATCCGATTGCGATCTTCTAGTGGATTTTCGCGTCGGATTATCTGCCGACCTCTCTGACAACGCCGGCGGTTTTAGTTGGGGTGAGATTTCAATCGACACTTTGTCGCCACTTCAGTGGAGTTTTTTAAACGACCCAGGAAAAAATTTCACACCAGAATCGGTCGCCGGTTATGACGCAATTGCGTTTGCGGGCCCTGGAGTAATCCCTGGATCGTTTGGAGCGGCCGAAGAATCACCTCTCATCATCGCCCGCTTCGGTGTGGGCTATGACAACATCGATTTAGCCGAATGCACTCGCGCTGGAGTCGCACTCACAATTACGCCAGACGGATCTAAAAAACCCGTAGCAACCGCAGCACTGATGATGGTTTTGGCAACCATGCACCGTTTGGCAGCGAAAGAAAAATTAGCGCACAACAACGCGTGGGGTCAGCGATTATCCTATGGTTTAGGCCAGGGCCTTAATGGAAAAACTGTTGGCACAATCGGATTTGGAAATATCGGAAGCGAATTTTTCCGATTGCTTTCACCTTTCGATTGCACTCGACTCTCTTTTGATCCTTGGAAAACACAAGCAGAAGCAGATCCACACAATGTCACACTTGTTGAACTCGATGAACTACTCACTCGCTGCGATGTGATTGTTGTGTTAGCAACACTTACCCCAGATACACATCATCTGATTAATGCGCAAAAACTTGCACTTATGAAGCCGAGTGCGGTGTTAGTAAATATCTCGCGCGGACCAATTGTTGATGAGAAAGCTCTTATCTCGGCGCTCCAGAGCGGCCTGATTCGCGGTGCGGGTTTGGATGTCTTTGAGGCCGAACCACCTGCTGCTGATAATCCACTGCTCTCTATGGCTAATGTGGTTGTTACACCGCATAACATCGCCTGGACCGACGAGCTGGCTTTGGGTATGGGAAAGAGCGCTTTTACTGCGATTAAAGCGATCAGCCTTGGTCAGATTCCGAACTATGTTGTGAATCGTGATGTGCTGGAAACGCCACAATTTAAAGCAAAGTTGAGCAAATTCGCGCGATGAGTACAGATTCTACAAAGCAGAAAGTCGCAGTAGTTGGCCTTGGAGTAATGGGTCTTCCGATTGTGAAGAACTTACTGAAAGCCGAATTTGCGGTGGAGGTCTGGAATCGCAGCGAACCTGCAATTACAGCTGCACTTTCAGCTGGGGCAACCCGAATGAACTCGCTAGCAGAGTGCAGTTCGCAGATCGTTTTAACGATTCTGCCCGATAGCAAAGAAGTACGCGAAGTTTTGGCAAATGGATTACAAAGCGCTCTTAGGCCCGGTTCAATTGTGGTAGTCATGGGAACGGTCTCGCCAGAAGCAATGAAGGAACTGGCACAAGAGCTAGCTACTCATGGAATTCGAGCTATTGATGCACCAATGAGTGGCGGTGATGTTGGCGCACAAGCAGGAACGCTCTCCATCATGGTTGGCGGAGATGAAGCGACATTTAACGAACTACTTCCGATCTTTGAAGCGATTGGTAAAACAATCCGCTTGCTTGGGCCAGTAGGAGCAGGACAACTGACAAAGGCGTGTAATCAAGTGATCGTAGCGATCACCCTCACTGCATTGGGTGAAGCGATCACACTGGCTCGGCAGAGCGGTCTAGATGCTCATAACGTTTTAGATATCCTCGCTGGTGGTTTGGCTAACTCACAAGCACTCACAATCAAGCGCGAGAAAATTGAGAGTGGTGATTTCACTCCTGGCGGCTTCTCTAAGTTCCAACTCAAAGATTTGAATTTTGCTCTTGAGAGTGCGCGCGCTTCTGGAGTGGAGCTGCCAGTCACAACGGTTGTGCAACAACTCTTTTCCGATTTAGTCGCACATGGCGATGGCGATCTCGACCATAGCGCCATCATTCGCGAGATCCAGCGACGAGTGCAGTAATAAAGGGAGCAATTATGAGTCAGATGAAATCACTAAAGATCACTGGCAAGTTGGCGATGGAACTTGTAAGCGAAGAAATTCCCGAACCAAAGGCGGATCAGGTCCGACTCAAAGTTTCTTACGTTGGAGTATGTGGCTCTGATTTACATTATTACTACGAAGGTGCCAACGGCGCTTTTGTTGTGCGCGAACCGTTGATCCCAGGCCACGAACTCTCTGGCGTGATCGATCTGGACCCAACAGGCAAGTGGCCAGCGGGCACACACGTCACCGTCCACCCAGCTCGTTTCGGCGTGAGCATTCCTGGAATTGAGTCTGCGCCACACTTATGGCCGCAAGGCAGCTACCTAGGAAGTGCGTCTACTACGCCGCACACTCAAGGAGCGATGGCGCAATACATGCTCATTGAACGTTCTATGGTGCGCCTGCTTCCAGATTCACTTTCACTTGAAGCCGCTGCCCTCTGCGAGCCACTAGGTGTTGCGCTCCATGCGATTGCAATCGCTGGTGGCGTCACAAATAAAAATATTTTAGTTTCTGGTTCTGGTCCAATCGGTTTGATGGTGATCGCAGCGGCTAAAACTCATGGAGCGCTCTCGGTTGTTGCATCCGATGTCTTGGATGGACCGCTTTCACGGGCCAAAAACCTTGGCGCAGACGAAGTAATTAAAGTGAGCGAAGCTCCACTTCCTACAGATCACTTCGATTGTGTTTTTGAGTGCTCAGGAGTTGCCCGCGCGTTGAGTTCGGCATTAGTAGCGGTACGCAAAGCAGGAGTTGTTGTCCAAGTAGGCATGCTTGCCGCCGGCGATCAACCGATTGCAATTGCACCGCTAGTGAGTAAAGAAGTTCAACTTCGCGGCACCTTTAGATTCAATACCGAAATCGATGAAGCTATTGCGATGATTGCACAGCACCCGGAGATCGCCCAAGCAGTTACCCATGTATTTCCGCTCGATGATGCAAAGGCAGGTTTTGAGATGGCCAAAAATTCAGAACTCTCCGGCAAGGTGTTGATCCAACTATGAAACATGTGATCTGGAGTCAGTGGCCCGACTTAGAAGTTCCCGAAGGCTTTACCCGACTCTCACCTGCAACCACCGATCTTGCAAGCGCAGATTTAAGTGAGATTACGTTTTATGTCCCGCAATACATGGGTGGAAAAGCTGCGCTTGAATTCTCTCGTGGTATGAGCTCACTCAAATACTTACAAGTTCCAAACGCTGGATTTGAAGATGCTATCCCCCACTGCGCACCTGGTGTTGTGCTCTGCAACGCACGCGGCGTTCACGATGCTTCGACCGCCGAACTCGCAGTAGCCCTAGCAATCGCATCTCGGCGTGGCTTTGCGGACTTCTTTGCCGCTGCACAGAGCGGTACCTGGGCTCACAGGCGCTATCCCTCATTTAATGACAGTTCGATTGCGATTTTAGGTGCGGGATCTATCGCCACAACTCTCAAAAGTTATCTGGCGCCTTACAACGTTGAGATCACGCTGTATTCTCGAAGCGGTTCACAAGGCTCGGAATTGATTACTCAATTTGATAGCAAGATCAAGGAATATGACATCGTTTTTATCGTGATGCCTCTCAACGATGAATCAAAAAATTTCTTCAACGCCAAACGGTTAGCAGCTCTTAAAGATGGTGCTGTGATTGTAAATGTCGCGCGCGGAGGAATTATTGATACCGATGCGCTCGTTGCAGAACTTGAGTCGCGCAGAATTTTTGCAGGGCTCGATGTCACAGATCCAGAACCATTACCAAAAGATCACCCGCTCTGGCGGGCACCTCACTGCATTATTGCCCCACACGTCGGTGGCGACTCAACTGCCTTTGAACCACGCGGTAAAAAATTAGTCGAATCCCAATTGGCGTTACTTGCACAAGGACTAGAGCCAGCAAATATTGTCTGGCGTGGCTAAGGAGCCAGAACTACTTACGACAAGTGCTTGCGGCTACGCCACTCTTTAAAGACTTCCCAAATCAGCGGCAAGACTGTGAGTCCGGCAATCGCGATCACAATATCGGTGAGGTATTTAGAGATTGTGTTAGCAAAAGTATTGCCCGCTGCATAAGCGCCCCAGATCAGTACTTGAGTCCAGATCAGCGCACCAATGATGTTCCAGGTAGTGAAGATCTTGAATGGAACTCGGATGATTCCCGAGAGTGGATTAATTAATCCACGCACCACTGGGATAAAACGGCCGAGCACAATCGCACGTCCGGTGCCATATTTGTGGACATACTTTTCGGCAGATTTAATTTTGCCCGGATCAAAGAACTTCGAACCTTCGCGACTAAATATTTTGATGCCATAACGCCAGCCGAGCCAGTGGCCGAACTGGGAGCCAAGGATTGCAAAGAGCGGTGCGCCGATCGCCACGATCGCGATATTTAAGTGGTGGTGGCCAGGTTCGACCCCGATACCCGAGGCAAAGAGGCCAGCGCTAATAAGTAAGGTATCGCCTGGTAGGCCGATGATCAGTGGCAACCCCGTCTCTAGTGCCAAGATCGCAAAAATAATCGCCAAGGCATAGTTCGAGTTCAGGGCGGTGGTGACGCTGATAAAGCTCATCCCGAAAGGGTAGCGAATACCGAGCCAGAGCAATTACCCAAAACTGCAGACAAATCAGGCCCCCTTAGGTAACCTTTTAGCCCGTTACACCTATTTATTTAGCTCTATTGGGTTTGGCTAGATCTCTTTGGTTTAGACAGTTCCCAGAGACACATAACTAGGTGTTACTCCGGCCCACTCTGGTCAAAGGTGACCAATTGAGGAGAAATAGTGTCTACAGCTGTCCATGTAACCGGGTCGAACCTCGGTTACGTCTTCGCCGTTCTGGCAATTTCAATAGTCGCACTGGCAATCGCTTTCGGACTCCGAGCCCAAGTTCTGGCTCAATCTGAGGGCACCGACAAAATGAAGGAGATCGCCGCCGCCGTACAAGAAGGCGCCGCCGCGTATCTCAATCGCCAATTTAAAACCCTCTCATTTTTCGTAGCAGCAGTCTTTGTACTGCTCTTCGCGCTTCCTGGCCATGCCGATATCCGCATCGGCCGCTCAATCTTCTTCCTACTCGGTGCGCTCTTTAGCGCAGCGGTGGGTTACAACGGCATGTGGCTTGCAGTGCGCGCAAACGTTCGCGTAGCCGAAGCTGCTCGCCAAAAGTCTGCAGCAGGCGCAGTCAAGATCGCATTCCGCACCGGTGGCGTCGTTGGTATGACCACAGTTGGACTCGGACTTCTTGGCGCATCACTCGTTGTCTTGATCTACCGCGAGAACGCACCAGAAGTTCTCGAAGGTTTTGGATTCGGTGCTGCGATGCTCGCGATGTTCATGCGCGTAGGCGGCGGTATCTTCACCAAAGCTGCTGACGTTGGCGCAGACTTGGTCGGTAAAGTTGAAAAGAATATTCCAGAAGATGACCCACGTAACGCTGCAACTATTGCAGATAACGTCGGTGACAACGTCGGTGACTGCGCTGGTATGGCAGCTGACTTGTTCGAGTCATACGCCGTAACACTTGTTGCCGCGCTCGTACTTGGTAAAGCTGGTTTCGGTGATGCTGGTCTGATCTATCCATTGATCGTTCCTGCAATCGGAATTGTTACCGCAATCGTCGGTATCTTTATCACTCGTCTTCGCTCTACTGATCGTAGCGCAATGCAATCGATCAACCGCTCATTCTTTATCTCCGCCATCATTTCAGCAGTACTTGTTGGCTTTGCTACCTTCACATATCTGCCAGGAACAATGTCACAACTCACTGGACTACTTCCAGCAGATGCACCATCAAATGTGAACCCACGCGTTCTCACATTCGGCGCAGTGTTGATCGGTATCGTTCTTGCTTCAGCGATTCAAGTGCTTACTGGCTTCTTCACCGAAGTTGGAAAGCGCCCAGTAAACGATGTGGCCGCTGCCTCTCGCACTGGCTCTGCAACCGTTATTTTGGCTGGTATTTCAGTTGGTTTTGAATCTGCTGTTTACTCAGCCCTCTTGATCGCAGCTGCAGTATTCGGTGCATTCGTTCTAGGTCACGGCTCGGTTGTGCTTGCACTCTTTGCAGTAGCGCTCGCAGGTACAGGACTTCTCACCACAGTTGGTGTGATTGTCGCGATGGATACCTTCGGACCTATTTCGGATAACGCACAAGGTATCGCTGAAATGTCTGGCGATGTTCATGGCGATGGTGCACAGATCCTTACCCAACTCGATGCAGTTGGTAACACCACCAAAGCAATCACCAAAGGAATTGCGATCGCAACTGCTGTACTTGCAGCAACCGCGCTCTTTGGTGCATTTACTAACGCGATCATCAAGGGAGTTGCTGATGCTGGCAAAGCTGGCAGCAGCGCGCTGAACATTCAGTACCAAGGCATCCTCGACATCGCTAACCCACGCAACTTGGTTGGTTTGATGATCGGTGCAGCAGTTGTCTTTATGTTCTCCGGTCTTGCAGTGAACGCAGTTGCTCGCGCAGCTGGCGCAGTTGTGCAAGAAGTTCGCGAACAATTCCGCTTGCACCCAGGAATCATGGAAGGTACCGAGAAGCCAGAGTATGGCCGCGTTGTCGATATCTGTACTCGTGACTCACTCCGCGAACTGGTTGCACCTGGTCTCTTGGCAGTGATGGCACCAATCGCAGTTGGCTTTGGACTTGGCGTTGGCGCACTCGGTGCTTACCTTGCAGGTTCGATTGGTACCGGAACTCTGATGGCGGTCTTCCTTGCTAACTCAGGCGGCGCTTGGGATAACGCAAAGAAGATGGTCGAAGATGGCAACTATGGTGGCAAGGGCAGTGAAGCCCACCACGCAACAATCGTGGGCGATACCGTCGGTGATCCATTTAAAGATACCGCTGGCCCTGCTATCAACCCACTGATCAAGGTGATGAACTTGGTCGGCTTACTTGTCACTCCGGCGATCGTCAGTTTTGATCTCGGAGGCCACAAGCTATCCTCTGCACTTATCGCTTTGGCAGCAGTTGTGGTTATCGTGTACGCATTGGTCCGCTCCCGCCGAGGAGCAACCGCTCTAGCCTGAGCCCGCGTGACACATTCATAGAAAGCAGTACATGAGTAAAAAGTTAGTGATCGTGGAGTCCCCCGCGAAGGCGCGCAAGATTGGCGCCTTCCTGGGGGATGGCTACGTGGTGGAAGCATCGGTCGGCCACATTCGCGACCTGCCCCAGCGCGCCGCCGATATCCCAGCCGAATATAAGAAGGTCGCCTGGGCCAAAGAGGGCGTCAATATCGAGGACGACTTCGCCCCGCTCTATGTGATCAACCCCGACAAGAAGGCCAAGGTCAACGAGCTCAAATCGTTGATGAAAGATGCTGACGAACTCATTCTGGCTACCGATGAGGACCGCGAAGGTGAAGCAATCGCCTGGCACTTAATCGAAGTGCTGCGCCCAAAAATTCCGATTAAGCGCATGGTCTTCCATGAAATTACCGAAGAGGCAATCAAACAAGCTGCTGAACACACACGCGACTTGGATTACCGCTTAGTCGACGCTCAAGAGACGCGTCGCGTTTTAGATCGTTTGTATGGCTATCGACTCTCACCAGTTTTGTGGAAGAAAGTGATGCCACGTATCTCTGCTGGCCGCGTGCAGTCGGTTGCTACTCGCTTGATCGTCGAGCGCGAACGCGAACGCATGGCATTCGTCTCATCCTCGTGGTGGGATTTGTCGGCTAACTGTGAAGCTGGGTTTAAAGCGCGCTTACTTTCACTTGATGGCAAGCGAGTTGCTACCACCAATGATTTTGACGATAACGGTGCGCTTAAAGAGAAATCTGCGGCAAATATTTTGCTGCTCGATGAAGCTAGCGCAAAAGAACTCACCCAAAGTTTGCAAGGCCAACCGCTGCTCGTAAAGTCCACCGAAGAATCACCACGGACCGAACGACCAAAGGCACCATTTACAACTTCGACCATGCAACAAGATGCAGGTTCGCGGTTAGGTTGGGGCGCACAACTTACGATGCGCGTGGCACAACGCTTGTACGAAAATGGTTACATCACTTATATGCGTACCGACTCGGTAACGCTCTCACAATCTGCCATTGCATCTGCGCGCGATCAAGCGGCAAGTCTTTACGGCAAGGAATATATTCCAGCCCAACCTCGCGTCTATGAAGGTAAGTCAAAGAACGCGCAAGAAGCTCACGAAGCGATCCGTCCTGCTGGCGATATTTTTAAAACTCCAGGTGAACTTGCACCGGAACTTTCGCGCGATGAGTTCGCGCTCTATGACTTAATATGGAAGCGCACAATTGCATCCCAGATGGCCGATGCTAAAAAAATGCAGATGCGCGTGGACTTTGATGTAGCGACCAAGAGCGGCGCGCAAGCATTATTTCGCGCTAACGGCAGCGTCGTGACTTTCCCTGGCTTCCTTGCAGCATATGAAGATGTCGCCGAAGAAGATGCCAAAGAAGTAGACGATGACTCTAAGCGCTTGCCAGCAATGAGCGTGGGCGACTCTATGAAGGTCAGCGAATACTCCTGCGAAGGCCACGAGACCAAACCACCAGCACGCTATACCGAACCTTCACTCGTGAAAAAACTGGAAGAACTTGGTATCGGTCGACCATCGACATTCGCATCCATCATTAGCACGATTCAAGATCGTGGTTATGTTGCCAAACGAGGCCGCGCGCTTGTTCCTACCTTCTTGGCATTTAGCGTGACCGGATTGCTTGAACAACACTTCTCGCAATTAGTCGATTACGAATTCACTGCTTCAATGGAAGAAGATCTCGACAAGATCGCCAATGGTGAAGCCGATCGTGTGGAATGGCTCACGACATTTTTCTACGGCCACGACAACGTCCCAGGTCTGCAAGCACTTGCCGAAGATCTCGGTGCGATCGATGCCCAGCAAATCAACACCATGAAGATGGGTGAAGATATTGAGATTCGCGTCGGACGTTATGGTGCCTATGTGCAACAAGGTGTCGGTGATGCGCGTAAGTTCGCGAACATCCCAGAGAACATGGCGCCAGATGAGCTCACTCTAGAAGTTGCGATCGAACTTCTTGCCAAACCTTCAGGTGAACGCGAACTCGGTATCGAACCCGCCACTGGTTATTCGCTGATTGCAAAATCAGGACGCTTTGGTCCGTATGTCACCCAACTCTTGCCTGAACCCGAGCTGGTCGTCGATAAAAAAACTGGCGAACTCAAAAAGCCGCGTAAAAAGAAGGACGATCCAAAACCTAAGACCGCATCGCTCTTAAGCACGATGTCACTCGACACCATCACACTTGATGACGCGCTCAAACTTATGTCACTTCCGCGCACACTAGGTGAGCACGAAGGCGTACCGATCACCGTTCAAAATGGTCGCTATGGTCCGTACTTGATGCACGGCCCAGATTCGCGCACCCTGACTTCTGAAGACCAGCTCTTCTCGATCACCTTTGAAGAAGCGATCGAGATCTATAAGCAGCCAAAAGTCCGCCGTCGGGGCGTGGCCAAGCCGCCGCTTAAAGATCTGGGCATCGACCCAACCTCGCAACTGCCGGTTCTGGTCAAAGATGGTCGTTTTGGCGTCTATGTCACCGACGGTCAGACCAACGCCACCTTGCGCCGTGGGGATACCGTGGAATTCTTGACCCTCGAGCGAGGCATGGAGCTCTTGGCTGGCCGCCGTGCCTGGGAGGCCGAAAATGGTGGGGCCGCGCCTAAAAAACGCGCCAAAAAAGCCAGTTCGCGCTCCAAAAAGAGCGCTCCGACCCTGACCACCAAGGTGGTTAAGGCCACCGGTGCCCCCAAGATCAAGAAGTCCGCTACTGGCGCACCCAAGAAAACCGCCAAAGTCACCACCCCTTAGGCTTAACCCATGTCCCAAGCACTGCCGTATCCCAGCGCTCCGGCGCAGACGGATTCACGAAGCGTCTTGGCTATCCCGGCCTTCCGCCGGCTCTGGTACTCGATGGCTTTTTCCTCTTTTGGCGACTGGCTGGGCTTGCTTGCGACAACTGCGCTCGCACTCGAGCTAGCCGGTGGAAATTACAAGAAAGCGAACTTTGCGATCGCTGGTGTTTTTATCGTGCGCTTGCTTCCTGCGGTTCTGCTCGGACCAATCGCTGGTGTAATCGCCGATCGTTTTGATCGCCGTCGCTTGATGATCGTCTGCGACATTTTACGTTTTGGTTTTTATGCATCGATCCCGATCGTGCACACATATATCTGGCTCTATAGCGCCACAGTGATCGTTGAATCGATCACGCTCTTCTGGTCGCCAGCAAAAGAAGCATCTGTTCCTAACTTAGTTCCTAAAGATAAGTTGGAAAACGCAAACCAGATGACACTGGTTGCTAGTTATGGCAGCGCGCCAGTCGCTGCGTTGATGTTCTCAATCTTGGCTGGTGTGGCGGCCGCGATCTCATCATTTACATCCAAGCGTTACTCCTCTACCGCAGATCTCGCGCTCTATATCGACGCGCTATCGTTTCTATATACCGCCTGGGTAGTTTTTAGACTCCAACACATTCCGCGCGATGGCCACAACAAATCTGCGGTGAATGACAACATCGGAAAGTCATTAATCGAAGGATTTAAATTTGTTTCGAGCTCAAAAGTAATTAGCGGTTTGATCTTTGGAATGCTCGGCGCATTCTTTGCAGCTGGCGCAGTTATCGGTTTGGCTCGTACCTTTGTGGGCGACTTGAACGCTGGTGATGCCGCTTACGGAATTCTCTTCGGTTCGGTTTTCACAGGACTCGCACTCGGTATTTGGCTTGGACCAAAGATTTTCGGCCAATTCTCTCGCCGCCGTATCTTTGGAGCATCACTCACCATTTCATCGTTCTTCTTAATTATCTTGGCGTTGGTCTCAAACATTGTGCTTGCAATGGTGGTCACCGTATTGCTCGGCGCATTCGCTGGCTTGTCGTGGGTCACCGGCTTTACGATGCTGGGGCTAGAAGTTGCCGACGAAGTACGCGGTCGTATCTTCGCTTTCGTTCAATCTTTGATCCGTATTTCACTGGTTTTAGTGCTTGCGATCGCACCTGTGATTGCAGCTGCTATCGGCAAACATAGCTTTAAGATCAACAACCACCAACTCAACTACGACGGCGCTGCCTTCACACTCTTTGGCGCTGGCGTGATTGGTGTGATTGTTGGTTTTGTTTCATACAAGCGGATGAAAGATCGTCCGAACGTCTCGTTCTTTGCCGACATACTCGCTGCGCTCCGTGGTGAACTAGTCTCCGAATCAAGTCGCACTCACACCGGTCTCTTTATTGCATTTGAAGGTGGCGAAGGTTCTGGAAAATCTACTCAGACCGAACTGCTCAAGAAATATTTAGAGTCGCGCGGTAAGAACGTCATGCTCACTCGTGAACCAGGTGGCACCACACTCGGCAATCAACTACGCAAAATTTTGCTCGACCCAGAAACTGGCAACATCAGCCCACGTTCGGAAGCGCTCTTGTATGCCGCAGATCGCGCCAACCATGTGCAGACAAAAATTATGCCAGCGCTCATGGCTGGCGATGTAGTGATCACCGATCGTTACATCGATTCGTCTATCGCTTACCAAGGCGCGGGTCGAGTGCTGCAACCGAATGAAGTTGCTCGTATTTCTAAGTGGGCCACCGATGGACTCACTCCTAATCTCACGATCATCTTGGATGTACCTGCCGAAATCGGTTTGGGTCGCCTAAGCGGTGCAGACCGACTAGAGCAAGAGCCGCTGGTTTTCCACGAGCGCGTGCGGCGCGAGTTTCTTAATTTGGCTGCCGTTGATCCGGATCGTTACTTTGTTGTCGATGCCACCCAGTCGCTAGAGGCAATCCAAGAACAGATTGCTAGTCGCGTGGCGTTGCTGCCACAACTTGCTAAAAAAGAAACCGCTAAAAAATAGCGATGAGCGTCTTTGACTCACTGATCGGCCAAGAGAGTGCAGTTGTGATTCTCAAAGAAGCGGTAGCTGCAGCCAAACGCGGCGAAGATGAATCCCAAGCGATGACCCACGCCTGGCTCTTTACCGGCCCGCCAGGAAGTGGCCGCTCAAACGCAGCTCTGGCTTTCGCTGCGGCCTTGGTCTGCGCCCAAGACGGCTGCGGCAGGTGCACCGATTGTCTGACCGCGCTCCAAGGTAGCCATGCCGATGTTGAGTTAGTGCGCACCGAAGGTTTATCGATCAAAATTGATGAAGTCCGCGAACTGATTACACGCGCATCGTGGACACCGTCGGTTGCAAGTTATCGCGTAGTAGTGATGGAAGATGCCGATCGTTTGACTGAATCTGCAGCAAACGCGATGCTCAAAACAATTGAAGAGCCAGGTCCGCGCACAGTCTGGTTGCTCTGCGCGCCAACCACCACTGATGTCTTGCCAACTATTCGTTCGCGCACGCGCAGTCTCACTCTGCGCACACCTTCTATTAGCGCAGTCGCCCAACTCCTCGAGCGCGAATTAGTTCCGACCGCTACCGCAGAACTTGCAGCGCGAGCTTCACAAGGTCATATCGGTCGTGCGCGTTACTTAGCGAACAATCCCGAAGCTCGTACTCGTCGTACCGACATTCTCAAGCTCCCGCTCACCATCACCGATATCTCATCTGCCTTTGCGTGCGCTGGGAAATTAGTCGACGCTGCCAAGCGCGATGCCGAAGCGGAAGCCGAACGCAAAAACGATGCCGAACTCACAGCGCTCAAAGAGGCGTGGGGACAACAAGGCACGCGTGTGGTTGCTGGCGGCGCTAAAGCGATCAAAGAGCTCGAGCGCGAACAAAAGTCGCGCCAGACCAGAATGGTGCGCGATTACTTAGACCGTGCGTTGTTAGATATCGCAACTTTTTATCGCGATGTTTTGATGGTGCAATCCAAGAGTCCAACCGAATCGCTTATCAACAGCGATATGCAGCGCGAGATCGAGATTGTGGCTAACTCCACTAGCCCAGATAAAACTCTGCAAAACTTATCTGTCATTATGAAAACTCGCACCCAACTCACTCACAATGCAGCGCCGCTTTTGGCGATCGAAGCGATGATGGTGCAGTTGGCATGAGTATCAGTGACAACTTTGTGGAGTTCCATGAGATCAACCCCCGTAAAAAAGCACGCCCGCTGCGTAATTTCGCCATTACTTTCCTGAGCTCTTGCTTGGTGGTGGCGCTAGCTTTTGGCGGCCAGGCGATTTACGAACACGTGAAACCCAAGGCGCACTGGACTATGCAAAAATTCATGAGTCAGAATTTGAATTGGCAATCCTGCGACAACGGTTTTTCTTGCACTACTTTTCAGGTACCGATTGATTACAACAATTTAGATGGTGGAAATTTCACACTCCAAGTTCTGATTCACCCTGCCAGCGGAACTTCGACCAAACTCGGTGATCTCTTTGTGAACCCTGGTGGTCCTGGCGGTTCGGGAGTTGATTACGCGTACAACGCCGACACCATCGTCTCCAAAGTAATTGAAGACAATTACGACATCGTGGGATTTGATCCGCGCGGTGTGAACCTTTCGGAGCCAGTTCGCTGCTTAAGTGATTCGCAAGAAGACAATTACTTGCAGAGCGGTGGCAGCGTGCAAACTCCCGCCGACCTCACTCAAGCAGAAGCCCAAGCCGAAATGTTTGCAAACGATTGCTGGAAAAAAATCGGCTCAAACTTGGCGCATTACTCAACGCTAGAGACTGCTAAAGATATGGATATCTTGCGCGCGCTCTTGCACCAACCAAAACTTGATTACTTAGGTAAGTCGTACGGCACATACTTGGGCACGCTCTACGCTGCGCTCTTCCCACAAAACGTTGGCCGGATGGTGCTCGATGGCGCAGTTGATCCAAATATTTCGATCAACCAACAGAACGAAGTGCAAGCACAAGGATTCGACACCGCACTCAATTCGTTTATTGCATCCAATCCGCAATACTCGACCACCGCGATTGAAAATTTATTAGCCAAAGCGCGTAAGTCACCACTTCCAACTGCCTCTAAGCGCCCGCTGACCGAAGCGCTCACCATCACCGCACTTGCATCGGCGCTCTATGACCCAGCTTCAGGTTGGCCAGAACTTAAGAGCGCGCTTTACGCGGCTATGACAAAGAGCGATGGCACCAAGCTCCTGGCGCTGGCCGATGACTACGATCAACGCCTGCCAAATGGCCATTACGCCTCTAATCAGAACGATATTTCTCAGATCACCAGCTGCTTGGACTTCCCAGACCCGCGCACGATTTCCCAGATGCAACAAGACGCTACTGACTACGCCACCAAAGCGCCGGTCTTTGGTCCGTATCTGGCCTACGCCGGTCTTGCTTGTCACTACTGGCGCGTGCCGCCTACTCCAACACCACCGTTGACTGCGATCAAGAGCGCACCGGTTCTGGTGATCGGCACAACGCGCGACCCGGCGACTCCGTATGCATGGGCCCAAGCTCTCAATAAAGATTTGGTGAACTCCACGTTGATCACCCTGAACGGCGATGGCCACACCGGCGCCAACCGCGGCAGCAGCTGCGTGGATGATGCGGTCAACACCTATCTGCTTTCGGGTACCACCCCGGTTGGTAATTTGTACTGCGCGAAATAGGTATTGTTTGGCTATGCGTTTAGACCACGTTTCTTATGTGACCTCCCATGATCAACTTTCAGATACCGTCCAACGCTTGGGCGCGACTCTAGGAACCACATTCGTCGATGGTGGAATCCACCCTCGTTTTGGAACTCGCAACTTCACAGCGCCACTTAAAAACGGCCATTACCTCGAAGTTGTCTGCCCACTTGATCACCCAGCGACCGATAGCAATGCATTTGGCAAAGCGGTATCAAAGCGCGCAAATGAAGGCGGCGGTTGGCTCACGTGGGTTCTGAGCACCGACGATATTGCACCGATCGAAACACGAATTGGTCGCCCAGCTGCAGAGGGACACCGCAAGAAGCCTGATGGCACCGACCTTCGTTGGAAGCAGATTGGTGTTGCAGATATTTTGAACGATAAGCAACTCCCATTCTTCATCGAATGGCTAACTGCGGATCATCCATCAAAAGATGGCACACCTACTGCAAAGATCACCAAAGTTGAATTCGCTGGCGACAAAGAGAAGATTCGCGAATACGCCGGTGAAAATGTCGATCAAGCAATCGGTGAAGTAGAAGTTATCTGGGTTGACCCAGAAGCAAACGATGGCGACACCGGAATTGTGGCTGTTTATCTCGAGACACACGATGGTGAAATCCGCATCGATTAGTTTTGCTCGATTACTTACTCGAAATGATTAGCGGCACCACTACCCTTCCCCTATGACCCCTCAAATCCCGCAACGCAAACTCGGCCCCTTTACTGTCTCGGCAATCGGCATGGGGTGTATGCCGCTGTCATTTCCAAACGATCGCAACCTTGGGTTGGTGGATCGGCCCGATGAAGCGATTGCGACTATTCATGCTGCGCTAGATGCCGGGATTACTTTGCTTGACACCGCCGATATATATGCACCTAGTTGGAACACCATGGGTCACAACGAACTTTTGGTCGGCAAAGCATTTGCATCATGGAACGCCACTCCAGAGCAGAAAGCCAAGGTAGTGATTACTACCAAAGCTGGAATCACTCGGGAAAAAGATGGCACGATGTTTGGCAAAGGTGGCAGAAATGCCACGCGCAATTACTTGTATCGTGCGGTGGAAGCATCCGCCTACAAGCTAGGTCTATCTAAGATCCCACTCTGGCAACACCACCGAACCGATCCTTCGCTCTCGTATGAAGAGCAGTTTGAGAATGTCATGACGCTCAAAGAACATGGCTATGTGCAAGAGATCGGGCTGAGCAACGTCAATGCCGCCATGCTGCGCCATGCAATCAAAGCGGGTGGCACTCCTGCTCAAGGTGGAATTATTTCGGTGCAAAATGAATATAGCCCGAACTACCACCACTGGGCCGAGGTAATCGATATCTGCACCGAGTATGGGATTGCATTCCTGCCGTGGTCACCACTCGGTGGTGGGCAGAACTTTGCACAATTGGGTTCGGGGCAGATCGGTGGCTTTAAAGCGATGGCAGATGCCAAAGGAGTCTCACCTTATGCGCTCACGATTGCATGGCACTTGGCGCAATTTCCTACGGCGATTCCTATTCCGGGGGCCTCTAAAGCTTCGTCAATCTTGGATTCACTGAGTGGTGTTCATATTTCATTGAGTGCGGATGAGATCGCTGCGCTTAATGAGAGTTGTCCGACGGATACGCCGCTCAATGCAGAGTTGTTTGATATTGCGAAGGTGGGTGGGGAATAAAGAAATTTCTTGTTGATTAGCTGATGTGGGTATCTGCCATGTGTGCTTTAATAGGTCCCGTAAGAGACTTGACTCTCTTACGGGATTGCTCTCAACGAGAACTACGAATCTGACTCGCCGCTGTTACGGCGAGTTTTTCGTTTTTCAACGTATTCCAGAATTATTCTGGTCATCTTCGCCGTAAAGTCGAGCCAGGGCTCGTAATCACTCATCTAACACCTCCTTCCATCACGGACTCCAAGATGCTCTTGGAGATCTCAGGTGTATGCCTGAGAAACCTGGATTTCCCGCCCTGATCAAGGGCTGGCGCCTTCCATGTGTGAAGAAGTGGTGATTGAGAACGGGCCGAGGTTACTTGCTCCTAGCTGGTGCATTCATTGGAGCGGACATGCGCTGGGAGAAGTGGAGACCTTGGGATAACTCTCTAGATATAGTCATGTCATTGAGTATGCAATCGAAATGAACAAACAAATGTAAAAATGCATTGTCCTTAGTAAGGAAAGCAAGATAAAAGTAAATAATCTAGTTTTCGAAATGAAGGGTGAAGTTTTGGAGCTGGGAAAAGAAAAACCAAGGCTAGGCTTGAGTTATGCGCGCGTTTGGCATGGGCAAGATGCTTTCGAGTCACTGGCATGACTCGATCTGGGTTGGGCTTCGCTATCTGACTTTTGCGACATCTGCGCTACTGGTGTTGGCACTCATCGGTTATTTCGGCCTACATAAAGTCACCAAACACCAAGCAGGTGTGATGGTGGCGGTAAATGTGATTTGTTATGCGGCGCTGCTTGCTCGTGGCGCTATGGTCAAGGGTTAGTTAAAAAAAGGAAAACTAGGGAGAACAGAGATGTCGAGTACCTCGCTAGCGCTATTTATTTCAATCTTTCTTGCGTGCGCAGTGGAAGCAGTGGAAGCAGTTACTATCGTTTTAGCAGCTGGCACCGCGCGCGACTGGAAGTCTGCTGGGCGAGGTGTGATCGCTGGGTTGCTGACTCTGGCAGTCATCATTGGCGCTTTTGGTCCAGCCATTTCTCACCTGCCGATCTCTTTCTTACGCGTCGTTGTGGGCGGGTTGCTACTTGTCTTTGGCCTTACGTGGCTGCGCAAAGCAATCTTGCGAGCGAGTGGCTTTAAGGCGCTGCACGACGAAGACAAAATCTTCCAAGAAGAGTTAGCAGCCGCACGGGCTGCGGGGCATCAGTCACGATTTGGTGTGGCTGACTGGTATGCCTTCACTCTCTCATTTAAAGGCGTGTTGCTCGAAGGGCTTGAAGTCGCATTCATTGTGCTCACATTTGGAACGATCGACCATAACGTTGGTCTAGCTTCACTCGCTGCGCTGGTTGCGGTACTGATTGTTACTGCTGCCGGATTTGCGTTACGCGCTCCGCTTTCCAGGGTGCCTGAGAACACGATGAAGTTTGTTGTGGGAATTCTGCTCACCTCATTTGGAATTTTCTGGGGAGCTGAAGGCTCTGCTGGTAGCAGCAAGAAATGGCCAGGAGATAACTGGGCGGTGCTCGGAATTATCGCGGGTGTTGCTGTAGTTGCATTCATATTGATTGAGGTTCTTAAGGTTGCTCATCGCAGGCCTGTTCCTGTGAAAACTTCTTCTGCGAGTGTGGCGCCATCTGTTGCCAAGGGTGAGAAAAAAGAGCCAAACAATGTTGTGGCTGGCGTGATCGCGTTTGTGGAGTTCTGGGTAGATTTCATTGTGGGCGATGATTGGCGGATCGCTGTTGGAATTGTGGTTTCATTTGTCATCACTGCGTACACGAGTTCTGCAGTTTTGATTTGGGGAACGATTCCGCTCTTTACAGCAGTCTTCTTGTCTTACAGCCTTGCGCGTGCGATTAAGCGCTGAGGGTCAGCACAGTTAGGCGCATGCAATGATCCGCCAGTTCGCGATCTTTCGAGCAGCCTTCTTGCTTGGACTCCGTGGATTTGGTGGACCTGCTGCGCACCTACGATTGTTTTCAGAAAAATTAGTTAAAAATAAAAAATGGGTAAGCGAAGCTGAATTTGAAGGATTGGTCTCACTCGCCGCACTGTTACCAGGACCTACCAGCAGTCAGGTGGGTTTGGCTCTTGGTTTAGAACAGGGTGGCGTGCTGGGCGCTGCTGCAATTTTCTGGTTTATTGGTGAGTGCCGCTGTGGGTTCAATTTTTATTAAGAGCGAGCCGAAAGTTTTTGAATTAAGCGCCCATCCAGTGAGCAAAAAATTGGCGCTCACGCTCCTAGGATTCTTGATTCTACTTCTGGCATTTTCGCCATTTTTTATTAATGATCATGCGTTGCACTTGGAGCCATTTGGAAATTTCGTACAGATTGGTTCATTGGTATTTGGCGGAGGGCATGTAATTTTGCCACTGCTGCAGAGCCGGATTCTCAGCGCGCACTTGCTGAGCGCCATCGGTGGAATAAACGCAGCCGTACTAGGCCTTTTGTTAGTAGCGGTTGTCGATATTCTTAAAATTGCTTAAAGAGTTAAGCGTTAATCGGTGCTGCAACTACTTTAAAGCGCACACGAGTGAGTTCGTTGCCATCAACTTCGCAGGTAAAGACGTAAGAATCCAAACGAATGATCGGCAAGTTGGGGATATTAAATCCAACGTTAAGCAGTTGAGGCTCGCCGCTATCGAGACCTTGAGGGCGGCCTAAATTGAATGTCATCTCGGCCTTAAATGGGCCAAAAGTCTCTGGGCCGGTAGGAAGCAAGATGTCTTGGCCGTCGATATCTTTGAGGAAAATTGCGAGGGTGTGATCGGTGTTTGTCTCATCCCACCCGACGCTGATGCTCACTGCCAGACCGATATTGATCAGCCAAGGAGCTGGAATATTGAGCGGGACAGTCACGCGGTCGATACCGCCGCCTTGCATATAAAGCAGGCCGTTGGGGGTTTCGACATGGTTGCAGAGAATTGCGGAGAGTTCCATTGTCAGAGCCTATCGGTTAGGTATTAGTTGGTTTTGCAACCGAATCTGGTTGGCGAATAAAGATTGCGGGAACGGCGAGTGTGAAGATCGCTGCCAGCATAATTGCGCCAGATTGGCCTGGGTTGAGAACTCCATTTGCAACACCGAGTGTGACTGCTGCTGCGGGGATGCCGAGTTGGCCGCTGGCAAGAAAAACATTGGTGAGCGGTTGTTTGAAGAAATATGCCGAAGCGTGCGCGAGAAACGCAGCAAGAATTAAAAGGAGTGCCAGAAGAATGGTGTAGCGCGAATGAAATGTAGTGCGGATGTTGATCGAAGCACCGAGCCAGATGAAATAGAGCGGAGCGAATAAGCCATCGCTGATTCCAAAGAGTTGGCGCGCGAGTCTGTGCGGAACTCCAATGCTGGCTAGCGCCACACCGAGGGCAAAGCCTGCAAACATCACCGAGGCATGGAACTTTGTAGCGAGTGCTGCCACTAGTAGTAAGAGCGTCAAGCTGATGCGCAGTTCGATTCCCAAGTGATCATTTTTAGAAATGTCGTGGGTGCGTTCTAAGTAACCGCGTTTACGTGCAAAATAAAGAAGCGTAAAAATGATGAGAGTGGCCGCAAGCACAATGAGTGAACCGGTGAATGCGCGGAATTGATCGTGTTTCTGCGTGAAAAATGGAAGTGCGATAAAGGAAACTGCATCGGCGATAGTGACTTGGGCGATCAGAACTTCGAGTGCAAAATCCTTCTTTGCATACGCGACGATTGGTACGACAAATGCAGCAGAACTTGAGAAGGAGATCGTTGCGAGCAGCCGCCAGTTAGGAAAGTGGGCGATGTAATCCATCGCAAAGCCAAGTGCGACTGCAACCACAGCGTTGGCGAGAATAATTTTGTAGACCAGCGCAAATGCTTTCTTGGTGAAGGTGCGATAGTCGATGTGGCTACCGGCGGTGAACATCAGGAGCGCGAAACCAACTGTGGCAAGCAGCTCGAGAGTGGGATCTGCCGTGGGGATTGCGTTGAAGCCGCTGTGGCCAAGAATTGTGCCGATCAGCAATTCACCGACTGCGACCGGTACGCCAAAGCGCTTGGGGATGCGCAGTATCGGTCCAGCAAGTCCGGCGATTATCAGCCAGCCCAAGAGTGCGATCGTCATAGGAATAGGTTAGTCGGGGACGCTTGGCTCGTGAGAGTTCGTGTGTTTGGCTAGCCCTCAGATGGGCCTGCAAACTCAGATAAGATTGCCTGCGTACGTTCGCCTCGGTGGCTCAGTGGTAGAGCAGCCCACTCGTAATGGGCAGGTCGCCGGTTCAATCCCGGCCCGAGGCTCCACGGTTTTACGATCGAAAACTGGCTTTACCGCTACCCAATTTCAAAGCTCGGGAAATTTTGCCCCTCAAACTCCCCTAAAAACTTGTATGGCATTCTGCCGCAATTACTCATTAAAAATGAGTTCCTTGAAAATCTTTCTTGTTTAA
>Ga0214180_1000203_pt1 | contig 22526 bp, 18 predicted proteins | sample TroBogEpilimnion_22_FD_153018 | JGI IMG/M metagenome (GOLD analysis project Ga0214180, IMG submission 153018) | Freshwater microbial communities from Trout Bog Lake, WI - 16OCT2007 epilimnion | ecosystem: Environmental > Aquatic > Freshwater > Lake > Epilimnion/Euphotic zone | place: Trout Bog... | reverse complement strand
CCCCCAACCCCCTCCCGCAAGGGGAGGGGGAGGCCTTTTTTCTCCGGCCACCGCCTTAGCCTGATGCCTATGGGGCTTGACCCGACCACCTCCTGCGTTGCGTTACTCCTCCCAGTGCCACAAAAGCGGGAGGTGGTCGGGTCAAGCCCGACCATGACGTAACAGGATGACAGCCAACCGCGGCGACGGCGCCACCCCCGGCATGCGGCAGTGGTTCGCCTCCAAGGCCGAACACCCGGACGCCCTCCTGTTCTTCCGCATGGGCGACTTCTACGAAATCTTCTTCGAGGACGCCGAAGCCGCCGCCTCCGCCCTCGACATCGCGCTAACGCATCGCGGCGAACACAACGGCCAGCCCGTCCCCATGTGCGGCGTGCCGGTGCACTCCGCGGAAACCTACCTCGCCCGCCTGATCCGCCGCGGCTTCCGCGTCGCGGTCGTGGAGCAGATGGAGGACCCGAAAACCCGAACCACCAAAGGCCCCCTCCGCCGGGAGGTGGTCCGTCTGGTCACCCCCGGCACACTGACCGAGGAATCCCTCCTGGAAGCCGGCCGCCCCAACCTGCTTCTGGCTCTGGCCCGAGACCGGGATGGCATCGGCGCCGCATGGCTGGACGTCTCCACCGGCCTCTTCGAAACCGGTTTTTCGACAATTCCCGAAATCCCCGCTTTGCTCGGGCGTTTGGAACCGGCGGAAATCCTGGCGCCCGCCGATCTGCCTTTGGGCGAGTGGGAAGCGAAACGCGCGCCCGACGCCGTCCCGTCCCCGCCTCTGATCGCCCGCCGCCGGTTGGCGGAGATTTTCGGCACGGCCACCATCGACGCGTTCGGCACCTTCGCGGATGGCGAAGCCGTCGCCGCCGCGCTGGCCGTCGATTATGTCCGAGCGACTCAGGTCGGGAATCTGCCGCGCCTCGCGCATCCGGTGCCGCAGGGCCAGACCGGCGTGCTGCTGATGGACGCGGCGACGCGGGCGAGCTTGGAAATCCAGCGTTCCCGGGATGGCGGCACGCAGCACACGATCCTCGGCGCGGTGCAAAAAACGCTGACCCCGGCCGGTGCGCGGCTGTTGTCCGCTTGGTTGTCGGCCCCACTGACCGATCCGGCCGCCATCGCCGACCGGCAGGATGCCTGGTCCTGGCTGCTGGCGAACCCCGACGCCACCAACCGCCTGCGGGTCGCCCTGCGTGCCACCCCCGATATCGCCCGAGCACTGGGCCGGCTGTCGCTGAACCGGGGCGGGCCGAGGGATTTGACCGCGTTGCGCGACGGTCTGGCCGCCGCCGGCGCTGCCCATGCCGCGCTGCAAGGGCCTCTGCCCGACGCTTTGGATAAAGCCCGCGCCGCGCTGCCGATCGGACTGGAGCTCGCTGCGCAACTGACCGCCGCGCTGGCCGATCCGCCACCGCACAGGCTGGACGATGGCGGCGCCATCAAACAAGGTTACGACGGAGAACTCGACGCGCACCGCTCGCTGCGCGACGACTCCCGCCGCGTCCTGACGACCATGCAACTGGACTATGCCCAGCGCTTCGGCGTCGCGAGCCTCAAGATCAAGCACCATCAGCAGCTTGGCTACATCATCGAAGCGCCGGCCGTTGCGGTGGAAAAATTACGGGAATTCCCCGAGCTGACGCTGCGCCAAGGCATGGCCAACGGCGCGCGCTTCACCGAACCGGCCCTGTCCGACCTGGACCGCCGCATTTCCGAGGCGGGCGACAAAGCAGAGGCGCGGGAACGGCTTGTGTTCGGGCATTTGGTCAGGGCTGCGCTGGACCAAGCGGAAACATTGGCGACCGGCGCCGATGCCCTGGCGTTCCTGGACGCCGCGCAATCGGCGGCCCGTCTGGCCGAACCCGGCACCTGGTGCCGTCCTGTTGTCACCGACGGCGATGAGTTCCTGGTCAAAGCCGGTCGCCACCCGGTGGTCGAAGCGGCGCTTGCCGGCAAAGCCGCGTTCGTCCCGAACCGCTGCGACCTGTCCGCCGACCGCCGCGTGCTGCTGCTGACCGGCCCGAACATGGCCGGCAAATCGACCTTCCTGCGGCAAAACGCCCTGATCGCCGTCCTCGCCCAGGCCGGCCTGCCAGTCCCCGCCGAGTCCGCAAGGCTCGGCGCCGTGGACCGGCTGTTCAGCCGGGTCGGCGCGGCGGACGATCTGGCGCGCGGACGCTCCACCTTCATGGTGGAAATGACCGAAACCGCTGCCATTCTGCATCAGGCCGGCCCGAAATCCTTGGTCGTGGTGGACGAAATCGGCCGAGGCACCGCGACGCTGGACGGCCTGGCCATCGCCTGGGCGGTGCTGGAGGCGCTGCATTCCTCGATCCGCTGCCGCACCATCTTCGCCACCCATTTCCACGAACTCGCCGGTCTGGCCGACCGCCTGCCCCGCCTGCGACCGCACACGATGCGGGTGAAGGAGTGGAGAGGCACCGTCGTTTTCCTGCACGAAGTGGCCGAGGGCGCGGCCGGCCGGTCCTGGGGCGTGCATGTCGCGGAACTCGCGGGCGTGCCGGCCCCGGTCGTCCGACGCGCCGGGACATTGCTGACGGCGCTGGAAAAACATGGCGGACCGCTAGGCGCCGGCGCGCCGCTGGCCGCGTTGCCGCTGTTCGCGTCCCTGGAACCCCCGGCCGCCGAACCGCCGCCGCCCGTTGAAACCAACCCCGTCGCGGACGCTTTGGCCGATATCGACCCGGACCAAATGACCCCGCGCGAGGCTTTAGACGCGCTTTACCGTTTAAAGGCCCGCTTCCCTATTCCCGCCGGAGAAGTCTGATACTAGGCTTCTTCCCATGCTGACCCCCATCCCCCTGCCCCGGGCGCCCGAGGCTGCCGCCAATGTCCTGTCCGAAGCCCTCGCGGCCCTCCGGGTCGAAGGAAAGGGCACCATCCAACGCGATGGCGCGGTCGCGGCTTTCCGCCGACATTTGGCTCGTATTCAGGCCTACGTGCAGAACGCGTTCGAGCAGGAACAGTTCACCGGCCTGCAGGCCGCGCGTTTGCTGGGCGCGCTTATCGACGGGGTGATCGGGGTTCTCTACGAACACGCCACGGACGAACTGGGGTTCAACGAACCGGCCCATCTCAGCATCGCGGCGACCGGCGGTTACGGACGCGGGGTTCTGGCACCGTTCAGCGACATCGATCTGCTGTTTCTGACCGCCGAAGACCCTTCGGCCCACACGTTGAAGGTCGTGGAGTACATGCTCTACTTCCTGTGGGACCTCGGGCTGAAAGTCGGGCACGCCACGCGCTCGATCGAGGATTGTTTGATCGAGGGCGCGAAGGACACCACGATCCGCACGGCCCTGCTGGACGCGCGTCACGTCACCGGCAACGCGCCGCTGTTCGCCGCCTTCCACAAGCAGTTTCGCGCCGCCTGCAAAGCCGCCGGCGCCACCGACTACATCCTCGCGAAACAGGCCGAGCGGCAGGCCCGCCATCGCCGCTACGGCGAAAGCGCTTTCATGGTGGAGCCGAACGTCAAGGAAGGCCGCGGTGGGCTGCGCGACATTCAGACGCTGTATTGGATTTCCCGCTACGTGTTCGACACCCAAACGATGGGCGAACTGGCCGATGTCGGCGGCGTCCTGACTCAGGCCGAGGCGCGCCACGGCCGGCGGGCGTGGGAGTTTTTGTGGACAGTACGGTTCCACCTGCACTACGTCGCCGGGCGCGCGGAAGAACGGCTGACCTTCGATCTGCAACCCGTTGTCGGCGCCCGCATGGGCTACCAGAAGCACGGGCGGCAGGACGGGGTGGAGCGCTTCATGCGCCACTACTTCCTGAATGCCCGCGAGATCGCCCGCCTAACCCGCATCCTCGAACCCGCCATCATGCGCGCCGCGCTCGGCCCGCCCGCTATCGAGGCTGAAACCGACAAGGCGCTGCTGGCATCTGGCTTCGTGCTGGCCGAGGGTAAGTTGATGCCCGTCGGCGGCCGGGATTTCGATTCCGAACCGTTGCAGATGCTGCGGATCATGCGAATCGCGCGCGACCGTAATCTGGAACTGCACCCTTTGGCGATCCGCTCGCTCATTCAGAACGAACGCCGCGCCATCGCGTTGCGCGACGATCCGTTGGCGGCGGATGCGTTCATGGACCTGCTGTGCGGCAAACCGCACGATACGCGCGCCGGCACGAACCCGGATGGCGCGCGATGGCTGAGCGTGCTGAACGAGACCGGCTTTATCGGCCGCTTCCTGCCGGACTGGGCGCGGATCGTCGGGCAAATGCAGTTCGACACCTACCATATTTTCACCGTCGATGAGCACACGATCGAAGCGGTGAAAGTTCTGAACGCGATGGAGCGCGGCGAGCTGGCGGAAATCGCGCCGGTCGCATCCAGCCTGATCGACCAGATTCAATCCCGCCGCTCGCTGTATCTCGCGATGATGCTGCACGACATCTGCAAAGGGCGCGGCGGCGACCATTCCGAATTGGGCGCGGAAGTCGCACTGTATATCGGCCCCGCGCTGGGCCTGTCGGCCGAGGAAACCGAAACCGTGTCCTGGCTGGTGCTGCATCATTTGCTGTTGAGCACCACGGCGTTCAAACGCGATATCGACGATCCGAAAACCATCCTCGATCTCGCTGAAACGATTCAGTCGCCGGAACGGTTGCGTCTGCTGCTGGTGCTGACAGTCGCCGATATGCGGGCGGTGTCCGCCAAAGTCTGGAACGGCTGGAAAGCGGCATTGCTGCGGGAGTTGTATTCGCGCGTCGCGGAAGTGCTGGCCGGCGGGCTGGCGACGACGGAACGGGACGTGCGCGTGCAGCGTGCCAAGCAGGCGGCGTCGGCGTTGCTGGTCGGCTGGAACCAGGCCGATATCGAGTTGTTCACCGACCTCGGCTACCCCAGCTACTGGCTGTCGTTCGATCCGGAAACGCATGCACGTCATGCCGCGCTGCTGCGCGACGCGGAACGGCGGCAGGCGCCGCTGACGGTGGATACGCAACTGTTGCCGGCGCGCGCGGTGACCGAAGTCACCGTCTATTGCGGCGACCACGCGGGATTGTTCAGCAAGATTTCCGGCGCTCTGGCCGTTGCCGGCGCGTCGATCGTCGACGCGCGCATTCACACCATGACCAACGGCATGGCGCTGGATACATTTTGGATTCAAGACGCCTCCGGCGGTACGTTCGATGCGCCGCACCGCCTGGCGCGTTTGTCCGTACTGATCGAGCAGGCTTTGACGGGGCGGCTGCGGTTGAATACCGAAATCCGCAAGCTGTCGAAAATGGTGCTGGGGCGGCGGATGCAGGCGATTCATGCTCCGCCCCGCGTGGTGATCGACAACAAGGCGTCGAACACGCACACGGTGCTGGAAGTGAACGGCCGCGACCGGCCGGGTCTGCTGCACGACGTGACCGCGGCGATCAGCGAGCAGGGGCTGCAGATTGCCTCGGCGCACGTCACCACCTACGGCGTGCGCGCCGTGGACGTGTTCTACGTCAAGGACGTGTTCGGCCTGAAAGTGGAGAACGAACGTAAGCTCTCGCAATTGCGGGAGGCTTTGTTGAAGGCGTTGACCACCACCGACGAACCGGCTGCTCCGGCGGCCCCGATGCCGACGCCCAAGCGGCGGCGGGTGGCCGCGTAGATCAGGGTGTCGCCGGACCACTGACCAGCGCTGCCTGACAGGCCGGATCGTTGGCCAGACCGCCGCTGAGTGCGTTGGCACTGCCCGCAATTTTGTCGGTGGCGGACCCGGGCCTGACATCGACGATGGCGATTTTGCCGGCTGTGTCGGCAATGCACTCTATGGCATGCACTTCGGCCGCTTGTTGCGCCGGGGTTTGATCGGCGCAGGCGGCGAGCGACAGACCGATGGCCGCGACGATGGCAAAGCCGGCCGCCGTCTGACGCGGATCGGGTGGCGGCGGGGCGTTGACGGCGGCTTTGGTCATAGTGTCGTTAAAGCGAGCGACGATTTTTTCTAGGTCGGAAGCCGCGGTCTGCGCGGCACTTTGAAGGACGGTGTTTTCCGGCCAGATCAGCCCGACGGTCCCGGCAACCAGCAAGGGGAAGGCGATCTGCCAGGACATGGTGCCGGACAGAACGGCGAGCAGAGTAGGCACGATCACCATCGCGCCGTGACCGGTCGTCACCTGACCGATCCAGGATTTCGTGGAGGGATTCAAGAGGATATCTCCGAATGTAAGAGGTAATGAAAAGCGACGCTCCCGATTGTGTCCGTCATGGTCGGGCTTGACCCGACCATCCCAGGCCTATGAGGCTCCGATTTGCGCTCCCGCGATCACGTAGGTCCGTCCCAAGTCGCAGGAGATGGTCGGGTCAGGCCCGACCATGACGGATCGAAAGTCAGGGTTCTCGGCGGTTGGTATTACTTCAAAGCGAAGTACGCGATTCACCCGTCGATCCAGGAAAATTTGCCCAAACAAAATTTCGCGTCAAGAAAAATCGTTATCCGGGTACCAGCACTCCACCAAGCGCCCGCCGGCAATGTGCCCGAGCGGCGCCTCGGACCGGCAACGGTCCTGCGCGAAACGGCAACGTGGATGGAAGCGGCAACCGTTAGGAATATTTGCCGGATCGGGATAACTGTCCCCCAGCCCTACATCCGGGATCGGAATGCCGGGTTCGGCGGTCAGCACCGATGCCAGCAAAGCCCGCGTGTAGGGGTGGCGGGGATCGTGGAACAACGCCTCCGACGGCGCGTATTCGACGAAGCGGCCGAGATACATCACGGCCACCTCGGTCGCGATATGTTCGACCACCGCCAGATTATGGCTGATGAAGACGTAGGTCAGACCTAGATCCCGGCGGAGATCGGCCAGCAGATTCAGGATTTGCGCCTGCACCGAAACATCCAGCGCGCTGGTCGGTTCATCGCAGATCACAATGCGCGGCCGCAGTACCAGCGCTCGGGCGATCGCGACCCGCTGCCGCTGACCGCCCGACAATTGCGCCGGAAACCGCTCCATGACGGCCGCGGGGAGACCGACACGGGTCAGTATTTCCGCGACCTGATCGCGTTGCCGCGCGGCAGGTATCGACCCTTGTGCGGCCAGCGGCAGGCCGACAATGTCGCCCACCCGCTGCCTGGGATTCAGCGACGAAAACGGGTCCTGAAACACCGGCTGGATGAGCCGAGCGCGGGTGCGGCGGTCCATCGAGGCGAGGCTCTGGCCTTCGATCAAAATCTCGCCTGAATCGGGCGGTTGCAGTCCCAGGATCATGCGGCCGAGGGTGGACTTGCCGCAGCCGGACTCTCCCACGATGCCCAGCACGCCGCCGCTTTCCAATGAGAACGACACGCCGTCCACCGCCCTGATCGACGAACTGGTTGCGAACATGCCGTCGCGGCGCCGGAAACTTCGGTGCACGCCACGGACTTCGACAGCGACACTCACGCCGGCACCATCGTGCAATGGATCCGGTGATCGGCCGCAACCGTCCGGCGCGGGATCGTCCCGGCGCATTCCGGTGTGGCATACGTGCAACGGTCGCGGAACGCGCACCCGGCGAAGCCGGCGCCCGTCTTCGGCACCGTGCCGGGAATGCTGCCCAGCGGCTGGTCTCGCGGCGTTTTCCCCGGAATGGGAATGCAGGCCAGCAGTCCGCGCGTGTAGGGATGCGTGGGGGCACCGAACAGATCGGCCGCGGAGCCGCTTTCGACCACTTGGCCCGCGTACATCACGGAAACCCGTTGCGCCATGCGGGCGACAATCCCCAGATCGTGCGTGATCAGCAGCACGGCCAACCCAAGCTCGCGCTGCAACGTCTGGATCAGACGCAGGATTTGCGCCTGGACCGTCACGTCCAGCGCGGTGGTCGGTTCATCGGCGATGAGCAGCTCGGGATCGCACATCAGCGCCATCGCGATCATGGTCCGTTGGCGCAGGCCGCCGGACAATTGGTGCGGATATTGCGCCAGCCGCATGCCAGGCGCCGTAATGCCAACCCGTTCCAGCAACTCGGCCGCTCGGTCCATGCCCTGCGCTCGGGTCGCGCGGCGATGGCGCTGGAACACCTCGGTCATCTGGGAACCGATCGTGTAGGCGGGATTCAAGCTGGTCATCGGCTCTTGAAAAATCATCGCCATGCGCGCGCCGCGCAGACGGGACATCTGGCGTTCGGACAGGCGCGTCAGGTCCTCGTCATGGAACCGCATAACGTCGGCGGAGCGTGTCGCGCCGCGCGGCAGCAAATTCATCGAGGCCAGCGCGGTGACCGACTTGCCGCAGCCGGATTCGCCGACCAGACAATGCGTTTCGCCCCGATGAACACGCAATGACACGCCGCGCACGGCGGCGGTTCCGTCGGGGAAACCGATCCGCAGATTCTCGATTTCCAGCACTGGCCTCATCGGCGTGTGCTCACGCCCAGAAGGTCGCGCAACCCGTCGCCCAGCAGGTTAATCCCCAGCACCAGAACGAACAGCGCGACGCCCGGCACCATGATCACCCAGGGGCTGAAGAACATGTAGTCCTTCGCTTCCGCGATCATCAGCCCCCACGACGGCAGCGGCGGCGGCACGCCCAGGCCGAGGAAGGACAACGCGGCTTCCAACAAAATCGCCAGAGCCATTTCCAGTGTCGCAATCACGATCAGATGGGACAGAATATTGGGTAGAATTTCCCGCAACAAAATATGCGGTGTCGATGCGCCTGCCGCTCGGGCAGCCGCCACATAATCGATGTTGCGCACCTGCATCGTGGTAGTGCGCGCGACGACGGCGAAACGTTCCCATAGCAACAGCCCGAGGGTCAGCACCACCACGGTCAACGAGCTACCAATCAGCGCGACCACGGTCAGCGCGACCAGAATCAGCGGGATCGCCAAGCGGCAGGTGATCGCGAACATCACCGCGTCGTCCACGCGTCCGCCGAAATAGCCGCCGGTGACTCCCAGCGTTGTCCCGATCAGGCCCGAGGTGACGACCGTCAGCACGCCGATCAGCACGGAAATGCGGGCGCCGTACATCAGCCGCGACAGGTAATCCCGCCCCAGTTGATCGGTTCCGAACAGATGCAGCGACGAACCGCCATCCATCCAGCACGGCGGGATCATCCGGGCCATGAGGTTCTGCGCGAACGGATCGTGCGGCGCGAGAAAATCCGCGCCCGCTGCGATCAGCACCACCGCCCCGACGATCGACAGGCCCAAAAGTGTGGAAAGCCGCTTCATCCGGCGCGCAGCCGGGGATCGAGAACGGCGTTCATCATGTCCGCCGCCAGCGTCAGGCCGATGTAGATCATCGCCAGCAGCAGCACGACCGCCTGCACCACGGGGAAGTCGTTCTTGTTGATCGACTCCCAGGCCAGATACCCGACGCCGTGCAGCGCAAAGACCGTCTCGATCACGATCGAACCGCCAAGCATGAATCCAAGCTGGACGGCGGCGACGGAGACGACGGGCATGGCGGCATTACGCAGCGCGTGTTTCAGCACGATGGAGGCGACGCTCAACCCGTTCGCGCGCGCCGTTCGGATATAATCGGACGACAACGCCTCGATCATTCCCGCTCGTGTTAATCGCAGCAATGCTGGGATGGCGGAAAAGGCCAGCACGATGCCGGGCATAATGTAGCCGTCCCAGGTTTCGGTGCCGGATATCGGTAACCATTGCAATTTCAATCCGAACCAAATGACCAGCATCAAGCCGAGCCAGAAGCTGGGCATGGCTTGGCCGATCAGGGCGATCAGGCCGATACCGCGGTCGAGCAAGGTGCCCTCTTTCATCGCGGAGACGATTCCCAACGGAATGGCGGTCAGTAACGCGATCGTCAGCCCGGTCAGGCCGAGGCAGAACGTAATCGGTAAGCGCTCCGCGATCAGGCCGGAGACCGGTGCTCGGTAAAGGTAGGACCGGCCCAGATCGCCGGACGCCGCGTTGACCGCCCAATCCAGAAACTGCACCGGCAGCGGCCGGTCCAGTCCGTAGTTTTTGCGGATAATCGCCACGTCCTCGGCGGTGCCGTTCGGTCCGGCCATGGAAACCGCGAGATCGCCGGACAGCCGGGTCAGTGCGAACGCCACCACCAGCACGGTCAGGCAAACCAAGGCAGCGAGAACCAAACGGCGGAACAGGAACGTCAGCATGGGCAGAACGTAGGGGGTGGGGACGATGCCGCGCAAGGACACTCTGTTGTCATGTGCTTCCCGCCCGCGTTAAACCGTTCGGGTCGCCGGCGGACGAACCGATCCGGCATTGCCCAGGGAGAAACCCATCATGGCCGAAGCCTATATTTGCGACTTCGCCCGCACCCCGATCGGCCGTTACGCCGGGGCTCTGCGGGACGTGCGGACTGACGATCTGGCCGCGCACCCGATCAAGGCTCTGAAAGAGCGTCACGCCGGCATCGACTGGGATGCGCTGGACGATTGCATCATGGGCTGCGCCAATCAGGCCGGCGAAGATAACCGCAATGTCGCCCGCATGGCCGTGCTGCTGGCGGGCCTGCCGACCACGGTTCCCGGTTCCACCATCAATCGCCTCTGCGGCTCGGGTCTGGACGCCGTCGGCTCCGCCGCGCGCGCCATCAAGGCAGGCGATGCGCAGTTCATGCTGGCCGGCGGCGTCGAAAGCATGACCCGCGCACCGTTCGTGATGGGCAAGGCGACGGAGGCGTTCTCCCGCTCCAACGAAATCTACGACACCACCATCGGCTGGCGTTTCGTCAACGCGCAGATGAAGAAGGTCTATGGCACCGACGCGATGCCGGAAACCGGGGAAAACGTCGCCGAGGAATTCCAGATTTCCCGCGCCGACCAGGACGCGTTCGCTTATCGCAGCCAGATGCGGAACAAGAAGGCGCAGGATTCCGGCTTCTACACGCGGGAGATCGTGCCGGTCACCATCAAGGGCCGTAAGGGCGATACCGTGGTGTCCCAGGACGAACATCCCCGCCCCGACACCACCATGGAGATGCTGGCCAAGCTGAAAACCCCGTTCCGCGATCCCGGCACGGTGACCGCCGGCAACGCCTCGGGCGTGAACGACGGCGCCGCGGCGTTGCTGATCGCGTCGGAGGAAGGGGCGAAGCGGCACGGCCTGACGCCGCGCGCGCGCATTGTGTCAATGGTGACGGCCGGCGTGCCCCCGCGGATCATGGGCATCGGCCCAGCGCCGGCGGTGCAGAAGCTGCTCGCGCATATGGGCATGAGCATCGGCGATATCGACATCATCGAACTGAACGAAGCCTTCGCCAGCCAGGGTATCGCTGTGATGCGTCAGCTCGGTCTGCCCGATGACGCCGAACATGTGAACCCGAACGGCGGCGCCATCGCGCTGGGCCATCCGTTGGGCATGTCCGGCGCGCGTCTGGCCATGACAGCGGTGAATGCGATGGAGACGCTGGGTCAGAAGCGGGCGATCGCCACGATGTGCATCGGCGTCGGCCAGGGCATCGCGGCGCTGATCGAACGCGTCTGATTTCGAACACGGGCAGCCGTCGTGCGGCGGCTGCCCGGCCTGTTTTAGAGCCCGATTGGGTCGAGTCGACCCAATCGGGCTCTAACGATCCTTGTTTGTTCGCATGATTCACGCCGCCGTGGGATTCCACCTCTGGCGATCATGTTCTAGAGTTCCGATCCACCGATCACGAATATTAAACCGCCACCATCCGCGACCACATTTGCGCAGATTGCAATTTGGCCGCCGTCCGCATCGAGTTGCGGCAGGATTGCGCCTGCGGGTTCGGTACGGAGCAACGCGACGCGCTTGGCGATTTCTGCCTCGACTGCTTCATGAGCGTCGCTGTCCAGGGATCCGATCAAGCCCTCCTGCGCCTGATGGCGCATGAAATCGTCGACGATCATGCCTTCCTTCAAATCTCCGGGTGGCAGCCCGCAGGCAGCCGCAAACTGCTCGTTCCAGCCGACGAAGCGGAGATCGGCGTCCAGAAGCGCCACGCCGTCGCTGGATATACGCAGCAACGACGCGACCTGGGCCGCACTGGTTACGGAGCGAACGCGGAGGACCGAAACTTCGGCCTGTAGCGATTCCAAATCGGACTGGGCACGTTCGTAGTTGCGCTGGCGGCGGCGATTGGCCCGCAGGTTGAAAATTTCCCACAGGATCAGGCCACCGATGCCGACAACCAGGACACTGCCGGTCAACGCAACCCACCACGCACCGGACGCGACGGCGTCGGCGGCCATCATGGCTTCCGCCTGATTGATCCCGACCGTCACGACCATGTCCCGACCTTCGACTTTGGCGAAGCCGTGGATACGCTGCGTGTTGTCCATTGCGGTCGGTCCGGTCCATGTCCCGGTAGGCTTGGCGTTGAAAGCAGCGAGCATCGGCGATTTCGACACATCGACTTGCGGCCGGCGGGCGGCCGGACCGGCAACCGCCTGAAGCGTGCCGCGTTTGGTATCCATCAAAGCGACAACGCCGTTAATACCGAGGGCGACCTGACCGTAGAGCTTCGTGAGTTCTTCCGACCGGAACGACGCGCCAATCAGCCAGTCCTTTGGCGTCGCAAGGGGGCGGATAACATACATCAGGTACCGCCGAGTCTCTATGGCTTCACCGGACTCTGCGATGACCAGGCGGCCAGCCTGTTTGCCGTCTGTCCCCAACAATTCCAACGCGCCATGCGGGAAATTCAGGTAGGCGCCGCCGACCCCCTGACCCACGGCCTGCGGGAGAATATCCTGGCGAACGATCCGCCGTTCGTCGGCGATGAACAGGTCGTTGGCAACCGAAGTTAACGCCGGAAGCAGCTTTTGCCACGTGGCCAGATCGAAATGCTCCTGATCCTTGGCCCACTCTGCCTGCAAGACTGTCAGCGACTGGTCGACCAACAGCAATTCGTGCCGAATTTCTTCGGCCAGCGTCGCTGCCTGCGCGGCAACCATGCGTTCCGCCCGGTCGCGAACGCTCGCGGTCTGATCGTTAATATTACGCGATGTCACCACCCAGATCAGCACGATAATCGCGACGGCAACGAGGGCAACACCGATTGAGGCGGCGATTTCGGTCGTGCCGACGGCGCTGCGGCGGCGCGGCTGAATTGGGACAAGTTCGGCCTGTTTATAGCGCCGCGACGTGGATCCCGAACGACGGCGACGGCTGTTGCCTCTGCTGCCGCTCATGCCGGGGACGTGTCCCAACGGATATCGGACGCATGCGTCGGGGTGTCACTGCGCATTATCTCGGCTCACTTGTATTGCGCCGGCCGATGGACCGATCCCATCCAGTATAGCCAAGCACCCACGGAGGGGCAAATTCACGGGCCCCGGTCTTGACGTCGCTGGTATACAATATACAGAGCGGCCGACGCACCGGAGGCACCCTGTGTCCGATCCAGATTTCCAACCCCGGCTTAAGGTCGAACCGCTTGGCATCAGCCTCGGTCTGCGTCAGCAGGCCTGCGAGGCGATCAAGCGCGCGATCATGGCCATGGACCTGTACGGGCAGCCGGACGAGATCAAACTGGACGAGCGGCAGCTGTCGCAGGACCTCGGCGTCAGCCGCACACCGATTCGTGAAGCGCTGTCGGTGCTGGAGCAGGAAGGATTTGTCCGCTCCATTCCCCGCCGCGGCATCCTGGTGGTGCGTAAGACCAAGCGCGAAGTGGTGGAAATGATCGCCGTCTGGGCGGCGATCGAGAGCATGGCGGCCCGTCTGGCCGCGTCGCGGGTCACCGCCGCCGATATTGTCGAACTGCGCGCGCACGTGGAGGCGTTCCAGGACGATCCGGAGGCGCATATCCACGAATACTCCGACGCCAATATGGCCTTTCACAAGGCGATCATCCGCTTGGGCGGGGTCGAACTGATGTCCAGCCTGACGGACACGCTGTTCATCCACATGCGCGCCGTCCGCGCGGTGACGATGACGCAGGACAATCGTGCTCGGCGATCCATCGCGGATCATCGCGCGATCATCGCGGCGCTGGAGGCGCGGGACGCCGATCTCGCGGCGCGGCTGGTGCGGGAACACACGATGGGCCTCGCGGCTCATGTCGAAATGTACGGCGATTTCCTCGATGGGCCGAAGGCCGACGCGGATCGCCAACGTCGCTACGCATAAGGGAGAAGCAAAACCATGTCCGAGACCGCCGAAGACATCGAAATGACGGATGGGTTCCATCTGGTCATCGACGCGTTGAAACTGAACGGGATCAAGAACATCTACGGCGTGCCGGGGATTCCGATCACCGATCTTGGCCGCTTGGCGCAGGCCGAGGGGATGCGCGTCATCTCCTTCCGGCATGAGCAGAACGCCGGCAACGCGGCGGCCATCGCCGGGTATTTGACGAAATCGCCGGGCATCTGCCTGACAGTGTCTGCGCCGGGTTTCCTGAACGGGCTGGTCGCCCTGGCGAACGCCACGACCAACTGCTTTCCGATGATCCTGATCAGCGGGTCCTCCGAACGCGAAATCGTCGACCTCCAACAGGGCGACTATGAGGAAATGGACCAGCTCGCCATTGCCAAACCGTTGTGCAAGGCGGCGTTCCGCGTGCTGCACGCGGCCGATATCGGCATCGGCGTGGCGCGGGCCATACGAGCAGCGGTGTCGGGCCGGCCGGGCGGTGTTTACCTCGATCTGCCGGGCAAGCTGTTCGGGCAGGTGATGGAGGCCGAGGCCGGCCGGCGTTCGCTGGTCAAGGTCATCGACCCGGCCCCGGCGCAAATCCCGGCCCCGTCCGCCATCGAACGCGCCCTGGACGTGCTGCGCGGCGCTAAGAAGCCGCTGATCATCCTCGGCAAGGGCGCGGCATACGCCCAGGCCGATGACGATATTCGCGCCTTCGTGGAAAAGAGCGGCATTCCTTTCACGCCGATGAGCATGGCGAAGGGCCTGCTGCCCGATCTGCATCCGCAATGCGCCGCCGCCGCACGCTCCACCGTTCTCGCCGAAAGCGATGTCGTCGTCATGATCGGCGCTCGGTTGAACTGGCTGCTGAGCCACGGCAAGGGCAAGCAGTGGGGCCCGCCGGGATCCAAGAAGTTCGTCCAGATCGATATCGAGCCGCGCGAAATGGACAGCAACGTCGAAATCGCCGCGCCGGTTGTGGGCGATATCGGGTCCTGCGTGTCGGCGCTGCTGAAAGCGATGGGCGACGACTGGCAGCAACCGCCGGCCGAGTGGATCGCCGCGATCAATGCCAAGAAAGAGCAAAACATCGCCCGCATGGCAACGCGTCTGGGCAAGAACTCCAGCCCGATGGACTACCATTCGGCGCTGCGCGTGCTGCGCGACGTGATCAAGGAACGGCCGGACGCGATCCTGGTGAACGAGGGCGCCAACACGCTGGATCAGGCGCGCGGCGTGATCGACATGTATCAGCCGCGCAAGCGCCTGGACGTCGGCACCTGGGGCGTGATGGGCATCGGCATGGGCTTCGCTGTCGCCGCGACGATCGAAACCGGCAAGCCGGTGCTCGCGATCGAGGGCGACAGCGCGTTCGGCTTCTCCGGCATGGAGGTGGAAACCATCTGCCGCTACAACCTGCCGGTCTGCATCGTCGTGTTCAACAACGACGGCATCTATCGCGGCGACGGAGTAAACCCCGGCGGCGGGGAAGACCCGGCGACCACGATGTTCGTGCCGGGATCGCGTTACGACCGAATGATCGAAAGTTTCGGCGGTGTCGGCGCGCATGTGACCACGCCGGACGAGCTGAAAGCGGCGGTGGACGCGGCGATGAACTCCGGCAAACCCACTTTGATTAACGCGGTGATCGACCCGGCGGCGGGCAACGAAAGCGGCAACATCGGCAATCTGAACCCCAAAAGCGCTCTGGCGAAGAAGAAAGGAGCCTAAGACATGAGCAAGGCACTCGACGGCGTTAAAATTTTGGACTTCACGCATGTGCAGTCGGGCCCGACCTGCACGCAGCTGCTGGCCTGGTTCGGCGCGGACGTGATCAAGGTGGAGCGTCCCGGTGTGGGCGACATCACCCGCGGTCAGCTGCAGGACATCAAGGGCGTGGACAGCCTGTATTTCACCATGCTGAACCACAACAAACGCTCCATCACCATCGACGGCCGCGACAAGGCCGGCAAGGAAGTGCTGGATGCGCTGGTGAAGACCTGCGACGTGATGGTGGAGAATTTCGCCCCCGGCGCGCTGGACCGCATGGGTTACACCTGGGAGCGTATCCAGGAGCTGAACCCGAAGATGATCCTGGCTTCGATCAAAGGTTTCGGCCCGGGCCCGTACGAAGACTGCAAGGTCTATGAGAACGTGGCGCAGTGTGCCGGCGGCGCAGCCTCGACCACCGGGTTCGACGACGGCCCGCCGGTGGTGACCGGCGCGCAGATCGGCGACTCCGGCACCGGTTTGCACCTCGCGCTCGGCATCGTGGCGGCCTTGTTCCAGCGCAATACCACCGGGCGTGGGCAGAAGGTGGATGTGGCGATGCAGGATGGGGTGCTGAACCTCTGCCGCGTCAAGCTGCGCGACCAGCAGCGCCTGGATCACGGGCCGCTGACCGAATACCCGCAATATCCCGACACCCCGTTCGGCGACACGGTTCCTCGGTCCGGCAACGCGTCCGGCGGCGGGCAGCCGGGCTGGATTCTGAAGTGCAAAGGGTGGGAGACCGACCCCAACGCCTACATCTACTTCATCGCCCAGGCCCCGGTATGGGAGTCGATCTGCGACGTGATCGGCAAGCCGGAATGGAAGACCGATCCGGATTATGCCAAGCCGCTGGCACGACTGCCGCGCCTGAAGCATATCTGGGACACCATCGAAGCCTGGACCATGACGGTGACCAAGTTCGAGGCGATGGACATCCTGAACAAGTACGACATCCCCTGTGGCCCGATCCTGTCGATGAAGGAAATCTCCGAGGAGCAGTCGCTGCGTGCCACCGGCACGGTGGTGGAGGTCGATCACCCCACCCGCGGCAAGTACCTGTCCGTCGGCAACCCGATCAAGCTGTCGGACAGCGTATCGGAAGTGAAGCGCTCCCCGCTGCTGGGCGAGCATAACGAGGAAATCTTGCGCGATGTGCTCGGTTTCCCCGCCGCGAAGGTGGCGGAATTGCTGGCTTCTCCGGGCCTGAGCGGGAAGCGGTAATCCCGTGGGAATGTCCCCGGCCCACAAGCGGACCGGGGACACCCTTAGAGCCGCCCTATCGTGATATTGACTTTTACGCCGATTATCACGCATATAAGCAGCAGTAGAACGAGATGTGCCAACATCTTCGAACTCCACGGTTAAGTTGGCCGGCCAATTCCGGCCGACTTTTCTACCCTTGCAGAAAATGGTTAAGCGAAGGTTAACGGCCGGAAAAAAATTTCACGGCACGCGATGGCTTGCGCCGATGTGGACGCGAAGTTATAGGGTGCGCCGCCCGTGACCCCGGCGCTGTTGTAGCTCAGTGGTAGAGCACTCCCTTGGTAAGGGAGAGGTCGAGAGTTCAATCCTCTCCAACAGCACCATTCCCCGGATACCGGATCGCCAGAACCTCCATCGCTTCGACCCCGCGCGGCGTGTGCACCGGCACTTCGTCCCCCACGCGCGCCTTCGCCTTGATCAGCGCCACTGCGATGGGCGAGGTCAGGCTGACCTTCCCCACCGCCATATCGGCTTCGTCGGCGCCGACGATCGTCACCGTGCGCTCGACATCCGACTCATCGACGTAGGTCACCGTGGCGCCGAAGAACACGCGGTCGCGCTGGGTCTGACGGGCGGGATCGACGACCTCGGCGTTTTCCAGGCGTTTGGTCAGGAAACGGGCGCGTTTATCGATCTCCCGCAGGCGGCGCTTGCCATACAGGTAGTCGGCATTCTCCGACCGGTCGCCGTTGCCGGCGGCCCAGGACACGATTTCCACCACGCGCGGTCGTTCGACCCGCATCAGCTGGTCGCGTTCCGCCTTCAGGCGTGCGTGTCCCTCCGGCGTCATGTAGAACTTGCCACCCAGCGCCAGCCGCGGGGCCTCATCTTCGTCGTCATTGTCCATGTCGGAGTTCCATGTTCCGCGCCCTTTTAGCGTACCCGATGCTCCTGGCGCCCCTGCCGACCTTGGCGCAGCCGGCGGATGTCGTCCTGGCGCTGCCAATCAGCCCGGCATGTGTGTCCTCCCCGTTCGGCGCGCGCAATGCGGCGGAACCCCGAGCGTCGCATTTTCACACGGGGGTCGATTTGCCGGCACCGGCTGGGGCGTGGGTGCATGCGGCCGCCGCCGGGACAGTGGTTGCTGTCCGCCGCCGCGGCGTCGCCGGGTTGGAGGTCGAAATCCGTCACACGCCGAACGCCGTCACTCGTTACGACCATCTCGGCAGCATCGCGCCGGCGTTGCAAACAGGGAAGCGGCATGTCGCGCAAGGCGAGCTGCTGGGGCGTATCGGGCGAACCGGCATAACCTACGGCACGCATTTGCATTTCGAGTTGCTGCTGAACGGTACCAGGGTCGATCCCGCCCCGGCGCTGCGCGTGGTGCCGTGCCGGTAGCGGTTGCCGATCAGGAGGAGGAGCCCCAAAACTCCGGCGGCAACATGATGATCGCCATGACGACCACCGATCCGACGACGGCCACGCCGAAGGCCAGCCAGATCAGGATGACCAACAGCCGGGCACGTTCTTCGCTTTGTGATGCCCAGTTCTCGATAGCCTTGAACACGCCTGTTGCCCTCTACCCATAAACCATCCGCCGATGCCGCCGCCCCTGACTGCCCGCTACGCCATGATAGGGCCAACTCTGCTTAACGCGCGAGTTACTTATATGAAAGCCGGTAATTGAGACACTCTTTAAGCACGACTGACCGGCGCAAGCGCCCTTGCTTCCTCGGCCGCGCGATACAGATACCACGTGGCGAACGAACGGAACGGCGCCCAGGCTTCCCCCAACGTCGCCAGTTCCCGGGGTTTCGGTTGGGCTTCCAGCTCGTACAGAACCCGATATCCCTCCCGCACGCCAAAGTCGTCCACCGGCAGCACATCGGGCCGCCCGAGGGTGAAGATCAGCAGCATTTCAACCGTCCACCGGCCGACACCGCGAATGCCGGTCAGCCGCGCGATCAGCTCCGCGTCCGATAGCCGTAGGGAGGCGCGCCGGGTCGGAACCGTGCCGTCCAGCGATTTGGTGCAGATATCCCGCAGCGCCGCGATCTTGGCACCGGAAAAGCCGCAGCCGCGCAAGGTTTCCTCGGCGGTGGCCAGAACCGATTCCGGGCACGGAAACGGCTCTTCCGGATACAGCGCCTGAAACCGCCGCAGGATCGCCTCCGCCGCTCGTCCGTGCAGTTGCTGGTGGGCGATGGCGCGCATCAAGGCTTCGTAGGGACCGCGCTTACGGTCCACGTTCAGGCGCGGCCGCCCGACGCGGCGTATCAACGCGGCGAACCTTGGGTCGGCGCTGAGGTGGTTCACGGCTTCCTTGGACATGCCCCAGTGTAGGATGGGGCCGGAACCGGCGGCAACGGGGGACTCGCACGCCTTCGTTACCGTACGGAACTTGCGGAATCCCGCCCCGGTCGGGTTATGGTGCCAACGCGCCATTGCGCGGGAGGGGCCCCATGCGAACGCCGCGCGACTGGGTGTCGGACGCCGAGGATCGGGACGACGCACAACGCCAGACCGCCGCTCTAGCGGGGATCGTGGTCGTGCTGCTGCTGCTCATCGCCGGGTTGTTCTTGGTCCACACACTTCAGAATACCGTTCGGGTGGAGGACTGCCTGATGGCGGGCCGTCTCGATTGCGACCATCTGGTCGTGCCGAGGCGATAAGGCCTGTTGCTCCGCCCACGGGTGGATTTCCGGCCGCCGCCGTGCGAAGCCTGCGCCATGCTTCTGCTGATCCCCGGCCCCGTCACGACCCGCCCCGAGGTGCGCGCCGCCCTTGCTCGGGACATCGCGCCCTGGGACAATGAATTCAAAGCCGTCTACCGCCGGGTGCTGGACCGCGTTCTTGCCATCGCCGGCGGCATCCCCGGCCAGCATGCGACTCTGCCGCTGCAAGGCGGCGGGCATTTCGTCATCGAAGCCGCGATCCGCACCTTCGTTCCCCCCGGTCGCAAAATCCTGATCCCCGCCACCGGTCGCTACAGCGACAGCATGATCCGCCTCGCCCGGGACGCCGGCCGTGTGCCCGTCGTGCTGACCGTTGCGCCCGGCGAGCCCACCGACCCGGCGGTGGTGGAGGCCGCGCTGGACGCCGATCTGTCCATCTCCCATGTCGGGCAGGTCTATTCGGAAACCGGGACCGGGGTGATCCACGATGCCGTCGCCATCGGCGCGGCCGTTCATCGCGCTGGGCGGCGGATGATCGTCGATGCCGTGTCCGCGTTCGGCGCCTTGCCGATGAACATGGCGGAACACCCGGAAATCGACGCCGTGGTGTTCTCCGCCAACAAATGTATCGAGGCGCTGCCGGGCATCGCCTTCGCCGTATGCCCCATCGACCGGCTCAAGCAGTGCGCGGGACAGGCCGGCAGCTGGTCGCTCGACCTCGCCGATATTCTGACCCATGACGCCCGCCCCCGCTTCACGCCCCCGGCGCAGATCGTCGCGGCGTTCGACAAGGCGTTGGATTTCTTCGACGCCGAGGGTGGGCGGGAACCGCGTCTGGCCCGTTACACCGCCAACGCGATGACGTTCTACGACGGGATGGTCGGCCTCGGCCTGACCCCCTGGTTGCCGAGAAACCGTCAGGGCCCCATTATCGTGGTGATCCACGCGCCGGCCGATCCGGCATGGAACCTGCAACATTTCGTCGACGCCCTGAAAGCGCGCGGCGTCCTGATCAGTAACTTCTTCAATACGCCGACACCCAGTTTCCGCGTCGGCTGCATCGGAGCGATCACCCCCGACGATATGCGGGGTGCGGTCGCGGCGGTGGACGCGGCCCTGACGGAGATCGGCATCACCCGCCGGGAGGCAGCATGTCCGTGAATCCAGACCTCGAAATTGCCCGCGCCGCGACGCTTCGCCCCATCGGGGACATCGCGGCGAAACTGAATATCCCGGAGTCCGCCATCGAGCCGTACGGCAAGCACAAGGCCAAGATCGGCCTGGATTTCGTGTCGTCGCTGGAAAACCGGCCCGACGGCGCGCTGGTTCTGGTGACCGGCATCAGCCCCACCCCGGCGGGCGAGGGCAAAACCACTACGACCGTGGGCCTCGGCGACGCGCTGAACCGCATCGGCAAGCGCGCGGCGATCTGCCTGCGCGAACCCAGCCTTGGCCCCAGCTTCGGCATGAAGGGCGGAGCGGCCGGCGGCGGCTACGCGCAGGTGGTCCCGATGGATCAGATCAACCTGCATTTCACCGGCGATTTCCATGCCATCACCTCGGCGAACAATCTGCTCGCCGCGATGATCGATAACCACATCTACTGGGGCAACAGCCTGGGCATCGATGAGCGCCGCATTTCCTGGCGCCGCTGCCTGGACATGAACGACCGGTCGCTGCGCTCGATCGTCGGCAGCCTGGGCGGAGTCGCCAACGGCTTTCCGCGCGAAGACGGGTTCGACATCACCGTCGCCTCGGAAGTCATGGCGGTGTTCTGCCTCGCCCGCGATCTGGCCGATTTGCAGGAACGCTTGGGCAAGATGATCGTGGCGCAAACGCGCGACGGTAAGAACATCACCGCGCGCGACATCAAGGCCGACGGCGCCATGTCCGTGCTATTGAAGGACGCGCTAGCGCCCAATCTGGTGCAGACGCTGGAGGGTTCCCCCGCCTTCGTCCATGGCGGCCCCTTCGCCAACATCGCCCACGGCTGCAACTCCGTCATGGCCACCCGGCTCGGCCTGAAACTGTCCGACGTCGTCGTCACCGAGGCCGGCTTCGGCGCCGATCTGGGCGGCGAGAAGTTCCTAGACATCAAGTGCCGCCAAGCCGGCCTGAAACCGTCCTGCGCCGTGGTCGTCGCTACTGTCCGAGCGCTGAAAATGCACGGCGGCGTCGCCCGCAACGCACTGGGGCCGGAGAATGTGGAAGCCGTGAAGCGCGGCATCGCCAACCTCGCTCGGCACGTGGAAAACCTGCAGAAATTCGGCCTACCGGTGGTCGTGGGCGTCAACCACTTTACATCCGACACCGCGGCCGAGTTCGAAGCGATCCGCGAGGCCATGGCCGCGCAGGGTGTGGAAGCCATTTCCTGCACCCATTGGGCGCACGGCGGCGCGGGGGCCGAGGCTCTGGCGCACGCGGTCGCGAAGAAGATCGACGCGAAGGAAGCCGCGTACAAGCCGCTGTACGGACTGGACCTGAAACTCGCGGATAAAATCCGATCCATCGCCCAGGGCATCTACCGCGCCGCCGATATCTCGGTGCCGGATGCGGTTGCCCGTCGGTTGAAAGCGTTCGAGGACGCGGGCTTCGGCGACGTGCCGGTTTGCATCGCCAAGACCCAGTACAGCTACACATCCGACCCCACGATCATGGGCGCGCCGACCGGCCATACCCTGCCGGTGCGGGAAGTGCGCCTGTCCGCCGGAGCCGGCTTCGTGGTGGCGGTGTGCGGCGACATCATGACCATGCCCGGTCTGCCGCGCGTGCCGGCGGCGGAATCGATCATGCTGAACGCAGCGGGCGAGATCGAAGGGCTGTTCTAAAACCAGCGGCGGCGGCGGGGA